>Ga0316605_10001143_pt1 | contig 15720 bp, 8 predicted proteins | sample OWC_soil_day20_n_FD_207666 | JGI IMG/M metagenome (GOLD analysis project Ga0316605, IMG submission 207666) | Wetland soil microbial communities from Old Woman Creek delta, Ohio, United States - OWC_soil_day20_noCT | ecosystem: Environmental > Terrestrial > Soil > Wetlands | place: USA: Ohio... | reverse complement strand
GGCCGCAATTAAGCTTATCCAATAATTCGACAAAACGACCGGGATCCACGTCAAATGGGAAAGTATTTACTATGAAAAGCTTCGCGAGGCATTGGTCCTGGACTTCACAGGCGGCAAGCCAAGGTTCGACATCATCCTGATTGACATCGTATGGATTGGCGAATTTGCCTCCGCTGCCTGGATCGTCCCCCTTTCAAGATTTACCCAGGATCCCGACCTGGCTGATCCCGAGTTGGACCTCAAGGACTTCTTCCCCCTCCTGCTCTCATCCATTGGCACGTGGGACGAAGTGATTTACGGCCTCCCACTCGACAACTATTCCGGACTGTTGTTCTACAACAAGTGCTTGTTGAAGAGAGCCGGCTTCAACCGCCCTCCAAACACTTGGCAAGAACTGAAGGATGTCTACGGGCCGGCTCTCACCAAGGAGAACCGGTACGCGTTCGCCCTACAGTCACATTGGGGAGAAACCCAGTCTTGCGATTCCTTCATGCGGTTCATCTGGCCATTCGGAGGGTCTCTTCTAACCGACGCCTTCAAGCCGAACCTATCTTCCAGAGAATCACTGTCCGGATTGGAATTCCGTCAACAGTTGATGCGGTACATGCCCCCTGGAGTCACAGAGTGGGAACATGAGCCCACGGTTCAAGCCCTCGCCGATGGAAGGGTCGCGATGATCACCGAGTGGAGTGGCTGGTACAAATGGCTGGCCGACCCCAAAACCTCGAAAATTGCGGGCTGCCTCGGGGTCACCATTGAGCCGGCTGGCCCGGCGGGCAGGAAACCGGCGCTCGGGGGTTTCTCCCTGGGAGTCAGTAGCCAGAGCAGTTCCGACAAGCAGGCTGCGGCCTGGCTCTTCATCCAGTGGCTCACATCCAAAAAGAAGGCACGGGACTACATTCTTGCTGGCGGCGTGCCCGGGCGCCGTAGCGCGTACCGAGACCAGGAACTGAAGAGGAGGTTCCCCTATTTCGATCCACTCGTCGCTTCCTGGGAAAGGTACGGGAATGCCATCTACCGTCCACGATTCCAGGAATGGCCCGCCATATCTCGCATCATCGCCACCACTGGAGCGGACATGATGAGGGGCACCATCAGTGTTGAAAAGGGCGCCAGGATGATCGACGAGCAGGTGAATTACATCTTGTACGAATCAGGTTATTACGGAAAGAAGGCCAAGCTGCAGTAGGGAGGAGCGGCCCTAAATGGGCGAATTCGTCGCTAGTCACCGTAGCATCATCACCAGATTGACATTGGTGGTGACGGGAATCCTGATTACGGCGGTGCTGGCCGTTGGATCCTTGGCCCTTGTCAGGCAGCATCGCCAACTGCACCAAGCCCTCGCTGCCAAAGGGAATACGTTAGTCGAATTCATGGCGCAGGTTACACCCCTCAGCATCTTGTCACTCAACTTCGTCGAAATGAACAACGAGGTGACAAAAGTCGTTCAAACCGACGATGAGGCGGTGTACGCGATTCTCCTGAATGAGCACGGCATCCCCTTGGTTCAATTCTTCAAGGAAGCGGATCCAGCAATAACTTTAGAAGTGCGAGAGCACCTTAAAAACAGGAAACCACTGGCTGCGGTCGAGTCAATGAAACGGACCGCCAGGATCGTGGAAGTGACAGCGCCCATCGTTTCGGGGGAACGGCGTATCGGGTCGGCCACGCTCGGGTTTTCGACCAACAGATTGCAGCGCGCCCTGTTCACTCAGATGACGCTCATCGGAGGGATGCTCGTCGCCATCATCGTATCGAGCGCAGCCTTGTTGCGAGTGGTTCTGTTGCGGATCCTCCACCCTGTGAAGACTCTGACTTCCGCCGCCATTCAGATCAGCCTAGGCGACCTGAACATCTCACTTCCGAGGTCGACTCGCGTAGACGAGTTAGGCGTTTTATCCCAGGCCTTCGAGACCATGACGCGCCAGCTGCGCAACCTGGTTGCCGGACTTGAGCGGCGAGAGTGCGACCTCCGCCAGATCAATATCCTCCAGCGAACGATCCTGGATAACGCTGCCTACGGCATCATTTCGACTGATCCCGATGGGGTGATCACCAGCTTTAACCACGCTGCAGAGCGGATGCTGGGATATACCGCGGCGGAAGTGATTGGCAGGCAAACCCCCGCATTCTGGCATGACCCAGATGAAGTATCGAAGTATGCCCTTCAACTTTCCAAAGAATTAGGTGAATCGATCTCACCGGGGTTTGAGGTATTCACCGCCCGCCCAAGCCGAGGGCTTCATGAGGAACACGAGTGGACATTCATTCAAAAGGATGGCGGGCGATTGCCGGTGATCCTATCAATATCTGCGCTGCGATCTGAGGAGGGAAACATCTCGGGTTTCGTCGGAATGACCTACGACCTCACCGAGCGTAAGCGAGACGAAGCATCTCTTCATCGCCTGAACCGCGAACTTCGAGCCATTAGTGATTGCAATCAAGTTTTGGTTAGGGCTGAGGACGAGCGTAGTTTGTTGGACGACATCTGTCGCATCGTTTGCGACAAAGCTGATTACAGCGCCGCATGGGTCGGGTACATCAAACGCAGTGAAGTCACGACTGTTCAACCGGTTGCAATGGAAGGTACCGGCGAAGTGAGGCCTTCGGCTTCACCACTCACGTATGTTGACGATGTAGAGCACGAACAGGAGCCCATCTGGAGAGCCATCCATCATAGTTCGACCATCTGTGTTCAAGACATTGCAGAGGAACTCATCCCGTCTCCATGGCGTGACGATGCGTTACAACGTGGATATCGCTCAAGCCTGGTCTTGCCCATCAGGCAGGAAGGTGGGGACGTATTCGGTGTGTTCCTGATCTTCTCCTCACGAATCAGCGCCTTCACTACGGAGGAAATCAGGCTTCTAGAGGAATTGGCGGGTGACTTGGCGTTCGGGATCAACGTGTTGCGTATCCGACTGGAGCACCAGCGTGTGGAAGAACAGATCAGTCGATTGGCCGCGATTGTGGAGTCTTCCGATGATGCCATCGTGGGGAAGAATCTAGACGGCATCATCACAAGTTGGAATCAAGGGGCCGAACAAATCTACGGCTATACCGCAAGCGAAGTGGTCGGGAAACCCATCGCCATTCTTTGTCCATCCGGACAGGAAGACGAACTCCCCAAGATTCTCAGCCGAATCAAGTCCGGAGAACACATCAAGCACTATGAATCTGTGAGGCAGCGGAAGGACGGCCAGTTAATTCACATGTCCCTCACGATTTCGCCAGTCTACGGGCCACAAGGCCAGGTGATTTCAGCGTCGGCTGTCGGGCGAGACATAACGGAGCGGGCCCGGCTCGAGGAGCAGTTGAGGCAATCTCAGAAGATGGAGGCGATCGGCCAACTCGCTGGAGGCGTAGCACACGATTTCAATAATATCCTCACCGCCATCATTGGCTTCACGAGCATCGTGAGGATGAAGATGCAACCGGGGGATCCTCAGCGCCCCCTCATCGAGCAGATTCTCACTTCTTCTGATCGCGCTGCGCAACTGACGCAGGGCCTGCTGGCGTTTAGCCGCAAGCAGGTACTTATTTCCAAGCCAGTCGATCTCAATATCATCGTCAAGAGCATCGAGAGGCTGCTGGGGCGCCTCATTGGCGAGGACATCGAATTCAATACAAGGCTGACGGATGGGAGCCTGATCGTGATGGCTGACGCGGGCCAAATCGAGCAGGTCCTTATGAACCTCGCCACCAACGCTCGTGATGCCATGCCGTCAGGGGGCGAGCTGTCCATCAGCACTGAATTGAAGATGCTAGGGACCGATTATGTGGAAACCCACGGTTACGGGCTACCAGGGGCGTATGCCCTGATAACGGTATCGGACACCGGGATTGGCATGGATCAGGCGACGATTGGAAAGATTTTTGAGCCCTTTTTCACAACCAAGGAACCAGGGAAAGGCACGGGCCTTGGCCTGTCCATGGTTTACGGGATCATCAAACAGCACGAGGGGAACATTAGCGTCTATAGCGAGCTTGGGAAGGGGACCACCTTCAGAATCCTGCTTCCGCTTGTCTCTATGGAAGTGGAGGACGCGCTCTCCGAGGCGGATGCAACACCATCTGGCGGCACGGAAACCCTCCTGCTGGCCGAAGACGATCCAGATGTGCGGACCATGGCCACCATGGCTCTCACCGAAGCCGGCTACCGAGTTCTTGGGGCCGTGGACGGGAAGGACGCCTTGGAAACGTACAAATCGCATTCAAAAGAAATCGATTTGCTGATCCTGGACGTCATCATGCCCAAGGTTGGCGGCAAGGAAGTGTACGACGTGGTGAAAGCCACCAACCCCGATGCAAAGATCCTCTTCATGAGCGGGTATACCGCGGATGCTCTCCACAAAAAGGGGATCTTCGGCGCAGGCGTTCAGTTCCTTGCGAAACCCATGAGCCCGATTGAACTCCTGAAGAAAGTCCGTGGAATCCTCGATGGTGAATAATGGAACTAAGACTTCTGGTAAATCCTAAGAAGATCGATGTCAGTTCTGATCTATAGCCTACCTAGCAGCCTTTTCAAGTCAGTCCATGGAAGCCGGCTAAGCACCAAGTGTCTCCCAGGCGCACATGACGTTCTCCCCTTTAATCAGCCCGATCTTTCTGAGGGATCAGGCCAACTGGTCGCTGCAGAAGATGGATTGGGAACTCTACGTGGAACGTTGGGTCCTACCTGCTGGGTGAACCTAAGTCGCCAGTGCAGATGGTGCTCATCGCCTACTAAATCCGTAAGGTATTCCACACCCTCGATCCCAACAATTAACTTTCACGCCAGAGTCATCCCGCCTAGACTCCTCCAGACCCAAACATAAAGGGGCTCGCATGGTACCCGGTCAAGGGAACGGCGGAGCATGGATCCTGGCGCTCTTCCCGATGCTGAGCGCCAGTTTGTCTTTCGCGCAGGTAACTGGGGAGCGCGCCTCGGCTGAACCTCCGTCCATTCGGACGAAGCAGGAGGAGTCCCTCTTCTCGACGCAGCGGTTTGCACCTGGAGAGACCCACGAATTGCGAGAGGGCATCGCGCTTTCGCTATCTGGTGGTGGGTACCGAGCTCTGCTGTTCCACCTCGGCGTGCTCTGGCGCCTGAACGAGTTGGGTGTGCTTCGTCGCCTCGACGAAGTGTCCTCGGTTTCCGGTGGATCGATGATGTCGGCGATTCTGGCCATGCACTGGAACGAGCTTCGGTTCGGAGACTCGCCGGTGGCGGACAATTTCAAGGAGGCGGTGGCGGACCCAGCCTTGAGCTTCGCCAACGTCAATGTGGATGTCGCAGCGGTTCTAAAGGGAGCCCTCCTGCCCTTCTACGATGCGACCGACGCCACAGTTTCAAGCTACGAAAAGACCTTCCGCGGGAAGACGCTCCAAGATCTCCCGCTGGCCAAGACCGCCCAGCACCCCGAGGCCGCACCGAGGTTCACCTTCAATGCCACCAATTACGCCTCGGGCGTGCTGGTCCGAATGAACCGCGACTTCCTGTGGGACTACCGGGTGGGGAAGATCGACCGTCCCGCCATTCCGCTTGCCAAGGTGGTGGCAGCGTCAGCGGGGTTTCCGCCCGTACTCTCGCCCCTTGTGCTGAAGATCCCTAGGGATACAGGCACCTCCTTCATCCCAAGCACTGGAGATGATCTACAGAAGGAGCCCTATACCTCCAAGTTGGTCCTCGCCGATGGTGGCGTCTACGACAATCTCGGCGTGGAAACCCTCTGGAAGAGCCACAAGCGACTGCTGGTGAGCGATGCGGGGAAGCCGTTCTTGGAAGATCCCAGGCCTTGGACCAATTGGTTCGGCCAGTTATTCCGGGTTCGGGACATCGATGAACAACAGGGGCTCGCCATGCGCAAACGGGTGCTCATGGTGCTGTTCAGCAAGGATCTGGAACAGACGCCCCTCCACCGGGAGGGCACCTACCTCGGGATCACCCTTGCGCCCAACGACCGGTCCAAGCTGGATGCCCAACAGTGGTCGAAGCCCTGGGATCGACTCGACGAGGTGCCCACGAGGCTGAAGAAGATGCCTGAAGCCCTTCAGCAGGATCTGGTGAACTGGGGTTATTTTGTCTGTGATTCCCAGATCAAGTCGTTCGCTGCCGGTTTTCCAGCGAGGCAGGAGGCGGCATTCCATTGGCCGTTCCCACGCCCAAAGCCAGTGCCCTGAATATCCCTTGAAGGACCGGTCTCGGTTCGGAACGACTGTGCCAGGCATTCACTGACGTCAAATCACGGGAGGTACCATGGCCTCATCGTACGCCGCCAACTTCTATGTGGAACGGGCATCCGATGGTGAACCAAGTTCCCCTGCTCTGCGATCCGCGCCACCGCCGCCATTCAGACGCCTCCGCGGATATGCCTTCGACCCGAGCCTCTCGCAGCGGTTGGAGACACTGTCCATCAACCAAACGATCTTCGAGACCCCCTGGGAGAACCGCCTGGAACCGGGTCCGAAGGGCGAATATGTGGAGGTTGTGGATTTCGATCCTGCAAGCGGTTGCTGGTACGAGCCTGTGGACTTGAACAGTCTGGAGGTGGTGGCTCAGGACGGATTGGCTCCTTCCCAGGGCAATCCCCGCTTCCATCAGCAGATGGTGTACGCCTCCATGATGAAAACCATCGGGCATTTCGAGCACGCCCTGGGCCGCCAAGTATTCTGGGCCTCGCGGCAGAAGAGTGATCCCGTTCGCCAGACATCGGAGACATTCATTCCGCGGCTCCGGGCCTATCCGCACGCGCTGCGAGCCGCCAATGCCTACTACAGCCCCAGCAAAGCCGCGATCCTCTTCGGCTACTTCCCCGGTCCCACGGGCATGGTGTTCTCCTGCCTCTCCAACGACATCATCGCCCATGAGACCACCCACGCCCTGCTGGATGGCATGCACCGCCGGTATTCTGAGGACAACCACGAGGATTCGCTCGCCTTCCATGAAGCCTTCGCCGACCTTGTAGCGCTCTTCCAGCACTTCACTTTCCCAGAGGTGTTGCAGAGCCAGATCGCGCGGTCGCGCGGCAACCTTGAGAGCGACACCCTGCTGGGTGAGATGGCGCGGGAGCTGGGTCAGGCCACGGGCAAATACGGTGCCCTCCGCGATGCCATCGGCGAGCGAGGAGAGGATGGCGTATGGCGACCCGTCAAACCTGACCCTGGGAGGTTGTCGCAGGAGTGGGAGCCTCATGCTCGTGGCTCAGTGCTGGTAGCCGCGGTGTTCGGTGCCTTCATCGCCGCCAACAAATCCCGGATTCAGGGCCTCATCCGCCTGGCCACCTCGGGTTCGGGAGTCCTTCCCGATGGTGCGATCAGCCCAGATTTGGTCAAACGCCTTGCGAGCGAGACTCGCGCCACCGCCTTGACCTTCCTGAACATGTGCATCCGAGCGCTGGACTACTGCCCACCCGTGGATATGACGTTCGGGGATTACCTCCGCGCCTTGATCACCGCGGACTTCGACATGGTGCCAAACGATCGGATGGGTTACCGGGTGGCACTCATGGAATCGTTCCAGAAGTGGGGCATCCTGCCCAAGGGCATCAAGGTCCTGTCCGAAGAACAACTGCGATGGCCCTTCGCCAACCTCTTCCTGACCAAAGAGAACTGGAACGTTCTCATCGACGTCGCTGGGAAAATCCGAGCCGCGCTTACCGAGACCATGTTCATTCTCGACCGGGAGGAATTGTTCGACAGACTCCTCCATGTAAGAGGGCTCACCCATCAGCTTCTTAAGCGGTCAGCAGCCCAAGAGGACAAGCGTGAGCTGGAGGCCTTCCAGAAGGCCACAGGGATCCGGCTGGATGGGGTCCTTGATGGAATCGATCCCGGCGACGGCGGCGGGCCATCGTTCGAAGTGCATGCCCTTCGACCGGCCCTTCGGGTACGGCCGGAAGGAACCATCATGAAACAGCTGATCATGATCGTGACTCAACGCCGCAAGGTTCCCCTCAATCCAACGGAACCAGCAGCAGGATCGTTCATCTTCCGGGGAGGAGCGACCTTGATCTTCGACCTCGAAGGGAAGACGCCATTGCTCCGGTATTCCATCGTGAGGCCCATCGACGACGACCACCGCCTGGAGGAGATCCGGGCCTACAAGTTGCGCCAGGCAGACCACCAGACCTCGCTTCGGGCGACTTATTTCCAGGAGGACCCGACCGAGCCAGGATTCAGCCACGACGAGCCGTTCTGCATGCTGCACGAAGGAGTCTGAGCCATGCCACGAGCCACCAAGTCTCCTACCAAGTCCCCAACCAAGCCGAAACGGACGAAGGTTTCTCCTGTCCGTAGGAAGGCCTCGTCGGACGACATCACGGTTCGCATGTACCGCCACGGATTGGGTGATTGTTTTCTGCTACGGTTCCCCAAATCGACCGGTGAAGGCACCTTCAATCTGCTCATCGACTGCGGGCTGATTTCCGTGGCGTCAAACCCCAAGGACACCATGCTCGAGGTGGTCCAGGACCTCGCCGAATGCACCGGTGGCCACCTGGATGTGGTGGTCATGACCCATGAACATTGGGATCACGTCTCTGGATTCTCCGAACAGCAATGCCAGTCGGCCTTCAATGACTTCCACGACATCAAAGAAGTCTGGTATGCCTGGACGGAGGATCCATCGAACAAGCTCGCTCGAAAGCTCCGGGCCGAGCGCTCGAGCGGCCTTCGGGCTCTGGCTGCAGCTCAGATGACTCTCTCTGCCCTCAGCCTCGGGGTAGATCACGCAGTTGAATCCGAGCGTGCAAGGCGTGTTGGCACCCTTCTCCAGTTCTTCGGAATCGAGGCAGGGGAACTCAACGGTTCGTTGAGCGCCGCGGAGTCCTCCCTCGGCAAATCAAGAAAGGCTTTCGAATACCTGGCCAACCGCGAAGGGGTGAAGGTCCGTTACTACGATCCAGGCTCCAAACCTATAACCCTCCCTGGGGTTGACGGAGTACGGGTCTACGTGCTCGGACCTCCTCAGGCCGAGGCAATGATCAAGCGCAGTAGCCCCACGGCCAAAGGCAAGGAGGTCTACGAACTCGCCTCCGAAGCTGAAACCGGTGAAAGCCTTCGCTTCGCCTTCGAAAGAGCAGCCGCGGGCACTTCGACGGCCGGGGACAGCGATCTTCCGTTCGAATCTGCCTTCTGCATCCAGCCGGGCGACCCGGTGCCCGAGCCGCTTCGCAAGCTGATGGACCAGACTTGGGGTGCTCCCGGCCAGGAATGGCGCCGCATCGAAAACGATTGGACCCGGGCGGTCGAGACGCTGGCACTGAACCTCGACAGCCACACCAACAATACGTGTCTGGTGCTGGCCTTCGAACTGATCGAATCAGGAAGGGTACTGCTCTTCCCTGGAGACGCCCAGGTTGGCAATTGGTTGTCCTGGCAGGACACACATTGGAAAGTACGTTCCGCAGCAGGCACAGAGGAGACCGTTACGGGCCCTGATCTACTGAGTCGAACCGCCTTCTACAAAGTGGGTCATCACGGAAGCCACAACGCCACCCTCAGGACTCAGGGGCTGGAGCAGATGACCAGCAATGAGCTCGTGGCCTTCGTGCCGGTCTTCAAGGAACAAGCCGAGAAGAACCGATGGCACGAGATGCCGTTCAGGCCCCTCGTGAAGCGGCTGCAGGAGAAGACCGGGGGCCGCCTGGTCTTCTCCGATCGAAAGGTGAAGGCCCCAAAACCAGCTGACCTGGATGCCTTGGATCAGGAGGACCAGAGAGCTTTCCTACAACGGCTCAAGGTCGAGAATCTCTATTACGAATACTCCATCCCGCTGTAATGCCAACCGCTGAGCTCGTCATGGAGCCAGGAGTGGATTCCACAGAATATGCGGACTCATTTACGGGGAGAACGTCAAACCAGGAGACACACCCCCCCTTTCCATCCAGGGCTGGCACTCCTGAGGCCGGCCTGGCCCCTCCGATTGGATGGGCGGCACCCAAGCCTGCGCGTTCGGATGTGGCTCAGATCCAGCCACCTCGCCCCTACAATCAAGGTCAAAGCGAGGAGTGCTTCTGCGTCTGATTGTGGCTGAGAAACCCAGCATGGGGCGGGCGTTGGCCGAGGCCCTGGGCCTGTCGGGTCGTGGGCGCAGCCTCATCGAGGGGAACGGGCTGGTGGTGACCTGGTGCGTGGGGCATCTGGTGGAGGCGCTGAATCCTGAAGGGTACGATCCGGCCTGGAAGGCGTGGCGCTGGGACCGGCTTCCGATCTTCCCGGAGCCCTTCCGCTACGCGCCCATCGCCCAGACGAGGGAGCAGTTCGAGGTGGTGGCGCGCCTGCTCAACCGGGAGGACATCACCGAGGTGGTGAACGCCACGGACGCCGGGCGGGAGGGCGAGCTGATCTTTGATCTCGTCTACCGCCTTGCGGAATGCCAAAAGCCAGTCAAGCGGTTCTGGACCTCGAGCCTCACGCCGGAGGCGATCCAGGCGGCCTACGCGGCCATGAAGTCCGGCGAAGCCTACGTGGGCCTCCGCGAGGCCGCGCGCAGCCGTCAGGAAGCGGACTGGCTGGTGGGCATCAACGCCACGCGGGCCCAGACGCTGCGCATGCGCCGGGCGGGCGCGGAGGACGGCGTGTGGAGCGTCGGCCGGGTGCAGACGCCCACCCTGGCCCTGCTGGTGCGCCGGGAGCTGGACATCCGCGACTTCAAACCCCAGCCCTTCTGGACCCTGAGGGCCCGGTTCGCCCATCCCAACGGCGCCTACGAGGGCCGCTGGTTCAAGGAGCAGGGCGATCAGGCCGTGGAGCGCTTCGCCACGGAAGCGGAAGCCCTGGCCCTGGCGGCCCGGCTGGAGGGCCGCCCCGGCAAGATCAGAAGTGCCACGGGGCGCACCGAGAAGAAGAAGCCCGAGCTGCTCTACGACCTCACCGCCCTGCAGAAGGAGGCCAACAAGCGCTTCGGCCTCACCGCCGAGGGCACGCTGGGGCTGGCTCAGAACCTCTACGAGAAGCAGCTCATCTCCTACCCCCGCACCAACAGCCGTCACCTCACGGAGGCCGACGCCCTCAAGGCCCCCCAGTGGATCAAGGCATTGGCGCAAGGACAGCTCGCCGAGCTGCAGCCCTTCCTGGACGACCTGCGCAAGCGCTGGCCCGTGAAGCTGGACAAGCGCTTCGTCAACGACAAGGAGGTGGAGGACCACGCGGCCCTGGTGCCCACGGAGAAGCCCGCCCGGGGCCTGGCGGGCGACGAGCTGCGCGTCTACGACCTCATCGCCCGGCGCTTTCTGGGGGCCTACTTCCCGGACCGGGTCGAGGCCAAGACCACGATCATCACCGAGGTCGAGGGCGAGACCTTCAAGACCAACGGCACGGTGGTGAAGGAGGAAGGCTGGTCCGCCGTGGATCCCCCGCACCGCCGCAAGAAGGCCGAGAAGGCCGCGGATCCGGCGGAGGTCGAGGAGGAGGCCGAGGAGGACGTGGAAGGCGGGCTGCCCGTGGTGAAGAAGGGCGACGGGGTGGAGACCACCTCGCTCCATCCCAAGGAGGGAAAGACCACTCCGCCTAAGCGCATGAGCGAAGGAGATCTGCTCTCCGCCATGCAGGGGGCGGGGAAAGAACTCGACGACGAGGCGCTGCGCGGGGCCATGAAGGATTGCGGCCTGGGCACGCCGGCCACCCGCGCCAACATGATCGAGACGCTCATCAAGCGCGCCTACATCGAGCGCAAGCGCAACGTCCTGCTGCCCACGGAAAAGGGCATCCGGCTGATCCAGGGACTTCCCACCGAGGCTTTGCGCAGCGCGGAGCTGACCGGCACCTGGGAGGCCCGCCTGGAGCGCATGCGCCGAGGCGAAGAGGCCCGGGACACCTTCATGACCGACATCCGGAGCTTCGTCACCGGCGTGGTGCGCGACCTTCAGGATGCCCCGGCCCCCCACGTCTCGGGAGGCCCCTGCCCCACCTGCGGGCAGTCCATGCGCATCATCCCGAGCACCCGGCGGGGCGAGTTCTTCCACCGCTGCTCAGCGTGCAACGTCAATGCGCCGGTGCCAAAGGCCCCGGGTCGCGCGGCAGCCGTCCACGACCATCCCAGCTGATCGGGGCGCCTATTCCGCCGGGGGCTGGGCCAGGGCGGCGGCGATCTGCCGCTTCCCCATCTTCCGGAGGGCCGCGACGGCGGACAGCTGCTGCTTTCGCGGCCTCGACTTTCCGGCTTCCCAGTTGTAGACGGTCTGCGCCGACACGCCGAGCAGCAAGCCCATCTCCGTGGCGGAAAGGCCCAGGCGCTTCCGCTGGGAAGCCAGCCCCTTCGCGCTGAACCGGATGGTCGCCGCCTCCTCATCGCCCTTCGAGGAACCCGCCTGATCCGCCTTCTTCTCGGTCCTGGCCCGGGCCTTCTCAAGGGCATCCACGCGCCGCTTCAGGGCCGCGATGTCCGACCGGTACTGGGCCGAGGCTTTCTTTAGGCCTTCAACCTCGCGACGCACTTCTTTCCGGGCCAACCGAAGGATCTCATCCTTTAGGGTTGATGCGAAATTTGGCATGTCCATCCTCCATATCTTGAAATCGTTTTAGTAGGGAGATTCTTGTACCTGGCCGATGCCCCCACGCGCTTGGAGACGAGACCAAGGTTTACCGCCGGGCCACCTCAAACTTAAGCCTTCCGTCAAGAACTAGCAAAGACTGTAGAAGCTGCCTAGTAGCAGGTTCGGCGCCTCCGCCAGAAAGATGGACCGTCGTAAGCGGAAATTGGAGCCCCTTCCACCGAACGTTCCTTGGCCACGAGGCGCCTCCGATCTGCCTTCCAGGGGCCGGCGTTGGGCATATCCGATGTCCAGGCCGTTTGACGCCCATGTTTCCATCAATAAAGTCCAAAGATGGAACAAGAGGCCTTCCAGGGAGCCCCCATGGAATTCCCATGCAAGGTGAAAATCCCGCCGCGGCTGCAGCCCTATGTCGAAGCCTGGGGCAAGGAGGATGCGGATGCCCTCGCCGCCTGCTTCGATGAACCGTGCGAGTTCCATTCCGCCCTGCTCGACCACCCCCTTCGATGCAGGTCCGAGGTGCGAGCCTATTTCGCCGACCTGTTCCAGCGGATTCCGGGTATCCAGACGCACGGCTCGAGGTTTTTCATCCTTGGCGACGCCACCCTGACCGTCACCGAACTGACCGTGCGGAACCCCAGCTGGGGCGAGGGGCTGTTCCTGATGACCTCCGCCCAGCTTCAGCGGTTTTCCGAGAAGGGACTGATCACGCACATGGAGGTCTTCCTCGACGTGGAGGCGGCCGTGAAGGTGTAGCCTCCCCGGGGAAACGCGAAAGGGCCCCTCGCGGGGCCCCCTCGTGCGGTGATGGGAAGGACTAGAACTGCAGCTTCACGCCGAAGCGGACAAGCCGACCCTGCTGCCAGGTGCGGGGCGCTTGGTAGGCGGGATTGCCGACTCCCAGGGAATCCGTGGCCTGCTGGACCTGGCTCAACTCCTTGCGCGCGTTGCCGACGTTGAACACATCAATGGAGGGGACGACCTTCAGGCGGCCGGCCTTGACCTGCAGCTCGGTGTGCAGGTCGAGGTTCTGGATGGCAGGGGTCCGGCCGAGCTGGCCCAGCTGGCCATTGAGCGGCGTCGCATTGCCATAGCCGCCGATGTCATTGGTGCCGTCCCACATGCTGATGGGCGTGCCCGACTGGTAGCTGTAGTTCCAGCCCAGGTTCAGCTCGCCGAAGCCGAGGACGAGGCGGTAGGACCCGAAGAGCTTGGCCACGTGGGTGCGGTCGTTGGGCAGGAGGCCGTAGCCCACGTAGGGGAAGTAGTCCCAGGAGGCGGTGATGTTGTTGTCCGCCTGGCCATTGGAGCTGGAGACCAGCCCCTCGTAGTTGCCTTCGAGCCGGCTCCAGGTGTAGCTGAAACCGATCGAGGCGTCCGCGGTCTTGTAGTTGAGGGTAAGGTCGGCGGACTTGAAGACGTTCTTGGCCTCGGGGAAGAGGGACTCGCCACTGACGAGGCCGCCTCCATTGAAGGGCTGCATGCGGTAGGTCACCCGGCCGGGGTGCGGGTTCCACAGAATGGCCACGCCCCCCTGCGTGTCGTCGGGCAGCCCGATGCCATCCGCATCCGTGATGACCGAGTCTTCGATCGGATTCAGCATCTTGCGGTACTTGTAGTGCACGCCCGCCGTCCAGGTCTGGGAGAACTGCCAGTCGAAGCCGAGGGTGATCTCGCGGCGCTCGGGCAGCTTGGTTCCCTCGGCGATGGGATCGAAGCTGTACGGCGTGGCGTAGTCCGTGAAGCCGTTGTTCGGACCGTCTGGATTGTAGGTGAAGCTGCCATTGGTGAAGTTGTAGTCGAAGCTGCCGGTGTTGGGAGCCGGGGCGGCGACGGAGTTGTAGCGGGTGCGGGTGAAGACCTCGTTGGCGAACACGCGGATTCCGAGGCGCTGGGGGATCGATTCGAAGTACCGGGCCAGGCTGCCAGCCAGCTTCATGGTCCCGTCCTTCTTCAGGTCCCAGGTGAAGCCCAGGCGGGGCTGGATCAGGTCGCCGAAATCGTCGAACTTCAGATAGGTCCGGCCGCGGTAGTCCTTGAGATCCTGCTGCTCGTAGCGGAAGCCATACATGAGCTTCACGCCGCTGTCGGCGAGGCTCCAGGAATCCTGGGCATAGAGGCTGGTGAATACGGTCTCCACCGTGGCGTTCGTCGTGTTGACCTGGTCGCGCAGATAGATGTCGGTGGGCGAGGTGCCGCGGATGCGGTGCCACACGCCGCCCGTGGTGGCCTGGATGCTCTTGTACTTGGTGTCCAGGTAGGCCACGCCGAACTTCAGGTTGTGGTCGCCCACGAACCAGGAGAGGTCCACCTTGAGCTGGGTGGTGGAATTCTTCGAGAGCGCGTCGTAGCTGCCGTAGCCGCCGCTCCACCAGAGGGGCGCGCTGGCGGTGCCGAACTGGGGTACGTTGTAGATGTTTCCGGCCTGGAACCCGGGGCCCGTGCGATACCAGTTGCCGTTGTCGATGGCGGACCGCTGATCCTCGGGCGTGATCTCATCCTTCAGCTCAGTGGTGCCCGCCTTGGCCGACAGGAAGAGGCTCGGACTGATCGTCCAGTCGTAGTTCAGGGTGACATTGCTGGTGGTGCTCTTCTGCGTGTCGCCCCAGTTGGCATCGCCGTCGAGGGGTCGCGCCCTCGGGGCTTCGCGCCGGCCGTTGTTCAGGTTCAGAAAGAAGGTCAGCTGCTGGTCGGGGTTGAGGTACCAGTTCAGCTTGCCCAGCACCTGGGTCTGCTTGTCGGTGATGCCGCCGTCTTCCAGCTGGTTCCGGTTCGTGTCATTGGGGGACTTGCTGCCGATGTAGCTCAGCCCGACGAAGTAGAAAAGCTTGTCCTTGATCAGGGCGCCGCCCACCTGGGAGCCCAGGTCGTAGCGATCCGTGGTCATGGCCTGCTTGTAGTACTGACCCTTCACCCGCTCGGCCTTCAGGGAGCGGGGGTCGACGTTGACCCAGGCCGAGCCCTTGAAGTCGTTGGTGCCGGATTTGGTGATGGCGTTGAACACGCCGCCGAGGGCGCTGAACTCGGGCTTGAACCCGCCGGTCTGGACCTCGTACTGGTCGATGAAGTTGGTGTCCAGGCTCTGGCCCTGGAAGCCGCGGCGGAAGTCGGTGGTATTCAGGCCATCCACGATGTAGGTGTTCTCGGCGGAGGATCCGCCGCCCACCGCGGGATCGTTGCCGAAACCGCCCGTCACGACGCCAGGGGCGAAGAAGGCCAGGCTGTTGAAATCGCGGCCCGCGGGCAG
>Ga0316605_10001142_pt1 | contig 15720 bp, 12 predicted proteins | sample OWC_soil_day20_n_FD_207666 | JGI IMG/M metagenome (GOLD analysis project Ga0316605, IMG submission 207666) | Wetland soil microbial communities from Old Woman Creek delta, Ohio, United States - OWC_soil_day20_noCT | ecosystem: Environmental > Terrestrial > Soil > Wetlands | place: USA: Ohio... | reverse complement strand
GGCGAATGGATAGCGATTCCCGGTTCCCTGAAGGAAGCCGCGATTCTAATCAGATACCAGTGAGGTTCAGACTACAGGAGCGTGGTTGGTGATAGAAGCTATCTTGCGCGCACTTCTTGGGCTGACCCTCATGTCCGGTCTTGAGGCACAGGCAACCAGTCCGATTAAAGTCAAAATCAGTATCGACACGTCCCGAACCTTGGGGCCGGTTGATCTCACCCGTTATGCGCTGGGTCAGGGCGGTCTGAGCGAGCTGCCCATGATCGACGCTCACGTTGATCAGATCCGTCAGCTTCAACCTCAGACGATCAACTTTTTTGTACAGGAGTACTTCGATCTCTACCCTGCGCACGGCCAGTATCATTGGGTAACGCTCGATAATGCTATCAAAGCGGTGCTGGCGACTGGTGCCAAGCCGATCATGAACCTGTGTTTCAAGCCCAAGGTGTTGTATCCCAAGATCGACGACCAGATTGTTGCTCCCACCGATTACCCGGAATGGGAAGAGCTGATGTATCAATTGGTCAGGCACTGTAACCTGGATCAGAAGTTCGGCATTGACTACTGGCTGATCGCCAACGAAGGGGATATCGGTGAACCCGGTGGAGTTCCGTACAAATTCCCGACCTCACAGAGCTACCTTGAATACTACAAGCACACCGCCAGTGCGATTCGTCGCGCGGATCCAAGAGCCAAAGTCGGAGGCCCCGCACCCGCCAACCCCAAGAGTACGTTCATTGACGCCCTGATCGATTCCGCGGGCCGGGGCGAGACGCCTTTGGATTTTCTCTGCTTCCATCTGTATAGCAACGATCCCAGAGAGTTCGAGAAGCTGATTGACAGCATGAAGGCTAAGCTGGCGAAGCATTCCCGACTGAGTCACACTGAAACAATGATCGACCAGTGGAACATGTCGCTGGGGAACCCGATCATGAACCCGTATTTTCAGCCCGCCTTCGTCCTGCAAACAACTCTGGGCTTCTACAAGAAGGGACTCACCAGGTCATCCTACTACCACATTCGTGACTATTTTGTTGACCCGGCGGTCTTTTCAAAGTTCCTGTCAGGTCGAGGCACTGCATTCATGGCTCGCTGGTGGAACGAAATGCCGCAGTATGATGGCCTTTACGACAACCAGGGTCGCGTGCGGCCCGCCTACTATGCTTTCAAGCTTCTGAGCTTGATCAAGGGACAGGAACTGCCTGTTACTGGCGCCACTGCCGACGTCCATGCACTTGCGGCGCGCGGAGGATCGTGGGTAAACGTGGCTCTGTGGAACTTCCCCTCGGAAGGCACAGGAAAGCCCTACGATGTGACCGTGCAGTTCCCTTCTGAGAAGAAGGGCGGGGTGAGGCTGGTGCGGCTCAATCCCGAGAGCGCCGTCAATAACCTCGAGCAGATCCAGAACGGACGCATCACGGATCTCGAGCGCGCTCCACTCCATGTGACGCTCCGCCCCTATGAGATCTACTGGATTGAGGTGACAGAATAGGCATTTATCCGGCGGTGCGTCCGTTCGAGGTATTTTCACAGGCTGGCAACGCTGTGATAGTGCTTCCTCTCTTGAGGAGTGACTCATCAATGAAAAAGGCAATTGCAGTGCTTCTCAGTGCGCTGTTTTTTGGCCCGATCCCGGGCCAGGGGATGCCGGCCTCATCAGAGGCAGATCTGGCCCGGGAGGTTCGCGGCAAAGGCTGGATCGCGTATGCCGCTCATTCGAGTCTGGGTGACTGGGATATCTTTGTCGCCCGGCCCGATGGTTCCGACATCCGCAACCTCACCAACACGCCCGCCTTCAGCGAAGTCTCGCCGCAATTCTCTCGCGACGGCCGCAAAATGCTGTACCGGCGATTGGCCGCAGGCGAGAAGATCGACGATAACCGTCACGGTGAGCAGGGCGCATTGGTGATGGCCAAGAGCAATGGCACCGAGGCAACCGTTCTGGGTCAGCCGGGAGAGTACCCTTGGGCCAGCATGAGTCCCGACGCGACAAAGATCTCCTGTCTGTCGATCAAAGGCGTTTTCCTGATCGACCTTGCTTCGAAGAAGATACTGAACGCTCTTTCACGGAAAGGGCTCTTCCAGCAATTGACCTGGAGCCCCGACGGCCGCTGGCTCTGCGGGGTCGCCAATTCCTATGGCACGGGCTGGAGTATCGCGCGCATGAACATTGCGACGGGTGATACAGGCGCGGTGAACCGTGTGGACTGCTGCACTCCGGACTGGTTCCCCGACTCCCGCAATCTGATCTTCTCGTGGCGTGTGCCGGACCAGGGCACAAACAAGGGCTATGGATGGACGCAGCTCTGGCGAGCGGACGTAGAGGGCAAGACGCGACAACTGGTATACGCTGAGGATGGCAGGCACGTCTACGGCGGGCACGTCTCGCCGGACGGTCTGTATGTGCTATTCACCGGCAACATGAAGGAAGACGGCGATCCGGGGAATGCCGGCGCCCCGATGGCCCTGATGCGCCTTGCAGACGCGCCCATCATAGGAGGCGAGAGCCCGGCCGTGCGGAAGCTGCATCCCGGGGCGAAGAACGGCCCGGTACTGAAGCTGCCGCAGGGATGGGAACCTGCCTGGACGTTCTCCGAAATCCCAGGTAATCGGCCCGGCAGAACCGGGGTCGATTCGCCCGACAGCCGCCCATTCAGTCCTGGGCTACAACACTTGGGGGGTTCCCGATGAACCAAACAGTTCTCAACCGGAATGCAATGATTGTCGCGATGTTTCTCGCGCTGAGTTGCCTCTTTGTTTCCTGTGGCAGTGGCGGCGGCGACTCAGCGGTCACCGGCGTGGACCCGCAAGTGACTGCCAGAGGCACCGTGGAGGTGACGGCGCGCCTCGCAGAGATACCCGAAGGCGCGATCTTTGAGCGGGAGCTGTACGACTATACGACCATCCTGAAGTACACCGTGCTCAAGGTTCACCGCGGCAATGTGCAGGGGGAAACGATTTATGTCGGCCACTACAATCCCTTCAAGCGGCGAAGCGAGGCATCCGACCAGCGCGTGAAAGACATCGGAGGGAACTTGACCAGATTCCAGGCCGGCCAGTTGCATCGCATGGCCCTCGAAGCCCCGATCGACGACTATTTCATGGGCGGTATCGTGAACAAATACTTCGGCCAGAGCACCGAGCCGATCTACTGGGCCGTGTGGACCAACCTGGCGGGGGAGCCATAGTGGCGCAGGCATAGCGCCGCTCGGCTCGCACCCCGGTGAGCACAGGCCTCCCTTCGTGCTCCCAGAGCCGGATCGGTCGAGTGACCAATGGTTTTCAGCACTTACATATTCGTCTTCTGCTTCCTGCCTCTGGTGCTCTTGGGTTACTACGCCCTTCTCCAGTTGGCGAAATCTTTCCGGAATCTCGCGGAACCTGTTTCCCTCTGGCGCAATCGCTGGCTGCTGCTCATGAGCTATGTGTTTTACGGATGGTGGAACCCATGGTTCATTCTCCTGATGATGTCGGTCACTGTCGCCTGCTATCTCAGCGGGCGGATCATCACCCGGGCGGGTGCCGACACGCGAAGACGGCATTGGGGCCTGGCTCTGGCGATTGTTTCGAGCCTGGGCACGCTCGGCTTCTTCAAGTACTTCACGTTCCTTCAGGTCAACTTCAACTTTGCATTGCAGCTGTTAGGCGCCGATGGAGTCCGGGTGCTCCAGGTCGTTCTGCCCATGGGTATCTCGTTCTACTCCTTCCAGGCTCTGAGCTACGCCCTTGATGTGTATCGAGGCACGGCCCCACCGGCGCGTTCCCTTTCCGATTTTGCCTGCTACATCGCCTTGTTCCCGCAGCTGGTAGCCGGACCCATAGTCCGCTACAACACCGTGGCCGATCAGCTGGTGGAACGGTCGCACACCTGGAACCGGTTCGGATCGGGCAGCGCCTTGTTCATCCTGGGCCTTGCGAAGAAGGTGCTGCTGGCCAACCCTATGGGGAAGGTGGCGGATGCGGCGTTTGCCAGTCAGTCGCTGACCGCAGCGGACGCCTGGTTTGGTGTCGTGGCCTACGCTTTTCAAATCTACTTCGATTTTGCCGGCTATTCCGATATGGCGGTCGGCCTGGGACGAATGATCGGCTTCGAATTCATGAAGAACTTCGATGCCCCATATCGGTCGGGAAGCATCACCGAGTTCTGGCGGCGATGGCACATCTCACTCAGCACATTCCTGCGCGACTACCTCTATCTGCCCCTGGGAGGCAATCGGAAAGGGCCGCGCCGCACCTATCTCAACCTGGCCATAGTCATGTTGTTGGGCGGGCTCTGGCACGGTGCGGCCTGGAGTTACGTTGTCTGGGGCGCCTATCACGGAGCGCTGCTGGCCTTTGAGCGTTGGCTGGGCAAGCAAAGCCCTTACCACCGTCTGCCACGCCCGGCACGGGTTGCGCTGACCTTCGTGCTGGTGCTGATTTCCTGGGTGCTGTTTCGTGCGGAAACACTTACCGATGCAGTTCGCTACCTGGAGGCGATGCTCGGCTTTGCCGGAGGTGGCGTCGGCGCGATGCTGCTCCCGTCCCTCCTCTATTCGCGAGGTACGATCGGCTTGATGGCCCTGTGCACGATTCTGGCGTTCGGGCGGCAACAGGCCCACGAGTGGTGCGATGATCTCACCTGGGCGAAGGTCCTGGTGCTTCTGCCGCTTTTTGCGGCCGCCCTGATGGTTATGTTTTCCCAGGCGTTCAGTCCGTTTCTTTACTTCCAGTTCTAAAGAGCCATGAATAAGCCAAGGGGTGCGGTTCTCTTCACGACGTTGACTCTGCTGACCATCCTGGCTGCCCCGGGAGCGATTCAATTGCTGACCGAGATCCAGCGTGGAGACCGTCCCCAGTTCCTCTCCGTGTTCGATCGCTTGCCCACCGCTCAGAACCTGAGGGCGTACGAGCGGGATCTCGAGGACGCAAGCCGTGTAGTGACCGCACTTCGTCCCTGGACTCAATACGCTCAGCTCCTGCTCCTGGACGATGCGGGGCGAAAAGCATTAATCGGCCTTGATGGCTGGCTGTTCTATCAGCCGGGGGTGGCTTATTGCTGCGAGCGCGCCCAGCCGGATGTTTCACCGCAATCACGGTCAGGCCCATTACCCGCAATCGTAGGCTTCCGGGATCAGCTCGAGGCCAGGAACATCCGATTGCTGGTTGTCCCGGGGCCGAACAAGGAGAGTGTGTACCCGGAGAAACTGACTCGCAGGGCAGAATCCATACAGGCCGCACTTTGTCCCTCGACGCGCTCCCTGCTGAAGGGACTCCGGGCTGCCGGAATCGAGGTCGTCGATCTCTTCCAGCTCTTCGCGGATGCGAAACGTGCAGACGGCGGGCAAGGCGAACCGCTGTATCTGGTTCAGGACAGCCACTGGTCACCCGCCGGCTTGAGCCTGGCGGCGAGGGAGGTTGCCTCGCGGCTGCTGGAGTCCGGCTGGGTCCGCCGCGGAGGTGTCCGGTATGAGGAACGGGCCGCCCCGCTCGAAAGGATCGGCGACCTGGTCGGCATGTTTCAGGTGCCCCAGATCGAACGGCATTTCCTTCCCGAGAAAATTTCCTGTGTACGGGTTGTACGTCAGTCGGACGGAGCCGCCTATGCGGACGACCCGAACGCGGAGATCCTGCTGTTAGGGGACAGCTTTCTCCGGGTTTTCGAACGCGATGAGCCGGGGGCGGCCGGCTTCACGGCTCACCTGGCCAGGGAGCTTGAGCAGCCGCTGGCTTCGATTGTCAGCGACGGCGGCGCCTCCACCCTGGTGCGGCAGCAGCTCTACCGGCGTCCCGAATTGCTGGCGAACAAGAAGGTTGTGATCTGGCAGTTTGTGGAACGCGATATCCGTGATGGGGCTGAGGGCTGGCAGAACGTGCCTTTGCCGCCATTGCCGTGAGGCTGAGCCGGCTCGCTTCGCTCGCCAACTCCAGGGGCATGGGAAAAAGGGGGCAAAGGAACAAAGGGTAACTCCCAGCCCTCGTGCAACTCTCTCGTTCGTTTCCTGGACTTGAACTTCGATACGGCAGGATTGGACAGGGTCTCTTCTGGAGGTCGCAATCAAAGTCAGGTGCACTGGACCAAATCGTCCGGGCCCAGGTCCAGATCGAAGTCCAGGTTGGCGAACTCGGATTCTTGCTCAAACGCCAGTTTCGCGATTCGAGTGAATGCACTTATCGCGTGAGGGGGCCCACACGCCTCCATCAACTCCAGCAGCTGCGCTGTCCGCGGAAGCCCTCGCGCTGAAGTGTCTGGCTCGAGATGGCGTTCCATGTCCTTGCGCGCGCCGGCACTCGCCAGATGCAGAAGAAGCGAGACCAAGAGCAATCTATGCCGGCGAGTTCGAAGACAGTCAGCCTGTTTTCCCTGGCTAGCCCGGCGCAGGCGTGATCGAGGTGTGAGGCCTACTCCGTCTCGCCGCACCAGTACAGGATGGCCAGGGCGATGCTTTTTACGAAGGGCATCAGCATGTCGTCTATGGAGATGCTCTCATCCGGCTGGTGTGCCGATTCCGGAACACCAAAGCCGCCCGGCCCCGTGCAAATGGCCGGCATGCCGGCCGAGTAATTGCCCAGGATGTGCAGGTCCGAAGCCGGCATGCCCTCCACCGGCATGGGGATACCGGTGGCATCCGCGCTCGCCTGGCGCAGTGTAGCGATGATCTGGGCATCGGGCGGGGCCTGGTATGGGTCCACCCAGGTCGGGTTCCACTTGATGTCCGGCGGCGGCGCACCCCCTTCCAGCACCTCCAGGGCCTGGCGCACGCGACCGGACAGCAGGGCGCGGTCGGCCATCAGGTCGGTGCCCGGCAGGGTGTAGATCATCGCCCCCACAACGGCTTGGTTCATCGCCACGCCGCCCGGGTGGCCCACGCTGACGTAGGGCACGATCAGGTTGTTGGCCGGCCAGTCCGTCCCGCGATAGGCGGGGTGTGCCTCAAAGGCCGGCCTGCGCTCTGCGCGCAGGGAGAGCAGCGCGGCATACACAGCGTCGGCGCAGGCCTTGGCCTGGCCGATGTGCATCTGGCTGAGGCCGGTCTGGATGCCGATGGTGGCACCGGACCAACCCAGGTTGGCGGGATGGATCTTGCGCTCCAGGCCGTCCAGGTAGATGCCGGAGTCGGCGCGATATCCGCGCGCCAGGCACGCCCAGGAGCCCATGCTGCCGCCTCCCTCTTCGTCTACCACGGAGCATAGGATCACGTCGCCTTTCAGTCGCAGACCGGCGCGCCGGATGCACTCCAGGGCAAAGGTCTGGGCGGTGATGCCCTCCTTGTCGTCCTGGGCGCCGCGGCCATAGATCTTGCCATCGCGGATCTCACCGCCCAGGGGCGGGACGCTCCACGTATGCAGAGGGCCGATCGGCACCGTGTCCGCGTGCGACATGAGCAGCAGTGACCGGCCACCGCCCGCTCCGCGGTAGACGGCCACAACGTTTGGGCGGTCGACGTAGCTGACCGCGAGCGGGTGGCCGCGGAAGTCCCGTCCGGCAGCCACATCCTCAGGTGTGAACACATCCACCGAGTAACCGGCCCGGCGCAGCCAGCCGGCCAGAAACTCCTGGCAGGGTTTCTCCTTGCCCGTCTCGCTGGGGTGGCGGATCAGCGCCTGCTCGAAGGCGATGATCTCCTCGCGATCGTGATCGATCTGGCTCAGCAGTCGTTCAGCAGATGCAGGTGGCATCGGGTTTTCTCCAGCCGCCGGGGGCAGCCTGGAACATGCTACAGCCGGCCAAGCGCACGCAGGCGTCGCTTGCGCAGGGTGCACGGCTCACAGCCAAAGGTGCTGCACAGCAGCCAGCCCGGCTCGCGTCTCAGGCGCTCGGCTACCGCGGCCACCATGGTCCGGCTGTCCATCAGCAGGCATGTGGCCTCGCCCACCCGGCCGCGGCGCAGCACACCGCGCTCTTCCAGGTAATCGTCGGCGGCGCCGAAGCCAAGGCTGCAAGCAGGGTACTCCTCCGGCAGCGGCACTTCAGCCGGAACATCCGCTTGCAGCACCAGGGCGGTCTTGCCGGCATGCGCCCGCCAGGGGATGTCCAGGTAGGGCACTTCAGCCACGGTCTCTGCGTAGTGCAGCATGGGGTTGCGGTCGTTCCCCACGCCGAGCAGCAGGATTCGGGCGCCCAGTCGGTTGGCCTCGCCATAGGACGAGCCCTCGCCCAGGGCGCTGGCCTGTTGTTTATCGCGCGTGAGCTCGTCGGCGTGCCGGCCGAAGGCAGCCACCGAATATGTGGGGTGGGCACTGCGCAGGGCGCCTGGCCATTGTCGCAACGTCTCGGTCAGGATGCCGTTGAGCAGCCCCGGGGTGGTTTGCGGGTCAAAGGGCTGGACTCCCCACAGGCCGGCGTACGAGTAGGTGAAGGTGGGCGTCATCAATGTGCCGCCCGGGCCGAGCAGCTCGATTAGGGTGCACAGGAAGTCGGCCGGCGTTACATCCGGGCGGCCCAGCGCCCTGTAGGAGCTTTGCAGAACGACCAGGTCGCCGGCCGAAAAGCCCAGCCGGCGCAGGTCGTCCTGCAGGTCAGGGATTACCCGTGGATCATCTCTGGTCATCGGCCCTCCCGGGGATCCTTGGGCTGGAGAGCGTGATTTTCGCACACTCGCGACCCTCGGCACAATCGGAGTACACCATCCCTTAATCCGTCAATAAGCGGCGACGCCGAACTCACTGCCGCGAAGCTATACTGTCTCTTTTCATTTCATGGCACAGATGTGGATGTGACGTCTGAAGCGGCTGCGCCTCAGCAGATCAGGTTTTTGCGTCAGCAGCGGGAGTCATCGTCATGCTAATTGTCCGGTGGAGATCGTCTACTTATATCGCCTCGCCGCAGGCGGGGGCGACTGCGACTTGCGCCTGGCAGAGGCGGCGAGAACTGCTAATGTGGATCCGGCGGATGGGGATCGCCTTGTTGCCGATTCTGCTGTTTGGTTGCCTGGCGTCTTCCCCACCGAACCGGGTCGCGTTGCAGGTTGCCCCGTTTTCGTGCCACGTGACGCCGCCGATCGGCCATCCTCTCTGCGGTGGATGGATCAAGCCCCTCGTCGCCGTGGATGATCCGCTGCTGGCCAAGGGAATCGTGCTATCCCACGGGAAGACCCGATATGTGCTGTGCGCGGTCGACTGGTGCCTGCTCCAGACCGCGGCTTACGATACGATCCGCGATGAAAAAGGCCGTCTCGGATAGCCGATGGGTGCCGGCTGGCCGTGAGATATCCGGACTGCGGGCACGAGTTTCCGCCGGAGGTCCGCTTCGAGGCCTACGCGTGGCTGGAGCAGTGGCTGAGATAGGGCCGGAATCGGTATCTGCAGAGGAAAAGACAGCCACGGATTTCACAGATTCACAGAGCTATTCCAACCTTGTTGCCTTGAATGCGTGTGATCCGTGAAATCCGTGGCCTGCATTTGTCAAAGACGGTTGGTTTCGCCAAGAAGCTGACGGGATTGATTCCGAACCCGACACTATCATTGGTTCGCCCAGCGCGGCGCACGCCGAGGCCTTGAAGGTGTGTTCGGTTACTGTGTTCGGGAGACCTGCACTCGAACCGTCAACCGTCCGGATAGGCCCGAGATGTCTACGGTTCCTTCCGCATTGATCTGCATCGGCGCTCTGCCGCGTCTTGCCGAAACCACCTGCCAGCCTTCCGGCACCCGCACCCGCAGCCAGGTCTTCCTGCCCGAGGGGTTGACAGGAAGGTTCAGTTCCGCCAGGACCTCACCCTGCCGGAGCCGCGAGCGCAGAACGAACCCCACCGGTCCGAAGGCCGTGGGAAGACGTTCCACGACAATACTCTTTCCGTCCTCGAGCCAGCGCCGGGGCGTGGCGAAGCCGAGACGCAACGTCTCCGGCCTTCCATCGTCGTCCAAGTCACGGTCCTGAACCAGCAGGCCGCGCAGCATCCACAGGAAGGCGGCCTGGGCCGCGCTGTTGGGCGGAAGGTACATCGCGCGACCTTGTTCACCCCCACCTGCCGGCTGCATGGGACGCAGGCCGGTTCCTTCTGCTCCCAGAAAGGTTCCCGGGGTGAGCCCCTGAGCGAGTTTGCCGTAGAAACTCGTCAGCGCGTACTCTGCTTCATCCCGCTCCAGGAGCTTGTCCACGTAGCGGAGCCCGTACAGATCGTCAAGCGCATCCTCGTTCGCGAACAGTCCCGAGTGCTGGTGAAATCGGATCATTCCCATGAGCACGCCGCCGCGCCGGTGAAGATAGTCCAGTATCCAGCCGTCCCTTGCGGAACTCGGGCCGAAGATCCCTGAGCCCAGCACGTAAGGCGACATCAGGCACCAGTAACTTCCCAACATCGTCGCGGTCAGGGTTTCGTAGGGCTTCTCCTCGCCAAACAGGGCCACCGGCACGAACGGAGGATCCACGTCGCGCCTTTCGCTCTTCTCCACAGCAGCCAAAATGGCGGCACGGAATTCCGCCGCCACACGCGCCAGCGCTGCCACCTCATCCTCGTCCCCCATCTCCTTCAGCACCGCCGCGAAATCACGAATCCCCTTCCAGCTGTTTGAGTTGGAATTCAGCGAATAAACCTGGGTTGAAACGTCCCCGCAGTAGTTCTCGCGGGGCAACAGGCCGGTCGCCGGCTCTCGGTTCGCCAGAATCAAGTCCACCGAGGAACGCCAGCTGGGCCGCCACGCGCGCAATGATGCCGCATCGCGCGTCAGCCAGAAGTAGTGCGCGAGGGCCTGGAGCTTGAAACCGGCATCATGAAAACCCAGCTTGTGCTGCTGATAGGCCAGCAACGACGGCATGGCACGCCGCATCTCGTCGCTGAATCCGAACTGAAGAAGTGCGCGTGCCGCATCCCCCGATTCCGCCTCAAACTCGCGCTCATAGACATTTCCCGCGCTGTAGAACATCCGATCCTGATTCATCAAGACGAGCAGGCCCGCCACCAGCGAACGCCACGCTTCGTTCACAACCGTTTCAGGCACTTCGATGCGTCCCCCGCGGCGCAGCGTGTTCTCCCACAGGTCCAGGGCGGACTGCCGTTCCTTGCCGTACTCGGTCCCCCCTATTCCTGCCGCGCCCGCGCCAGGCTCGAAAGGCAGTGTGGCCACGGCCAAAGTGAGCGAATGCCCTGCGCCAACCCGCCCGACAAGGCGAGCTTCCACTGCCTCCCAAACCCATCCCGGGCCGAACCACGCCACGACTCGGCTGCCGGCATCATGCAGCACACCCGGCTCCGATGCGCGCAGACCCGAGGCATGGAATCGTGCCGCGACCCGCCCTTCCGAACGCCCCTCGATCCCGAACCGTACCCATATGAGCCCCTGCCGTGCCGCCGCAGAATCCACCGCTGCGAACGTCTCCTGTGTGTAGCGTGCAGTCCCCTGCGCATACCTGAAGCTCACCACCGGAAGGTAACCACGCTCCTGACGTGGACCGTCCAACCTTCGCAGATCGGCGCCGAAAGACTCCGCTTCCGACCCGACATGAAAGCTCACCGGAACGCCCTGTTCCTTCCAGGTGGGAAGTTTCGCCAACGCGTTCAAACCGCTCCCATTCGAAAGCAGGCGGGCCTTTACCGGCGCGTTTGGGGCACTGAGCACCACCGGATAATATTCGAAGGCGGCATTCACATAGCGCATGGGCGGAAGCAGCCGACGGAAGAAGTCGTAACTCGGACCATTTGGTTGCGCACGCGCTGCCGCTCCCCAGAGATCCTCCCTGGCCGCCAGCGCGACTTCCAACGGAGCGATGGAATCCGGTGGAGCCATCGGGCGGACGTTCATTCCCGCGCAGGCCGCCAGCATGACGCAATACAGCAACCTCATGACAGACCCTCCCAACGTCCCGCATCGGGTCAGGCCGGGGAGACCGGAATCCGATATTTCTCCGACCGCGGTGTGGATCCGAGCGGCCGGCGCGGACATGACGCGCGTCGGCGAAGCGCGTCTACTCCCTCCTGCCTAGTCTCCACCGATGACTGAGGTAATACAGCGGCTCGTCCTTTCCCGGCGGGAGCAGAATAGCACCAGTTGGAGTCGCAGTGCCCGGGAATTGCTCGGCGGAAAGTCCATCCTCATCTCAGTCCGGTTGACAGGCATTTCTGTTGAATTCATATTGGTATCCGCTCTCAACAGGAAGGGGATTCTCACGATGAAATTGCGCATGATCCAGACTTCACTGCTCTTTTGGGTTCTGTCAGCTGCCTGTCTGACTTCGGCCGAGGCGGCTGATCCGGAATTCCGGCGGTTGCCGGTGAAAGTGTACCGCGACAAGATGAAGGCCGGCTGGATTGGCCAGATCATCGGTGTCTCTTGGGGTGCGCCGACAGAAGGCAAGTACCGCCAGATCATGCCGGCCGGTAAGATGCCCCCGTTCTCGGAGGACCTGGTCAATCACGCCTTCAACCAGGACGACTTGTATGTCGAGATGACTTTCCTGCGGAGCATGGAACAGTACGGGCTGGACGTCTCGATCCGCCAGGCCGGCATCGACTTTGCCAACAGCGGCTATATGCTGTGGGTTGCCAACGACGCCGGGCGCAAGAACTTGCGCAAGGGCATCGCGCCGCCCGATTCCAGCCACCCCAAGTTCCATAACTGCGCCGGTGCGATCGATTACCAGATCGAGTCGGACTATGCCGGGCTGATCGCACCGGGCCTGCCCAACACGGTGATCGCACTGGGTGAGAAATTCGGCCGGCTGATGAACTACGGTGACGGCGTCTACGCCGGTCAATTCATGGGCGGGATGTACGCCGAGGCGTTTTTCGAGCAGGACCCGGTCAAGCTGGTGGAGGCGGGCTTGCGCTGCATCCCCGATCAATGCATGTATGCCGGGATGGTACGCGACATGCTCCGCTGGCGGCGCGAAAACCCGGCCTGGGAGAAGACGTGGGAGTTGGTCGACAAGAAGTACCGCCTGGACCGCAACTACAATATCAGCGACCTGGATGTGAAGCTCGAAGGTGCGTTTGTTCTAATGGGCTTGCTGTACGGCAACGGCGACCTGGACCAGTCGATGGTTATCTCCTGCCGCTGCGGATCAGACTCGGACTGCAACCCATCCAGCGCCGGCGGAGTGCTGTTCACAGCGCGGGGCGTTTCGCAATTGCCCGATCGCTACTACAGGAAGCTGAACGAGCAAGCGATCTTCAGCCACACGGCGTACAACTTTCCCAGGTTGGTCGATGTCTGCGAACAGCTGGCTCGCCAGGCCCTGGCCAAAGCCGGCGGACGCGTCGAGAAACATGCCAACGGCGACGAGGTATTCGTCATTCCATACCAGGCACCGGTGCCCAGTAAGTTTGAGGACCTGAAGAACCCCGGCCCGATTGCGGGCAGCGTGTACGGTGACTCTGAGAAGGCTCGCATCAAGCCTTTGCCGCAGCCGTGAAGTCCGTGCGCTGAGTGCTCCCGCGGGTAAGTACGGTCACGTATTCCTGCGGACGAGGAATAACGCAGACGGACGCCGCCGCACGCGGCGCTGCAGAGTCGGCGAACCCCTCGGCTTCAGATTGCAAAGCCGGGGGAGCTCTCATACAATGGCGCGGCGGCGCAGATCCGGCTGCCGGAGCAGATCACTTACACTCGGGATGTCTCAGGAGGATGACTGTGTTGGATGAGAAGCTGGTCGAGCATGAGAGGAACATGGCGGGGCGTTCCTACAGCGGAAATGAGCTGAAGTACCTCGAGGAAGCCCTGAAGTCGGGAAAATTGTCGGGACTGAATGGAGGAACCTTCACCGCCAGATTCGAATCGGAGTTCGCCCGGCTGCTCGGAGCGGGGCATGCCATTGCCATGAACTCCTGCATGAGCGCCCTCCACGCGGCGCTCATCAGCGCCGGGGCCTTCGCCGGCACCGAAGTCGTCTGCGACAGCGAGTTCGTGTTCGGTGCGCTGGCGGCTCTCTACAACAACGCCATTCCCGTCTTCGTGGACATCGACCCGGTCACTCACAACATGGATGCGAGTCAGCTGGAAGCGGCGATCAACGAACGGACCCGGGCGGTGATCGTCACTCACGCCTGGGGTCTTCCGGCCGAGATCGACCGGATCGTGGAAATCGCCCATCGCCGCAACGTCCTGGTCATCGAGGATTGCGCCGAATCACTCCTGGCTGATTACCGGGGCCGGTTCACCGGCACGTGGGGCGACATGGGCTGCTTCAGTTTTCAGGCCAGCAAGCAACTTTCGCTGGGCGACGGCGGCATGGCCACCGCGGGCACCGAGGAGCTCCGCAGGAAGCTCGCCAACCACGCGGGGGCACCGACATTCCAGTCGGTGGCCTACAGCATGGATTTCAACTACCGCCTCAACGAGCCCACGGCTGCCATCGGCCTGGCGCAGCTGGAAACCCTTCCCGGGTTCGTCCAACAGCTGCGCCGGAACGCCCGGTACTTCGACCAGGCGGTGGAAGGGTGCGGCTGGATCCGCCTGCAGAGGGGACCCGAAGCTGCGCACCATTCGTTCTATCACTGGGCGGCGACATTTGCCGAAGATTCGAGCGGGCCGGGATTCGACGAATTCAAGCGGAGTGTCGAAGCTGCCGGTTTCGGGACCCTGTCAATCGGTTATACCGGCATGGCGGCGCACCAGCATCCGGTCATCGCCGAACGACGGGCGCATGCATTTCACTGCACCGAGAACCGGGGGATGGTTCCTTCATACGCGCCTGGAACATGTCCAACAGCCGAAAAGGTCGTCCCGCGGCTCTTGCTGGGCTACGTCATCGTTCCGGAAGAGACGGCAGAGCGCGAAGCCGAAAAGCTTCATCGACTCATCCGTGAATTGGAGGCCAAATGAGTTGTGCCGTCATCGATGCCCATTGTCATCTGGGCTTTGGCCTGACCTGCTCGCGGTCGCCAGATGACTTGCTGAAGGAGATGGACGCCAACGCCGTTTCCCGGGCGGTCGTTGTTCCTGTCGACCGTTTCCTGGCCGTCGACAACTCCGAAGGGAACGATCTCATCCTGGCGGCCGCCCGTTCGTACCCCGGACGGTTTATCCCCTTCACGACCGCCAATCCCTGGTTCGGCGACAGGGCCAAGGCCGAACTGGTTAGGACGTTCGCTGCCGGCTCGGCGGGAGTCAAGTTCCATCCCGGGTTTCAGGGATTCACCCTCTCCGACGAAGTCTTTCTGCCGCTCGTCGAACTTGCCATCGAGCACGGCAAACCGATGTTTTTTCACGCCGGGACTCCCATCTCCAGCATGCCTTACCAGTTGACCGAACTGGCCATGAGATACCCCAAGGGGATATTCATCATGGGGCACATGGCCTACAGCGATTTCTGGTACGAGGTCAGCGCATCGGCCGCTTGCGTGGGAAATCTCTACCTGGAAACCTCCCACCACGTGCCCGGATTTGTCCGGGCGGTCGCCCAGCGAGTGGGCGTGGACAAGATCCTCTTCGGTTCCGATTCCCCTTACGGCTCCATGGAGGTCGAGCTGGAGAAGATCGGAGCCGTGTTTCCGTCCGAGTCGGATCGGGCCGGGATTCTGTCTGCGAATCTTCTGCGCATATTGGAGAGACCATGAACCGGATCATCGATTTTCACGTCCACCAGGGCGCTTGGGGCGGAGTCCGGAGCGAGAGCGACCGTCCTGAAGGCACACTGGAACGGCTGTCCCGGTTCGGGGTGGAGGGAGCGTTGGTCATGCCGTTTGCCGGCCTCTTCTCCAACTGGTTCGACCATCCGGCAGACAACGACGTAGTCTATGACTATTGCCGGGAGTTTCCCGATCGTCTCTTTACCGCCTTCACCGTTAATCCCCTGATGGGGGGCGC
>Ga0316605_10001141_pt1 | contig 15722 bp, 9 predicted proteins | sample OWC_soil_day20_n_FD_207666 | JGI IMG/M metagenome (GOLD analysis project Ga0316605, IMG submission 207666) | Wetland soil microbial communities from Old Woman Creek delta, Ohio, United States - OWC_soil_day20_noCT | ecosystem: Environmental > Terrestrial > Soil > Wetlands | place: USA: Ohio... | reverse complement strand
CCCATGCGGCCCACCAGGCGGCGGCTGATGGCGAGGCCGAGGCCGGTGCCGCCAAACTTGCGCGTGGTGGAGCTGTCGGCCTGGGCGAAGGCATCGAAAATCTTGTCCAGCTTGTCGGTGGCGATGCCGATGCCGGTGTCGCGCACGGCGAAGTGGAGTTCGATCTCGCCGCCCTCCCGCTGGTCGACGCCGATATCCAGCGCCACTTCGCCGGCGGCGGTGAACTTGAGGGCGTTGCCGATCAGGTTGGTCATGATCTGGCGCAGGCGGTGGGGGTCGCCGAGCACGTGATCGGGCACCTCGGGGGCGACGCGGAACAACAACTCCAGACCCTTTTCGTGGGCGCGGGGGGCGAGAACGCGAATTGCTGTGGCCACGGTGTCGCGCAGTCGGAAGGGGATGCTCTCGACATCGAGATGCCCGGCTTCGATCTTGGAGAAGTCGAGGATCTCGTTAATCAGGTTGAGCAAGGCGTCGGCGGAGGATTTCACCAGGCCCAGGTATTCGCGCTGCTCGTCGCTGAGTTCGGTGTCGAGGGTGAGTTCCGTCATGCCGATGATGGCGTTCATCGGGGTGCGAATCTCGTGGCTCATGTTGGCGAGGAAATCGCTCTTGGCGCGGTTGGCCGACTCGGCAGCCTCCTTGCCGTCGATCAGGGCCTGCTCGGCGATCTTATAGGCGGTGATGTCGCGCAGATAGGCGGTGAAGGCGCGGGTGCCGCCGAGGTCGATGGGGGTGACGGCGATTTCGGCCGGGAACTCGGTGCCATCCTTGCGCATGGCGACGACTTCCCGCCGCCGTCCCGCCGAGGTGCCGTGGCCGGTTTCGAGGAAATGCGCCATGGCCGCCAGGTGAGCGCCGCGCAGACGTTCCGGCACGATCAGCTCCACCATCGGATGGCCCATGACTTCGTCGCGGCGGTAGCCGAAGGCGGCTTCCGCCGCTGGGTTGAACTCGCTGATGCAGCCCGCCGAGTCGATGGAGATGATGCAGTCGAGGGCGGCTTCGAGAATGGCGCCCTTGCGCTTCTCGCCTTCGGTGAGGGCCGAGTGCTGGTCGAAGAGGCGGATCGAGGTCCAGTTCAGGGCCGCCACCAGCTTCTCGATTTCTTGCGCCGTGTCGCCGGTCAGACGCAACTGGGTGCCTTCGCGGCTGTCGAGGTTCTCGGCGAAATCGGTGGCCTGTTGCAGGAAGCGCAGGGGCTGGCGCAGGAACACCACCACCAGGATAGTGGCCGCCACGACCATGATGGCGCCGATCAGCAGGCTGTCGACGAGGATGCGGCCTCGCGCCTCCTCGGCGGCGGAGACATCGAATTCACCGCGCACCCAGCCCAGGCGTTGGCCGACGTCGATCGGCGCCCACACCGTGATGACGTGCCCTTGGCTGCTGCTGCTCGCCTCGGTGGGCAGGGTGGCGGCGCTGAGGTTGGTGGGCGGCCGGATGCCGCCATCCCAGCGATGGGTGGAACCGAGCAGTTGCCCGTCGGGGGCGAATACCGCCAGGGTGCGCACGTTCTGGAATACCTTGGAATGCAGCAGGGCATCGTCCATGGCCATCGGGTTCTTGGCCAGCAGCGCATCGCCGCTGGCGACGGCAACCCGCGTCGTCAGCGCCACGGCGTTCTGTTCCACCAGGGAGGCGATGAACTCCGACTGCTCATTGGCGGTGTACTTGGCGTGAAGCACGATGGAAACCGCGAACAGCAGGGCGAACAGCAAGGCCAGCTGAATGTGCAGCCGGCGCGGCCGGAGGCGATGGAAGAGGGTCATGCCGCGCTCACTTCACTCACTCCTCTTCCGCGTCCTGGTATTGCTGGCGTATGGTCAGGGCGGCGTCGAGCTGGTCGAAGAAGGCATCGACGCAGGCGGGATCGAAATGACGACCGCGTTCTTCCTTGAGCAGGTTAAGGGCGCGCTCCAGTTCCCAGGCCGGCTTGTAGGGGCGGGAGGAGGTGAGGGCGTCGAACACGTCGGCGACGGCGACGATGCGACCCATGAGCGGAATGTCCTCGCCGGCCAGGCCGCGCGGGTAGCCGGAGCCATCGAATTTCTCGTGGTGGGTGATAGCGATCTCGGCCGCCATTTGCAGCATCGGCGAGGCGGAGCCCTTGAGGATTTCGTGGCCGATGCTGGCATGCTGCTTCATGACCTGGAATTCCTCCGGCGACAGCTTGCCCGGCTTGAGCAAGATCATGTCGGGGGTGCCGAGCTTGCCGACATCGTGCATCGGCGCCGCTTGCAGCAGCATGTCCAGTTGCTCCTCGTTCCAGCCCAGCTTCTCGGCGATCAGGCGCGAATAGTGGGCCATGCGCACGATGTGGGCGCCGGTTTCCGGGTCGCGGAATTCCGCCGCCTTGGAGAGGCGGAAGATGGCTTCTTTCTCGCGCTCGAAGATGGCCGCCGTCGCCTTGCGTACTTCGTCGGCCAGATGGGTGGCGCGGTCCGCCAGCAAGACATGGCTGCGGCGGATGGCGAGCATGTTCTTGGCGCGGGAGATGAATTCGATGCGGTCCACCGGCTTGGTGAGAAAGTCGGTGGCGCCGAGTTCCAGGGCCCGGTAGCGGACTTCCTTTTCGTGATCGGCGGTGACCATCAGTATCGGCACTTCGTCGCGCCCCGGCGCGGCGCGCAGGCGCTGGATGAACTCCATGCCGTCGGGACTCGGCATCATGTAATCGACGATCACCAGGTCCGGCTCGTTATCTATGCACCAGGTCAGGCCTTCGGCGGAATCAGTGAAGCAGACCGGTGTGCAGCCGCCGATCTTGTTCACCAGAGCCTGCATCAGGGTGACGTTGATCTGGGTGTCGTCGACGATTACCACCTTCATGATGAGGACTCCGTGAGAGAGGACACAACGTGGCCCGCCGGACCGTGGCCCCAGGCATCCAGCTTGGCCTGGAGTTCGACGGATTTGAGGGGTTTGGAAAGATAGTCGTTCATGCCGGCATTGAGGCAGCGCTCCCGGTCGCCCTGCATGGCGTTGGCGGTGAGGGCGATGATCGGCATCCGCCGTGTGGCTGGCGCGGCCGCCTCGCGGCGGCGGATTTCCGCCGTGGCTTCGAGGCCGCTCATTTCCGGCATCTGCATATCCATCAGGATCAGGTCGAAGGCCTGGGTGGTGCAGAGGTCGAGGGCTTCCCGGCCATTCGCCGCCAGCTCCACCTGGTGACCCCACTTTGCCAGCAGCGTCAGGGCCAGCTTCTGGTTGATGGCATTGTCTTCCGCCAGCAGGATGCGCAGGCTCTTGGTGGCGTTGTCGCGCGGCGCGGCGGCCAGGGCCGCGTGTTGGGCCTCGACCAGGGGCAGGTTGAGAGTGAAGCGGAATGTGCTGCCCTCGCCGGGTACGCTTTCGAGGCCGATTTCGCCCCCCATCAGGTCCACCAGCTTGCGGCAGATGGCGAGGCCGAGGCCGGTGCCGCCGTATTTGCGCGTGGTGGAACTGTCTTCCTGGGTGAAAGCCTCGAAGATGTGGGCCTGCTTGTCCGCCGCAATGCCGATGCCGGTGTCGCTGACGCTGTAACGCAGGCGGATGCGGCTGCCGCCATCGACGCCCTGATTTTCCAGGCGCACCGTGATGACGCCGGTGGCGGTGAACTTGAGGGCGTTGCCGACCAGATTGGTGAGCACCTGGCGCAGCCGTACCGGATCGCCGAGAACGTGATGGGGCAGGCTGTCGGCGCAATCGAGCACGAAGTCCACGCCCTTGGCGGCGGCCTGGAGCTGCATCGGCTTCACGGCATGGCGCAGTTCGTGGGCGGGATTGAATTCGGTGGCCTCGATGCTCAGCTTGCCGGCCTCGATCTTGGAGAAGTCGAGAATGTCGTTGATGATGGTCAGCAGGCTGTGGGCGGAATTGCGGACGATTTCCAGGTAGTCGCGCTGTTCGGCGTCGAGATGGGTGTCGAGGGTGAGTTCGGTCATGCCGATGATGCCGTTCATCGGGGTGCGGATTTCGTGGCTCATGTTGGCGAGAAATTCGCTCTTGGAGCGACTCGCCGCCTCGGCGGCCTCCTTGGCCTGGAGCAGGCCATGCTCCCAGGCCTTGCGCTGGGTCATGTCGATGATGACGCCGATCAGGCCGCGCGGGCTGCCATCGGCCCGCAGCAGGCTGGCCTTGTGATAGAACAGGCTGCGTATCTCGCCATCGACGCGGGTGGGCGGCGCCTCGTAAGCCTGGTTGCCGGGGGCGGCATAAAGGGCCTGGTCGCGTTCGTCGTGAAAGCGCGCCAGATCCGGCGGCAGGATGTCGAAAATGGTCTTGCCGATGTAGGCACCGGGGGCGAGGTGGAAGTAGTCGGCGAAGGCCCGGTTGTAACCAATGTAGCGACCGGCGGTGTCCTTGAAATAGATCGGCATCGGAATCGCCTCCACCAGCTGTTCGCTGAAGTGGAGCTGCTCCGCGAGCTGGGTTTCTGCCGCCTTGCGGGCGCTGATGTCGGTGCGGATGGCGATGAACTGTTCCGGTTTTCCGCGTTCGTCGAACATCGGCACGATGGTGGCGGCGACCCAGTACAGAGCGCCGCTCTTGGCGCGGTTGCAGACTTCTCCCGACCACACCTTGCCCGCCAGTATGGTTTGCCACATGGTGGCGAACAGCTCGCGCGGATGCAGGCCGGAATTGACGATGCGATGGTTGCGGCCGAGCAGTTCGTCGCGGCTGTAACCGCTGATGTCGCAGAAGCGGTCATTGGCGTAGATGATGGTGCCCTCGGTGTCGGTGATGCTGACGATGGCATGCTGGTCGAGGGCGAACTTCTGGTTCTTCAGGTGGTTGATGGCAACTTGCAGCGCCAGTTGGGCTTCTTCGCGGTCATGCACCAGTTCGGCCATTTCCCGCGTCAGCCGCTCCAGGTCGGTATCGTCCTCGGCCAGGGCCGGACGGTCGAGGGAGGCGAGCATGGCATTGGCGGTGCGGCGCAGGTTGTCGAGCACCCGCTGCTGGCTCCCGGCCTGGTGGCGCAGTTGCGCGTTGGCCTGGGAGAGTTCGGTGGAGGAAAGTTCGAGGCTGCGGCTGCGCAATTCGAGGTCACGATCGGCCATGGCATAGGCTTCTTCAACGCCATCGAGGAAGCGGCCGAAGTTGGCCGTCAGATGCGTGATCTTTTCGTTGCCGCATTGCTCTCCCGCCGCCGCCAGCAAGCGCAAGGCCTCCGGCAGGTCGGCCGTGGTCAGGCCGAGTAGACGTTTGAGTTGCCGTTCGAGCAGGCGGTTCACGGCCGGATTCCGTTCAGTGTTATGCGTTTTCCGCCAGGCAGGTGATGGTCATGGTCTGGTTGTGGAGCTTGCATTCCAGGCCGGCGGAACCGGACTTGAAGGGACTGATCTCGCCGTAGGAATAGAAGCCGGTGAGGGTGACCGCCTGTCCCAGCACGTCGCCGACGGCTTCCACTTCCTCGTCCACCCGGCCGCCCATCACCAGCTTGCGGCCGACGCAACTGACGAGTATCGCCAGACCCTTGCCCGGCTCCATGGCCAGCACCTCGCGGGTGGCATTGGCGGCGGCCTCGGCGCCGTCGACCAGGGCGTCGGTGCTGGCGTGCATGAGACGCAGAAAGCCGTCGGCCTGAATGTCGCCAGCGAGAATCAGGCTGCCATCGGCTTCATTGACACCGAGGATGGTGCGAATCAGGCCGACAGCGCTGTGGTCGGCAGAGAGCATTTCGAAGGGAAACAGCAGGCCCGAGGCCGGCAGTTCCTTGGCGTGGTCGCCGAGGTAGCGCTTGTAAACCGCAAGCGCCGGCTCGCCGTCGAGTTCCTGAAGGATGTTGCCGGCGCAGCGCGTCACCTTACGTGCCGGACCGAAGGGCTTCCAGCCGCCGAAGGAGCCGTGGCCGACCTGGATGCTGGCGGGCAGACCGACGGCGACCACGCCGCGCGGTGATGCACTGTTGCCGGCCAGGGTCCAGGTTTGCTTGAAGGCGCCATCGTCGCCGGCAAGGCCGCCCATGATGCGCACACCGGCCGGCAGCCCGGCCGCCAGGCCCGCCACCAGGGCACTGCCGTTGACGTCGAGGCCGGGGGCGAACAACAGCACCGAACCGGGGACGGCCGGCGCCAGTTGTTGCGCCAGACGCCCGCCCGCAGCGGCCGAATCATCCAGATTGGCCACGCTGTCCGTGGCCAGGGTCGGGCTGGCGGCGGCAAAGCAAAGGGCGGTGACGACACAGGACTGGTTATGGACGCTGCTGCCGCCGATTTCTCCCGCCGTCGAGCAGCCGGCCAGCAGGGCGCCGGGAAAGGCGCCGCGCAGGGTGGGCAGGAAGTCGTTGCGGGCGAACCAGAGGGGGGAAGCGAATACCAGCACCAATTGGGGCTGCATGGGGGGCTGCATGGCATTCAGTGCAGATAAGCTGTCGGTCAGCGCGGCGGCTGACATATTCGAGTTGTCGATGACGACCTGTTCGACGCGCATGAGCCGCTTCCTTTTTTGTGTTTCCTTCGTGGGCCACAGTCTAACAGGGTCGCGGCGAACGATAGGCATGGCACTGCGCGGAAGGTCCGGGGTTCGACGTAATCTTTTTTACAATGTTACCGATTGCAGGCATCTATCTTTTGCCATAGCATTCACGCGCGTATTCGCGCTTCCTTGAGCGGGAGCCTCTCTGCCTCCCGTTTCCAATCAGCATTCTCCATTTGGGCAATTTCATGTTCCAGAATCTACGTCTATGGGCCAAGATCATGGCGGCCATGGGGGCTTCCATTCTCATCGTGGGCATGCTCCTGACCTTCAGCAACTTTGCCACCATGAGCAAGTTGATCCAGGAAGCGGAGCGCAAGGCGCTGGATGCCCACTTGAAGGCGATTTCCAACAGCATCGCCGCCGAAAGCCGCATGGCCGAGGCCATGAGCGCGTTGGTGGCCAACGTGCCGTTGGTGCAGGAGAAGTTCGCCAACGACGATCGCAAGGCCCTCGCCGAGATGTTTGCTCCCGGATTCGCCCCGATGGCGAAGGAGTACGGCGTCGAGCAGTTCCAGTTTCATACGCCGCCGGCCATCTCCTACCTGCGGGTGCACAAGCCCGAGAAATTTGGTGATGATCTTTCCACTTTCCGCAACACGGTGGTGCTCACCAATAAGACACAGAAGCCTACTCGCGGTCTCGAAGGGGGCGTTGCCGGGCTTGGCGCGCGCGGTATGACGCCGGTTTTCTATAAGGGCAAGCATCTGGGGTCGGTGGAATTCGGCATGACCTTCGGCCAGGCGTTCTTCGATAACTTCAAGAGCCAGAATGGCGTTGATACCAGCCTGCACATTTTGGGCAACGAGGGCTTCAAGACCCTTGCCTCCACGGTAGGCAAGGAGCCGTTGCTGCCGGTGGAGGTGTTGCGCAAAGCCATGGCGGGCGAGGTTCAGCTTGAGCATCGGGACATCAAGGACGTGCCCTACGCGGTGTTGGTGGCGCCGGTCAATGACTTTTCGGGCAAGGCCATTGGTGTTCTCGAAATCGCCATGGACAGCAGCAGTTATCAGGCGTCCCTCGCCAGCGCCCGCAGTACGGCGCTGGTGGTGGGCATTCTCTCCCTGATTCTCGGTCTGACCCTGGCCATGCTGACGGCGCGTCATCTGGTCAAGCGCATCAATGGAGTGGTGGCGGCGGTGAATCGGGTGGCTCAGGGCGACCTGCGCGAGGACGTGGATGTGGATGGCGACGACGAGATTGGAGAACTCGCCCGCGCCACCCGCGACATGCGGCGCAAGCTCAACGACCTGGCCGCCAATGTCGAGGCCCACGCGGCGTCGGTGCATGCCGCAGCCCAGGAAATTGCCGGCGCCGTTGAGAGCCAGGCCGCCACTTCCACCGAGATGTCTTCTTCGGTGGCGGAGATTACCTCCACCATGGAGGAACTTTCCGCGTCGTCGACGCAGATTGCCGACCACTCGAAGTCGGTGGTGGATATGGCCAACCAGACCCTGGATGGCAGTCGCAAGGGGTCCGAGGCCATGCAGTCGGTGATCGGGCGCATGAACGACATTCGTACCGACAACCAGATCAGCCTGCAAGAGATCGTCGAACTGGGGACCAAGTCGAAGCAGATCAGCAAGGTGATGGAGATCATCAACGCCGTGGCGGACCAGACCAAGCTGATCGCCTTCAATGCCGCACTTGAGGCCTCCAGTGCCGGCGAGGCAGGCAAGCGCTTCTCGGTGGTGGCGAGCGAAATTCGTCGCCTCGCCGATAGCGTGACCGATTCCACCAGCGAGATCGAGGCCAAGATCAACGAGATTCAGGATTCCATCAGCCGCCTGGTGATTACCTCCGAGAAGGGCGCCAGCGGCATTGCCGCCGGCTCCAGCGCCAGCACCAACACGGCGGAGCGCCTGGGCGAGATCGTCGCCGCCGCGACCCATACCACCAGCGCGGCGCAGCAGATTTCCCTTTCCACCCAGCAGCAGAAGACCGCCAGCAATCAGGTCGTGGTGGCGTTGCGCGAGATCGTCACCGCCAGTTCCCACACCGCCCAGTCGATCACCCGCATTTCCCAGATCAGCAAGGAAATGTCCGGTCTCTCGGCGGGCCTGGGGCAGGTAGTGGGCTACTTCAAGATTGGCGACAAGTCCTGATTCAGACCGGCTGACCTTCCCTCATGGCAATGATTCGTGTTGTTCTGGCCGACGACAGCAGTCTGGCGCGGGGCTTGTTGCGCAGCTTTCTCGAAGCCGAGGAAGGCATCGAGGTCGTCGGCGAGGCGCGCCATGGGCGCGAGGCGGTGGATCTGGTCAAGGAACTCAAACCCGACCTGATTACCCTCGACCTGGAAATGCCGGTCATGAGTGGTCTCGAAGCGATCGAGGAAATCATGGCTTCCCATGCCTTGCCGATCCTCGTCGTGAGCAGCGTTGCCGATGCCCAGAACGCCTATGAGGCGGTGCGGCGGGGCGCGCTGGATGTGGTCAGTAAGCCGGAATACAACTCGCGGGAGGCCGCAGAGTTTGTCGCCAAGGTTCGGCTGTTGGCCGGGGTGCGGGTGATTACCCATATCCGGCCACGCCAGGCTGCGCCTGCTGTCACACCATCGCGCGTCGAGAGCCCTGCCCTGACAGTGGCTGTGGCGGGTGACCTGGGCGTAAATCCGTCGCGGATATTCGCCATCGCCTCCTCCACTGGCGGCCCCCAGGCCCTGGCGCAAATCCTGCCCCGGCTGCCGGCGAATTTTCCTTGTCCGGTGCTGGTGGCCCAGCACATCTCCGATGGCTTTGCCGCCGGCATGGCCGAATGGCTGGGTAGCCTGTGCAAGCTGCCGGTGCGGCTGGCGGCGGAGGGCGATCCGATACTTCCCGGCGTGATTTCCATTTCGCCCTCGGAGCGGAGTCTGGCGGTGACCCCCTCGCGTCGGATGAGCTTGCAGGAATACGGCCCCCTGGAGGTTTACCACCCGAGTTGCAATACGCTCTTGAACAGCGTTGCCGAGGTCTATGGGCGGCAGGCCGTGGGCATCATTCTCACCGGCATGGGCAGCGATGGCGCCCAGGGCCAGGGGCGCATCCTCGCGGCCGGCGGCATCACCCTGGGTCAGGACGAAGCCAGTTCAGTGATCTACGGCATGAACCGGGTGGCGATCGAGGCCGGCTCGGTGCAGAAGGTCTTGTCTCTGGACGGCTTCGCCGACGAAATGCTGCGCCTGGCCGGGGTGGCCTGATGACAGGCCTCCTGCTCACTCCCTTCCGGGACCTCATCAAGGACCGCTGCGGCCTGTTGTTCGAGGGCAATGGCGAAGAGAAGCTGGCCTCCGCCCTGAGCGCGCGCATGGAGGAGGTGGGGCGCGCCAGTGCCAGCGACTACTACACGCTGCTCCAGGGCAACGAAGAGGAGTTTCAGCATCTGGTGAATCTCCTCACCATCAACGAGACCTACTTTTTCCGCGAGCCGGAACAGATTCGCCTGCTCACCGAGAGGCTCGCCCCGCGGCTGCTGGCGCGTACCGACCACCATGGTCCGGTGCGCATTCTGAGCGCCGGCTGCTCCTCGGGAGAGGAACCCTATTCCCTGGTGATGGCCTTGCAGGAAAAATACGGCGAGAGCGTGTCGCGCCTGTTTGCCTTCACCGGAGGCGACATCGACAGCGCGGTGCTGGCCAAGGCCCGTAGCGGGCGCTATACGGAGTTCTCCTTCCGCGGCGTCCCGGAAAAAATCCGCCATAGCTATTTCGACAAGGACCACCGGGGCTATGTGCTCAAGGAAAGTATCCGTAGCCTGGTGGAGTTTCGTGAGCTAAACCTGCTGGCCAAGAGCTTCTCGCCGGCCTTGCAGGGCTTCGACATCATCTTCTTCCGCAACGTCTCGATCTACTTCGATGCGCCGACACGCAAGCTGATTCAGCAAGCCCTGGCGTCCTTGCTCAAGGATGATGGCTATCTGGTGATCGGCACCGCCGAGACCCTGGCCAATGACCTGGGGGTGCTGCCCCTGGTGGAAGAAGACAATCTGTTCTATTTCGTCAAGGGCACCGCGCTGATACCCGAAGGCGCTCCTGCTGCTCCCTTGATGCGGCCCCCGCTCCCCCCGCCCATCGCTCCGCTATCGCGTCCTGGCCTGACGTGGAACATGCCGGACTTGTCCTCCCTGATGCCCGCCGCCGCACCGACCCTGATGCCGGAACCCGTGGCGCTGCCGGTCACGGTCGCTGGTGCCTCACCTGCGGCCCTGCCCGCCATCCAGGCGGTGCAGGATTTGGTGCGGGAGAAGCGCTTCGATGAAGCCCTGCCCCAGCTTGATGTCCTGCTGACTGCCGACCCTGCCCATGTCGCGGCACTGTTGCTGAAGGCCCACATCAACCTGAATCGCAAGGACTTCGCCAGCGCCGAGACCGCCGCCCAGACGGTGTTGGCGACCGACCCCTGGAACACCGATGCTTTCATGCTCCTCGGTCAGGCCGCCAAGTGGCGGGAGCAGCCCGCCGATGCCATCCGATGGTTCAAGCAGGCGGCCTATGGCCACCACGAATGCTGGCCGGCGCATTACTTCCTGGCGGATCTTTACCGCCAGAGCGGCGAGGCCGAGCAGGCCCGGCGCAGCTATCGCGTGGTGCTGCAATTGTTGGCCGAGGATGCGACGCCGGATACCGGCATCAAGGTGCTGCCCCTGGGCCTGCCGCCGGGGGAAATACGTTTTCTGTGTCAGCACCAATTGAACAAGATGGGCCTCCCTGGCAGTGCGAATGCGGTGGGAGTAAGGTAAGCCGCCATGGCCATTGACATCACCAAGTTCATCGTTCGCTTTGTCGAAGAGGCGCGCGATCACATTGGCCGTCTTTCCGACGGCCTGGCCGCCCTCGAAGGCGGCAGCGCCGACGCCGAGGGCGTCAACGCAATCTTCCGTTCCGCCCATACCATCAAGGGTTCGTCGCGGATGCTCAAGCTTGCCCCGATCACCGAGACCGCCCACAAGCTGGAAGACGTGCTCGGCGGCCTGCGTGACGGCAGCCTTGCGTTCACCCCGGCCCTGGGCCAGTTGCTGTATCAGGGCGTCGACGCGATTGCCGCCCTGGTGGATGCCCTGGCTGAAACCTCCGATGGCGCCAGCCTGCCGCCACCCGATGCCACCCTCTGCGCCGCCCTCGATCAAGCCGCCAAGGGCCAGGTAGGCGGCGGAGCTGCCGTACCGCCCCCGGCGACCGATGTGGCCGAGCCGGCGGCGGCATCCGCGTCGGCGGCGCCTGCTCCCCCAGCGACTCCGGTCGCCGCCGTGCCGGCAGCCCCGGCCCCGGAAGCCAAGCTGAAGACCCCGGATACGGTGCGGGTGCGCCTGACCAAACTCGACGAACTCATCAAGCTGATGGGGGAGGTGGTTTCCAGTCATGCCCGCATGCGCCAACGCCTGCTCGACGTGCGTGAGATGGAGCGCGAGCTGGGGGCGGCAGCGGGGGCCAACGGGAGTGCCAACGCCTTGCAGGCGCAACTGCGCCGCTTCGCCCGCAGCCTCAAGGATGACGTGTTGGCGCAAGAAGCCTTGATGGACGAACTGCACGACAAGGCCCTGGTGATGCGCATGTTGCCCCTGGCCATCGTCTTCGATCCGGCGGGCCGCATGGTGCGTGACCTTGCCCGCTCGGTGGGCAAGCAAGTTGAGTGCATGGTGGCCGGTGCGGAGATTGAACTCGACCGGCAGATGATCGACAAGCTCTCCGATCCCCTCATTCACCTGTTGCGCAATGCCATCGACCACGGCTTCGAGCCCCCCGAACAGCGCCTGGCCGCCGGCAAGCCGGCCCAGGGCCGGCTGGGCATTTCCGCCCACCAGGACGGCGGTTGGGTGGTGATCGAGGTCAGCGACGATGGCGGCGGCGTTCCCGTCGCCCAGGTGCGCGAGAAGGCAGTGAAGAAGGGCTTCATCAGCGAAGAAAAGGCCGCCGCCCTCACCGACCAGGAAGCGGTGGACCTGATTTTCCTGCCCGGCTTTTCCACCAGCAGCATCATTACCGACCTTTCCGGGCGCGGCGTCGGCATGGATGTGGTGAAGCAGACCGTGGTCGATGATCTGCAAGGCGTCGTCAGCGTCGCCACCCGGCCTGGCGCCGGAACCACGTTTTCCCTGCGCCTGCCGCTCTCCCTTGCTGTAATGCGGGTGTTGCTGGTGGCCGTGGACGGCCATCCCTTCGGCTTCACCGCCCAGTATGTGGAAGAGCTGCTGCGAGTGCCCCAGGAGGCGCTGATAAAAGTCGCCGAACGCGACGCCGTCATCATCCGCAACGAGTTCATCCCCGTCGTGCCCCTGTCCGAACTGCTGCGCGTTCCCGCCGGCCAGGCGCAATCCGCCGTGACGCACACCGACGTGCTGCTGGTGGTGGTGCGGGTCGCCAACGAGAAGATCGCCCTGTCGGTGGACGACCTGCTTGATGAGCGCGACATGGTCATCAAGCCCCTGCCGGAGCACATGCGCCAGATTGCGATGGTGTCCGGCATGGTCATCACCGGCAAGAACGAACTGGTGAGTGTGCTCCATGCCCCGGCGCTGCTCGATATGGCCAGCAGCGCCCGGGGTTCCGCCCATCGCGACGAGCCTGCCGCAGCCGGTGGGCCCGGCGGCTACAACGTGCTGGTGGTGGACGACTCCCTCAATACACGGGAGATCGAGAAGGATGTGCTGGAGGCCTATGGCTATCACGTCACGCTTGCCGAAGACGGTCTGGATGGCTTCAACAAGGCCATGGCCGGCGATTTCGATGCCGTGCTGACGGACGTGGAAATGCCCAACATGGATGGCTTCTCCCTGACTGCCCGCCTGCGTCAGGAAGACAAATACCGTAGTCGCCCGATCGTCATCATTACCTCCCGTGAGAAGGAAGAAGACAAGCGGCGCGGCGTCCAGGTGGGCGCCGATGCCTACATCGTCAAGGGCGATTTCGATCAGAGCAATCTGGTGGATACCCTGCGCGCGTTGCTGGGCTGACGGAAGCGAAAATCATGGAAATCGAGGAGAACACCCATGCGTATCCTGGTAGTTGACGACGACCCCCTTGCCGGCGAACTGACCGGCGCTGTCCTGGAAGGCGCGGGCCACGACCCGGTGCTGGCGGAAAACGGCATCGAGGCGACCGAGAAGCTGAATGCCGACCCGTCCATCGAGATGATTATCAGCGACATGAACATGCCCATGGTGAGCGGCATCGACCTGTTCCGCGAGCTGCGCCAGCAGGGCGTCAGCCTGCCCTTCATTCTGCTTACCGGCGACGAGCCGGCGGGCCTGCTGGTTCAGGAGCCGGCCCTGGATGCCTGTCTGCTGAAGGACTTCTCCCTTGAAGAAACCCTGCCCCAGGTGATGGCCGAAGTTCTGGCCCGCCACGGCGCCGGTAAATAGAGAGCTGCCTGCCATGACCGACAAAACCACCTCCGTGCGCGACAAGATCGCCCGCTTGCGCGCCAGTTTCCTGGAGCAGCTGCCACAGCGCATTGCCGAGGCGCGGGCACTGCTTGTTCGGTTACAGGTCAATGCCGATGATCGGGCGGCGGCAGTGGATCTTCATCGCTTTCTGCACAGCATCAAGGGTACGGGCCGCTCCTTCGGCCTCAAGGAACTGGGCGCTGCCGCCGCCGAGGGCGAGGACATTGTTGCCCGCCTGCTGGACGGCCCGGGCGACGAGTGGCCGGCCTCGTGGCCGGAGCTTCTGGCGGTTTGCCTGGACGGTGTTGCCCGTGCCCTGGCCGAGATGCAGGCCGGCGAGGCGATTGCCGAGGCCGAATTGCCCGGCTTTGTATTGCCGGCGCACACCGTCGGTGGCGATGGCTCGGACGTCCGTCGGCGCTTGGTCTATCTTTGCGATGACGAGGTCGCCCAGGTGGAGCAGTTGGGGGTGCAACTGTCCTGCTTCGGTTTTGACACCGTCACCTTCACCGATACCGAGAGCCTGCACCAGGCGATACTGGAGCGGATGCCCGACGCGGCGGTGATGGATATCAATTTTCCCCACGGCCACAGCGCCGGCACCGAGGTACTGGCGCGGCTGAAGCAGGAACTGGGCAAGCCGGTACCCGCAGTGTTCCTTTCGGCGCGGGACGATTTCGACGCCCGCCTGCAAGCCGTGCAGGCCGGAGGTGAGGCGTATTTTCTCAAACCGGCCCAGGCTCTTGAACTGGTGGCGGCCCTCGATGACTTGACGCAGAAGAAGGTGCAGGAGCCGTACCGTATTTTGGTGGTGGATGACGAGGCGGAGATGGCCAGCTACCACAGCCTGATTCTTCAGGGGGCGGGGATGATTACCTATCAGGCCACCGAGGCGGAGAAAGTGCTGGGCTTGTTGCAGGAGTTCCGTCCCGACATGGTGTTGATGGACATGTACATGCCCGCCTGCACCGGACGTGACCTGGCCAAGGTGATTCGCCAGGTGCCGGAATATGTGGGGTTGCCGATCGTGTACCTGTCCAGCGAGACCGACAAGAAGAAGCAGTTTTCCGCCATGCGCGTCGGCGCCGAAGGTTTCCTGACCAAGCCCGTGGTGCCGGATGAGTTGGTGGCGGCGGTGGCGATTCGCGCCGAGCGCATGCGCGCCCTGCGTTCGCTGATGGCCCGCGACAGCCTGACGGGACTCTTTAATCACACCACCACCACCCAGTTGCTGGAGAACGCCATCGCCAACGCCCGCCGCAAAGACGGCGTGATGAGCTTCGCCATGATCGACATCGACCGCTTCAAATCGGTGAACGACACCTACGGTCATCCGGTCGGCGACCAAGTGATTCTTGCTCTGGCCCGGGTGCTCCAGCAGCGTCTGCGCAATTCCGACGTGGTGGGACGCTATGGCGGCGAGGAGTTTGCCGTGATTCTCAACGATGTTGCGGCGGCCCCGGCGGCCAGGGTGATGGAGCAACTGCGGGAGGACTTTTCCCGCGTCGTCTTTCATGGCGGCGACACGGAGTTCTCTTGCTCCATCAGCATCGGCGTCGCCAGCTATCCTCAGCACAAGCGCATGGAGCTGCTGCGCGAGGCGGCTGACAAGGCGCTCTATGAAGCCAAGCGCAGCGGCCGCAACCGCGTCATTGTGGATTAGGAACGAAGATGAGTGAAGCCACCCTCGATCAGGTGCTGACCCAGCGCCGCGAAGCGCGCAAGGAAATCGTCAACGTGGACGAGCGGGCCATCAAGCTGGTGATCTTTGAACTTGGCGGCGACTGGTTTGCCTTTCATGGCGAGCGCATCCGGGAGATTCTGGCCCAGGCCGACGTGTTTTTCGTGCCGGGTTGTCCGTCGTCCCTCGAAGGCGTCATCAATGTGCGCGGCGATAT
>Ga0316605_10001139_pt1 | contig 15731 bp, 18 predicted proteins | sample OWC_soil_day20_n_FD_207666 | JGI IMG/M metagenome (GOLD analysis project Ga0316605, IMG submission 207666) | Wetland soil microbial communities from Old Woman Creek delta, Ohio, United States - OWC_soil_day20_noCT | ecosystem: Environmental > Terrestrial > Soil > Wetlands | place: USA: Ohio... | reverse complement strand
GGGCAGGCCATTCCCATCCAGACGCGCTTGCTGATCTGGGTTTCCAGCATTTTCGTCAACTACTGGTGGGCGCTCACGGCAGGGCCCGTCCTGCTCATCGTTGGCACTGCCGCACTGGCACGCGCCAACCCCAAGGTGCGCTACCAGTTGCACCGCATGCAGCTCGGCATCCCCTACATCGGCATCATACTCAAGAAAATGATCCTGGCGCGCTTCGCCGACACCTTTGCGCTGATGTACCGCACCGGTATTCCAATGATCGAAGGCCTGGTCTATTGCCAAAAAATCACCGGCAATCTGGTCATCCAGCAGGCCATTGCCCGTGCTCGCGAACGCATCACCAACGGAACTTCCATTTCAGAAAGTTTTGCCGTCGAAAGCCTTTTCCCTTCGCTCGTCATCCGCATGCTGAAAGTCGGCGAATCGACCGGCGGCATCGACAAAGCACTCGACAACATCAATTATTTTTACACCCGCGACATTGAGGAATCCATCGGCAAAGTGCAGTCCATGATCGAACCGGCACTGACGGTGGTCATGGGTCTGGTCCTGGGCTGGATCATGCTGGCGGTGCTATCGCCCATCTATGACACGATTGCGAAGATGAAGACATGAAGTCGCTGCTCTATCTTGCCTCCTCCGGCTGCCAGCTCTGGTGCAAGGACAAGGACGGCTGGCGCATCAGTACTGCCGAGCCGACAGAGCCTGTCTGGGTAGTGACCGACCTGCCCGACGAGAGCTTTGCCGAAATCGAAATGCCGCGCCTGTTCGGCCGCGACCGCAGCACTTTCATCGCGCGCCAGCTCGCCAGCCGATTCCCCGATACCCCTTACCGCACCGCCCTGACCCCACACCATGTCAGTGGCCTGATGGAACGGCTTGCCCCAACTCACCAGCTCTTTCTTGGCATTTCGAGCCCGGAACGCCTTGACACCGAAATCGGTGAGCGGCCCATTACCGGCGTCTGGCCCATTTCCCTGCTGCTCACCCATTTTTGCCATAGCCGCAAGCTGCCTGCCGAACTACTGGTCGTTCTGCCCAGCCCGGAAGCCCTGCGCATCGTCTTCCTCAAAAAGCACACGCCACTGCTCACTCGCCTGGCCCCTGTTGCCAACGACATCAGGGTACAAGCGGAAGAAATCATCCGCACCCGGCGCTATCTGGAAAATACGCGCATGATCGAGCGCGGACAGACCTGCCCTGTCCTGCTGCTTGGCGACGCTGGCGCTTTTGCCAACCCGCTTGCCAGCGCCCAGATGACCCTGATTGCGCCACCCGCCCCCTGGGACACCCACCCGCCGGCCGACTGGCATCTGCCACTCTTTGATCTGGCGCTTACCTGCCCTGCCGGCCAAATCGCCCCCATCGGCAGACGTACCGATTTCCTCGCCAAGCGTCTGCGCCTCTTTGCCCTCGGCGCAGCCGCCCTTCTGATGCTTACCAGCCTGTGGGCTGCCAGTGGTAACCTGAGCGTCATTCTCAACACTCTGCGCCAGCAGGAACAGGCCAAAACCAAGGTTCAACAATTGCAGTCGAACATCACCGAACTTGAACAAAAAACCAATAGTTTTGGCGTCGACCCAGAACTGCTGCGCCGCGCCATCACCCTCGACGAGCAGGAAGTAGCCTCAGCTCCCGCCATCGCTGACCACCTGCAATCGCTCAGCCAGGTTCTCTCCGGTTTCCCCGAACTGCGCCTGAAACAACTGGAATGGCGCCTGCTCGCTACCGGAGAAACAGCTTGCGCCAAAACCGCCGGTTCCACCGTGCCAGCCGCCGCCGAAACCCCACCACCAGCTGAGGGCGAAGCAAAACGCCTTGTCGAACTGGAGTTCGAGATCAGCCTACCCGACACCTACGGCCCCGGCGACCAGGCCAGGGTGCTGCGTCAAATCTCGCAACAACTCGGTAAAATCAAGGGTATCGCGCTGGCACAAGACCCAGCCAGGGAACTCGATCAGGGCGTCCTGCAGGGCAGCACCACAAGCACGGCTGAAAAACGCCAACACTGGTGCCTCTCCCTGCCCGGCAGCACCAAAGCCAGCGCCAAAGCAACGGAAGCCAAACCATGAAAGACTGGCTCCCCGTCTTCAAACTCGCCCGCAAAAGCCTCCTCATTCTGGCTGGCGTCCTTATCTTCTCGCTTTTTCTCTACTTCGGCAGCGCCCATCTGCAAAAGCAGCTCAGCGCCGACCTGGCCAGCCAGCAAGCCCAAATTGCCGCTGAAGAAGAAAACCTGGGGCAGAAACAAAAAGACCTGGACAACATCCTGTCGCACATCCAGCAATTCCAGAAACTCCAGCAAAAGGGACTGATCGGCGCTGCACGGCGCGAAGGCTGGGTCGAACAACTCATCGCCAGCCGCAAGCAACTTGGTCTGCCCGACACTCTGGCCTATACGCTGAAACAACCGACCCCTTTGCGTGAGGGCGCTGCACCTGAAGACGCCGCCGCAGCCACGACACCAACGCCCTCCAACGCCCCACTCGCGCACAATCTCGAATTCGAGCTACGCAACATTCACGAAGAGGAATTTCTCTCCCTGCTCAAAACTTACGAGGGCAAGGTGCTCGGCCGTTTCCGCGTTCAATCCTGCCGGATTACCGAGCCTTCCCCGACCGGCCTCACCGCCCAATGCACCCTGCGTTTTTTCACAATGCCACAAAAACCGGCTGGGCAAACCTAACGCCTTGCCACCATGTCACTGCTAGACTGAAGCCATGACCTTAGCTACCCGCGTTCTCCTTCTGATCGTACAAATACCCTTGGCCGCCGCAGCGACCGAGACGGGTCAACTCGGCACACTCTTCTACACACCGTCAGAACGCGCCACCATTACCGCCAGCCGCGAGGGGAAAGCCAACAATGAAACCACCACCGGCCTCACTCTTGGCGGCATTATCAAACGCGAACACGGCAAGGGAACCGTCTGGGTAAATGGCAGACCCGTGGCGGAAGGCCAGCCCGTTCCGCCCGCGCAGACTCCAAAAATCAACGCCCAAGGCATCACCATCGACAGCAAGTCTGTACGCGTTGGCGAAACCGTTAACCTCGTCACCGGCGAACGCACCGATATCGTGCCGCCGGGTGCCGTCAGCACCGGCAAGAAAAAATAATCAAGAAGTGCGGTGCAACCTGATGGCCATAGTCGTCCACACTCGGCAAATCCACATTTTTTTCAAATAAGTCAAAACACTACCGAAAAATAGCTGGCTTGAAAGGGTCGAAGTGACGATACTGCCAAAGTTGCGATCACAATATCTATAATGAACATCCGAAACGTATTCTGTTCACCAACCAATGAAATACTACAAATCGCTTTCACAAGATCAACGTCTGAAAAGAACTGGCTTTACACTGGTGGAGATGGCCGTGGCCGTGACTCTCATAGGGTTCGCCATGGTCATGGGATTGCGCATGCTGAATGCCACTCAGAACAACGCAGCCTGGAGCGAGACCAAGCTCAAGCAGGAACGTATCAAGGTGGCTCTAGTTGCGTTTTTACGAACCAATGGCAGGCTTCCTTGTCCGGATTCTGCTTTACCTCCCACTGGCGCAGAGCCTGCAGCATGCCTAGCCAACGCAGGGCGTGGCGTGCTGCCGTGGCAGGCATTGGGTTTGTCAGTAGGGGATGCGCAAGATGGGTGGTCTAATTTCTTCACTTATCAGGTAGCCAACAGGACACCCGCAACAAGCAGCAACTGGACTATCAAGTCTGGCCCGACAGCGTTTACGATCACGGAACTCGCCACACCATTGACAACGTTTACACTGCAGGAGCGGCCAGCCCCCACCGCTGCTTTGAACACGCCGATTACACCCAATCCTGTGGTGATGATCATTTCCCACGGAAAAAATGGTTCTGGTGCCCGCACGCTGCGCGGCACAGCAGTAATTCCTTTACCTGTTGGTACCGATGAATTAACGAACGCAACTACAGGTTCAACGTCATTTGTTATGCGCACGCCGACCGACGTCACTGGAGGAAACGGGGCTTTTGACGACGTAGTTGCCTTCATGACCCCTAAAGACTTATTGCAGCCGCTTATCGACGATAAAACGCTCAAAGGCACGGGAGCGTATTATTTTGAGCAGGCCATTCAGCAGCTTGCTGTGGCGAGTTGCACGCCTCCGACAGTAGCGGTAGCCCAACCCTTGCTCACAGCCATTTATCCTTCAGTCGGTAACGGTGTCATTACCTATAGTTGTGCAGCGGGTTCTTTTTGCCAAACCGCAACACCCGTGCATAGCGGCCCACCGATTACCCCAGGTGCTCAAGCTCTCTACCAGCTATCCCTGTTCGGCGCACCGGCGCAAACCATAACCTATGCACAGTTGCAGTCCGCTTACCCCGCTATTTCGGCGCGTTGCCCATAGCCTGAGCCGGAATCCTCTCAAGGAGAAATAATGAAAACCAAACATCTTAAACAGAATGGGTTCACATTGACCGAAATGGCCATTGTGATCGTCTTGGGCGGCATCTTGCTTGCCGCCGGACTTATGGTCGGACGAGGCCAGATTGGTATGGCGCAGGGGCAGGACGTAATTCAAATCGCCGCAGACTTGCAAGCAGCTTCTCTGAGTTTCAAAAATCGATATGGCTATTTGCCTGGAGACTGGATCTATGTCGCCAACCAACTTCCAAATGTTGCCGCTAGCCCTGGAGATGGACTTGGCACGATCACTGGAACCATGACAGCGGCCGGACTGGCGCAAGCCGGTTCCGAAGTCCAAGAAGCGGCCTTACATCTATATGCTGCAGGCTTGATTGGAAAGATCGGCACAAATGCACAGATGCGCATTCAGTCGCAATATGGGCCAGTGCATATGGCCATTGCAAATGCTGCCAATACAAGTGCCGCCTACATCGCTGCCAATCCTGGCGTCAGAAATGTGATTGTTTTTTTCAATCTTCCATGTGAAGTTGTCCAAGACCTAGATCGAACTTTAGACGATAGCGTTGTCAATACCGGCAGGGTGATGACAATCGCTGCATGCCCAGGTGGTGGAACGGCTGCGCGTACTTTTGTTCCGTTATAAGCACTGCATTGTGAATCCTTCTGACCACCAATTGAGAAGAAATTTCAGGCTGCACAATCAAGGTTTCACCTTGATGGAAATATCTATCGTCTTACTCATCATCGGTTTTTTATTGGGTGGCATATTGAATGCGCAGACCATCTTGCGCAATGCGAAAACCAAGGACACCATCAAAGCTGTTAATGACATATTCAACGGATCGCACCAATTTCACAAACGCTATGGTGCTTGGCCGGGCACATTGCAAAACGCCGTAGCAAATATCCCGAGCCTCCCGGCCGCATGCGTGGGGAACACAACTGGCGTCATCGCTACTGCGGCCGAGTCGGCTTGCGCAACCGAAGAGTTGATACGTTCATCCATGCTCAAAGGCACAGCAGGAGATCATCCTATTCGATTAAGCGGGGCGATTACTATCAGCCTAACCGGTGCTCCGTTGGCCGGCGTGGCAGGTTTGCCTGCAAATTGGCGGAATGTCGTACTCATTCAAAACATCGATTGCGACATTGCCGTTCAGATTGATCGACAGACTGATGATGGAAGCACCAATACTGGAAATTTCCGCACAGCCCTAGGTGTCTGTGGGGTTGCAGGGATTGATCAGAATGAAAACATCCCTGTGGCTAGCGCGGCTATTCGGTTGGATTGATGATCTGAACTGCCATGGTTAGGTCACTAACCGGTCACAGTTCCATTGAAAACCCAAACCCGACCAATACATCATTCCGCACCATGAAAACACGCGTTACTCATCCCCCCATATTGCACCAACATCATGGCGCTATTAATGTGGTAGTCACTAGGTGTAGTGCTGCATTCTTGATGACGTTTATCAAAAAGCCTTACAGGACACAGAATTGCTCGTATCCAGCCGAGAAAATGGTCGTTTTACGTGTATTACCGCCAACGATAAGCACCGAACAACGTGCAACACTGCACTAGGCTACCATGAACGCACCCACTCACCACGAATACCACCATCACGATGACCCGCTGCTGGCGCAACAGCGTCGCAAACAGTATTGGCGGCGCGCCACCATCGTCCTCGGCATCCTCATCCTGCTGGCCGGCTACGCCCTGCTCGCAGTCAGCCCCGACACCCCGAGCGACTGGGTGCTATTCCGCGTCGCTGCCGGCTTCGCCCTGCTTTTTATCGGCTTCGGACTTGCCATACTGCCTTTGCTCACCCGTACCCTCAGTGGCGATGAATGATCTATTAATTGTTGAAGATGACCCGGCACTAGCCGCTTATCTCGTTGCCGCGCTCGGAAAAATGGGATATGCCGTCCGCCAGGCCGGCGACCGTGCCGGCGCGCTGGTTCAATTTGCCGGATCAGAACCACCGGGGCTGGTACTACTAGATCTTGGCCTGCCGCCGCAACCCAGTACCATGACCGAAGGCTTGCGCCTGCTCGACGAATTGCTGCAAATTGCCCCTTCCACCAAGATCATCGTTCTGACCGGCCAGGACGAAAATGTCGCCGCCCTGGAAGCCGTGCGCCGTGGCGCTTTCGATTTTCTGATCAAACCGGTGAGCCGCGACGTAATCCAGCAAGCACTGCAGCGTGCAGCGCTCTTCGCCCGTGAAGAAAACCGCATGTCGCAAGCCGGCGAAGCCCGCCTGAGCCTGACAGCCCGTTTCAACGAAGGTCCTGGCGAAATCGCCGCCGCCGCCGAAGAACAACTGGTGCGCCGAGTTCTTGGCGAAACTGGCTGGAACATTGCCGAAACCGCCCGCCATCTTGGGCTCTCGCGTGAAAATGTCTATTACTACCTGAAAAAATATGGCATCCAGCGTCCTCAATAGCTTGCCGTTACTGCTCATCACAGCAGGGCTGGCGCTGCTCGCCGCCGGCATTCGCATTGGCCACCTTGCCCGCAGCCATCGCAAGCGCATGGAAAAGCTGCTGCAACTGGCCAATCAGGATATTGCACCACTCGAACTGCCAGGCGCTGCCTGGCCGGAGTTGGCAACCGCTGGCTGGCAAAATATGCGCTGGGAAGGCTACTGGTTCGGCCAACCAGTTTCTGGAAGCATGGGAAATCCCACAACGGCGGCCACATTCGAATTTGCCGTTGGCAGCGATGAAACCCGGCTCCGCTTGTACTTCTCCCATTCAGCACAGCGTGGTGAGGAGCGCCTTTTTGCCGACCAGTTGGCACGGGTATTTGTCCTGCTCCTGGAAACCCGCCTGCGCGCCCGCACTGAAGCGCTTTCCGCCGCGCTGGCCGAACGTGCCCGACTCTCGCTCTACCTGCAGCACGACATGCGCAATCTGGCGCAATGGGTGTGCTGGGTTAGCGCCGATTTTGCCAGCGCAACCGACAACTCAGCGCTGCAGGACGCTGCCTGCCGCCTGCGCGACAACGCCCCACTCGCCCACAAACGGGCAGAACGCTTGATTGCCACCTTGGGGCAGACACCCACCGCCGATCAGCCGGAAACCATTGATGTGCGCCAGGCCATTACCCAGGCGGCTCAAATGGCCGGTTTTGTGGCGGAAATCGACGGTGAAGCACAGGCCTGGATGGACAAGAGCCTGCTGGCCAGGGCGCTCGATAATCTGTTTGCCAATCTTGCTGCGGTCTGGCGCGACCCGCAGGCGGCGAGGCCGGTCTTTCAACTGCGCCCCTCTCCCGCCAGAGGGAGAGGGGATGATATGGCGGAAATCGCGTTTTTCTGCCCCTGGCCGGCCGAAATCCCGTCACTGGAGCCGGAAAAGCTGTTCGAACCCTTCGCCAGCGGCCGTCCCGGCGGTCTGGGCCTCGGCCTTTATCAAGCGCGCAAGAGCTTGATCGAAGGCGGTGGCACGCTCACCGCGACACCCTCCCCCGAAGGTTTGCGCTTTCTGCTTAGCCTGCCAGCGCCTGCACCGTAAATATTCCTGACTCCCCACGCCATAATTTCTGTGTTTAGATTCACGACGCAACATCACTTAATGAGGAAATTCTTATGAAACAGATGAATTCTGCCCGCCAGTCGGGTTTCACGCTGGTGGAAATCGCCATTGTTCTGGTCATCATCGGCCTGCTGCTCGGCGGAGTGTTGAAGGGTCAGGAAATGATCGAGAACTCCAAAGTCAAAGCCATTGTCAATGACATGAAAGCTATCCAGGTCGCTTATAACGGCTATATTGATCGTTACAAGGCCATACCGGGTGATGAAAGCAATGCAGTAATGCTTGCTCGTGGTTGGACGGGTGTAACTGGAGGTGGAGATGGAAACGGTGTACTTGGTGCAGCAGTTGCTCAAACTTTTGTAAATGCCGCAGGTAATGAAACTTCAGCGTTCTGGCAGGCGCTACGGGGATCTGGATTGCTGACTGGCGATCAGACAGCCGTAGGTGTAGCGGCTCTTCCAAAGCATGCAGGAGGTGGAAATATTGGCGTTGCCGGGCCCACGGTCTATGGCCAGACAGGCACCTTTGTTTGTGCCTCAGGGCTGACCACCAAGCAAGCAATGTCAGTTGACATTCTGATAGATGGGCCACTTCCTGCCAATCAAACTGGCAACAACATAGGCTCTTTGCGTGGGAACACAAATGCTGCCAATCCATTTGCGCCAGCTGCTGCGCTACCAGGAGGTGTGGTTTACAGTGAAACTGGTGCCCTGAACCCTTGGACCGTCTGCATGAAGATCGGATAACCGGTTTAATAAAACGAGAAAAAGCCCGCCCCGGCGGGCTTTTTTCTTGCCCTTATCCCTGCAGCAGCCGCTCTTCGGCCACCACCACCGCTTCCGGCTTACCCAGCAAAACCAACACATCGCCCTCTTCCATCCTGGTATCGGGAGCCGGTTCGAGCGCCCGGATGCCACGGCGGCGGATGGCGCTGACCTCGCAGCCAATCTCTTCGAGATGAAATTCTTCCAGCGTACAACCGATGGCCAGACTGCCCGGCGCCAGCCAGACCGAATGCAGACAGGGCTGATCTCCGGACTCATCTTCAGTATCAGAAAAGCCGCGAAAATAGCCGCGCAATAATTTATAGCGCTGTCCGCGCGTATCGCGGATGCGGCGCAGCACCCGGTTGATGGGCATGCCGACCAGCACCAGCGCGTGTGAGGCCAGCATCAGGCTCGCTTCCAGCGCCTCCGGCACCACTTCGGCAGCACCGGCGCGCGCCAGACGATCCATGTCACGCTCGTCATGGGTGCGCACTACGACGGGCAGTTCGGGACGCATTTCCTGGATGTGGCGCAGGATTTTCTCGGCCGCCGGGGTGTCTTTCATGGTCACGATCACCACGCTGGCGCGCATGATACCGGCAGCAGTCAGGGTCTCGCGCCGGGTCGAATCGCCATAGACGACATTCTCGCCAGCCGCCACGGCTTCCTGGACGCGATCCGGGTCGAGATCGAGTGCCATGTAGCCGACTTCGGATTCGCCGAGAAAACGCGCCAGTGATTGCCCGGTGCGGCCAAAGCCGCAGATGATGGCGTGTTTTTGCGTTCCCATCGACTGGGCGGCGATCTTGGTCAGTTGCATGGAGCGCAGCAGCCATTCACTGGCGACGAAACGCATGACGATGCGTTCGCTGTAGTGGATGATGAAGGGCGCGGCCAGCATCGACAGCACCAGCGCCGTCAGCACCACTTGTTCGACGGGTTTGGGCAACCCGACAACCTCGTTGAGCAGAACAAAGCCGAATTCGCCGCCGGACGCCAGCCAGAGCGCCGAACGGATGGCATTGCCGGGTGTGCTGCCCAGACGCCAGGAAGAAATAGCGACGATCAAGGCCTTTGCCATCAGCAAACCGATCAGCACCAGCAGGACATGCCACCAGTGCGCCAGCAGCACGGCGGCGTCGAGTTTGACGCCGATGGTGACAAAGAAAAGACCCATCAGCACGTCACGAAAAGATTTGATGTCTTCTTCAACCTGCAGGCGAAATTCGGTTTCCGAAATCAGCATGCCGGCAACAAAGGCACCGAGCGCGCGCGACAGCCCTGCCATTTCAGTCAGCTGGGCGAGTCCAAGCGTGATCATCAGCACATTGAGGACAAAGACTTCCGAGGATTTGGTGCGGGCGACGAAACGAAACCAGTGCCGCATGAAGCCCTGGCCGACAAAAAGGATGACAAGCAGCACCACGATGGCTTTGACGAGCGCCAGCCCGACCATGAACAGCATGATTTCAGGTGGCCGCGCCAGCGCCGGCAGGATGAGCAGCAATGGCACCACAGCCAGATCCTGAAAGAGCAGGACGCCGATGATTTCGCGGCCATGCGGCGAATCAAGCTGCCGGCGTTCGGTCAGCAATTTGGAGAGTACCGCCGTTGACGACATGGCGAATATGCCGCCCAGCCCCAATCCCCACTGCCAATTCAGCCCGGCCAGCTGGCAAACGCCAAAAACCACGACCATGGTCAATATGACTTGCAGACTGCCAAGGCCAAAAACAATGCGCTTCATGGCGTAAAGTTTGGCCAGCGAGAATTCAAGACCGATGGAGAACATCAGGAAAACGACGCCAAATTCGGCCAGGCCGTGTACCCAGGAACTGTTGTCCAGCCCCGGCCCGACGTAGGGGCCGATCAGGCTGCCGACTAGCAGATAGCCGAGTACCGGCGGCAAATTGAAGCGCCGGAAGAGCATGACGGCCAGGAGCGAGGCACCGAGCAGTAAAAGAATCAGGGAGAGCGGGTTCAAGAGATTTGTCGAAGTCGGCTATACTTCTCGCCATCATAAACGCAGGCGCACCATGAACCCAAGCTCTTCCCGCACTCCTGACCCACAACGTTGTCTCGATCTGGGGCGGCAAACCTTGCAGATCGAGGCTGAGGCCATTACGGGGCTGATCGAACGCCTTGATGATCGCTTCACCGCCGCTGTCTCCCTCATCCTGGCTTGCCGTGGCCGGCTGATCGTTAGCGGCATTGGCAAATCCGGCCACATCGCCCGCAAAATCGCCTCCACCATGTCGAGCACTGGCACGCCGGCTTATTTCGTGCACCCGGCCGAAGCCTGTCACGGCGATCTCGGCATGATCACGCGCAACGATCTGTTGCTGGCGCTCTCATACTCCGGCGAAGCCGAAGAACTCATTCTCATCGTTCCGCTCATCAAGCGCCAGGGCGCCAAACTCATCGCCATCACCGGCAATCCGCAATCCAGCCTGGCACGCGAGGCCGATGTCCATCTCGATGCCGGCGTTGCGCGCGAAGCCTGCCCGCTCAATCTTGCCCCCACCGCCAGCACCACTGCCGCTCTAGCGCTGGGTGATGCACTGGCCGTCGCCCTGCTCGATGCGCAGGGCTTTGGCGCCGACGATTTCGCCCGGTCACACCCCGGCGGCGCGCTCGGCCGCCGCCTGCTCACCCATGTGCGCGATGTCATGCACACGGAAGAACTCCCCATCGTTGCGCCAGAATCCAGCATGGCCGAAACCGTCCTCGCCATGTCGCGCGGGCGCCTCGGCCTGGCTGCGGTTACGGACAAACAAGGTTTTGTGCAGGGCATATTCACCGACGGCGACCTGCGCCGCGCCTTTGCCACCCAACTCGATTTTCAGCAGAAGCGCATCACTGACCTGATGAAACCCAATCCTCACACCATCGCTGCCGACCGTCTTGCGGTTGAAGCGGTGGAAATGATGGAGCGTCACCGCATCAATGCTTTGCTCGTTACCGATTCCAACGGTAAACTGATTGGTGCACTCAACATGCATGACCTCTTTAAGGCAAAGGTGATCTGATGGAATATTCCTCCAAGGCAAGCCGTATCAAGCTCCTCGCCCTCGATATCGACGGCGTTCTCACCGATGGCGGCCTGCATTACGGCAGCAAAGGTGAAATCGTCAAGGTATTCAATTCCCTCGACGGATTTGGCGTCAAGCTGGCCAAGCTTTCCGGCATCGAAGTCGCCATTATCACCAGCCGCACGTCGGACATGGTGGCGGCACGCGCTGCCGATCTGGGTATCAGCCATGTCTATCAGGGCGTTCCCGACAAACGCGCCCTGCTCGCCAGCCTGCTTGAAAAACTAGGCTACGGCTGGCCTGGTGTCGCCTTCATGGGCGATGATCTGGTCGACCTGCCCGCCATGATCCGCTGCGGGATGGCCATCGCCCCCGCCAATGCTCATGCGCAGGTCAAGACGCGCGCCCACTACGTCACCCAGGCCAAGGGCGGCGACGGTGCCGTGCGCGAGGCCATCGAGCATATTCTGACCGCCCAGGGCAAACTGGAAGCCATCATCAACAGCTACGTCGATCAGGCATGAGCCAGCGCTCCAGCCAGCTCTTTCCGCTCATTCTGATCGGTTCACTGGCGGCGCTGACCTTCTGGCTGGAACGCGTTGTTGACATTCCGGGATCGCGCCGCGACGGCAAACTGCGGCACGATCCTGATGCTGTTGTCGAGAATTTCTCGGTGCGCCAGTTCAATTCGGAGGGCTTGCTGCAATCCCGCCTGCAAGCACCGCATATGGAACACTACCCGGATGACGACAGTTCGCTCATTCAAAAGCCCTATTACACATACTACCGGCCCAATCTGCCCGATACCGTGATTACCAGCAAACAGGCGCGCGTCACCGAAAAAGGTAACAAAGTTTATCTCTGGGGAGATGTCGTCGCCACCCGCGCAGCCACTGCCGCCCGGGCTAAAATGGTGGCACGCACCCCGGATCTCACCATCCGCCCCGACGACGGCACCGGTTTTACGGACAGCCCGGTCGAGATCACCCAGGCCTCCTCCTGGATGAAGGGTATCGGCATGGATATCAACAACAATACTTCGGTGTTTGTCCTGCGCTCCCAGGTCACCGGCATGCTTCTCAGGATGAAACCGCAACCATGACCTTCTTGCCCGGCAGTGCGCTGAACGCCCTCATCCTCGTCTTCGCTGTTTCGCTCCCTCTTTCGGCGCTGGCCGAAAAGGCCGACCGCGACAAGCCCATGCAGGTCGAAGCCAAGAAAATCACTATTGACGACGCCAAGAGCATCCAGATTCTCGAAGGCGACGTCGTGCTGACCAAAGGCACACTCGTCATTCATGCCGAGCGCGTCATCGTCACCGAAGATCAATACGGTTTCCAAAAGGGCACGGCCTTCGCTGGCGCCGGAAAACTGGCGCGTTTCCGGCAAAAACGCGAAGGCAAGGAAGAATACATCGAAGGCGAAGCCGAGCGCATCGAGTACAACACCAGCAACGAGGTGGCCGAACTCTTCCATCGCGCCTGGGTCAAGAGCGGCGAAGATCAGGTGCGTGGCGACTATATCTGGTACGACTCGGTTTCCGAAAAATTCCTGGTCAGCGTTGGCGAAACCGTCGGCCCAAGAGGCGGACCAAACCGGGTGCATGCCATCATCCAACCCAAAAACAAGGCTCCGGCCGCACCAGTCGCCCCGACCCAGAAGGGTGACAAACTCAATCTGCAAGGAACGCAAAGCCTCGGCATCGTGCCGGAAAGCGGCCCTGGTTCAATCCCCGCCCCGGAAAAGAAGCCCTAGCGGGCTTTTCGCTGCCGCAACGCAGCACGGATGCAGCCTTGTGCCTAACCACAAAGGCGACGAAAACCATTTGTCAGACAACGCCTGCCGAAAGCATCATAAGGTTGCGCCGCAATAAAATGAAGAACCCCGCCAATCGTGCTTTACAGGGTGTTTTTTTACCCCGAATACGCGACCGCAGAAATTTTTTTTGTAAATTTTCAAAAAAGTCTGCAATCTGCCTTGACATTGCCAATTGATTTCTTATAATTCGATCTATGTTGCAGCGCAACATTCAATAGCCAAGCAAAACACCCGCGTTATCGAACAACCAACCCATAATTCATATCCAGGAGAAATCATGATCACTACTTCCCCCGAGCAATTCGCCACAGCCAACAAGGCCGCCGTTGACTCCATGCTGTCCCTCGCCAACACCGCTCTGGCTTCCGCCGAGCGCATCGCCGCCCTCAACCTGAACACCGCCCGTTCCGTTCTGGAAGACAGCGTTTCCGGCGCCAAGGCCATCATGGGTGCCAAGGATGCGCAAGAAGCCATCACCATCCAGGCTTCCCTGGCTCAGCCGAACGTCGAGAAGGCTGTTGCTTACTCGCGCAGCGTTTACGAAATCTCTGCCCAGACGCAAGAAGAAGTCACCAAGATGCTCGAAGCCCAATTCGGCGACTTCCAGAAGCAAATCGCCAACCTGCTGGACAAGGCTTCCAAGTCTGCTCCCGCTGGTTCCGACGTGGCTGTTGCTGCTGTCAAGAGCGCCATCGCCGCTGCTACCAGCGCCTTCGACAACATGAACAAGGCTGCCAAGCAAGTTGCTGAAATCGCCGAAGCCAATGTTGCCGCTGCGACCAACGCCACGGTCAAGGCTGTTAGCTCCTCCACCGGCAGCAAGAAGAAGTAATTGCAAAATCCCGCCGATCGGCGGGACTAATTTTTTAAGCCCCGCCACGGCGGGGCTTTTCCCACATTCAAAAGGAGAAATTTGTGAGCAAAACTCTAGACATGGAACAACTGGCTGCCGCCCAAAAAGCCAATGCCGAAGTAATGATGGCTCTCGTGCGTACCGGTTTTGACGGCGCCGAGCGTCTGACCACCCTCAACATCGCCGCTTCGCGCGACCTGCTGAACAACGTCGTCGCCAACACCAAGGAAATGATGAGCGCCAAGGATGCTGCCGACCTGGCCAACAAGTTCAACCCGCTGACCCAACCCGGTACCAACAAGCTGATGGACTACTCCCGCAGCCTGTACGAAATCAGCACCGAAATGCAGAAACAACTGACTTCGGTCATGCAATCGCAGTATGAAGCCCTGAACAAAAAAGCCACGAGCGCCATCGAAAAAGGCACCGCTTCCGCCCCCATCGGTGGCGACGTTTTTGCTGCTGCCATGAAGTCGATGCTCAATGCCTCCAATACGGCCTACGACAACATCAGCTCGATGGCCAAGCAACTCTCCGACATCGCCGAAAGCAACATGAAGGCAGCTTCGACCGCGACAACCAAGGCAGTCTCCGCCACCGCTGCGGCCGCCAAGAAGAGCAAGTAATTTCGTCTGTCTCCTCGAATTTGCCCCGGCTGCGGCCGGGGTTTTTCGTTGACTGCCGGCATGACACGAATTGCTGATTGTGGAGCCCGCAGGTTTCACTACGATGAAGCAGACGATCGATTCAACTCCAGAGCAGCACAGCCATAAACCTTATTTCCATCGGTTTTGAGCTAAGTTACACTGCCAAAGTTAATAATGCCGAGGGTGGTAGTGAGTTACGAAATCATTTGGGAGTCTCGCGGAGTCATCAAACGCTTTTTTGGCATTGTGACGAACCACGATATGGTGCAATCGGTCATAGATACCGAAAACGATGTTCGATTTGACGGGTATAGATACGTCATCAACGATTTTCTCGACATTACAGAACTTCAGGTTACACAGTCAGATGTGGACGAGGTTTCAGTGATGGACAAGAAGGCATCAGCGATTAACGTTCGCATTAGGATTGCCGTAGTCACGACCTCCCCAGATGTGGTTGCACTGGCTAAGCACTATGCAACTTCCCCACTGAACGCGTACCCGACAAAGATTTTCTCATCGCTCACAGATGCTCGTAGGTGGATAGAATTGGGTCTCGCTCGTTTGAAATAGGATCGCCGCTTGGAAGTAAGGCATCAGGGGCGCCATGACCACTGGATGCCGCGCTTTTCCACCTCGGTGCGAATTTCCTCCATCGCCTGATCGACCAGTTC
>Ga0316605_10001138_pt1 | contig 15731 bp, 14 predicted proteins | sample OWC_soil_day20_n_FD_207666 | JGI IMG/M metagenome (GOLD analysis project Ga0316605, IMG submission 207666) | Wetland soil microbial communities from Old Woman Creek delta, Ohio, United States - OWC_soil_day20_noCT | ecosystem: Environmental > Terrestrial > Soil > Wetlands | place: USA: Ohio... | reverse complement strand
TTTCCGGCGCGACGGAGGTTGGCGGCTGGATTTCTCATGTGCTGAAGCGCACAGACCGGACGCCGGTTTTGGCCGATATTCGTCCCGACGGCCGCTGGGCGCCGAGGGTGTTACACAGTCGTCTCACCCCGCTCCGAAGTCATTGACGGAGAACCACATGAATCACGAGGCGATCAGGAGAGCGCTGCTGCTACAGGCCGGGGACGCCGTCGAGGCGAGCGCGGTTGCTACCGCCACCGTCGCCACATGGCTGGAAGCGGCGATCCGGCTGACGCCGGTGATCGGTGGAGAAGGTGTCGATATGCTGTTCCATCGTGCACTTCAGATATCGGCGAAAGATTTTCCCTGGCTTGTGGTGACAACCAAGAAAGCGGGAAGAACGGAAATGTTGGTCGCCCTTCAGACGCACATGAGTGAACGGGAAATGGAAATTGCCCTTGAGGCCAGCGTTGCGCTGCTAGCGGCCTTCGCCGACCTGCTCGCCCACTTGATCGGAGAATCCTTGACCGACCGTCTGCTCGGCCCAATCTGGGCGCCGCCGTTGCCGGCATCTGAACAGGAGTAGCGCACACCATGGATAACAAAGTGAGCATCCAGAAACTCGCCACCGGCGTCCCCGGGCTCGACGCGATACTCGGCGGCGGTGTGCCGGAACTCTCGTTAAACCTGATTGTCGGTACGCCCGGCACCGGCAAGACCACCCTGGCCCACCAGATCATGTTCAACCTGGCAACGCCAGAGCGGCCGGCACTCTTTTTTTCCGCGCTGGGCGAACCCGCGCTGAAGATGTTGCGATACCAGCAGCAATTTTCATTTTTTGACGCTAGCAAAATAGGTACCGCAATTCATTTCTTCAATTTGAGCGATGACGTCTCGACCGGCGACTTTGACCCGGTGCTGGCGCACATCGTCGAGGAAGTCGAGGCCATATCTCCGGCATTGGTATTTATCGACTCCTTCCGTTCGATCATGGTCGGTGCGAATCGCCAACGCGAGGGAGCGATCAAACTGAAACTCTTCCTGCGTCATCTTGGCCTCCACTTCGCCAGTTGGGATGCCACCACGTTCCTGATCGGCGAATTTCCATCCGATAGCAGCCCTCCCCCGCTGCTGACGGTTGCCGACGGTGTGCTGGTGCTGGAACAGCATGTCGCCCGCAATTCCATGGTGCGCAAGATGCAGGTACTGAAAATGCGCGGCGAGGCCACACTCCCGGGGATACATACCTTCCGCATCACCCAGGCCGGGATCGAGGTATTTCCCGCGGCGGTGGTCCGCGACGATGGCGGAGAACACAGCCAAGCCGCAGTCGCACCGCCTACGAGAACACGGCAAACCATGGGTGTGCCGGGGCTCGACGAGATGCTCGGCGGCGGCCTGCCGGCAGGCTATTCGATACTGGTGGCGGGACCATCAGGGTCGGGCAAGACCATCCTCGCCACAGCCTTTCTGGTTGAGGGGGTGCTCCGCGGCGAGGCGGGCATCGTCGTCGCCTTCGAACAAACTCCGAGTCAGTCGTGGACCCGGACGATCGACGAGTTGGTCAGCGCCGGGCGCATCGGGCTGATCAATACGCGATCACTGGATTTGTCGATCGACGAGATCGTTCAGCGCCTGGTCGACATGATTCAGACAATGAACGCGAAGCGGGTGGTGATTGATTCCTTGTCCGGTTTCAAACTGGCCGTGGCACCGAGCTTCCGCGAAGACTTTCGTGAATCCTTGTTTCGCATGATTAGCGTCTTGTCCGGGATTGACGTTACCGTGCTAATGACCTCGGAACTCGAGGACCGCTACACCGATCTGCGCTTCAGCCCCAACGGCTCGGCGTTCCTCACCGACGCCATCATCGTCCAGCGCTACATCGAGGTCGAAAGCTGCCTCAAACGCGTCATGGCCGTGGTCAAGGTTCGCGGCAGCGCCCACAGCAACGAACTCCGGCAGTACGAAATCGTCGATGGCAAGATCGTCATCGGTACGCCGCTGACCAACTATGAGGGACTGCTGGGCGGGCGCCCAACCCAGTCCAAGGCGTCTGACGCGGACACCAGAGGAAGCGGACCATGAACAAATACCACCTCGCGCACCCGCCGCACACCGCCACCCCCACTGCCACGTCAGCGGCGGAAACGCCCACCGACATGGCGCCCCAGAAGACGCTCTTGCAGCGCGAAACCTCGCTACTGGCCGGTGAACACAACGCTAACCAGCGCGAGGAAAAAGCCGATCGGCGCCAGGAAAATGCCGATCAACGCCAGGAAAATGCCGACCTGCGTCAGAAAGCCGCTGATCTGAGCGAAGAGGCGGCACGGATCAAAGCCGAACTCAATGAAATCAGCGCGGCCTACCTGCGGGAGGCCAATGAACGTCTGGTGCTGGCGACGATCAAGGCGCAAACCATGGCCGAGGCCGCCGAAACCGCAACGGCGCAGATGCACTACATGGCCCACCACGACGTTCTCACCGGCCTGCCGAACCGCGCCCTGCTCAACGACCGCCTCGCCCAGGCAATCGCCGCAGCCCAGCGACATGGCAAGCACGTCGCCTTGATGTACCTGGATCTCGATCACTTCAAGCACATCAACGATTCCCTCGGCCATGCGGTCGGCGACCAATTGCTGCAATCGGCCGCCAAGCGCCTGCAAGGCTGCCTCTCCCGCGCTTCCGACACCGTCAGCCGCCAGGGCGGTGACGAATTCGTCGTGCTGCTGACAGAAATCGACACCGCGCAAGAAGCGACCATCACCGCCGAAAAACTGATCGAATCCATGACCGAGCCGCATCTGATTGGCGGCCACCGGCTGCACGTCACCCTGAGCATCGGCATCAGCCTCTATCCTGACGACGGCCTGGACGTGGACACCCTGTTCAAAAACGCCGACACGGCGATGTATCACGCGAAAAAGATCGGCCGCGACAATTACCAGATGTTCACGCCGGACATGAATGCCCATGCGGTCGCCCGCCGATCAATCGAAGATGCGCTGCGCCATGGCCTGGAGGAACGCCGCTTTGTGCTGCACTACCAACCCAAGATCAATCTTGAGACCGGCGCCATTACCGGCGCCGAAGCCTTGGTGCGCCTGCAACATGCCGATCAGCCCTTGACGTATCCGACCGAGTTCATCAGCGTCGCTGAAAACAGTGGCTTGATCCTGCCCCTGGGCAAATGGGTGCTGCGCGAAGTCTGTCGCCAGGTCGCCGAGTGGCTACACGCCGGGATCGATGTCGGACGAATCGCCGTCAATGTCTCGGCCGTGGAGTTTCACAGCACAGGATTTTTCACCAGCATTCGTGACGTACTCAGCGACACCGGCCTCGACCCGCGCTATCTCGAACTCGAAATGACGGAAAGCGGCCTGATGCAGGACACCGCGAGGACCATTGATATCCTGAACAAGCTCAAGACCCTTGGTGTGCAGGTCGCCATTGATGATTTTGGAACCGGCTATTCGAGCCTCAGCTACCTGCGGCGTTTTCCGATCGACACGCTCAAAATCGACCAGTCGTTTGTCAAGGATATCGACGACGAACCCAACGAAACGGCGATCGTCAGCGCCATCATCGCCATGGGCAAGAGCCTGAAGATTCACGTCATCGCCGAAGGCATCGAAACACCGCATCAACTCGCGACGCTGCAATTCCACCAATGCGCCGAAGGGCAAGGCTATTTCTTCAACCAGCCGCTACCGGCCAAAGACTTCGCCGCTCTGCTGAAAACCACCTCGACGGCTTAACTCTCGGCAGTTCTAGGTCGGGGTAGCATCGCGCCACGCCTCTGAACTGGCGTCCACGGGCAGGGTAAGGGTAAAGGTGGTACCACGACCCGGCCGGCTTGCCACTTCGATCGTGCCATGGTGGCGCTCGATGATGCCTTTGGCGACCGAGAGGCCGAGGCCGGTACCCTGACCCACCGGCTTGGTGGTGAAGAATGCCTCGAAGATGTGGGCGCGGGTTTCTTCGGACATGCCCGTGCCGGTGTCGCTGATGCTGATGCGGACGGCTTCTGCGCCCAGGCTCTCGGTGGTGATGGTGATTTCTCCCCGCCCCTGGATGGCATGCCCCGCGTTCACCAGCAGGTTCATGAACACCTGGTTGAGCTGGGAGGGAAGACAGCGGAGTTTCGGCAACTGACCGTAATGTTTGGTCACGGTGCAGTGGTATTTCAACTCGTTCCAGACGATGTTGAGGGTGGAGTCGAGGCCCTGGTGCAGGTCGGCCCATTGCCAGTCGGTGTCGCTGATGCGCGAAAAATTCTTCATGTCCTGCACGATCTTGCGCACCCGGCCGACGCCGTCTTTCGACTCCGCCAGCAATTCAGGCATATCCTGGCGCAGGGCGTCGAAATTGATTTCACTCTTGCAGGCCCGCACGGCGGCGAAGGCGGCTTCGTCGCCGGGATTGGCTTCGACGGCTTCGTAGGCGGCCAGCAGGGCAAGGATGTTCTGCCAGTAGAGTTCCAGGGTGCCGAGGTTGGAGCCAATGTAGCCAATCGGACTGTTGACCTCATGGGCGATGCCCGCCGCCAGTTGCCCCATGGCGGCCATTTTCTCCGCCTGTATCAGTTGCAGTTGCGTCTGTTCGAGGGCATGGGCGCCCGCGCTGACTTTCTCGGCGAGGCGAGCGTTGTTGTGCTTCAGCATCTCGCGCGCCGACTTGGCTTCCAGCTGGGCGCGGATGCGTGAGAGCACGACCAGGCCGACGATGGGCTTATGGATGTAATCAACGGCGCCGAGGGCCAGGCCTTCCTGTTCGCTTTCCTCGTCATCCATGGCAGTGACAAAAATCACCGGAATGTCACGCCAGGCTTCGTTCTCGCGCATGCGGCGCAGCACCTCGAAGCCGTCCATGCCGGGCATCATGATATCGAGCAGGACCAGATCGGGCGGCGTCCCGCTGGCCAGAGCCTGCAGCGCCCGCTCGCCGGAATTGACCGTGCGCACCCGATACAGGGGTTGCAGCAGTTGCGCGAGCAGGGTCAGGTTCATCGGCTCGTCGTCAACCACGAGCAGAGTGCTAGCCCCTGGCTCCTCGGCACTCTCCACCCGATTGCTGGCTTCCTGGTCGCTCATGGCGCTAGCCTCCCCCGGATAAACGATGCAATAAGCAATCAACGGGCACTGCCGTAGTCAGTGCCTGAACCCCGTGCGGCAGATTGTATTCCTACCGCATGAAAACAGGCACAACTATAGGGAGGCAAGCACTAGCAGCGCCTGCGGCTTGCGGCCTAGGAGCGGAGCAGAAATGCCTCCAGCTCGGCCGGGGGCAGCGGTCGGCTGTACAAATACCCTTGATAGGAGGCGCAACCGGACTGGGCGAGAAAGTCGCGCTGGGCTTCGGTTTCGACGCCTTCGGCGATGACCGCGAGGCCGAGGCTGCGGCCGAGGGCGACGATGGTGCTGGCAATGGCGGCGTCGTTGGGGTCGGTGAGCAGATCACGGACGAAAGACTGGTCGATCTTGAGCTGGTCGAGGGGCAGACGCTTGAGGTAGGCCAGGGAGGAATAGCCGGTGCCGAAATCATCAAGCGAGAAACTCACACCGCGCTCTTTCAGGGCCGTCATCTTGGCGATGACTTCTTCGACGTTGTCCACCAGCAGACTCTCGGTGAGTTCGAGCTTGATGCGCTGGGGATTGGCGCCGGCACGGTCGAGTACCGCCATCACCTGGGCGACGAAATCCGGATGGCGGAACTGGCGCGCACTGACATTCACCGCGACGGTGAGCGCGGCGGTTTCGGGGCGGGCCGCCCAGAGTACCTGCTGGGCGCAGGCGCTTTCGAGCACCCACTGGCCGAGGGGCAGGATCAGCCCGGTATCTTCCGCCAGGGGGATGAACTCGGCCGGCGACACCAGGCCCCGCACCGGATGCAGCCAGCGCACCAGCGCTTCGACGCCGGTGGCGCGACCACTGGCATCCACCTGGGGCTGGTAATGGAGCAGGAACTGGCCTTTTTGCAGGCCCTGGCGCAAGTCGTGCTCCAGATGCGAACGGGCGGTAACCACGGCCTGCATCTGCGGATCGAAGAAGCGCAAGGTATTGCGACCGGCCGACTTGGCCTGGTACATGGCGAGGTCAGCCTGTTTCAGCAGGTCGTCCACGGAATCATGCTGATCGGTGAACAACACGGCGCCAATGCTGGGAGTGCTGTGATGTTCGTAGCCCGCCAACTGGTAGGGCTGATTCAGCGCTGCCAGGACTTTTTCGCCGACCACTTCGGTCTGGTTCGCCGCTTCGCCGGGGGTCGCGCTCAGGCCTTCAAGCATGACGACGAACTCATCGCCGCCCAGGCGCGCCACCGTGTCGCCCTCGCGCACACAGGTGACCAGGCGCTGGGCGACCTCCTGCAACAGCAGGTCGCCGATGTCGTGGCCGAGGGTGTCGTTGAGGGTCTTGAAATGGTCGAGGTCAATCAGCAGCAGCGCGCCCTGATGGTGGCTGCGGGCGCCGCCGGCAAGGGCATGGCGCAGCCGGTCTTGCAACAGGCGACGATTCGGCAGGCTGGTGAGCTGGTCGTAGAAGGCGAGGTAACGAATCTCGTCCTCGGACTGCTTGCGCTTGGTGATGTCAGAGAAGGTGGCGACGTAGTTGGTAACCTGGCCGCCATCGTCGAGCACCGCCGTGATGGTGAGCCACTCGGGGTAGATTTCGCCGTTCTTGCGCCGATTCCAGATTTCGCCTTGCCAGTAGTTCTTCTGCGTCAGGGTCTGCCACAATTCTTCGTAGAAAACTTGGGACTGGCGACCCGAGTTAAGCAGGCTTGGGGTCTTGCCTACCGCTTCTTCGGCACTGTAGCCGGTCACCTCGGTGAAAGCCCGATTGACCTTGAGGATGACCTGGTTGGCATCGGTCACCAGCATCGCCTCCTGAGACTCGAAGGCGTTGGCGGCGATGCGCAATTCCCACTCGGCACGCTTGCGCTCGGTCAGATCGGCATAGGTGAACACACGGCCGATGATGCGTTCTTCCAGATAGTGGGGCCGTGATTTCTGTTCCAGCACCCGGCCATTCTTCAGTTCAAGCAGATCAAGGGTGTCTTCGTCGAGCAGTTCGGATATGGCATCAAGGCGCTGACGGTAGGCCGCCGGGTCGTTGAGACTGTCGGCCATGAATCCGAGCACCTCGTCGTCAATGGCGCGACCGAGAAGATCTTCCGGCAGTTGCCACAACTCTGTGAAACGGCGGTTCATGTTAACGATGGCGCCTTCCTGGTTGCGCACCAGGATGCCGTCGGCCGTGGCTTCCAGCGTGGTGCGCAACTGGGCGGTAGCCATGGCGAGGCGGTCTTTTTCCTGCATCTCCTGGGAAGCATCGACGGCCCGAATCACCAACCATTCGCGCCCCTGCTCGACCACGCGGCGAATGCTCTTTTCCACCGGGAACAGGCTGCCGTCAGCACACTGGTAGAGGCCTTCGGCGGCAACGATTTCCTGCACATTGCCGGCGCGCACTTCTTCCCAATAGAAAACATCGGTCAGGGCGCAGCCGATCTCGGTCACCGGCTTGCCCGCCAGTTCGTCGGCGCCATAGCCCAGGCGCAGGCAGGCCTGGCGATTGGCGGCACGAATCAGCAGGCTTGCCGGCTCCACCAGCAGCAGAATCTCTTCGGAACTATCGAGCAGAAGGGCAGCGAAATCGGGGCTCAGGGTCATGCTCATTCCGGCGCCACTCCGCCATCACCAAAATAGTAGGAGACATGCTTGCGCATGCACAGGTAGTCCATGGCGGCCCGTGGCAGTTGCCGGGGCTTGATGGCCTGACTGATGTTCACATCGGCCTCTTCGGCCATGTCGAGGATGATGGCCTCGTTGCGCGGCACCTCCGGGTCATACACCATGAGCATGGGTTTGAGGGGCCGGCGCGGATTGACCGAGGTCACCATGGCGGTGGCGCCGTTGGACAGATGCACCACGGTGCCCGGCGGATAGACGCCGAGGCAGCGGATCAGCACCTCCATCAGCTTCGGATCATGCTTGGAGCGCTCGTGGGCGAACATCCACGACAAGGCCTCATGAGGACTCAGGGCCTGGGCGAACTCGATCGGATTGCACAGGGTGTCGTAACGGTTCGCCACTTCCACCAGCCGCGCCATGAAGGTGATGTCGGCGCTCTTAAGCTTCTTCGGGTAGCCGGAACCGTCCATCATTTCGTGGTGCTGGAAGATGATCGACAGCACCTCCGGCGGCAGGCCAACCTGACGGCCGAGCTTGACGCCGTATTCGCAATGGAGCTGCCAGACCTTCTGCTCTGCCATGGTCAGCGGCTCGGTCTTGCGCAGAATGATGGAGGGGACTTCACGCAGCCCAATATCGTGAAACAAGGAACCGAGGCCAAGCACCCGTCCTTCGTCGGTGGAGAGGCCGAGATCCTTGGCCATCATCATCACCAGCACGGTGACGTTGAGGCCATGGTGGTAAACCTCCTCGCCGCCGCCTTTGCCGCCCATGGCATGGATGGTCACATCGGGGTCGGCGAGAAAGGTGTCGGCCACCTGGCCGATGAAATTTTCCGCCTCGGCAAGGGCCTTTTTGGGCTGGGTCAGCAGATCGGTGTTGATGCTGCGCACGGTGCGCGCCGCCACCAGCAGCGCCTTTTCGGTCTGCGCCACGGCCTGGCGATACTGGCGCAGGCGCTCGATGCGCGCCTTCTTGGCCAGGATCAGGGGGTTATCCGGCGCCAGCGCCGGGGCGGGAGCCGCCTCCACCGCCACGACGGCATCTGCAGACTTTTGCGGCGCGGGTCGCGGCTTGCAGTCGCTGCGGTCCGGGTCATAGCGGATTTTTTCCAGGCCAAGCTGGCGCAGGGTCTTGATCTGCTCGTCGGACTTGATCTTGAAGCTGCTGAAGCCGAACGGGTGATCCATCCAATGCAGGTCGAGCTGCACATACAGACCTACCTGCAATTGTTCGATGGATACGTAATAAGGCATACGCGACGGCAGTTGGAAACCTCAGACGGGAGCGGGGATTCTACCCGTGAAGCCACACCCCGGCACGGCTTATCGGCAGACAGGGGCCGGTGCCTGTCGGACTCGCTCCATCGCCCTGCCTTGTCGCATTGTCGACAACCGACAATTTCACTAAGTCACTGATTTAACGCAGACCGCGCCTTGGCATAGACCTTGCGATAACGAGGACATCCTCATCCCGGACGTTCGCGAAATCATGGCCGAGATCCTGCGCAAACCGAAAGCCCTGGCGGTCAATCCGCTCAAAGTGTCCCAGCCTGTGGGCGCGTCTTTGGCCTTTCTCGGCCTGAAGAACGTGATTCCCCTGATGCACGGCTCCCAGGGCTGCACCGCCTTCGCCAAGGTGTTCTTCGTGCGCCATTTCCGCGAGCCGGTGCCGCTGCAAACCACGGCCATGGATCAGGTGTCGTCGGTGATGGGGGCCGACGAGAACGTGGTCGAGGCCCTCAAAACCCTCGGCGACAAGAGCCAGCCGGACGTAATCGGCATTGTCACTACCGGCCTGTCGGAAACCCAGGGCACCGACATCCTGCGCGTGGTGAAGGAATTCCGCGTCGCCCACCCGGAACTCGACGCCATGACCGTGGTGCCGGTAAATACACCGGACTTCGTCGGCTGCCTGGAGTCGGGCTTTGCCCTGGCGGTGGAAGCCATTGTCGACACCATGGTGCCGGCCAGCGACTGCGCCGGACGCCGCCCTAAGCAGGTGAATGTGCTCGCCGGCTCCCTACTGACGCCGGGCGACATCGAGGCGCTGAAGGAGTGGATTGAAGCCTTCGGCCTGCGCCCGGTGGTGCTGCCGGACATTTCCGATTCCCTCGACGGCCACCTGATCGACGCCGAATACACGCCGCTGACGTTCGGCGGCACCCCCCGGATCGAGATCGAGGCGCTGGGCGAATCCGCCGCCACCCTGGTGATCGGCGCCTCCCTCAACAAGGCCGCCGACAAGCTGAAAGAGAAGACCGGCGTTCCCGACTTCCGCTTCGAGGGCCTGATGGGCCTCGATGCCTGCGACACCTTCACCGCCGCCCTGGCGGAGATATCCGCCAAGCCGGTGCCGGAAAAGATCGACCGCCAGCGCGCCCAGTTGCAGGACGCCATGGTGGATAGCCACTTCATGACCGGCTTTGCCCGCATCGCCATCGCCGCCGACCCGGACCTGCTGGCGAGTCTGGCCGCGTTCCTGATCGGCATGGGCGTCGAGGTGGTGGCCGCAGTAACGCCGATGAAAACGCCAGTGCTGGAAGGTCTGCCCCTGGCCTCGGTGATTGTCGGCGACCTGGAAGACCTGGAGAAGGCGGCAGCATTGGGCCAGGCCCAGCTGCTGATATCCAACTCCCATGCCGTGCAGTCGGCGCGTCGTCTCGACATTCCGCTGCTGCGCGCCGGCTTTCCGCAGTACGACTTCGTTGGCGGCTACACCCGCACCTGGATTGGCTATCGCGGCACCCGCCAGAGCATCTTCGACCTGGCCAACATGATGATCGCCAGCCACCACGAAATCGAACCCTATCGCTCTCGCTTCTGGGAAGGGACATTCCGCGACCATGAACGCACAGCCCAATCCGCCCCGGCGGCTGCAACTGGTCTGGTCCACTAAGAAAATGGAACCGACCGCCCTCCCCCCCACCTTGCGCGTGGCATTTGCCAGCAACGACCGCAGCCGGGTGAACCAGCACTTTGGCGCCGCCGAGGGCTTCGTCATCTACGAAGTCAGCGCCGACAAGACCCAGCTCATCGCCGTCGCCGAGTTTCCGCCCGAAGCCATGGACGGCAACGAAGACAAGCTGGCGACCAAGATTGATTTTCTCGCCGGCTGCGCCGCCGTGTTCGTGATGGCCATCGGCGCTTCGGCGATCAAGCAGCTGATGGCCTCCGGCATCCAGCCGGTGCGGGTCACCGGCTCCGACCGCATCGACGACATCCTCGCCGACATCCAGAGCGGCATCAAGGACGGCGGCGTGGCCTGGATCGACAAGGCCCTGCTGGATAGCCGCAAGGATGCCGGCCGTTTCGACCGCATGGCCGAGGAAGGTTGGGAAGGCTGATGAGCGATACCCTGACCCAGACCGGCGTGGTGCAGTGGGTGGCAGGCGGACGCGCCAGCGTCGCCGTCGCCACCGGCGGCTGCTCCTCCTGCGGCAAGCAATCGGCTTGCGGCGTCGGCAAGCTCGCCGCCGGCCGCCCCACCACCCTGATTGAAATCGACACCGCCGACCATCCGGGCCTGCGCCCCGGCCAGCAGGTGAGCCTCGAACTCGCCGCCGACAAGCTCGCCCTCGGCGCCCTGCTCGGCTATCTGCTGCCGGCCCTGACCTTGCTGCTGGGCGCGGTGATCGGCCAGGGCGCCGATGGCAGTGATGTCGGCGCCGCCCTCGGCGCCGGCGCCGGCCTCGCCGTCGGCATTCTCGCCACCCGTTTGCTCAAACCCCTGCTGCCGATGCCCCGCGTGACGGCAGCGACCACCCCGACTTTATTGAAGCCCCTGGAGAACTCTCATGGCTGATGCCACCCTGGAACGCGACCCCGTCCTCGATACCGATTTTCTCAAGGAGATGCTGCGCCAGATGCGCGCCCTGGACGCCTACGGCACCTACACCGGCTGGACCCAGGAAAAAATCCTCGACCCCTTCATCCTGACCAAGGAAAAGAAGGCCGCCATGCCCATCGTCGGCGACCCGGATGAAGAAATCCTCTCCCGCGTCCGCGCCTTCTACAACGGCATCGCGGTGCTGATCGAGAAGGAATGCGGCCTCATGGCGATGCCCCTGGTGCACCTGACCCACGAGGGCTTTGGCCGCGCCATCATCACCGTCGGCAAGCTGGTGGTGGTGGACAAGGTGCTGCGCGACGTCCATCGCTTCGGCTTCGAGAGCTTCTCGAAGATGAAGACCGAATCCGACAAGCTGCTTTCCGTCGCCCTTGAGCGCGTTGGCAAGTACCCGGAAGTTGCGGGACTTTAACGTGAAAACTCAAGAATCAGCGCCCCGTGACATGTCGAGCGCAGCGAGCAAATCAATAGCCTCCCCCGCAAGGGGGAGGACGGGAGGGGGCGGGCCTTTATGCCGCCTTTCGCGTGTTTCATCATCAGTGGCTGGCTTTCGCCGCCGCGAGCGTTAAGCCGGGAGCCAGATCATGACCGACGAGGAACTGAAGGCTCTCGACAAGGAGGTGAAGAAACTCAAGCGCATCGCCTCCGAGTGGGCGTCGCAGCTTCACGACCTGGTGGAAGACAAGCTGCCCGCCGGCTACCAGGATCTGCCCGCGATTTCCCAATCCACCTTCGATGCCTGCCAGGCCTGGGCCGATGCCACAGCCCGCTTGCAAGCCGCGCAGGCCTCCACATAACCGTTTTTTTCATCCCACTGAAGGAAGTCATCATGACAACCGCCGTTACCCGGGGAGGAACCCCCTGGACACCTCAGTTCGCTGAGTCCATCAACCCCAAGAACTGCATCGGCTGCGGCCGTTGCTACAAGGTCTGCCCGCGCGACGTGCTGACCCTCGTCGACCGTGGCGAGGACGACGAAATCGACGAGGATGACTGGGACGACGAAGACGCCAAGGCCATGATGACAGTCAAGAATCCTGCTGACTGCATCGGTTGCGGCGCCTGCGGCCGTACCTGTCCGAAGGAGTGTTTCACCTTCGTCGCCGCCTGAGCGGTCGGTCGATGATCGACCCTGCGAGCCGCCATTCCTCCGGAGTGGCGGTTTGTCTCGCTCTGCGCGCCGAGGCCAGCCGTTGCGGCATCGACCTCGGCGATACCCCCGCCTGGCCGGCGGCCGAATTCCGCGAGGAAGTCGACGCCTATTCCGGCGAGGTGGGCCTGCTCGGCATCTGGCGCGACGGCGCGCGCTACGGCGAGGTGCGCTTTCTCGCCGATGGCCGCGTCTTTGCTGAATACCAGGTCATGGCGCCCCTGCCGGGCAAGCCGGGCCTGTTTGTCGAATCGGTCAGCGTCTGGGGCCATCCGGGCGCACTCAAGGGCGACCCCGCTATCGTGGAATGGGACCCGACATGACTCCGCATCTGATTTTTATCCACAAACAATCCACCAGCGGCCGGGTGCGCTTTCTTCGCTTTCCCCATGGCGTGGTGGGCTTGAACGCTCTGCCCGAGGGCTGCTCGGTGCTGGAAGGCGACGCGCCGACGGTCTCCGCCCACCCGGCGGCGGCACTGCAGGAAGCCTCGGCCTATCTGGGGGTGCCGCTCACGGACATGGCCTGCGAGGCCGAGTTTCAGGCCTGGATCGACAGCGCCGGCGGACCGCGCCAGGTGCTGCTGGCAGCCTTCACCAGCATCGACCCGCCCTTCGATGCCGCCGCTGCCCACGATTGCAAGTTCATCACCATGACCGAAGCCCGGGGCCTGCCGGCGACGGAACTGGTGCTGATGAGAAAGGTTTACGAATACGTGCTGGGCTGAAAGACAACAATAAAGTGAGGAGAAACCACCATGCTGACCTACAAAGGCATCGACATCGACGATACCCTGCGCCCGCTGATCCGCTACATGGAAAGCGTGGAGGAGTATCGCGAAATGCTGCAAAACCTCCAGGCGGTATGGGATAACCTGACCCTCCTCGGCCAGCTCTCGGGCACCGGCACCGACATGAGCGGCACCCGCCAGGCCTTTTCCAGCCTCACCGCCGCCCTGCTCGACAACCTCGGCGTCGAGACGCGCAAGAAGATCGTGCTGGAAATGGAGTCCAAGGCCCAGGTGGCGGTGGACATCATGGTGCGCAACCTGTTCGAGCGCACCGCCGACATCGGCTTTCTCGCCACCGACGACGACATCCGCCAGTTCTGCGAACTCACCGCCGAGTTCGGCGACAATGTGTTGAAGCGCGAGGAAGTCCGCAGCAAGCGCGAAGGACTGGTAGCACGGTTTCAGGAATATGTGCGCAAGTATTCCGTCTACCACAACATCATTCTGCTCGACACCGAGGGCCGGGTATTGGCCCAGCTCGACCCGGCCAATCCGGTCGAACATTCCTGCGACCCGCTGATCGCCGAATCCCTCGCCACCGAGGCGGCCTACGTCGAAACCTTCCATCATTCCGACCTGCTGCCGAACCAGGCCACCAGCCTGATCTATTCCTACCGCGTTACCAGCCGCGATGGCACCACGCCGCTGGGGGTGTTGTGCCTGTGCTTCCGTTTCGAGAACGAGACCGAGCGCATCTTCGCCAACCTCAAGTCCGCCGACGACTGGTGCGCCATTACGCTGATCGACGATGCCGGCACGGTGATTGCCAGTTCCGACGCCCACCACATCCCCCTCGGCGCCCAGGTGGAAAAGGTGCTCGACGCCGACTGCCGCGTGGTGCGCTTCGCCGGCCGCGAATACCTTGCCACCACCCGCGCCACCAAGGGTTACCAGGGCTACATGGGGCCGGGCTGGGCCGGCCATGTACTGGTGCCGATCGAACACGCCTTCACCAAGACCGGCGCCGACCGTCTTGACAAGGTGGACAGCCAGATTCTCGCCGGCGTGATGATGAGCCCAACCCTGTTCTCCGACGGCCTGCGCAGCGTACCCGAGCAGGCGGAAAGAATTCAGCGCGAACTCAATCGCTCGGTGTGGAACGGCAACGTGCGCCAAAGCAGCGACAAGAAGGCGATCAATCCGGCCTTCTCGAAAGTGTTGCTGTGGGAGATCAGCAATACCGGCCTCAAGACCAAGGACGTGTTCGAGCGCTCCATCGGCAACCTGCATGAAACCGTGGTCTCGTCGATTCTCGGCGACTGCCAGTTTCTGGCTTCGCTCGCCATCGACATCATGGACCGCAACCTCTATGAACGTTCCGACGACTGCCGCTGGTGGGCCCTGACCACGGCCTTCCGCTGTGTGCTCGGCAACGGCCCGATCACCCCCGAGGCACGGCAGATCGTCAGCGATATCCTGCATTACATCAACAGCCTGTACACCGTCTATACCAACCTGGTGGTGTTCGATGCCAGCGGTTCCGTGGTCGCCACATCGGCCGCCGACGGCGAAGCTTTCATCGGCAAGGTGATTGACAAGGAATGGGTGCGCCGCACCCTGGCCCTCAAGGACACCCAGAGCTACGCCGTCTCCGCCTTCGATCCGACATCGCTCTACGGCCATCGCCACACCTACATCTACGCCGCCGCCATCCGCGCTCTCGACGATGCGTTGCGGGTGGTGGGCGGTATCGGCATCGTCTTCGATGCCGCACCCCAGTTCGAGGCCATGCTGCGCGACGCCCTGCCCCACGACGGACGCGGCGAAATTCCCGCCGGCTGCTTTGGCGTCTTCATCGACCGCGAGCGCCGCGTCATCGCCTCCACCGACGCCGGGGTTGCCGTCGGCAGCCTGCTCGACATCGACGACGACTTCGTCAAGCTCGGCAACGGCAAGGGCTTCTCCAACATCATCGAATACGCCGGCAGCTACTACGCCGTCGGCTCGAAAATGTCCTCCGGCTATCGCGAGTTCAAGGGGCCGGACGATGCCTACCGCAACGACGTCGCCGCCCTGGTGTTCATTCCCCTCGGCCAGGTACAAAGTGTCGAGGCGACTCAGGGCAAGACGCGGGAAGAGGTGCGCATGCCCCACCGCGCCCAGGTGGGGGCCGATACCGAAAGCACGGAAATCGCCACCTTCTACATCAGCGGCGAATGGTTCGGCCTGCCCTCGACCCAGGTGGTGGAAGCCACCGACGCCGTCGCCATCACCCCGGTGCCGGGCATGCCAGACTATGTGCGCGGCGTGGTGATGTTCCAGAGCAACCC
>Ga0316605_10001137_pt1 | contig 15749 bp, 9 predicted proteins | sample OWC_soil_day20_n_FD_207666 | JGI IMG/M metagenome (GOLD analysis project Ga0316605, IMG submission 207666) | Wetland soil microbial communities from Old Woman Creek delta, Ohio, United States - OWC_soil_day20_noCT | ecosystem: Environmental > Terrestrial > Soil > Wetlands | place: USA: Ohio... | reverse complement strand
ATCTTGTAAGATAAATTGATAACAAATGTAATTGCTGTTTACCGGTTGTCATCAATCAACAGAAAGTAAATAACGGAAAACTTTTCAGGTTGTACAATTATCCTTCTGTCAAAAAAAATGGAAAAAATCAGATTATGCATTTTTCTTTTTGTGCTTTTCCTCTGCAGTCAGACAAGCGCGACTGAATTGGTATGGTTCGATGGCAGTAATCCGGTCACATACAGTTTGTCTCGTCAGACAGCTCCGGTAGTAAAAGTGGCAGCCGGGATGTTTTGTGATGACATGCTCCAGGTTACGGGATTTACACCTCAGCAAAAGCCGGAAAACCTGGCTACAATAAGAATTGTTCAATTTGAAGAAAAACTCAGTAAACAACTGAAAAAGGCTGGCATTCCGGTGGATGAACTGGCGGGGAAACGGGATGCTTTCTGTATCAAATCAACAGACAAACAGCTCATTGTGGTTGGCAGCGATGCGCGTGGTACAGCCTATGGAATACTTGAATTGTCGCGGCTTGCAGGTGTTTCACCCTGGATTTGGTGGGGCGATGTGAAACCCGATAAGAAAAACAGACTGACCTTACCGGCAGATTTTCACACTCTTCAATCGCCGTCGGTCGAATATCGCGGCATCTTTATTAACGACGAAGACTGGTCGCTGCAACTGTGGAGCTGGAAGCACTTTGATCCGTCCGACAGGAAAGGATTAATCTCGGCCAAAACGTACCGCGAGGTTTTCAAACTATTGCTGCGCTTGCGTGCAAACACGATCTGGCCGGCTATGCATGATGCTACCGTGCCCTTCTATTTAGTTCCGGGAGTCAAAGAAGCTGCCGACAGTTGCGGTATTGTTATCGGAACATCGCACTGCGAACCGCTCATGCGTAACAATGTGGGTGAGTGGGATGAAAAAATCCGGGGAAATTTCAATTTTCCGGATAATCACGACCGGGTTATCAGTTACTGGAAAGAACGACTGAATGAAGTTCATCAGTATGAAAATATTTATACCATCGGAATGCGTGGTGTGCACGATGGACCCATGGAAGGCGTTTCCACCCTGAAGGAAAAAACCGAAGCTTTACAGCAAGTAATCAACGAACAACGCGAATTGCTCAGAAAACACGTTAACTCCGATTTGTCAAAGGTTTCACAGCAATTTGTGCCTTACAAGGAAGTGCTGGATATCTACGAAAACGGGCTGAAAGTGCCTGATGATGTGATGCTTACCTGGTGTGACGATAATTATGGATACATCACCCGTCTGAGCGACGAACAGCAACAGAAACGTAGCGGTGGCGCTGGTATCTATTACCACCTCAGCTACTGGGGTCGTCCGCACGATTACCTTTGGCTGACGACCACACAGCCGGGATTGATTTACAACGAGATGATGGAAGCCTACAATCACAATGCTCGCCGTTTCTGGGTGGTGAATGTGCATGATGTGAAACCGGCAGCTTACGACCTTGAATTTTTTCTGGATATGGCCTGGAATATTAACAGTATCACAAACACAACTATCGTAAATCATCTTCAAAACTGGCTTTGCCGCGAATTTGGCAGAGAAGCCGGAATGAAACTTCTCCCTGCAATGACGGATTTTTACAGGCTGTGCAATATCCGTCGCCCTGAATTTTTGGGATGGACAAAAGTGGAAGAAGACAAGAAAAAGTACAACAGAGGACTGACACTAGTCATCGATACTGAATTTAGTTTAACCGAATTTGGCGGTGAACTGGACCGGTATCTTTCCGACTATGAACAGATAAGAAATATTGTTCAGCAGACTGAGAGTCTGATTCCTGAAAACCGAAAAGATGCTTTCTTTGCTACCATAAAATATCCCGTGTTTGGTGCTTCGGCTATGGCAACCAAGTGGCTTGAGGCTCAGCGGGCACGACACATCGCTTCGCAGGATAAGGATACCGTTCGCTGGCAAAACAACACGGAATTAGTGGAAGCATGTACCCGAAGCCGGAATGCGTATGCTGAAATTCAAACACTTACCGATTACTGGAACAACCAGATGTCAGGCGGAAAATGGAAACACTCCATGCATGCTGCTCCGCGCGATTTACCCGTTTTTGATGCGCCAGTGCTCCCGTTAAAAACAACCGGAAATGAACCTAAAATAAAGTCTTCCCTGCCACAGTCGTATCATCCGGCTAAAATTGATCAGCTTGAACCAGATAGCTTCATTGCCCGTAATGCCTGCCACTTTACCCATGCCGGTAAGCAGGTAAAATCCATTCAGATGCTGGGACACAGTATGAATGCCGTTTCTCTGCCCTGTGGAGAATCAATTTCTTTTGAGTTCGATTGCCCTTGGGAAGGTGAAGCCGTGTTGCGCACTGCTGTCATCCCCACACAACCTAACGACAAGGTCGATATCCGGTTCAGTGTGCAGATGGATGACGAAAAACCAAAAATTATTTCGTTCAGGGAAAGAGGACGAACGGAAACCTGGAAGAATAATGTACTGAGAGCTCAGGCCGTGAAAACGACCGGATATACACTCCTGAAAGGGAAACATACGTTGACAATTACCGCCCTCGATAATCACGTACTGATTGATCAGTGGATGATTGACTTCAAAAAGAACAGGAAATTTTACGTTTTTCCTGTGGCTCCGGCTTATGGAACTCAGCAGGTGTTTCTTTCGAATAATTAATCAGTGAAATATTTAATACATCATGAAACGAGCTATGACGACTTTTAAATTACGCGGAATCTTTATACTTGCAGCATTTTTCTCGCTATGTGCTTCCGGGCAAAATCACACCATCGATTTATCGGGAAAATGGCGTTTCGATATTGACAAAAATGATGTGGGTGTGGCAGAAAAATGGTTTTCTAAAACGTTGCGGGATGATATTTATCTGCCCGGTTCAATGACTGAAAACCGCAAAGGCGATGATGTAACGCTCAATACCCAGTGGACTGCAAGCATCTACGACAGCACATTCTTCTACAATCCGAGATTAAAAAAGTTTCGCCAGCCCGATAACCTCAAACTGCCCTTCTGGCTCACTCCGGTGAAATACTACGCAGGAGCTGCCTGGTATCAAAAGGACATCCTTATTCCTTCTGGTTGGAATAATAGTCGCATCGTGCTGTTCCTTGAACGTCCGCACACTGAAACACGCCTCTGGATCAACGATACAGAAGTTGGAACTCAGAACTCGCTATCGGTGCCGCATCAGTTTGAAATTACTAAATGCCTGAAGAAAGGTAAAAACCGGATCAGCCTGTGCATCGATAACCGGACAAAGGAGATTAATGTCGGGAAGGATTCGCACAGTATCACCGATCAGACCCAGGGTAACTGGAACGGGGTAGTGGGAAGGATAGAACTTCAGGCAATGCCGCAGACTTACATTGAAGATATACAGGTTTTTCCCGATTTAAAAAATAAAAAAGCGCTTGTAAAACTGAACATTACCGGAAATACTTCGGGTATCATTACCTTAAGTGCCGAAAGTTTTAATGCTGACAAAACCCATAAAATTGCTCCTGTATCCAAAGAATTGTCTATAAAGAATTCGTCCGGAAAAATGGAGATAGAAATCCCGATGGGTGATGATTTTCTGACATGGAACGAGTTTCATCCTAATCTTTACAAACTTACGGCTACTCTGAAGACAAAACAGGGAATTGATACGCGCGAAACACGTTTTGGAATGCGTGAATTTACTATTCAGGGAAAATATTTTTATGTCAACGGACAGAAAATGGTGCTCCGCGGGACTGTTGAAAACTGTGTTTTTCCACTGACAGGTTATGCCCCGATGGATGAAAAATCTTGGGAACGCGTCTTTCGAATCTGTCGCAGTTACGGCCTCAACCACATGCGCTTTCATTCCTACAATCCCCCTGAAGCAGCGATGAAGGCAGCAGATATGGTTGGATTTTATCTGCAGCCAGAGGGTCCGAGCTGGCCGAACCACGGTTCCTCCCTGGGCGATGGCCGTCCGGTGGATAAATACCTCTGGGAAGAAGCCGAACGGATTGTAAAACAGTACGGAAATTACCCCTCCTTTTGTATGTTTGCCATCGGCAATGAACCACGCGGACGCTGGGTGTCCTGGGTGTCGAAATTCGTCAATTACTGGAAAGAAAAAGATACGCGCAGAGTTTATACCGGAGCTTCGGTAGGTGGCAGTTGGGACTGGCAACCTGCCAGTCAGTATCACGTCAAAGCAGGTGCACGCGGTTTGGACTGGGATCGTCGGCCTGAGACCAATTCCGATTATCGTAGCAGGATTGACACGGTACGACAGCCTTATGTATCGCACGAAACCGGCCAGTGGTGCGTTTTCCCCGATTTCAGGGAAATACCGAAATATACCGGCGTGATGAAAGCCCGCAATTTCGAACTGTTTCGCCAGGATTTGTCCGATCGCGGAATGGGTGAACAGGCTACCGCTTTTCTGATGGCCTCGGGCAAGCTTCAGGCACTTTGTTACAAAAACGAGATTGAAAAAACATTGCGAACACCAGGATATGCAGGATTTCAGCTGCTTTCTCTCAATGATTATTCAGGTCAGGGAACAGCGCTGGTAGGTGTGCTGAATGCTTTCTGGGAAAATAAGGGATACATCAGTGCCGAAGAATTCAAGCATTTCTGTGCGCCCACCGTGTTACTCGCCAGGATGGATAAGTTTATTTTCAGAAATAGCGAAGACTTGAAAGCGAAAATTGAAATAGCACATTTTGGAGAAAACACGCTCACAGGAGAACAAACCGGATGGACGGTGAAAAATCAGCTGGGTAAAGTTCTTGCCGAAGGCTTGCTTGCTACGCAGGACATTCAGATTGGTAACTGTCAGCAATTGGGGGAAATATCACTGCCACTGAACATTGTTACAACTGCCGAAAAGCTCAACCTGGAGGTACGTCTGAATGGAACAGACATATCCAATAACTGGGATTTCTGGGTCTATCCCGAAACACTGCCGCAGGTTGATACCACTTCGGTTTATATCTGTGATAAAATTGATGATAAAGCAAGACAGGTGTTGAAAGAAGGAGGTTCGGTACTTCTGCAGATGGCTGGTAAAGTCACACAGGGTAAGGATGTGGTTCAACAATTTGTTCCTGCATTCTGGAATACTTCCTGGTTCAAAATGCGTCCGCCACATACCACGGGCGTACTTATTAACGATTTTCATCCGGTATTTAAGGATTTTCCGACCGATTATTACTCCAATCTGCAATGGTGGGAGCTGGTTAACAGAGCACAGGTGATGGAACTAGCCGATTTCCCTGTATCCTTTCAGCCCATCGTTCAGCCCATCGACACCTGGTTTATCAACCGCCGGTTAGCTATGCTCTTCGAGGCGAAAGTCGGTAATGGAAAAATAATGGTGTGCAGTGCTGATATTCAGAAAGGTCTGGATAAACAGCTTGTTGCCAGACAGTTGCGGTATTCAATTCTGAAATATATGAACTCCGGTTTATTCTTTCCTGAAAATAATGTAACTTTGGAAATGATAGAAAATCTGGCGATAAAGCGGGGTGAGGGGCTGAATATGTCCATGACAAAGGATGCGCCTGACGAGTTGAAAAAAAACATCAAATAGCTTATTGAGTTATTGGTTAATAGGTTATTTGGTTTCGAAACAAGTACGGGACACGTTTTAAGTTAAATGATTGTCCACATAATGACATGAAAATTTCAAAACGGCTCGCTAACGATTGACCTCGTCCGGTGAGCCGAAAAATCAGTGAGACTGGCGTTAAAAATCGTCCTTGTTTGAAGTTGAAGTTCGTGCTGCTATTCTCCTAAATGTGAAAATTTGGGCGAACTTCAACAAGTTTGGACGATTTAGCCAGACGAGCGCCAATTTTTCGAGTGAAGCGGGCGGAGTCTTGATTTTTTTTGCTTACTTTTTTGTGTTAAGACAAAAAAGTAAGTCGGGTTTTAGGAGTGAAACCCTTATTGGATTAATTTTGATTCTTTGCTGATAAACACAAAAAAAATAACCAGGTAAATTGTTTCATTTATCCCTTATTTCACGAATTGATAGATTGATAAAACACACATATAGCAATGAAAAACAAATCATGTTACCTCTTAATTCTAATGCTTATTGCAATATCAAATGCATGGGCATCGGATACCGACTGGCCTGCCATTACCTCCGAAACAAAACCTTGGACGCGCTGGTGGTGGCTGGGAAGTGCTGTGGATAAAGAAAATCTGACTTACAACATCAGCGCACTGGGTAAAGCCGGATTAGGCGGTGTGGAAATTACGCCCATTTACGGGGTGAAAGGCAATGATGCAAACAATATCAGCTACCTCACGCCCCGCTGGATGGAGATGCTTGCACATACCGAAACTCAATCGGGTAAATCGGGCATGAAAGTAGATATGAATACCGGCACCGGCTGGCCGTTTGGAGGACCTGAAGTTACGGTGGAGGATGCAGCAACAAAGGCTGTTTTTCAGAAATATGAGGTTCGGGGAGAGGAAAATATCTCACTGAACATTACTATAGACGATTCCAAACAACGAAAAGTGGCTTATCTGTCGCGACTGATGGCGTATGCTGCTACAGGGAAAAAACTGGATATTACAAAACTCGTATCGAAAGAGGGTAATCTCAACTGGAAAGCACCCAAAGGTGAGTGGCAACTGATAGCCTTGTTTGTGGGGAAAACCCTGCAGGAGGTGAAACGCTCCGCACCAGGTGGTCAGGGTTATGTGATGGATCATTTCAATTCAAAAGCCGTAAAGAATTACCTGACTAAATTTAACAACGCTTTTGCCCGTGAAGCTACTCCTTATCCGAATACATTCTTCAATGACTCCTACGAAGTGTACAATGCTGACTGGACACCAGCGCTGTTGCAGGAATTTAAAGACAGAAGAGGATATAAACTTGAAGAGTATTTCCCGGAATTACTCGGCAAAGGAAAAACGGATATTTCTTGTCGGGTGGTATCCGATTATCGTGAAACACTGGGCGAAATGCTCCTGACTAACTTCACTGAACAATGGACATCGTGGGCACACAGTCAAGGTGCGATAACACGCAACCAGGCACACGGTTCGCCTGCCAACATCATTGATCTTTATGCTGCTGTTGATATTCCTGAATGTGAAATCTTCGGCATTTCGGATTTCGACATACCTGGACTGAGAAAAGATGAAATGAGGAAAATAAATGATGGAGATCCCGTTACACTCAAGATGGCAAGCTCTGCGGCACACATTACAGGTAAAAAGTTTACATCATCCGAAACTTTCACCTGGCTTACCGAACATTTCAGGACTTCGCTTTCGCAGTGCAAACCGGAAATTGATCAGGTTTTCACCTCCGGGGTTAATCACGTGTTTTTTCATGGTACTCCCTATTCGCCCCATAAAGCAGAATGGCCCGGATGGCTTTTCTATGCCTCGGTCAACATGTCGCCCACCAATACCATCTGGAAGGATGCCCCGGCTTTCTTTTCATATATTACCCGTGTACAATCATTTCTGCAGTACGGTCAGCCGGACAACGATTTGTTGGTCTATTTTCCGGTGTACGATATCTGGTACGAGCAGCAGGAAAACTACTACTTCGCCTTCGGAATTCACGGATTACGAGCCAAGTTGCCAAAATTCTACAATACAGTTGAGAAAATCAGAGAAAGTGGAAGGGACGTGGATTATATTACCGACCGCTTCATCATGTCGGCCAGTGTGGAAAATGGTCTGATAAAAACTGCCGGAGGCAATACTTTCAAGGCACTCGTCCTTCCATCCACCCGGTTTATGCCATTGGCCACGCTCCATAAACTGACTGAACTGGCTCACGAAGGTGCAAAAATAATTTTTGCAGAACAATATCCCGAAGGAGTTCCCGGATTGAAGAATTACCAGAAGCGTGAGAAAACGATGAAGAAAATGATTAATCATCTGCCGGAAGCCAGTTTTGCTCAGTCGCAGGTGAGCAAATGGGGAAAAGGTATGATTATTACCGGAAATGATTTCGATAATATGCTGTCACTGGCCGGAATTGACAGTGAGAGTTTTTCGAAAAACTTCAAAGGTCAGTACATTCGCCGCAAAAACGAAACCGGATATCATTATTTCTTTACGCTGCTGACCAATAATCCGGTGAAAAACTGGGTTCCGCTGGCTGTACATGCACAATCTGCCCTGTTTTTCGATCCAATGACGGGTACTTCGGGCAAGGCAAAAATACGCACTGTAAACAACAAAACTGAAGTGTATATGGAACTTGAGCCTGGGCAATCAGTCATACTTAAAACCTTCTCGGATAAAAACGTGGAAGCTGGGAACTGGCATTATTTCATACCAAATGGTAAGAAAATAGAACTTACCGATAACTGGGAAATTACTTTTGTGGAGAGCGAACCGGCTATTCTTGGAGTTTTCAAAACAGGGAAACTGATTTCGTGGACAGAACTGGCGAACGAAAATGCCGCGAAAAACAGGGGGACGGCACGATACAGCACAAGATTTATGATGAATGACCTGTCGGCAGACGAATATCAGCTCACCCTGGGTGATGTGCGCGAAAGTGCACGTGTTTACCTCAATGGCAATGAGGTGACAACATTATTTGCCGTTCCATTTAAAGTTATTATCGGAAAATACCTGAAACAGGGCGAAAACCTGCTGGAAGTGGAGGTAACCAACCTGCCTGCTAACAGCATTTCCGATTACGACAGACGGGGAGTGGAATGGCGGATTTTCAACGAAATAAATTTTGTGGATATCAATTATAAGAAAACACTCTACGATAAATGGGAAACAGCACATTCCGGATTGTTGGGACCTGTAACTATCGAAGCTCTGAAAGAAAAGTAAAATAAAAATCAGTTTAATCAGCTCTCCAACTCCCCCTTCAGGGGATGGGGGGCTATTCAAATTTTATGAAAAAATATATTCTATCACTCATAATCCTTGTACTCGTAACGGGTTTTACATCATCTGATAAAAAGATAAAGATTTTCATTGCCGGAGATTCTACCGCGCAGACCTACAAAACTGAAAAAGACGGACTGATTAAAGGCTGGGGGCAGATGCTTTCTGAATTTCTGGACGATAACGTCGAAGTGGTTAATCACGCCATGGGCGGACGCAGTACGAAAACTTTTCTGAACGAAGGACGCTGGGACAAACTGATTGCACAGGTTCGTAAAGGCGATTATGTTTTTATACAGTTTGGACACAACGATGCCTCCACCCGTCCCGAAAGACATGCATCACGGGCTGATTACCGCGATAACCTCCTGAAAATGATACAGGATGTTAGAGGAAAAAAGGCTCATCCGGTTTTATTGACTTCTGTTGTTATGCGCACATTTGTTAATGGTAACCTCACCGACGACCGGCTGAAAGAGTACCCTGTCATCATGCGTCAGATTGCAAAGGAGTACGGCGTGCAGCTGATCGACATCAATCAGAAAACCAGGGACTTTATAACCGTACTGGGTGACAAAAAGTCAGTAGCCTATTATCGGCACACCGAACCCGGTGAAGATCCGGTCAAACCTGAAGGCGTAAAGGACGATACACACATGATGGAACAAGGAGCCCGACAGGTTGCTTATTTTGTAGCTGAAGGGATAAAAGAATTGAAATTGAAAGGATTATGTAACCACTTCAAATCAGGTGCTGAAGATAAAGGCATCGGCTCAATATTACCAGCATGTAATAAATACGTTTATCTGTTCTCGTATTTCAAGGGCAACGGCGACGGACTGCATCTGGCGTATAGTCTTGATGGGTTGAAGTGGGAAGCGCTCGGCAGAGATACGGTCTTTTTGAAACCTGAAGTGGGAAAAGATAAACTGATACGTGACCCGAGCATTGTTCAGGACGACAACGGTGTATTTCATATGGTATGGACATCGGGATGGTGGGACAACGGCATCGGGTATGCTTCCTCGAAGGATCTGATACACTGGACCGAACAAAAATACATTCCTGTGATGGAAAAGTTTGCTGGGGTAAAAAACACATGGGCTCCCGAATTGTTTTTTGACCGGAAAGAAAAACTCTTCTACATCTTCTGGGCATCAACTGTTCCCGGAGCTTTCCCCGAAATACCCACTTCTGCCAGCGAGAAAGGACTGAACCACAAGCTTTACTACGTTACCACCAAAGATTTCAATACATTTTCTGAAACCCGGTTGTTTTACAATCCCGGCTTCAGTGTCATCGACGGAACAATGATGGAGCGTAACAACCGGTATTATCTGTTTGTGAAAAACGAAAACTCAAACCCTGCTGAGAAAAATATACGAGTGGTTTCAAACAAAAAACCATATAAATTTCCCAATAAGATTTCAGCCCCTATTACCGGTAATTACTGGGCAGAAGGTCCTGCACCCCTTCAGGTGGGCGATTATGTGTACGTGTATTTCGACAAATACCGTGATAAAAAGTATGGCGCTATCCGTTCTTCGGACATGGTCAACTGGGAGGATGTGTCCGATTCGGTAACATTCCCCAAAGGCATACGTCACGGAACAGCGTTTACTGTACCCGAAAGTGTTTTCAATCAACTGATTAAATAATAAGGAAGATGCTGTAACCGGAGGAACAAGTTTAAATTACCTGCATTTAAATGAACAAAACAAGATGACTTGTAAATTTACTAACTGGTGTCTGGTCTTCCTGATTAGTTCATGAAGTTTCACCTATTCACAAAATCCATGCACGGCTGACAGAATCGTTGTTGCTGCCTACCAATCGGATAAACGGTGTGCCATCAGCCACACGTTCGACGACGGACTGCTGGAGCATTTCACGCTGATATTCAAAGTTCGAAGAACTTGGTTTTCGGGGCACTTTTTGGGTGAATGGAAACACCATAAATCAAGGAGAAAATGGATTGGTGAATAAAATTCCAGAGATTTCCTGGAAAGTTCTCATAGCGATGACTGAACACGGTCATGAAATATCAAATCATGTTTGGTCGCACAAGAACCTGACTATTACTTTACAAATAATATAATCACCCCAAACGCTTCTTTGTAAATTCCGCAACATAGATAAATGCCTTAAAAATAGCTCTAATTTGTTTTGCGAATGTGGTTAAGTTCTCATGAGTTTTTTAAATCTTTCCGGTACTCAAAAAAAATATCTTTTTATTTGTTTTTTGTAATATATTTACATATTTTTGTGATATTGTTAATCTGTTAAAAATTTAAAGTAATGAGAAGCAGAACTAAAATTAGATTAATTAATTATCAGATTGCTGGATTGATTATTTTTGTTGATGTTATTATTATCTTTGTTGTTACACACTTAGACGAAACGAAACACTTTATAGAAAATTTGTTTAAGTAAAGCCACAAAGTCTTATCATAATAAAACAGACAGGATATAATGCACGCCTGTTTATCGTATTCAACCTGTCAACGGCAGAACCGGTAAAGGTTGATTAAGGGATAATCTCCCTTTTTTTATACTATTATATATATAAAGATCCTGCCACAAGGTATCCCCCAACTTTTTGACTTGATCCATTCCTTTCTTTATCTTTAGACTTGACTGTCTTTTTGCATAAAAATTTTAACTCCACCTGATATTTACATTGATCCAATATTTTTTCTAAACTCTAAGTAAAAAAACAAACGACCAACAATAAGTTACTTATTATTAGTCGTTTAATTTGTTGTCTCACCAGGACTCGAACCTGGTCAGGCAGAACCAAAAACTGCAGTGCTACCATTACACCATGAGACAATCATTCATTTGCTTTCTCTCAAAAGCGGTGCAAAGATACAATTTGTTTTTTGTCTTCCAAAATTATTTGAAAAAAAAGTATCTCTGCGGGTGTTTTATTCTGCTATTAACAGAAAATAATTCTTTTTGCCTTTCTGGACAAGCAGGTACTTATCGTTCAGTAAGTCTGTCATACCGATGAGCTGTTCCTGATCGGCCATTTTTTCCTTGTTGATGCTTACTCCACCACTCTGAACCAGTTTGCGCATTTCTCCTTTTGAAGGGAAAACAGTAGCCTTATCGGTCAGCAGTTCGATGGCTTTAACTCCTGCTTCGAGATCCGAAAGCGCTATCTTGAATTGTGGAACTCCATCAAAGACTGCCAGCAATGTATCTTCATCCAGCTTTTTTAATGCTTCGGAGGTGGCGTTGCCAAACAATATGTTTGATGCTTCAACGGCTGCATCATAATCTTCCTGCGAATGAACGAGTACGGTCACTTCCTGTGCCAGTCGTTTCTGTAAAGTGCGCATATGAGGTGCCTGACGATGTTCCTCCACCAAAGTTTCAATTTCTTCACGACCTATAGCGGTGAAAATTTTGATGTACTTCTCAGCATCTGCATCGCTGACGTTAAGCCAGAACTGATAGAATTTATAGGGAGATGTATAACGGCGATCGAGCCATACATTACCGCTTTCAGTTTTTCCGAATTTACCTCCGTCGGCTTTTGTTATCAGCGGACAAACCAGTGCAAATGCTTCTCCTCCTGTTTTACGGCGGATGAGTTCAGTGCCTGTTGTGATGTTGCCCCACTGATCCGAACCACCCATCTGCAGTTTGCAGTTTTTAGTCTGATACAGGTTCAGAAAGTCGTAACCCTGCAGGAGTTGATAGGAAAATTCGGTAAACGACATACCTTCACTCGATTCGCTGCTCAGTCTTTTCTTTACTGAGTCTTTGGCCATCATGTAGTTGACTGTGATATGTTTACCAATATCGCGGATAAAATCGAGGAATGAATAATCCTTCATCCAGTCGTAGTTGTTCACCAACTCTGCAGCATTGGGAGAGTCGCTTTCGAAGTCGAGAAATTTTGCCAGCTGCGCCTTGATACAATCCTGGTTGTGGCGGAGTGCTGCTTCGTCCAGCAGATTTCTTTCGGCCGACTTACCCGAAGGGTCGCCGATCATGCCTGTGGCTCCACCAACGAGCGCGATGGGTTTGTGACCGGCGCGTTGAAAATGCCGGAGCATCATCACACTTACCAGGTGACCAATATGCAGTGAATCGGCTGTAGGGTCAATGCCTACATAGGCTGAAGTCATTTCTTTCTGTAGCTGTTCTTCGGTGCCGGGCATCATACTGTGAATCATGCCGCGCCACTCGAGTTCTTCTATGAAATTCATCTGTGTATATTTTAGTTACGAAGTGCAAAGATAGCCATTTTTTCATAAAGTGAAAAACAGAAGGAAACGTGAAGCGAAACAAAAAAACTTAATTATATTTGCATGACAATCGTGAAAAATTAATATATCCCTTTACCAATATGAAGAAATCCGTATTTCTACTTATTATTATTTTGCTGACTGTTGCCTGTACACCCCGTAAATGGGTGATGACTGATTACAAAACATCGAAAATTGCCATCGACGCTTCCACCGATTCGCTGGCTGATAAACAGATGCTGGCATTTATTCAGCCTGTGAAGCAAGAACTGGATAAAGAAATGGATCAGGTTGTGGGTTTTTCGGAAGTGGAAATGAAATCCGGCAAACCCGAAAGTTTGTTGTCTAACTGGACATCGGATATATATCGCCTTGCTGCTTCCGAATTTTTGAAACAACCGGTGAATATAGCTGTGGTCAATATGGGAAGTCTCCGTTCACAACTTCCGGCGGGTAATCTGACTGTAGGCAACATATTTCAATTGATGCCTTTTGAAAATGAACTCGTCATACTTTGGCTGAAAGGTTCGGAAGTGAGCAAACTGCTCGGAATATTCGCCAAAGAAGGAGGTCAGGGAGTGTCGGGCATCCGCATGGACATCAGCGATGGTAAGCCACAGAATGTTTTAATTGGTGACGAAACCCTGGATTCGGATAAAACTTACAGCATAGCCACCAATGATTTTCTTGCGGGTGGAAACGATAGAATGGTACCATTGGCAACCCCCGAAAAAAGAGTGGATACCGGATTGAAAATACGCAATATACTGATGGAATATGTTATCCGCGAAAATCGTAACGGTCGTAAAATTAACGCAAAATTAGATGGTAGAATAACAGTCCGATAGGAAACTTCAAACAGAAACAAAAAGAGAGTTGCCGGGGTAGGTAACTCTCTTTTTTGTAAACAACAGATATAAAGTTAAGTTATTTTTGTAAACTGATTGTTTATTCCAGTTTGGTTATAGCGAGGCAAAATTCATGACACAAAATTACAGGATGTATAAATATCAGACTGAGTAATTCGTAAAATAAAGCAGGTAATATGTAAAAAATTCTATTTATTCTGTTTTATTATTCATTCCGTCCGGTTCTATGGGTATTCATCTTGTTTAGAATAATGGCTATATAATTACATCCTCTTTCGAATAATCGGTTCTGACATAATCTGTTGTTTTTTCGAAGGTGTGATTCTCCTGTTTTAGAATTATATCGCATTTACTTGTACGGGTTTGATATTAGTTCAACCATTAATACATGCTGTTTTTTTTCTCCATTTTTTATGTTATTTATAGTACAAATATAATTCGGCCGTTACTCCTTCCTGACTGAAATCCGTACTTACATAGCTGGAATTCTCAACAGATGTAACTTCGCCTTTTTCATCAAAATAAGTTGTTTTTATTGAATGGCTGATATTTCCTACCATTGCTTTAGTAGCTGCTGTTGAGGAGGTGGAAAATTGTAACACCTCTCCGAAAATCTTCTCTTTCAAAAGATTGAAATTCATCTCGGAAATTTTATTGAAAGTAACTGTTTGTTTTTCAGTTGTGATGGAATTCAACCATCCTTCTTTAATTTTTCTTGAAGGCAATTCTGTCCAACTTTTTATTTTGTTTGTGTTAGTGGTTCTTTGTATGATTTCGATACTGGATTGTACAAGATTATAGATAATGGTTTGTTCAATATCATAGATATTAATAGCTGTGGGTGTATTAAGAATGGGTATCTGGTCGATTTGATAACCATATTGAACGGATACTAGGTCGAATCATTGAATTGCGTTTTACTACTTCCGTAAATATTTTCGTCAAAGCGAAAAGCGGGATTATACATAAATGTGTATGAGAAGTCGATTCGTCCGCAGATTCCAAAGTCTGTTACTCTACCGTCGCTGTAGGTGTGGATTGATTTTTCAGAAAGACGTACTAACGCGATATCCTCAATATTGATCACAGGCGTTGTATTCAGTTCAAAACAAGCTTCAAAGTTACTTTTACCACCTGCTTTTGCCGGTTTTTGTTTGTTTATGAACAGCAGGAAGGCAATATTCCGGAATTCCTTTTTGTTTTTTTTGGTACGCCGGACGATAAAGATATTATAAGAGACAGAATCGGTGATATCAACATACTTCATTTTCTGATTATTGGAATCGTAATACACTTTATTTTCTCTTTTCCAGTCGTGCAGTCGCTTGTAGGTTACTACCACTGGTCGGTCTTCGGAGGAATTATTTTTCATGTACACCCTTGAGGAAAGATAAGGAAGCATCATGTTTATATGATCTTTCTGAGGCTCGGTTTCATCGGGATCAAATTTGTAGAAAATTTTATCGGCAAAATTGTCTTTTGAATCCCGCATGGAATTGTTAAAACAATTAACTTGTTTGTCGGTTTGATAACTATAAATTGTTTTTTTTGAGAAATTATTTTACTATATTTCCTCTATAAATCCCAACGAGAGGAAACATTTTCATGTTATAATCAGGAATAGATGTATGAATAGTGCAAATCAATTAAAATGCGATATTTAATTTATCGCAACAAATGATTTAGTAAAATAATTTCCTCTGCGAGCTTTAGAACTCAGACCTGCTTTCACTTC
>Ga0316605_10001136_pt1 | contig 15752 bp, 11 predicted proteins | sample OWC_soil_day20_n_FD_207666 | JGI IMG/M metagenome (GOLD analysis project Ga0316605, IMG submission 207666) | Wetland soil microbial communities from Old Woman Creek delta, Ohio, United States - OWC_soil_day20_noCT | ecosystem: Environmental > Terrestrial > Soil > Wetlands | place: USA: Ohio... | reverse complement strand
GTATTATTGGTTTTGTCTCTTTCTTGCCGGAAGGTAAGTGAATTAAGCGACAACAATAATATCAATACAATTTCAATTACAGGGGGGAAGCCTGCAAATGCAGTATTTGACACTCCACGGATTGAAGGAAAGAAAATTATAATTCCGCTCAGGTTTGGCAAATATCTTTTCCCTTTGGATGTAAAGCTGGATGTAAAAACTGAGAAATCTATTGATAAAATTCTTGGCTTTGACACAGATGGTTACATAAGATTTGAATCGATACTCAGTATAAATGAAATTAGTGTAGTGGCAGAAAGCGGGATGACTGCAAAATACGAGGTTGTTCTGGAAGAAATTCCTTCAAACGACCTTGCCGAAGTAGAAAAATTCACGGTCAAATCCAGTCATCCGGAAGATTGCAAGTTAATTAATGAAGCATCAATTGGCTACTCAAATTACACTATAGGTATTTACACCATATCGGCCATTGCTCCTTTTACTATTGTGCCCGAAATAACCTTATCGGCCGGGGCCGGATTTAAAGACTACAAAGCCAATACACCGATAGTATTCGAATCATTATCAACTCAAAAAGACCTTTCAGTTATTTCTGAAAGCGGAAGAGAGGAGATATGGAAAATCAAATTGTCTCCTGCAAAACATTTTACGATTCAAAATTCTTCTCAGGTCCCGGATGATGTGTCGGACCGGATAAATTTTGGAATAAATGATGTAAAGGCAATTGCGGTTAACTCCGGATTGGAAATTTATAATCTGCTTGTTTCAAACACCACTTCAACAATTACTTTAATAGCAAAAAGCCCTCAAAATAACTCTTCCGGAACCGTCAAACCTGAGTTTGTAACCGGCAAATACTCCTCCCTGACAGGGATTAAATCAGGAGAAAACATCTCTTTTACAAAATGGGGAGAAAAAAAGAGTTTCTTTTTTTCTGATATAATTACCGGCTGGACAAAGGAATGGAATATTGAGTGGAGGAGCTATAATGAATATGCCGAGATACTCAGTGTATCAAAAACAGGATACAGCAGTGCTGACAGCAAAATTGAAATCGGGAATTTTACTGTTGACCGCTCCGAAAGGACAGTAAATGTTCCCATTTTAAGCAATGGCACATTTCCTCTGTTAATTAACGGATGTTTTGCCTCACTTTCATCGGGTGCTACATCTACAATGCCTGCAACGCTTTCCTTCTCATCAATAAACGATACGGTTGATTTCACTGTTACAAAAGAGGGGTTGTCGGAAAAATGGGAAATTGTTCTAACAAACAACTTCACTCCAAAAAGTTCTCAAAACGAAATACTGGATTTTATTTCCGGTATTCCATCCGGGGGATATATATTCTCTTCAAAATACCTTGAAAACGGAATATCTAGAATTACTTTGATTACAGACAGCTATGACAATATGAGGAAATTGATAATTTCCCCGGCTATTAATGTTTCCCCAAAGGCAAAAATTAAAGGGACGGCATCCGGTGCACCGATAACTTTGTCGCCTGATAATGATTTCCGGTTTTCAGTAGTTGCAGAGGACGGGAGTGAAAGATTATGGAGCATAAAACTTATTGCAGCTCCTCAGATTGAGAACAGCAATTTTGAGACATGGGGCACTCACCCTTTGTTTTCAACAATTCCACTTACTATTTCACCAAGCGACGGTTCCGGATGGAACTCATCCAATAACCCTTCTGTACAGGGACTGTCAAGAGTTTCCGGATACAATTCGCCTTATGCGGCAAAACTTCAAACGCAACTTTCTGTTATAAATTTTGCTAACATAGTAAGGGTTACTTCTCTGGCTTCCGGAGGTCTGTTTCTCGGAAAATTTAAATACAGTATTCTGGCACAGGATGTGTATCACCCTCAGAATATGACTAAATTTGGGATTCCTTTTACCGGCAAAACAATTCCTGTTGCTTTTTCATTGAATTACAAGTATTCAAAAGGCATAAACCTCATAAAAACGACCCCAAAATTCTCCTCGGTAAATATCCCGGCTTTTGAAGATCCGGCAGCTGTTGAGGGAAGCGATAAAGCAATTGTATGGGTGGAATTATGGCATCATTCCGGAACGGATGAGTTTGATATTCAAAAAGAGCCGGTATCGAATAAAATTGCCCGCGGGGAATTCATTATCGGCGAAAACACTCCGGACTGGAGCTTGTCGCTGACAGATATTAAGCCGCTGAGCGGAGCGCAAAATCTTACTCCAACGCATATAGTGGTGACAATGTCTTCCAGCAGGGACGGAGATATATTTACAGGAGCAGACGGCAGCAGCCTGGTTGTAGACAATTTTAAATTGCATTACTACTCTCCGGGGCAGGGTGTAAAAATTTTAAACTGATAAATATGTATATTTCGGAAACAATTCTTGAAGTAAGATATTATGAGACCGATTTGATGGGAATAGTGCACCATTCTAATTATGTCAGATATTTCGAGTGCGGCAGAAGCAAAGCTCTTAAAGATTTAGGTCTGCCTATCGAAAAGATTGAGGAAGAGGGAATAATGATGCCGGTTACTCATGTCGAATGTAATTACAAACTGCCGGTGAAAATGGGCGAAATAATTCGTATCGTAAGTACGATAAAGGATTGTCCAAGGGCCAGAATTATAATTGACACTGTTATTTATAATCAGAAAAATGAAGTTGTTTGTTCGGGAAGTGTTACGCTTGGCTTTATCAATTCACTTAGCAGAAAGCCTACAAGAGCTCCTGAATCGGTTGTAAAAGTGTTTTCGCCATATTTTATGTAAAAACTTAATAATTAATAATAATCATGAATCATCTATTACTGTTTGGAACAATAGGAGCAACGGAAGTAATTATCATTGCCCTCATCGTATTATTGTTGTTCGGAGGAAAGAAAATTCCGGAACTAATGAAGGGTATTGGTAAAGGAGTAAAAAGCTTCAAAGACGGAATGAAGGGAGTCGAAGACGATATCAAAGAGACAAATTCCGAAGAGAAAGAGGAAAAGAAATAGTGAGCAGTGAAATGACATTTTGGGAGCATCTGGACGAACTCAGGAAAGTACTGTTTCGTTCTGCGATTGTCGTTTTTATACTGGTGATCCCTATTTTCCTTGCTAAAAGCTTCATCTTTGAGAAGATAATTTTTGCGCCTACGGATTCCGGGTTTATTTTATACAAATGGCTCGGACAGTTAGCGCTACTATTGAAAATTCCTGATGCGGCACCTGAACCATTCAGCCTAAATCTTATAAATATTGACCTTTCGGCGCAGTTTTTTATTCACGTATCAGTTTCGCTGACTCTTGCATTTATCCTTGCTGTCCCGTTTGTGTTATATCAGCTTTGGCGTTTTATAGGACCCGGCCTTTATGAAAAAGAACAGGTTGCTGTTAAAAAAGCATTCGCATTTGGAGCTGTACTGTTTTTTATAGGGGTTCTTGTTGGCTATATATTTGTATTTCCTTTAACATTGAGGTTTTTAGGGACTTACCAGGTGAGCACGATGGTTGCAAATCAAATTTCATTACAGTCCTATATTTCAATGTTCACTCAATTGATTCTTATTATGGGAGTTGTTTTTGAAATGCCGGCTCTTGCACTCATTTTATCTAAAATTGGAATTATTAACAAATCTCTTTTAAAAAAATACCGCAAGCACGCTTTTACAATTTTAATGATTGCAGCAGCAATTATTACTCCAAGCGGGGATGCATTTACACTGTTTATAGTTGGAATGCCGCTTTATCTTCTTTACGAATTCAGTATATTAATTTGCCGTGATATCGATAAATAAACTTTCAGTCTCATTCGGGGGAACCCCTTTGTTTGATGAGATCAATTTTCACATAGGAGACAGAGATAAAATTGGTCTTGTTGGAAAAAACGGATCGGGTAAATCCACAATTTTGAAAATAATTGCGGGTATTAATAATCCTTCATCCGGAGAGGTTTTAAGACCATCTTCAATTGACATTGGTTATCTGCCCCAGCAGATGGATCATGCAAAAGACAAGAGCGTATTTGACGAAGCCATGATGGCTTTTTCCCATATAGCAGATCTGAATAAAGAGATGGAAGATGTGAGCAGAGAGCTTACTCAAAGGACTGATTATGAAAGCAACGAGTACCATAAACTTATTGTTAAATTAAACGATGTTAACGATAAGCTCCATTTGTTCGAAAGTGACAATCCTGCCGGTGAAGCAGAAAAGACTCTTCTTGGGCTTGGATTTAAAAGAAACGAATTTCCCCGTTCAACTTCAACACTTAGTCAGGGCTGGAACATGAGGATAGAGTTAGCGAAAATTTTGCTGAAGAAACCTTCTGTATTGCTGCTGGACGAGCCTACAAATCACCTGGACATAGAATCTATTCAGTGGCTTGAGGAGTACTTGTCCGGATTTACAGGCTCACTTGTTCTTGTATCGCACGACAGGAGATTCCTTGATAAAGTGACAAACAGAACTGTTGAGATAATGCTTGGCAGAATTTACGATTACAAAGTACCTTATTCAAAATATCTTGAACTGAGAAGAGAGAGAATAGACCAGCAAAAAGCTGCATATGACAATCAGCAGCGAATGATAGAAAAGAGTGAAGAATTCATTGAGAGGTTTCGTTACAAGGCTACTAAATCCAATCAGGTTCAGTCGAGGATTAAACAACTTGGAAAAATAGACCGGATTGAAATTGACCTTGAAGACAACTCAACACTATTGGTAAAGTTCCCGCCTGCTCCCAGATCGGGCCAGATTGTCGTCAAAGCCAAGGATCTGAAGATGCAGTTTGATTCCAGAAAAGTGGTTTTTGAAAATGTAAACTTTGTGATTGAAAAGGGAGAGAAGGTTGCATTACTGGGAAGAAACGGTGAGGGAAAAACAACCTTTATGAGACTTTTAATTGACGAGCTGAATCCAACAAAAGGCAGCGTTACTTTAGGACATAATGTATCTTTGGGCTACTATGCACAAAATCAGGATGACCTTCTTGATAAAGATGATACAATTTTTGATACACTGGATAAAATTGCAGTCGGAGATATCCGTACTAAATTAAGGGACATTCTTGCGGCATTTTTATTCAAGGGCAACGAAATAGATAAGAAAGTAGGTGTATTAAGCGGCGGCGAGCGTTCAAGACTGGCGATGGCTAAACTTATGCTAAATCCTCACAACCTTCTGGCGCTTGACGAACCTACAAACCATATGGATATCAGGTCAAAGGATATTCTTAAGCAAGCCCTGATAAAATATGACGGGACCCTTGTCATTGTTTCTCACGACAGAGACTTCCTTGACGGGCTTATTACAAAAATTTATGAATTCAAAGACGGTGGAGTCCGGGAACATCTGGGCGGAATAACAGAATTTCTTGACAGAAAAAAAATTGAGAACATAAATGAGTTAAATTTATCCCTTCCTACAAATATTAAAACCTCCGCAAAAGCGAGTGATCCTGTAAATTACAAAGAACAAAAAGAGGCTGAAAAAGAGACCCGGAAAAGGAAATACGCCATCGAAAGATGCGAAAAGAGTATTGAAGAACTTGAAAATAAAATTTCTGTAATTGAGGCCGGGCTGGCTGCAGGAAGTTTTGCCGAAAAGTTGGAAGGAGTTCTTGCTGAATATGCAAATCTGAAAGATTTATTAAACGATAAGATGGAAGAGTGGGAGAGATTACAGCAATAAATATAAATTAATAATATATGGAACAAAAAAATGAATACCTCTTTGGGATGCACCCAGTAATTGAGGCACTTGAGACAAATAAAAAAATTGAAAAAGTCCTTTTCCGTCAGGGTATGGATGGAATCCAATTTCACAGACTACTCCAAATGCTGCAGGAAAAAGATGTTCCTGTTCAATTTGTGCCTGAAGAGAGACTGAACAGATTCACAAAAGGAAGGCATCAGGGCGTTGTAGCGTTGATTTCTCAGGTAGAATATATATCTGTTGAGACAATGGTGGAGAATGCCTTAAAAAGGTCAGAATTGCCATTAATTATCCTTTTAGATGGCGTAAGTGATGTGAGAAATTTTGGTGCAATTGCAAGAAGTGCAGAATGTGCAGCTGCAGACGGGATAATTGTTCCTGCCAAAGGCGGTGCTGCAATTAATGCCGATGCTATTAAATCATCTGCCGGAGCACTGCTTCGCATTCCTACTGCTAAAGTGCCAAATTTGAGAACTGCGCTTTATCATTTGCTAGAAGCTGGTTTCCAGATTGTTGCTGCTACCGAAAAGGCAGAAAAAACAATTTATGAAGTAGATTTTAAAAAGCCTACAGCAATCATTCTCGGATCGGAAGACAAAGGAATATCTGAATCTGTACTCGCAATTTCTACTGAAGTGGCTAAAATTCCGCTAATGGGTAAAACATTGTCACTAAATGTTTCTGTAGCTGCATCTGTTGTAATTTTCGAAGCTCTCAGACAGAGAATCGTCTGAATTCGGAAGCAACAATAGCAGCTGAAACTGCTACATTAAGAGATTCTACTCTTTGAGAATCAACAGGATATTGTGGAATTAAAATTTTTTTATCTACAATATCCTCTATTTTTGCAGAAATTCCGTGAGATTCGCTGCCCAGCACAATAACCCCGTTTTTAGATAATTGTGTTTCATAAATGCTTTTAGCAGAAAGAAATGTGCCATACACAGGTGCATTACCCTTAAATGAAGATAGCATTGTGTTAAGCCCTCCGTAACGAATTTCCACGCGGAATACTGAACCCATCGATGCCTGAACTACCTTTGGGTTGTATATATCAACTGTATCTTCTGAAGCAAAAATGGTATCTATCCCAAACCAGTCGGAAATTCTTATTATCGTTCCCAAATTTCCGGGATCCCGGACAGAGTCCAGAGCAAAATATAATTTAGAATAATCCAAAACAGAATCCTCTGCTGGTCTTTTCATTTTAACAACAGCCAGAGCGGGGGAGGGGGTAGAAAGGAGAGAAATACGGGACATGGCATCATCCCCTATATCGTCTTTGTAATATACGGACTCAACTGTATATGAAGAAGCAAGTGCTTCATTTACAATTTTTTCACCCTCTGCTATAAATACGGAGTTTTCATCTCTGTACCTTTTATGTGCAAGAGATTTGATAAATTTTATATCAGATTTTGAAATCATCAATATCCCAGAATCTTAAGCATTGATTTATATGTCTGCTCTTTACTGAACAGTCTTGTATAATACTCGCCGTTCTCGTCAAGATCTATGATAATATGTTTAGGCGCAGGCTGAAGACAGTGTTGTATTCCGCCAAAACCTGCAATAGATTCCTGATAGGCACCAGTATGGAAGAATCCTATATACAGAGGCTCTTCACTGCCGTTAATCGTAGGTAGGAATATTGCATTGGCGTGTGCTTCGGCATTGTAGTAATCCTGACTGTCACAGGTGAGGCCTCCTAGAAAGACTCTCTGATACTCATCGTTCCATTTATTGATAGGAAGAAGTATGAAACGCTGTTTAATCCCCCATGTATCAGGAAGAGTTGTCATAAATGAGCTGTCAACCATATACCATCTCTCTCTGTCGTTCTGCTGTTTTTGTCCCATAACCTGATATATTGTCGCTCCGCTTTCACCAACAGTAAAGCTGCCGAATTCAGTAAAAATGTTTGGTTCGGCAACACCTCTCTGCTGACAAATGCTTTTTATCTGAGCAATAACCTCCTCTGCCATGTATTCATAATCATAATCAAAAGCAAGAGAATTCTTTATAGGGAATCCGCCGCCGATATTCAGAGAATCCAGTTCCGGACACATTCCTTTCAAATCGCAGTAAACAGATACGCACTTGCTCAGCTCATTCCAATAATAGGCATTGTCTCTTATACCAGTGTTAATGAAAAAGTGAAGCATTTTTAGCGTGAATTTCTTATTCCCTTTTATTTTTTCCTCATAAAAAGGGATAATGTCGCTGTATCTGATTCCAAGCCTGGATGTGTAAAATTCAAATTTCGGTTCCTCTTCTGCAGCAATGCGTATACCAATTTTGCATGGTTCGATAATATACTCGTCCAGCTGATCGAACTCACTCATATTATCTATAACAGGAATTGTATTATGCCATCCGTTATTCAAAAGGTTAGCTATATTTTCTATATAAACATCTTTTTTATATCCGTTACAAATAATATAAAGCTCTTTTGTTACCACGTTTTGTTCAAAAAGCGACTCAATGAGATTAAGGTCAAAAGCAGATGACGTTTCAATATGAATGTCATTTTTAAGGGCTTCCTCCATAACAAAAGAGAAATGAGAACTTTTTGTGCAGTAGCAGTAATGGTAATCACCGTTATAATCTACCTTTGCCATAGCTACGTTAAACATCCTCTTGGCACGCTGAATCTGGGATGAGATTTTTGGCAGATAAGTAATTTTCAGTGGAGTCCCGTATTGTTCGATAAGGTCCATTACAGGAATATTGTGGAACATCATTTCTCCGTCTTCGACACGAAATTCATCTTGCGGAAATTCAAAAGATTGTTCAATTAAGTCGATGTATTTATTTTTCATTTGACAATGTAACTAAGTTAGTTTGGTAAAAAACCAACAATGTAAGTGAGTCGGATTTATAATAGGCTGCAAATATATTTCTTTTTTTACGTATATATTCCAAAAAAAATAGATTTTAAAGTTATTTTTGTATAAAATTGAAAACCCAGATGAAAAGACTTTTTTTCATTGTACCCCCGGTAGTTTTATTTATACTGTTTCTTGCCGTGTCATGCAGCACGGTAAAGGTAATTCCCGATGGAGAGTACAGATTGAGAAAGAATAAGATAACTGTTGTAAACTCTACTAAAATAAAAGAGGTAGAGCTGTTGCCGTATGTAAGGCAGAAACCTAACAGTGAATTTCTCTTCGGATGGAACCCGTTTTTAAGTATTTACAACTGGAGCAACGGAAAAGGTAACGGATGGGACCGGTTTGTATCTAAACTGGGGCAGGCACCTGTTGTATTTGACAGTACGCTGGTAAAGAAAAGCGATGACAATATCAAAGCCCATCTGAAATCTATAGGATATTTCAATTCAATAGTGAAAGACAGTGTTACGTTTAATGGAAAGAAGGCATATGTAAATTATTATGTCTGGCTTGGCAACAGGTATAAAATATCAAAAATTTCATATCAGATTAAAGATTCTCTCATTAATGAATTTGTAATGAAAGATACTTTAAAGAGTCTTGTCAGACCGGGCAAATATCTTTCTGAACAGCTTCTTGAAGAAGAGAGTATCAGGATTACATCTTTGTTAAGAGATGCCGGATATTACAATTTCTCAAAAAACTATTTTTTCTTTGAAGCGGATACTCTCAGGAAAGACGCCGATGCTACTCTTGTTATGAAGATAGAGAATTTTACACGGAATGAAAATCCGGAAGATGCCCGTAATCATGAAAAATTTTACATAAGGAACATTACTGTTTTTCCATCATATGACCCAACCAGCATTGAATCCGATAAGATTATATTAAATGATACGATTGATTTTAAAGGGCTTAAAATTTTATCTCCGGCAAAACCAATAATTAAGCCCTCTGTTATTGACAAGATGAACCGTATTGTCCCCGGAAGTATTTATAATGAAAGTCTTGTAACCAAGAGCTATGACCGTTTAGTGTCATTAAGACTTTTCTCCGGTGTAAACATTCAGTTTGACGAAGTTCAAAAGGAGAGTACAGATACGTCTGCAAAAAGGGAGGTTGATTGTGTAATAAGGCTCACCCCATCTAAAATGCAAGGCTACAAAATCAATGTTGAAGCATCCAGCAATTCAAATGGGTTACTTGGTATCTCCCCTGCAATTTCTTACTATCACAAAAATATTTTCAGGGGGGGAGAATGGCTTAATCTGGGATTCATGGGAAATTTCCAATTTAAGTTCAATGATCCTGTAAAGTCATCCGAACTGGGAGTATCGGTTGGGATTTCAACTCCAAATTTTCTTTTGCTTCCGGACAGAATATTTAAATCTTCAGTTCCCCGTACAGATATAACAGTGAGCTACAATTATCAAAACAGGCCGGAATTCACAAGAAACCTTATTTCACTTAATTACGGTTATAGCTGGAGTAGTGGAAAATTCTATTACAGAGTATATCCGATACAGTTAAGTATCGTTAAACTGAATAACATCTCATCTACTTTTTTCGATAACCTGACGGATCCATTCCTGCGTAACTCATATAAAAATCACTTTGATATGGGCGCCGGAGCAACAATATATTATACAACCGACCCTTCTCCATATCCAAAGGTCTCTTTTTTCTATGTAAGGTGGATAAATGATATTTCCGGCAATCTGATCAGCATCTTTAATTCTAAACTGCCTACAGATTCAACCGGAGCTAAAACTATATGGAAGAGCCCATATTCCCAATATTTCCGCTCTGACCTCACGGTCTCTAAAACGTGGCGGCTTGACAATAAAAATTCATTTTCAACCAGATTTAATATCGGCCTTGGTTACGCTTACGGAAATTCAAAATCGCTGCCTTTTGAAAAGCTGTTCTACGCCGGAGGTGCAAATAGCCTCAGAGGATGGCAGGCAAGAACAATAGGCCCTGGATCTGCGCAAATTGACACAACATTCTCCATTCCAAACCAAACAGGCGATTTTAAGCTGGAGGTAAATGCAGAATATAGATTTAATATGTTTTGGAAAGTAGAGGGTGCCCTGTTTGCAGATGCTGGTAATATATGGACACTTAGAAGTGAATCCGGACGGGAAGAGGGGTTATTTAAACTTAACTCTTTCTACAAAAGCATAGCCTTCAACTGGGGAGTGGGAGCAAGGCTTAATTTGGATTTCGTTATACTGAGACTTGATCTTGGGATGGTTGCATATGATCCCGTCATTAAAAGATGGATAAAACCAGGTGAATGGTTCAGAAGAGATACCTACAGCCTTCAGTTTGGTGTAGGTTATCCCTTCTAAAAACATTAACTCTCCTAATTTGCGTATCTTACAAACAGCTCGATTGCCTGATATTCTGCCATTCCAAGCTTATCAAACAGAACAGCAGTATTATGATTACGTTCTTCTGCTCTTTGCCAGAACTCCCTCATATCAGATCCAGGGAAAAGAGGTCTGTCTTTTTGAGATTGATGTTTAAATATCGCTTCACGCTTAATAATAACCTCTTCCGGACTAAGTGGAACTGCCATGTCTGAATCGGCAACATCCCATTCCTGCCATGCACCCCTGTATAGCCATACTCTGCAGTCTTTAAACCAGCTTTCGTTCTTAAGTTCATCCAGAGCAGCAAGAATTGCCTGAAGGCAAACCCTGTGTGTTCCGTGAGGGTCACTCAAATCTCCGGCTGCATATACCTGATGAGGTTTAACTTCCTGAAGCAGTTCCTTCACTATTCTTACATCTTCGGCACTTATTGGCTTCTTTTTTACTCCGCCTGTTTCATAAAAAGGCAAATCCAAAAAGTGAACTCTGTTTTCTGGAATCTTTAAATATCGGCACGCAGCTTTTGCCTCTCCGCGGCGTATTGCTGTTTTAACAGCCATAATGTTAGGTGTGTCGGGTTCTCCCGGATGCTTGGAGCCAAGCTCTTTTAAAGCGTTATGATATATGTCCTGACTTTTATTTGTGTCAAATTCAAATATTTTTGAACTGTCTCTTAGAAAATCAAGGAATCTTATTGCGTCGTGGTCAAATACGGCAATATTGCCGGAGACCTGATACGCAATGTGTACTTCGTGTCCATGTTCGGAAAGACGCGCCATTGTGCCACCCATGGAAATTACGTCATCATCTGGGTGCGGGCTGAATATTATAACTCTCTTAGGAAATGGATTTGCACGCTCAGGTCTGGTCGAATCATCGGAATTTGGCTTTCCGCCCGGCCATCCGGATATAGTGTGCTGCAAATCATTAAATACCTTGATGTTAATTTTGCTTGCAGGACCTTTCTCCGTAACAAGATCACTCATCCCGTTATCGTTGTAATCTCTGTCTGTAAGTTTAAGAATTGGTTTTTCAAGTTTTTTGCTCAGCCAGAATACAGCTTTTCTTATCATGAAATCTGTCCACTCACATGAGCCTGTGAGCCATGGTGTTTTTATTCTTGTTAATTCTGCAGCAGCCGGAGTGTCAATAATAACCTCAAGATTATCATGTTGCTGAAGGTAGGAGAGAGGATTCTGATCCGTAACTGTTCCCTCCACCATTTTTGCTATTGTATTAGCCTTGCCTTCACCCCATGCCATGAAATAAATCTTTCTGGCAGACAGAATAGTTTCAATACCCATTGTGAGAGCATGAAACGGCACATATTCAACGCCAAAGAACTCAGACGCAGCAGAAACTCTTGAAGAGTAGTTTAATGTAATGAGCCTTGTTCTTGAATTATATGGAGACCCCGGTTCATTAAAGCCCATTCCGCCAATTATAAGAGCATCCAGGCCACCCAAATCGACAATAGATTTTTCAAAATCATTACAATAGTCGTGGATGCTTTCCTTTGGAATTTCGCTGTTCAGAAAATGTATGTTATTTGAAGGAATATCGATAAAATCGATAAGATATTCCTTAAGAAACCTGTAGTGGCTCTGTAATTCATTTTTTGTTAGGGGCCAATACTCATCTACAGAAAAGAGATGAACATTGCTGAATGTAATTTTTTTCTTGCTGCATAATCTTGCAAGCTCCTCATAAAGAGGAATAGAAGATGAACTTGCACTTATTCCGATGACACATGGGAGACCTTTTTGAGTTTTGGTTTTAATTAACTCCGCTATGCTTTGGGCAACCATTGCCGCTGCGGCAGTTGAATCCTGAAAAATGTCTACCGGTATCTTTTCATATCTTTTGGTAAAGTCGGCATTTACAATCATAATGTAATAATTTATAATTTTTGATAACCTATATTCAGTATAAATAATGCCGCAAAATTAGTCAAAAAAATTAATCAGTAGTTATACTTTTTCCACATTGCCAAGAGGCGTTTCCTTATGTCGCTCTCTTTAGCATTGTTACCGGGGTCATAAAATTTTATATCAGAAATCTCGTCCGGCAAAAACTGCAAGTCTGTGAAATTTCCGGAATATGAGTGTGCATATTTATACTCATTGCCATAACCCAACTCTTTCATTAATTTTGTAGGGGCATTTCTTAAATGTAATGGAACAGACAAATTGCCGCTTTTGTTCACTTCTTCCAGTGCAGAATTGATTGCCATATAAGCAGAGTTGCTTTTTGGCGAAGTCGCAAGATAGATTGCCGTCTGAGACAGAATTATTCTTGATTCCGGCATTCCTATTTTATTTACAGCATCAAAGCACGAGTTTGCTAGCAAAAAAGCATTGGGATTTGCCAGGCCGATATCTTCAGAAGCGAGAATTACCATCCTTCTGGCGATAAACAGAGGATCTTCTCCTCCCGCAATCATCCTTGCAAGCCAATATACTGCACCGTTTGGATCCGACCCCCTCATGCTCTTGATAAATGCCGAAATTATATCATAATGTTGCTCTCCGTTTTTGTCATAAATGGCAATGTTTTCCTGAAGTTTGTCTGTAACAGTCTTATTGTCTATTATATAGCGATTGTTTTTTGCGCTCCCGGATACTAAAAGCTCAATAATATTGAGCAGTTTCCTTGCATCTCCGCCTGAAAATCTAAACAAAGCCTCACGCTCCTTAACTGAAATATTTTTTTCTTTAAGATATTTATCTTCCTTTAAAGCTTTTTGCAGTAACCTCTCAAGGTGCTCTATTTCAAGCGATTTTAGGATATATACCTGACAACGGGAGAGTAGGGGGGTAATAACTTCAAAAGAGGGGTTTTCTGTAGTGGCACCAATAAGAACTATTGTGCCATCTTCAACCGCTCCAAGAAGCGCATCTTGCTGAGACTTGCTGAAACGATGAATTTCATCTATAAACAAAATAGGTTTTCCCTTACTGAAAATTGAAGACGATCTGGATTTTTCAATAATCTCCCTCACATCTTTAACTCCGGCACTAACAGCAGAAAGGGTATAGAAAGGCCTATCAAGTTTTGCGGAAATAATTCTTGCAAGAGTTGTTTTCCCGACACCCGGAGGACCCCACATGATAAATGAAGATATATTTCCATTTTCAATCATTTGCCTTAAAACAGAATTTTTACCGACAAGATGTTCCTGGCCGACATAGTCGTCCAAAGTTTTTGGTCTTAACCTTTCCGGCAGAGGAGGAATGTTTAGTGATATACCTTCTGAAATTTCAACTGAACTCTTCATTGTGACATTTTAAACAAAGAGGCGTATAAAAGGGGAAGCCTTTATCTCGCCTCAATGCTATTTAACATAATATAAATTGTATAACTAAAGTCAAATTCTATTGATCTCTTTTCTTAAGCTGTCTAATAATCCGAGATATCACATTTTCAATAGATTCATCCGGTTCAATTATATTATAACTTCCCCAGAAATTTTCATCGGTGAAATCCTTCACTTTATTCGAAATAATATCTTTCGGCCGGATTCTGTTCTCTGCTTCAATTTTTCTTTCTGTATTTGAAATATCTGTAACTGCAAGTTCTGAAGTTATTGTATAGGTGTTTTTAAACCATTTTTTTGCCCACTTCGCAATAAACTTGACTTCGGTCCTTGAATAATCGAAATACCACCTCCCCTGAATCTCTTTGTAATTTACCAGATATGAGGCAGAAATAACATCCATCTTCAAATTTGATGGTTTCCTTTTAACAAAATATGAATTTGCATTTTCCCTATCTTCCACATTCATAGAAAATTCTACTCTTGCAATAGCCATGGATTCCGATTCAATATATACTTTACCCCTGAAATATATCTCCTCCTGTTTTTCTTTTTCATCAAATTCTATTACATAAAAGAACTTATTGTCAATTGTTACCGGAGTTCCAAAACGGAATACATAAATAGTCTCTAAAATTGACGGATCAACTCCCAGAAAAGGATCCTTCACTACGTCAATTTCCAACGCGGAATTGGGACCGCCCTGGAATTTAACAAGCAGAGTATCAACACGGTTTGCATCGTAGTTTCCCCTCGCTTTATATACTCCAAGCAGGTCTGCTCTATAACCATAATAAGGAGCTTTATTTACATCCAGAACAGCCTCATTTATTGAAACATACGAACTTCCTTTTTTAATCATTTCCCTATAAAAAGCTGTCATCTGCTGAGGTTGCAGGGAATAATTTTTTATAACCCTGTTAAGAGAAAGTTTCATTAATAATAGAGCGTCCTGAGGCCTTATCGTAATTGGTTTAAGGTTAATCTCGGAAGGATTAAGACGAATAATTAAACCGGGGTTTTCAAACGATTTAAGTGGAATTTTCTGAGATTTATACCCCAGATATGAGATAAATACAGTATCTGCCTTTGTGTGATTTGGTATTTTGAGCACAAAAATACCCTCCGAATTGGACACATTGCTGATATTTGTTGTCAATAACTGAATCGAGGCGAAACTAAGGTTTTTCTTAGTTGCTGCATCCTGAACTCTTCCGGTGATAGAGAAAAATTCCTGAGCTCCAAGTGTACTGCTTAAAAGAAGCATTGACACAAAAAGAAGTCTGACAAATGTTTTCATAACCTGAAAGTGTTATAAATAATTAGGAAAATTATATCTGTGCGAATTTAATAAAAATCACGGACAGAATAATGTAATAGGCAGAAAAAAGCTAATTTCGCAGCACAATAATAAATGTGATGAGAAGAAAAGAGCGAGAAGTTTTAGAAAATGTTAAAATTGAGGC
>Ga0316605_10001135_pt1 | contig 15756 bp, 12 predicted proteins | sample OWC_soil_day20_n_FD_207666 | JGI IMG/M metagenome (GOLD analysis project Ga0316605, IMG submission 207666) | Wetland soil microbial communities from Old Woman Creek delta, Ohio, United States - OWC_soil_day20_noCT | ecosystem: Environmental > Terrestrial > Soil > Wetlands | place: USA: Ohio... | reverse complement strand
GTTTTTTAATAGTCGGTCTTGGAAATATCGGCGCTGAATACGCAAATACTCGACACAATATTGGATTTAACGTGTTGGATTCCCTCGCAGGGGAGTCCAACATTTCTTTTGAGAGCAGTCGCCTGGGATCTGTGGCAGAGTATAAGTATAAAGGGAAGAAGTTCATTTTGCTCAAACCGTCTACTTATATGAATCTTAGCGGCAAGGCTGTCAATTATTGGCTAAAAGACCAAAAAATTCCCATAGAAAATTTACTTGTTATTGTTGATGATCTTGCGCTTCCGCTGGGTACTCTCAGGATGAGAAAACAGGGGAGTGACGGGGGGCACAACGGACTTAAGGATATTGCCGAAACTCTTGGTCACAATAATTATTCCCGTCTTCGGATTGGAATTGGCGACAATTTTGGTCATGGCGGGCAAATAGACTTTGTACTTGGCAAATGGAGCGAAAGAGAGAGCAAAGAACTTCCGGGTATTTACGACAAAGCTGCAGAAGCAATACGCTCTTTTGGCACCGTAGGCGTAGACCGCGCTATGAATGTTAGTAACACAAAATAACTTACCCTTTACTTTATGAGCAGGCTTGACAAATATCTCTGGGCAATTCGTGTCTTTAAGACCCGTTCCGATGCTGCAGATGCCTGTAAAAGTGGCAAAGTGAAAGTCAACGACATGGAGGCTAAATCTTCAAGAGAAGTTAAGCAGGGAGATACAATAAGCGTTAGAAAGGTTAATGTGATTTTTCAGTTCCGGGTCGTTGCTCCTGTGGAAAACCGCCAACCGGCAAAGCTTGTGGCGGAGTATGCAATTAACATAACACCTCAAAGCGAACTGGATAAACTCAATGTTCCAAGAGAGACGCTGCACCTTGTTCGTGAACGTGGAACCGGCCGCCCTACAAAAAAGGACCGACGCGAAATGGACGATCTCATCGAAAACCTCTGGGACGAAGAATAGGCCTTTCTAGAATTTTCCGGTAATCTCAAGCAACCTGCAATTTCCTCCGATATTTTCTATAGAGTACTCTCCAAGGTATGCCGGAACAACAATGCTTTCGCCTTTAAGAACCTTTGCTGTACCTCCGCCTCCGGTGATTGTAGCTTCGCCTTCAATACAGAAATAGATTATAAAACTAAGGAAATCTGTGCTTTCCAGTTTTGTCTTTTTGCCTATTTCAACAAATTCAACTTTGAAATATTTGGAATCGGTAAGTAGCCCCCGGCCTTCTTTAACAGTATCTGTCTGGAGATATACGCCCGATTTTAAAAATGCGGGAGCGTTAAGCTCAAGTTTGTTGTAGTTTATGCAGTCGATGGCAAGGTCGAGGTGCATCTCCCTTGCAGTAGCGGGGTTATGTTCTCTTCCCCAGTCATACACTCTGTATGTGACATCGGATACCTGCTGAATTTCTGCAACGGTTATTCCTCCGGTTGCAGCGTGAAGCGTGCCGGGTTCAATAAATATGAAATCTCCCTTTTTGGGAACAATAATATTCATTGCTTCCGATATTGTATCCTTTTGGCACATGTCGTAAAACTCGGTAGGAGTGAGGTCGCGGTTAAGTCCCAGGAATATTTTTGCTGTAGGTTTCGCTTCCAGAATATACCAGCACTCTGTTTTTCCGTATGAGTCGTGCCTTTCGATTGCAATTTCGTCCGACGGGTGTACCTGAACTGATAGGCTTTCGTTAATATTCAGTATTTTAATTAAAACGGGAAATTCGTTGCCGAATTTTTCATAGATAGCATCTCCAACGAATTCGCCAAGGTATGTCTCGGTAATTTCGTTGATATCGTTTTCTTCAAGAAATCCGTTTGAAGCAATGGAGAGATCTCCGTCAACTCCGCTTACCTCCCAGATTTCGCTTCCCCACACTCTATCTTTGACTATAGGATTAAATTTTATTGGATACAGGCTTGTCATATTTTTGATTCATTAAGTAAATGGCACCAACAGTGAAAAGCAGTGCTATTATATAGGTTATGTAATAGTAATTTCCCGGAATTATCGAAGAAAATGTAGCATCATCCGGCAACTCGGGAAAGAGTACAGTTATTGCAAAAGAGAAACTGTTATTTAGAAAGTGAATAAAGATGGTTGCCCATAAAGAGCGGGTTTTGTAGTAAATCCACCCCATTAAACCTCCAATTAAGAAAGCGGGAATTGCCTGCCATGGGTTAAGGTGCATTACCGCAAACATGGCGGCTGACCATAGAATTGCCTTCCACGGGCTGTAGTAGTGCAACAATCCTCTTAAAATAATTCCCCTGCAAAGTACCTCTTCAAACAGAGGAGCAAATACTGCAACCGAAATAAAAGCGGTCAAAGGATTTTCCTTCATGTTTTGCATGAGTTCCTTAATGAAGCCGGGAACTCCCATCCATGAAGAGAGCGGTTCCGTAACGATATTAAAGGCAAAAATGAGAAAGAAAATAATGATAAAGCTCAGTACACCGCCCAGCCTGCCGAAACGCGGATTGTTAAGAGGAACAACAGGTTTTTCGGTTGCCCCGAGAACATAGGCCATATCTTTTTGATTGACAATTTTACTGTATATGTATATGGCCGGTGGCAAGAACAGCAATGGATATATCATAAGCTGGGAGTATGGTTCAAATGCCGGGAAGATAAAGTTAATGGCTACCGTAGCTATTACGGAAATAAATGAACCAACAAGAATCATAAGCCCCATTATTATTAAACTTTGGCTCAAATCGGGCAGGTAGGAATCTAATTTTTTAATCATAAAAGAATTTTTACCCGAATAAAGGAGTAGGGTATGTGCCGGCATCAACAAGCTTTGCTATGCTCTCAACGACAGTATCTCTGTCTTCCTTAAATGTTACTCCAAACCATTTATCCGGAGTAGGCAGTACTTTTACGCTGGCCTTACCCTGGGTAATGAGTTTATTTACAACATAAGGGATATAAAATTCCGATTTTAAATCAGTAATGTTTTTGTTTAAAAATTCTATAAACAATTTATCGCTCTCAGAAAAGAAGTCTGGCGTGAAACCCCACATATTCATCGAAACCGGAGCAAACTTCTCTATTTTTACCCTGTTGCCGGATGAATTGTCGCCATATATTGCCTCTTCTCCATTATCTTTTGACAGCAAAATATTGTGGTGCTCTTCCACGGTAGTCAAAAGGTTATTGTTGTCTACAGTGCAAATCCCTCTTGAAACAACTCCGGACTCAGATAAAGTGTTGTATGTTTCGAACCCTACCATGCAGTAATTCCCATTTGACCCTGCAACTCCTTTCAGAAAATTGCCAAGAACCTCAAATGATTTTTGCCCATAGTAGTCATCGGCGTTAATTACGGCAAAAGGAGTGTTTATTGCGTGAGCAGCCATCATTACGGCGTGACCGGTTCCCCAGGGTTTTGTCCTTTCCGGATTTAGATTAAACCCAACCGGAATAGATTCAAGTTCCTGCTCTACAAAGTTGAAAGCTATGGCGCTTCCGTAACGGCTGCGTATACGTTCTTCAAAATCGTGTCTGAAATGTTTTCTTACCACAAAGACAACCTCTCCAAACCCTGCACGAATGGCATCATAAACCGAATAATCCATTATTGTTTCGCCATTGGGCCCTACTCCGTCCAGCTGTTTAAGCCCTCCATATCTGCTGCCCATCCCGGCTGCAAGTATTAAAAGTGTTGGTTTTATCATAAATATTTATTTGATTCGAGTTTTCACAAAAATAGTAAATTATTATTTCTATTTTTGTAGAAATTAATAATTAACCCCTTCAAAAAGTAATGTGGCAGCGATTTAAAGAGTCCGGGTTATTCCGAATTATCAGAAACAAGTATCTTCTTGTTACCATTGCTTTTTTTGCCTGGGTGGTTTTCTTCGACAGTAATAGTATTATTGAATGGTCGAGCATCAGATCCAACATAAACCGCCAGGAAAAGGAGAAAGCATATTATAAGCAGGAGATAAAATCGGCTGAGGAAAAACTTCAGGAGCTTAGTTCAAACAAAGACAGCCTTGAAAAGTTTGCCAGAGAGCAATTCTATTTCCACGAAGAGGACGAAGATCTCTACATTGTTAAGAAAAAAGAGAAAAAATAGGTTTTATCTTACCAGATCACGAAGGTCGGAAGAGTCATAAGTTGGGCCTCCATCACAGGGAACGGAATTGTAGTTGTAGAAAAACTGGTCTATTCCAAAAATCATTGCCCCTTCAATATCATTGGCAAAGTCGTCTCCAACCATAAGAGCTTCGCTTTTTATTCCTCCAATTGCCTTGAGCGCCCTCTTGAAGATAATGGGACTTGGCTTGTGAACTCCCTGTTCTTCTGAAATCATTACTGCTTCGAAGTATTTGGCTATACCGGAATTTTCCAGCTTTCTGTGCTGAACCTCCCGGAATCCGTTTGTTATTACAGCCATCCTGCATCCCCTCTCTTTTAGTTTTATGAGAACTTCTGCTACGTGGGGCATTAGTATTGTCTGGTTTGGCATATTGCCAAGGTAGTCTTCGCCAAACCTTTCTGCAAGCCCTTTGTCGTCAATTCCATACTCAAGAAAAGTCCGGTAAAATCGCTCCCATCTGAGCATCTCCTTACTCAAATCGCCCTTCTCGTATGCAGCCCATAAACGATGGTTTATTTCGTTGTATGTTCCGTAAAATTCATGAATGTCTTTAACGGGAATATTGTATTCGGCCAAAAGAGAATTGATGTTGTTCTCGGCATTTGCGTCAAAGTCCCATAGGGTCCTGTCCAGGTCAAACAGTATGTATCGGTAATTCTTTTTCAGCATTATTTTGTGTAGAAATCAATCATGTCGTTTATCGCCTTCGTGCAAACAGGGCAAAATCCTTCTGCGACATTTGTCTTCATCCTGCAATCTACGCACGGACGGAAAATTCCTTTTGCCATATATCCGCCACCTTCGAAAACACCTGTTTTGTTTTTATATTCAGGAGTGTTTGGAGTAGGTCGCGGAGTGTTGCTGTCTATCATATTGCCCCATTTCTTTTCGAAGTTTACAAGGGTTGTTAGATTTGGTTCCCATGGTTCTACCTTGAGATTGTAAAAGTCTTCGTATGCTACATCAGATGTATAGTATTCGTCGCCAAGGCCGGCAAAGCTATGGCCAAACTCGTGCACAAACACGGCAGCTTCGGTAGGGTGGTCGGACATGCTCAACCCGTAGAAGTTGTACACTCCGCCTCCGCCGTATTTATTTGTATTTACAATCACATACATTGCGTCGCATGGCGAATTAGCTGCAATCTGGGATACTTTTTTGTGGTCGGGAGCAGTAAGATACCTGTCTATGCGAAATGTGAAGAAATTTGAAGATGCGATACTGTTTTTCCATATATCCTGATGAGGAATGTCGGGGCCGGACTCCTGAGAAACAGATTCAACTGCCCAGATATTAAAGTCGGATTTTCTGGATTTATATGGTTCTATGTTAAAAAGGTAACCGGCAAACTTAGCGGCATCGGTGCGGAACTTAGCCATTTCTGCTGCTGTATAGCCTTCGGCAATAAATAAAATATCAACCTTTTTAGCGGGGTCGCCGCTGTTCAATATTGAGGTAACCTTAAAGTTGTTTTCCTTTTCACGGCTTATCATTTTGTCGGCCGGGTCTATGTTAAGGCTGTACAGCAATTCAAATTTTCCGTTGGATTTTTCCCTTTCAAAGAACTTTACTGTAACGGGTTCTTTGGGATACGGAATTCTGTATGACCCTGTGAATGCTCTTGGAGTTGTTTTGGATTCTGCAGTGGTTCTCCACTCCTGAAACAGGGTGCTAAAACCCTGGGAAAAGATTTTCTCGCCGGTTTTTGTATAAACTTCGTAGCGATACTCTCCGTAGTTGAAGTTGTCGTTAAGGTTTGTTTTTGAACCGCTCCATTCTCCCTCTTTTTGCAATGCATCAAGAAAAATGTTTTGCTCGCGTGCATCCCCGGCAAAAACCAAATCAATCCTGAGCCTGTCTTTTGTGAAATAGGTGTCGTAGTTTACATTTTGTCCCTGTGTCTTTGTTGAAAACGAAGCAGTTACCAAGAGCGCAACCAGCGCAAAAAATATCTTTTTCATCAGTAAATAATTTTGATTTTAAGCTAAATTCCGGTATAGGTGAATGGTGTGAGAGCTTTAAGTTCTTTTCGGACAGATTCGGAAATGTCAAGATTGTCAATGAAATTCTGAATTGCCTCTTTGTCTATGGGCTTGTTTGTGCGGGTAAGTGCCTTAAGCGCCTCATATGGTTTTGGGTAGTTTTCGCGACGGAGAATTGTCTGAATTCCTTCCGAAACAACGGCCCAGTTTGAATCAAGGTCGGCATCTATTGCAACCTTGTTAAGTATCAGTTTTCCAAGTCCTTTTTCAAGAGATTTGAGGGAAATTATTGTGTGCGCAATTGGCACGCCTACGTTGCGAAGAACTGTTGAGTCCGTGAGGTCCCTCTGCAGGCGGGAGATTGGCAGTTTTGCAGCCAGATGCTCAAATATTGCATTCGCTACTCCAAGGTTACCTTCGGCATTTTCAAAATCAATTGGATTCACCTTATGCGGCATTGCCGAAGAACCAACTTCACCCTCTTTTATCCGCTGACGGAAATACTCCATGGATATGTAACTCCATACGTCGCGGCTCAGGTCAATCAGGATTGTGTTAATACGCTTAAGGTTGTCAAACAGTGCGGCCAGATAGTCGTAATGTTCAATTTGGGTAGTAGGGTATGAGCGTTTGAGCCCAAGTGTTCCCTCAACAAATGAGATTGCAAACATGTTCCAGTCTATTGCCGGAAATGCAGCTGCATGAGCATTAAAGTTGCCTGTGGCTCCACCAAACTTTGCGGCAAATGGAACTCTTTCCAGCATGGAAAGTTGTTCTTTTATGCGGACAACAAATACATTAATCTCTTTCCCTACTCTTGTGGGAGAAGCAGGTTGGCCGTGAGTTTTTGCAAGCATCGGAATCTCTTCCCAATCTTTTGCAAGAGAAATTAGAATGTTGAGTACACTCTCAAGCTTTGGCAGATAGACTTCCCGTATTCCCTCCATAAGTGAAAGCGGGACAGAAGTGTTATTTATATCCTGAGATGTGAGTCCGAAATGTATAAATTCTCCATAATTCAAGAGACCAATCTTCTCAATTTTTCCCTTTATGAAATACTCAACCGCCTTAACATCGTGGTTTGTTGTTTTTTCGATATTCTTTATCTCTACAGCATTTTCAATTGTGAAGTTCCTGTAGATGTCTCTTAACTGTTCAATTTGTGTATTGGTAACACCTTTTAACTGTGGCAGAGGAATTGAACAAAGTGCAGCGAAGTATTCTACTTCAACATATATTCTGTATTTTATAAGAGCGTACTCCGAAAAATAATCCGATAATTCAACAACTTGGCTGGCATATCTTCCATCAATTGGAGATATGGCTTTGAGAGCTTGATTTTGCATATTTGTGCTGTGGTTTAAACGTCAAATTTAGTAATTATTTCATATAGTTTTAATACTTCAACAGCCTCTTTCACATCATGAACCCTTAGTATGTCGGCACCTTCAAGCAGGGCCTGCAGGTGAAGGGCCGAATTGGCGTGAAGCACTTCGTCGGGAGTTGACCCGAGATAGCGGTATATCATACTTTTCCGGGAAATGCCAACAAGAACCGGATAGTATTTACGGGTTTTCCCTGTTTCAATTCTCATTCTGTCGATGCCGCAGAAAAGCTCATAATTTTGTTCAACCGTCTTGGCAAAACCAAACCCGGGATCAAGAATAAGCTGGTTAATTCCAAGGTCGTTTGCCCTTTTCACAAAATCAAGGAAATAACTCCTCACATCTTCGGTAACATTATCGTACTGGCAAAGAGTCTGCATCGTTTCCGGCGTTCCCCTCTTGTGCATTGCAATGTATGGAAGTTCAAGCTTGGCAACCATTGGCAGCATACCGGGGTCATCTTCGCCTGCAGAGATGTCGTTCACAATGAAGTCTCCTACAAAATCAAATGCAAGTTCTACAATGGAAGAACGAAAGGTATCTATTGATATTTCCGAAGCAGGGTAGTCTCGCAAAACCCTTTTCAGTGCCGGCTTAAGCAATTCCCATTCCTCTTCCTGAGAAACCGGTTTGGAACCGGGACGGGTTGAGCAAGCTCCGATGTCAATAATATCTACCCCTTCGGCAAGCATTTGTTCATACCTGCGGCAAAATTGCTCATCGGTTGTACATCTGCTTTTTTCATAAAAAGAATCGGGGGTGAGATTTATTATTCCCATTATTTTCGGGCTTTCAATTTGCTCAATAGTTATCATATATTCTATTAATTACCTAACTTTGTTCATTACACAAATATAGCTTTTTATTATGTTGATAGTGTTAGAAGGTTTGGACGGAGCGGGTAAATCTACGCAAATCAATCTATTGCAAAAATACTTCGAAGAGAGGGGAGTGGTGGTAAAATATCTTCATTTTCCGCGCTTTGACTCGCCTGTTTATGGCGATTTGATAGCCCGTTTTTTAAGAGGAGACCTTGGAAGCATAGATCAGGTACACCCGTATTTAATTGCTCTTCTTTTTGCCGGCGACAGGAAGGACGCTGCGGATATGATAAGGGAGTGGCTTAAAGAGGGATATTGTGTAATTCTTGACAGGTACCTTTATTCAAACATTGCTTTCCAGTGCGCCAAAGTGAAAGACATGGAGGAAGCAGAAAGTTTAAGAGACTGGATATTCGACACCGAATACACAAAATTCGCGATTCCAAAGCCGGATTTGAACTTGTTTCTTGATGTCCCCCTCAACTTTGTCGATAAAAAGCTGAGCGAAAGCAGGGCAGGTGACGACAGAGAATATCTGAAAGGGAAAAAAGACATTCATGAGGCAAGTATGGTTTTTCAGTCAAATGTTCGTGAACGTTACCTTATGGAATGCAAACGCGACCCGGGGTTTGTACGTATTGAGTGTTCGGGCAGCAACGGAGATATGCTGCCGGCTTCCGATATTTTCAACCTTATCAAAACTCATATTGAGATATGAAATTATTCAGAGCAATAGCCAGGCTTATTTTAGGCTTTACCTTCCTGTTTGCGGGATTTGTAAAGCTCATTGATCCTGTTGGAGGCGGGCTCATTGTGAGCGAGTATTTCAAAATCGTTGGGATTGAAAACCTAACGGTTATACCTATGCTATTTGGCGCATTCCTTGCCGGCGCGGAAATGCTTATAGGTATATCGCTGCTTCTTGGGTTAAGGATGAAGTTTGCATGCAAATCGGCACTTATTTTTATATCTTTCTTCACAATTCTCACCCTATTCCTTGCTCTTTTTGACCCGATTACCGATTGCGGATGCTTTGGAGAGGTAATCAAACTCACCAACTGGCAAACATTCAATAAAAATATAGTATTACTCATAATTGCAATTTTCCTCTATTTCGAGAGGGCAAACTTTATTCCAATTGCGCCCAAGAACTGGGAGCTTGGATTCGTTGGCGTATACGCAGTTATGATTGTTTTTATCTCTGTGTACTCATACAGGCATCTGCCTGTAATAGACTTCCTTCCGTACAGGGTTGCCACAGACGTAAAGGAAGAGATTCGGAATCTAAAAAATCCTGAAGAACCTGCATTTGAAACAACTTTATACTACTCCAAAAACGGAAAAACAGAGAGCTTCAAGCTTGACAATCTTCCGGATTCTACATGGACCTTCGTTGATTCAAAGAGCACTCCTGTAAACTCCTCTTTAAAAAGCAGTATAATAGATTTTGCAATTTCCGACAGAAACGGAAACTACATTACAGACTCGATACTTTCTCAAAAAATAGTATTCATATATTCGATTCCATACCCGGAAAAATTGTCAAAAGAAGATTTCTCGGCTATGTCCGGGCTTTATAACTCTCTCGCCGCAAAAGGTGTGCATAATTATGCGCTTTTTGGGTCTTCGTTTGCAGATATCGACAGTATTGCTGCCCGATACAATATCCCGTTTGAAATTTTTCATACAGATATAAAAACCCTCATTTCCATGAACCGTTCCAACGGAGGAATGGTTTACTTCAACGAGGGTGTTGTTACAGGAAAATGGTCACGAACAGACTTTGCAAAGAAGATGTCCGGGGTACCAAATAAAGAACTGGATAAAATCATTACTGAAGACCCTGAGCTGTTTGCAGCGCAAGTGCTCATCAGTGAACAGCTTTTTTCGGAAATAGCAGCCATTGCGATACTTCTTCTCATTGTTATAATGCGCTACATTTGCCGGTTTGCATACACCCACAAATACATAAAAGAAGATGTTGCCAAGGAGTCTCAGAATGTCATTGGCGCCGAACTAATAAAAAACAGGATAAAAGATATGACGTGTAAAGTTGAATGGAAAAAAGACTTAAAAAAGCTTAATACTTTAGGTTTTAGAATTGTAGCCGATTGGTATGCCGCTCCTTCGTCGGTAGAAGAACTTGAAGAACTCATTTCAACAGAGGATTTTAAATCCATTGATAAAATGGTTACCGGGTCGGGCTCAAATATTCTGTTTAAAGGTGATTATAACGGTTTGCTCATTCATCCGGACATGAAGGAGATAAAAATAACAGGAGACGATGAAAATACTGTTTTACTAAGAGTTGGGGCAGGAGTGGATTGGGACGATCTTGTTGCTTATGCAGTAGACAGAGGATGGGGCGGGCTTGAGAATTTGTCTCTTATTCCGGGCTGCGTAGGAGCGGCTCCGGTGCAAAACATAGGTGCATACGGGTCCGAAGCAAAAGATACAATTGTAAAGGTAGAGTTTGTAGAGCTGGCAGGTGGCGCAGTAAAGAGCCTCAAAGGAGACCAATGTAAATTCGGATACCGGGATTCAATTTTCAAGAATGAACTTAAAGGAAAGATAGCCATAACTTTTGTAACATTCTCCCTCTCTAAAGTGCCTGTTGTTAACAGCAGCTATGCCGATCTCACCCGCGCTTTGGAAAGCATCGCGCAGCCAACAATAAAGGATGTGAGGAATATTGTTATTGACATCCGCCGCACAAAACTTCCGGACCCTTTAGTTGTTGGGAATGTGGGGAGTTTCTTTAAAAATCCGGTGATATCGGAAGAGCTTGCCCTCTCTATTCAGAAAGACAATCCATCACTTAAAATATTCCCGGCTGCCAAAGGCTTTTGCAAAGTGCCTGCAGCATGGCTCATAGACAGCTGTGGGTTTAAGGGAAAGAGATTTGGAAATGTTGGGGTTCATGAAAATCAGCCATTGGTTCTGCTTGCATACGAGGGAGCAAAAGGTGAGGAGCTTCTTGACCTTGCCCATGAAATTCAAAAGGCTGTAAAAGAACGTTTCAATATAGAAATAGAGCCGGAAGTTAATATTGTTTAACCCCCGGCTCTATTCCGTTTTCTGATTCAAAAACTTTACGAAAGTTTTCTCTTCACTTCAACTATTGTGTAGGCTTCAATAATGTCGCCAACCTTAATATCGTTGAACCCGTCTATGTTAAGACCGCAGTCGTAACCGGATGCAACCTCCTTAACATCGTCTTTAAACCTTTTGAGTGAACCGAGCGATCCGCCGAATATTACAATTCCATCGCGAATAAGGCGGATTTTTGCATTACGGCTGAGTTTACCTTCCTTAACCATACATCCTGCAATTGTACCAACCTTCGAAATCTTGAATGTTTCACGAACTTCGGTTGTTGCTGTAATTTCCTCTTTCTCTTCCGGAGCAAGCATACCTTCGATACCGCTTTTCACTTCGTTTATAGCATCATATATTACAGAGTAGAGACGAATTTCAATTTGTTCTTTCTCTGCAATCTTACGCGCATTTGAAGAAGGTCTAACCTGGAATCCGATAATAATTGCATTCGAAGCAGCTGCCAAAAGAACATCACTTTCCGAGATGGCTCCAACAGCTTTGTGAATTACATTAACATGAACCTCTTCGTTTGAGAGTTTTAAGAGTGAGTCCGATAAAGCCTCAATTGAACCGTCCACGTCGCCTTTAACGATAACATTAAGTTCCTGGAAGTTTCCGATAGCAATACGACGACCAATTTCCTCAAGAGTGATGTGTTTCTGGGTTTTGATACCCTGAATACGGATGAGCTGTTCGCGTTTGTTTGCAATGTCCCTTGCCTCTTTCTCGTCTTCCATTACATTGAACAATTCTCCGGCAGCAGGTGCTCCGTTAAGACCAAGAATGGATACAGGAGTAGAAGGTCCCACCTCTGTAACCTTTTGACCGCGCTCGTTATACATCGCTTTTAGCTTGCCGGTGTGACTTCCGCTGAGGATAATATCCCCAACTCTCATCGTTCCAGCATGAACCAGCACTGTGGCAAGGTAACCCCTGCCTTTGTCGAGAGACGATTCAATTACTGTTCCGTGTGCCCTCTTGTCCGGATTTGCCTTAAGGTCCAGCATTTCAGATTCGAGCAGGATTTTTTCAAGTAATTTATCGACATTCAATCCCTGTTTTGCAGATATTTCCTGACACTGGTATTTTCCGCCCCAGTCCTCTACAAGAAGGTTCATATTTGCGAGTTGCTCGCGAATCCTTTCTGTATTTGCTCCGGGCTTGTCTACCTTGTTTATTGCAAAAATCATTGGAACACCTGCAGCCTGTGCGTGGTTGATTGCTTCGCGTGTTTGCGGCATCACGGCATCGTCTGCAGCAATAATAATAATTGCTATGTCTGTCACCTTCGCTCCACGGGCACGCATCGCAGTAAACGCTTCGTGACCCGGAGTGTCCAGGAATGTAATTCTCTGGCCGCCCGGAAGCATAACATTATATGCACCGATGTGCTGGGTAATTCCCCCGGCTTCTCCGGCAATAACATTTGCTTTACGAATATAGTCAAGCAGTGAGGTTTTACCGTGGTCTACGTGTCCCATTACGGCAACAATAGGAGGGCGGGAAATGAGTTTGTCTGCGGAATCTTCTTCTACCTTAACCGTTCCCTGCAAGTCTGCAGTAACAAATTCAACGGTGAATCCGAATTCTTCGGCCACTAGAACCATTGCTTCGGCATCAAGTCTTTGATTTATAGAAACCATAAGACCCAGATTCATACAAGCTTCAATAACCCTGGTAACAGGAACGTCCATCATAACAGACAGGTCGTTTACAGTTACAAATTCCGTTACCTTTAAGATAGTAGAACTCTGCTCCTGAAGCTCCTGCTCCTCCATCATTTTCTGGCTGGCAACATCTCTTTTATCTCTGCGGTATTTGGAACCTTTTGTTTTTCCTTTCCCCTCGGTCATCCTTGCGTAAGTCTCCTTAATCTGTTTTTGAACCTGATCTTCGTCAACTTCTGCTCTTACAGGTTTAAAGCGGTCTTTGCTTGCTTTTTGAACATGCAAATGCTTCGCTGGTCCCTGTCCCTCTTTTGGCTGAGGTGGTTTAGGCCCCTTTGCCTGGTTATCGCTTTTAACAACGGCTTTACGATCGACTCCAATCTCTTTGTTAAGATCGACTCTCTCCTTGGCGCCTTTATGTATTCTTTCTCTTTTGCCCTTGTTAATATTTAACGTAAGCTCCGGTTTTTTCTTCTCAAACTGAGTAATATCCATGCTTCCGCTGATCTTCAATCCGGCAAGCTTTTCAAATTTTGTCTCAATGTGTTCAATAGGTGCCGGTATATCTTGCTCCGCCTGTACCGGAACTTCTTCCGCAGGTTTGATTTTAGGAGTCTCTTTTGCTTTTACTGCAGATTCTGCTTTTGGATTGTGTGCCGGTTTTGGCGCTGATGTGTTCTCCTCTTTGCGTGAAATTGATTTTTTACGCGGAGTGAGATCAATTTTGCCAATTATTTTTGGCTCTTCAATCCGTGGAGTTTCGATATTCAAAATTTCTTGAACAGTTTCTGTTATTACTTCGGTCTCTGCTTTTACTTCAACTTCAACCTTTGCTTCTATTTTAACTTCAGGTTCTATTTTAACTTCAGGTTCTGTTTTAACCTCCGGTTTTGCCTTAGGCTCCTCCGGTTGCTGTACCGGCTGTGAAACAGGTTCGGCAACAGGCTTAGGTGCAGGCTCAATTGCAGGCTGAGGTACAGGTTGCGGTGCAGGCTGGGTTGCTACTGGCTGTGGCTGTGGTGCAGGCTGTGGAGCCGGATGTGAAATTGGCTGGGGAACCGCTTTCGATACAGGCTGCTCAACAACAGGAGCTTTTACAGGCTTGTCGAGATCCATTTTTCCCACAATCTTTGGTTGAGGAGGCTCGCTAACAGAGGTTTTGATAAATACCTCTCTAACCTGAACCTCTTCGTCCCTCTCGTCATGTTTATGCTGTTCGGCTTTATCGGTAATATCCTTAACGGTAATCGCTACCTTCTTGGATTGTTCCTTGATAAGCTGTTCTTTGCCAAACTCTTTCTGAATGAGGGCATACACTTCAGGTGCTAATTTTGCAGTGGGTGTTAATGTGATGTCAATCTTTTTAATTCTAAAAAAATCTGCAAGGGTCCCCATCCCTATGTTGAATTCCTTTAGAACAATATTTACTCTTTTATTTTCGCTCTCTGTCATATTTTGCCTCCGCCTTAATTAGTCTCTTCAAATTCTGAACTTAAAATTTTCTTAACCTCCTGCACTGTTTCCAGTTCGAGGTCAGCTCTTCTTGCTATTTCAGTATCAGAAATTGCCAGAACATTCTTTGCTGTATCACATCCAATCGAACGAAGGGCTTCAATAACCCAGCTGTCTATCTCATCTGAGAATTCAGAGAGCAGAACGTCGTCTTCGTCTTCTTCGATTTCGCGGAATACCTCAATCTCCATCCCAACCAGCTGGCCTGCAAGTTTAATGTTGCTGCCGCCTTTACCAATCGCAAGAGATACATCGCCCGGGTTGAGCGATACAAATACCCTCTTGGTGTCCTCGTTTATCTTTATTGAAGATATTTTGGCAGGACTGAGGGCTCTCTGGATAAGTAACTGCAAATTGGATGTCCAGTTTATTATATCAATGTTTTCGTTTCTAAGTTCTTTTACAATTCCATGAATTCTTGAACCTTTTACACCAACGCATGCTCCAACAGGATCGATACGCTCGTCATAAGACTCAACAGCAACCTTAGCTCTCTCACCAGGTATACGAACAATTTTCTTGATTGTTATGAGTCCGTCAAAAATTTCAGGAACCTCTTGTTCAAAAAGCCTTTCAAGAAATTCATTGGCTGTTCTTGAAAGAATAATTACAGGGTTGTTGTTTTTCATTTCCACCCTTGCAACAACTGCTCTTACAGTGTCTGCCTTACGGAAAAAGTCCGAAGGAATTTGCTCTGTTTTAGGGAGCAAAAGTTCGTTTCCGTCCTCATCCATGATGAGAACCTCTTTTTTCCATACCTGATAAACTTCGCCGACAACAATTTCGCCTACTTTTTCTTTGTATTTGTTAAAGAGATTTGCCTTTTCAATATCCATTATTCTTCCGGATAGATTCTGACGCAGATTAAGAATGCCCCTGCGGCCAAATGTTGCAAGTTTTACCTCTTCCGGATAGAACTCGCCAACAGTATAAGAATCGTCTGTTTTCGAAACCTCTTCAAGAGAAATTTGAGTATTGGGATCTTCAACAACCTCAACAACCTCGCGGTTTCTCCATATTTCAAAGTCTCCTTTGTCTATATTGATGATTATATCAAAGTTTTCAGCAGTTCCGTACATTTTGATGAGTTGGTTGCGAAAGATGTCTTCCAGAACACTCATCATTGTTGGGCGGTCAATGTTTTTAAGTTCTTTAAATTCAGCAAATGTGCTAATTAAATTTA
>Ga0316605_10001134_pt1 | contig 15762 bp, 14 predicted proteins | sample OWC_soil_day20_n_FD_207666 | JGI IMG/M metagenome (GOLD analysis project Ga0316605, IMG submission 207666) | Wetland soil microbial communities from Old Woman Creek delta, Ohio, United States - OWC_soil_day20_noCT | ecosystem: Environmental > Terrestrial > Soil > Wetlands | place: USA: Ohio... | reverse complement strand
TAAGCCTGGCGGCGCGCGCTTTGCCCCAGCAACCTTTCCCCATCGCTGAGCTGAACCTGGAGAAGCGAATGAACGCACACGTCGCCCCCACGACCCACGACGCCGAACTGCAGGCCCTGGCCCGCGAGGAGGCCTTCTCGATGCCGCTCGACGACATCGACGTCAGCAAGCCGCGCCTGTTCCAGGAAGACACCATCGGCCACTACTTCGCGCGGCTGCGCCGCGACGACCCAGTGCACTTCACCGAGAACGACTTCTACGGCCGCTTCTGGTCGGTGACCAAGTACAAGGACATCATGACCGTGGACACCAACCACGGCATCTATTCGTCCGACTACACCCAGGGAGGCATCGCGCTGTGGAACGCACCGGACGTCAAGCAGCGGCTGCACATGTTCATCGCGATGGACCCGCCGAAGCACGACGAACAGCGCAAGGCGGTCAGCCCGATCGTCGCGCCGATGAACCTGGCATCGATGGAAAGCACGATCCACGCGCGCACCGCCAAGGTTCTGGACGAACTGCCGCGCAACGAGGACTTCAACTGGGTGCAGCGCGTGTCGATCGAGCTGACCACGCAGATGCTGGCCACGCTGTTCGACTTCCCCTTCGAGGACCGCAAGCTGCTGACCTGGTGGTCCGACGTGGCCACCTCGGTGCCCGAGGTGGACCATCTGGTCGAATCGCAGGAGGCGCGCCTGGCCGAGCTGGGCAAGATGCTGGTCTATTTCACACGGCTGTGGAACGAGCGCGTCAACGCTCCACCGAAGAACGACTTGGTGTCGATGCTGGCGCACAACCCGGCCACGCGCAACATGCCACCGCTGGAGTACATGGGCAACCTGGTGCTGCTGATCGTCGGCGGCAACGACACCACGCGCAACTCGATGACCGGCGGGCTGCTGGCGTTGAGTCAGAACCCCGCCGAGTGGGCCAAGCTGCGCGCCAACCCAGGCCTGGTGGACAGCATGGTGCCGGAGATCATCCGCTGGCAGACGCCGCTGCCGATGATGCGGCGCACTGCGCTGCAGGATATCGAACTGGCCGGCAAGAAGATCCTGAAAGGCGACAAGGTGGTGATGTGGTACCTGTCGGGCAACCGCGACGAGGAGGCCATCGACAACCCCGACGCCTTCATCATCGACCGCGCACGGCCGCGCCAGCACCTGAGCTTCGGTTTCGGCATCCACCGCTGCGTGGGCAACCGCCTGGCCGAGATGCAGCTGAAAATCCTGTGGCAGGAGATCCTCAAGCGCTTCCCGGTGATCGAGGTGACGGGGCCGCCAACCCGGCTGCTGTCGAACTTCGTACGCGGCATCAGCCACCTGCCGGTGCGAATTCCCGGTTGAGCTTCAGTCCATCCCCACGGCGCCGAGGAACACACGCGTCAGCTCGGCCTCGATCTGCTTGTCGGCCAGTTTCAACGGACCGGGGTCATGCAGCACCGCGTTGACCAGCGCGCCATAGACCAGCTGCAGCGCCACGCCCACACGCAAGCGGCGCTGCCGCGCCGGCACGCGCAGCAGGTGCGCATGCAGCGCCTGGTGCACCGAGTCGGCCAGCCGCCGACCGAAGGCATGCAGTTGCGGCCAGTAGAGCTGGGAGCGCGCCGAGTCGAAGTGGGCGGCGCGGAAGATGCCGCGGTGCGCACGGTGGATGTCGACCACATGCCGCACGATCAGCGCCACCTTGCGCTCGTTCGGCGCGCGCAGCCAGCGTGCGCTGGCCAGCAGCGAGGCCGTGTCGGCGAGCACCTGCTCGCCGGTGACGCGCAGCAGCTCGGCAAACCAGGCGTCCTTGTCGGCAAAGCGCGAATAGAACGAGCCCACGGCCATGCCGGCGTCGCGCGTCAGCTGCGCCACCGACAGCGTGCCCAGGTCCTGCGTATCGAGCAGTCGCCGCCCGGCTTCGAGCAGCGCCAGGTGCTTGAGCCGGCTGCGCGACTGCTTGGCCGCACGCACGCCGCTGGACAGGCCGGGGCTGGGTTGCATCGGGTGAAACTTGAACTGTGATTCAGATTTGACTACGATGCTATGCAGCCCGGCAAGTTGCGTCAACGTGTCGGCCGAAACCTTCCCTTGACAAAGGCCCCGCCATGCAAAGCTACGACGTTGCCGAATGGGGCCAGCCCCTGCAGAAGCGCCTGCGTGACACCCCGCAGCCCGGCCCCGATGAGGTGCTGGTGCGCCTGACGCATTGCGGCGTTTGCCACTCCGACGTGCATATCCGCGAAGGCTGGTTCGACCTCGGTGGCGGTAACAAGCTCAAGCTGTCCGAGCGCGGCACGCAATTGCCGTTGACGCTGGGCCACGAGCCGATCGGCATCGTGCAGGCCGTCGGCGCCAAGGTTACCGGTATCGCGCCGGGGCGGCACGTGCTGGTCAACCCGTGGATCGGTTGCGGCCAGTGCTGGGCCTGCAACAGCGACCGCGACAACCTGTGCAACAACATGCGCGCGATGGGTGTCGGCATCCAGGGCGCCTTTGCCACGCACCTGCTGGTGCCGCACTCGCGCTACCTGGTCGATGCCGAGGGCCTGGACCCGGCCCGCGCTGCGGTGCTGGCCTGCTCCGGCGTCACCGCCTACTCGGCGGTGCAGAAGTTCGGCACGCTCGGGGCCGACGACTGGGTGGCCGTGCTCGGCTGCGGCGGCGTGGGCCTGATGGCGCTGTCGGTGCTGGCCGCGATGGGCCACCAGCGCGTCATTGCCTGTGACATCGACGATGCCAAGCTGCAGGCCGCGGCCGCGGTCGGCGCCGCGGCCACGGTGAACCTGAAGACCACGCCCGGGCCGACCGAGTTGCTGAAGATCTCCGGCATCGGCCTGGCGCACATGGTCGATTTCGTCGGCGCGCCGGCGACGACACAACTGGCCCTGCCCGCACTGCGCAAGGGCGGCCAGATGGTCGTGGTCGGTCTGTTCGGTGGCGCGCTGCCAGTACCGCTGCCGGCGCTGGCCATGCGCGAGGTGTCGCTGCGCGGCTCGGCTGTCGGCAACACCACGCAGATCCGCGAGCTGGTGCAGCTGGTGCGCGACGGCAAGCTCAAGCTGCCTGCGGTGCAGGTGCGCCCGCTGGCAGAAGCCGAGGCCGCGCTGCGCGACCTGGAAGCCGGCCGGATCATCGGCCGCGTGGTGCTGGACACGGCCGAGGCCGCGGTATAAGTGGACGCCGGACCGCCGCCCCGAGACCTGCTTGCGGCGCGCAGCCGCTGCGTGTACCGGCCTACATGCCCGCGTAGTTCGGCCCGCCGCCGCCTTCGGGCGTGACCCAGACGATGTTCTGCGTCGGGTCCTTGATGTCGCAGGTCTTGCAGTGCACGCAGTTCTGCGCGTTGATGACCAGTCGGTCCGAGTTGTCGTCGTTCTTCACGAACTCGTAGACGCCGGCCGGGCAGTAGCGTGACTCCGGCCCCGCATAACGCGCCAGGTTGATGGACACCGGCACGCTGGCATCCTTCAGCGTCAGGTGCGCGGGCTGCTGTTCCTCATGGTTGGTGTTGCTGATGAACACGCTGCTCAGCCGGTCGAAGGTGAGCTTGCCGTCGGGCTTGGGATAGGAAATCGGCGTGCACTCGGCTGCCGGCTTCAGAAACAGGTGATCGGCCTGCGTGCGGTGGATCGTCCACGGCGGGCTCTTGAAGCCCAACCGGGGCAGCAGCCATTGTTCGACGCCGGTCATCAGTGTGCCCACCAGGCGGCCCTTCTTGAACCACTGCTTGAAGTTGCGCGATCGGTCCAATTCCTCGTGCAGCCAGCTGGCCTTGAAGGCTTCGGCAAAGGCGCTCAGCTCGTCCTGCGCGCGCCCGGCTTGCAGCGCCGCGAACGCGGCTTCGGCGCACAGCATGCCGGTCTTCATCGCCGCATGGCTGCCCTTGATGCGGCTGGCGTTCAGGAACCCTGCATCGCAGCCGATCAGCGCACCGCCGGGAAACACCAGCTTGGGCAGGCTGAGGATGCCGCCGGCGGTGATGGCGCGCGCGCCGTAGCCGATGCGCTTGCCGCCTTCGATGTGCGCGCGGATGCTGGGGTGCGTCTTCCAGCGCTGCATCTCCTCGAAGGGGCTGAGCCAGGGGTTCTTGTAGTCCAGCCCGACCACGAATCCGAGCGTGACCTTGTGGTCCTCCTGGTGGTAGAGGAATCCGCCGCCGTAGGTGTGGTCGTCCATCGGCCAGCCGGCGGTGTGCACCACCAGCCCGGGCTTGACCTGCGCTGCGCTCACTTCCCACAGCTCCTTGACGCCGATGGCATAGGTCTGCGGGTCGCGCCCGGCATCGAGCTGGAACTTCGCGATCAGCTGCTTGCCCAGGTGACCGCGCGCACCTTCGGCGAACAGTGTGTACTTGCCGAGCAGCTCCATGCCGAGCTGGAAGCTGTCCATCGGCTCGCCGTCCTTGCCGATGCCTTGGTTGCCAGTGGCCACGCCACGCACCGCGCCCTTGTCGTCGTACAGCACTTCAGCCGCGGTGAAGCCGGGGAAGATCTCCACACCCAGCGCTTCGGCCTGAGCACCCAGCCACTTGGTCACTGCGCCCAGGCTGATGACGTAGTTGCCTTCGTTGTGCATGCAGTCGGGGACGAAGAAGTCGGGCACGCGCGCGGCGCTGTCAGGGCGCAGCATCAGCACGTCGTCGCCGCTGACTGGCTGCAGCAGCGGTGCGCCCTGTGCCTTCCAGTCGGGGAAGAGTTCGGCCATCGCGCGCGGGTCCATGACCGCGCCGCTGAGGATGTGGGCGCCGGGCTCGGAGCCCTTTTCCAGCACCACCACCGACACCTCCTTGCCCGCGGCGGCGGCCAGTTGCTTGAGCTTGATGGCCGCCGACAGCCCCGCCGGACCGGCCCCGACCACGACCACGTCGTACTCCATCGATTCGCGCGGACCGTAGGTCTCCAGGATCTGCTGCGGGTTCATGACGGGTCTCCAGGGATGCAAAGAGTGCGGCGATTCTAGCTGCGCCGAGATAAAAATAGAACGATCGTGCTTTTTAGAGATGTCCCCGCGAGGGCGAGCCTGCCGCGGGTCGGTGCAAGGCAGGCGCGTCGCAGGCTGCGTGCTATCGTGGACGCGAGCTTTTCGAGGAGGATTCATGAGCTACAACATCGATCTGTCGGGCCGCGTCGCGCTGGTCACTGGGGCGTCGAGCGGGCTGGGCGCGCAGTTCGCGCGCACGCTGGCCAAGGCCGGTGCCGGGGTGGTGCTGGCAGCGCGGCGCATCGAGCGGCTGAAGACGCTGCGCGCCGAACTCGAGGCCGAAGGCGGCGACGCGCACGTGGTCACGCTCGACGTGACCGACAACGACAGCATCAAGGCCGCGGTGGCCCATGCCGAGACCGAGATGGGCACGATCGACATCCTGGTCAACAACTCCGGCGTGAGCACCACGCAGAAGCTGATCGACGTCAGCCCCGAGGACTACGACTACGTGATGGACACCAACACCCGCGGCGCCTTCTTCGTTGCACAGGAAGTGGGCAAGCGCATGATCGCGCGCTCGCGCGGCGCCGCCCCGGGCACCTTCATTGGCGGGCGCATCGTCAACGTGGCCTCGATGGCCGGGCTGCGCGTGCTCGGCCAGATCGGCGTGTATGCGATGAGCAAGGCCGCAGTGATCCACATGACACGGGCCATGGCGCTGGAATGGGGCCGCTTCGGCATCAACGTCAACGCGCTGTGCCCGGGCTACATCGACACCGAGATCAACCACCATCACTGGCAGACCGAGGCCGGCCATAAGCTGATGCAGATGCTGCCGCGCAAGCGCGTCGGCCAGCCGCAGGACCTGGACGTCGTGCTGATGATGCTTTGCGCCAACCAGAGCCACTTCATCAACGGCGCGGTCATATCCGCGGACGATGGCTATGGTGTCTGAAGCGTGAGGGCACTGACCCCGCTGGAAGCCCGCGTGCTCGGCGTGCTGGTCGAGAAGCAGCACACCGTGCCCGACACCTATCCGCTGTCGCTGAACTCGCTGGTCGCCGGCGTCAACCAGAAGACCGCACGTGACCCGGTCATCAACGCCACCGAGGCCGAGGTGCTGACCGCCGTCGACGGCCTGAAGAGCCTGAGCCTGGTGTTCGAAGGCAGCGGCAGCCGCGTGGTGCGCTTCGAGCACAACATGGCGCGCGTGTTCAGCCTGCCCGCCGCTTCGGTGGCGCTGCTGACGATGCTGATGCTGCGCGGAGCGCAGACCTCGGCCGAGCTGCGGCTGCACTGCGAGCGGCTGCATCGCTTTGCCGACATCTCCTCGGTCGAAGGTTTCCTCGAAGAGCTGGCCGGCAAGGAGCCAGCGCGGGTGGTCAAGCTTCCGCGCGCGCCCGGTGCGCGAGAGGCGCGCTGGGCTCATCTGCTGTGCGGTGAGGTAGCCTTCGAGGCGGCTGCGGCAGCGGCCCCGGATGGCGGTGTCTCTGCCGGCGAGATTGCCGCTCTCAAGGCAGAGCAGTCGCGTCTGGCGGCCGAGTTGGCGCAACTGCGCGCGCTGGTGCAGCGCATGGCCGCCGAGCTGGGCATCGACGCCGGCTGATCCGCAGGCAGGCCATCGCCATGCGCTTCGACATCCCCGAACAGAAGAAGCTGGTCCACGAGATGGCGATGCCCATCCGCTGGGGCGACATGGACGCGATGGGACATGTCAACAACACGCTGTACTTCCGCTACATGGAGATCATCCGCATCGACTGGCTGCACGGCGTGGGCGGCCCGCCGGACATGAACGGCGAGGGCTTCGTCATCGTCAATGCCTTCTGCAACTTCATCCGCCAACTGAGCTATCCGGGCGAGGTGCTGGCCAGGATGTATGCCACCAACGCCGGGCGCAGCAGCTTCGACACCTACGTCACGCTGGAGCGCAGCGATGAGCCCGGCGTGTTCTACGCCACCGGCGGGGCGACTACGGTGTGGTTGAACATCCCGCAAGGCAAGGCCGTGCCCATCCCGGACTGGTTGCGCAAGCTCATCACATGAGCGCCAGCGCCGGCTTCGAGCGACGCCGCGCCTGGGTGCGCGAGGCCATCCGCCGCATCGAGGCCGACTACCAGCGCAGCAGCGACACGCACCTGATCCCGCTGCCGCTGCCCGGCTTTACTGGCGTCGAGCTGTACCTGAAGGACGAATCGAGCCACCCTACCGGCAGCCTGAAGCACCGCTTGGCGCGCAGCCTGTTCCTGCATGCGCTGTGCAACGGCTGGCTGCACGAAGGCGCCCCCGTGGTCGAGGCCTCCAGCGGCTCCACCGCGGTGAGCGAGGCCTACTTCGCACGGTTGCTCGGGCTGGGCTTCGTGGCCGTGATGCCGCGCGGCACCAGTCCACAGAAGATCGCCGCCATCGAGTTCCAGGGCGGCCGATGCCACCTGGTCAGCGACCCGACGGCCCTGCATGCCGAAAGCCAGCGCCTGGCCGGTGAGCTGAAGGGCCACTACATGGACCAGTTCACCTACGCCGAACGGGCCACCGACTGGCGCGCCAACAACAACATCGCTGAAAGCATCTACCTGCAGATGCAGCAGGAAATGCATCCCTGCCCGGCGTGGATCGTCGCCAGTGCCGGCACCGGCGGCACGCTGGCCACGATTGGCCGCTACGTGCACTACCGCCGCCACGACACGCGGGTATGCGGCGTCGATGCCGAACATTCGGTGTTCTTCGACCACTACATCAGCGGCAATGCGAGCTTGACACTGGACCGCGGCTCGCGCATCGAGGGCATCGGCCGGCCGCGCGTCGAGGCCTCGTTCGTGCCCGGCGTGCTGGATGCGATGGTCAAGGTGCCCGACCTGTGGAGCCTGGGCGCGATGCATGCCTTGAGCGTGCGCCTGGGCCGGCGCGTCGGCGGCTCCACCGGCACCAACCTGGTGGCCGCGCTGGCCTGCGCGCAAAGCCTGAAGCAGCGGGGGATGGACGGTTCGGTCGTCACGCTGCTGTGCGACGACGGCCAGCGCTACTGCCACAGCTATTTCGACCACGACTGGCTGCGCCAGAACGAGCTGGAATGCGAAGCGCAGAGTGGCGCCATCGACGCGCTGATCGACCGCGGCGAATGGCCCTCCGAGCTGCGCCGCACCTGGCGGCTGGCCGGCGACCTGAGCCTGTAGTCGCACAACATATCCAACAGGAGACCCCACGCATGACCGACCTGGCCCTGCTACCCGCCACCGAACTCGCCCTGCGCCTTCGCCGGCGCGAGCTGTCGTCACTGGAACTGCTGCAGCACCACCTGCGGCGCATCGAACGCCTCAACCCGGCGCTGAACGCGGTGGTCGTGTTCGACACCGACGTGGCCTTGCAGCGCGCTCGCGATGCCGACGCCGCACTGGCTCGCGGCGAATACTGGGGCCCGCTGCACGGCCTTCCCATGACGGTGAAGGAATCCTTCGACCTGGCGGGCCTGCCCACCACCTGGGGCTTCGAGTCGATGCGCGGCAACATCGCCACGCAGACGGCGGTGAGCGTGCAGCGCCTGCTGGATGCAGGCGCGCTGATCTTCGGCAAGACCAACCTGCCGGTAGCGATGGCGGACTGGCAGACCTTCAATCCGGTGTACGGCACGACGAACAACCCCTGGGACGTCACGCGCACGCCGGGTGGTTCTTCTGGCGGCTCGGCCGCGGCGTTGGCCGCGGGCCTGACGGCCCTGGAGCTGGGCAGCGACATCGGTGCGTCAATCCGCAACCCGGCGCACTACTGCGGCGTGTGGGGCCACAAGCCGACCTGGGGCGTGGTGCCGCAGCAGGGCCAGCAGCTGCCCGGCATGGAGTGTGTGGACACCATCGACATCGGCGCGGCCGGGCCGATGGCGCGCAGCGCGCACGACCTGACGCTGGCGCTGGACGTGCTGAGCACGCCGCTGCGCAGCTTCGGCCCGCTGGGCTGGCAGCCGGCCGCGTGGCGTGATGCCGGCGTGCCGGCGCGGCGGCTGCGTGTCGCGGTGGTCGCCGACGATGCTCTGGCCGAGGTTGACGCCAGCGTCGGCAAGGCCATCGCCTCTTTGGTGCGCTTCCTGCGCGAAAGTGGCGTGGCGGTCGACGAGCAGGCGCGCCCGGTGGACAGTGTCGAGGCCTGGAGCACCTATGTGCCGATGGTGCGCGCCGCGCTGATCGGCGGCATCAGCGACGACGAACACCGGCAGGCCGTGAGCGAGGCCGCCAAGTGGCCGGAAGGCAGCCTGGAGTTCCCGGCGCTGCATTGGCGCGGCCGCTCGCTGAGCCACCGCGACTGGCTGCGGCTGGAGGAAGTGCGCAGCAAGCTGCGGAGGCAGTGGGCGGCCTTCTTCGAGCGCGTCGACCTGCTGATCTGCCCGGTGGCCACGACGCCGGCCTTCAAGCACAACCCGCAGGGCTGGCGCTGGGAGCGAATGATTCCGGTCAACGGCCACCAGCAGCCCACCACCACCTCGCTGTTCTGGGCCGGCTACACCAACTTGTGCGGTCTGCCGGCCACCGCCGTGCCGCTGGGGCTTTCGGACGACGGACTGCCGATCGGCGCCCAGGTCTGTGGTCCGGTCTTCGCCGACCCGGTGTGCCTGCGCTTCGCGCGCTGGCTCGAGGCCGAGTACCGCGCCTTCGTGCCGCCGCCGATGGCCGCCTGACGCCTGAGCGCGGGCGGAGTGACGCGTGGCGCGCGTGGCGCGGGAGACGCAAGTGATGACGCTGGTCAATGAAGGGGGCCGCGCCGACACTAGGATCGGTGCCGGCAACACCAATGCCGCCGTTGCTCGGTTGTACCGGGCGGGCGGCGAGTGCCGGAGACCGCAGTGAAGACCTATCCCATGTCGGCTGCCGATGCAGCCTGGTTCCACAACGACGGCCCTGCCAACCTGGCCATCGTGATGGGCGTCGTGCTGACGAAAAAGCCGCTCGACTTCGAGCGCGTGCGCAAGATCTACAACGAGCGCATCGTCAGCTTCGATCGCTTCCGCCAACGCGTGGTCGAGGCGGGCTTTCCGCTGGCCACGCCGCATTGGCAAGACATGCCGAACTTCAGCATCGACCAGCACCTGCACCACATCGCGCTGGCGGCGCCGCACGACGAGGCGGCGTTGGTCGAGCTGGTCAATGACCTGGCCAGCATGCCGCTGGATCATTCGATCCCCTTGTGGCAGGCCTATGTGGTGGACGACGTCGAAGGCGGCAGCGCGCTGATCACCCGCGTGCACCACTGCATGGCCGACGGCACGGCGATGATGACCGTGACGCAGCGGCTGTACGACCCCGCCCCCGGAGCCAAGCCGCCGCCGCCGCCGCGCGCCCGCGGGGCGAGCATCGGCATGGCGGCCGGCAAGGGCCTGTTCGCCCCCGCGATCGACGTCATCACCGAAGCCGCGCGCGACGCCCTCGCGCTGGCCGGCGGCGCGGGCATGCTGGTGCGCGAACTGCTGCGCTCCGACGACCCGCCGTCGCCGTTGAAGGGCGATTTCGCTCTTGGCAAGCGGGTGGCCTGGTCGCAGCCGGTGGCCCTGCGCGACATCAAGGCCATCGGCAAGCGTTTCGACGCCAAGGTCAACGACGTGCTGGTGGCCGCGATGAGCGGCGCGCTGCGCACCTACCTGAAGGACCGCGGCGTCGACGTGGACCACACCACCGTGCGCGCCATGGTGCCGGTCGATCTGCGCCCGCCCGAGCGCATCGGGCAGCTGGGCAACGAATTCGGGCTGGTGCTGCTCGATCTGGCCGTGACCAAGGCGCGCGCCGACCACCGCCTGGCGCTGACCAAGGCGCGCATGGACGCGCTGAAGCACTCGCCCGAGCCGCTGGCCACGAAGGCACTGCTCAACCTGCTGGGCCGCGGACCGAAGCTGCTCGAGGACATTTCCAACGACCTGTTCGGCCGCAAGGCCAGCGTGGTCATGACCAATGTGGTCGGGCCACCCGACGTGCTCTATCTGGCCGGCGTACCGATCGAACGCATCCTGCCCTGGGCGCCGCACCCGGGCAAGCAGCTGGGCATGGCGGTCAGCATCCTGAGCTACCGCGGCACGGCCTCGCTGACGGTGATCGGCGATGCCCGCCTGGTGCCCGACCCCGAACGCATCACGGCCGAGTTCAATCGCGAGTTCCAGAAGATGCTGAAGTACACGACGGCCGGGGCCAAACAGACGGCTGCCGCGAAAGTCCCGGTCCGCAAGACCCCGGCCAGGAAGCCGCCCTCCAGCAAAGCCGTGGCACGCAAGACAGCGGCGGCCCGAGCACCGAACACGCGGGCGCGAAGCGTCAGCCGCTGAGCAGCTTGTTGACCAGTTCGGCGGTGCTGGCCGCGCCCGCCTTGCGCATCAGCCGGGCGCGGTAGACGTCCACCGTGCGCGGGCTGATGTCCAGGCGCTTGCCGATCAGCTTGCTCGTCAGCCCGTCGATCAGCAGCGCGGCGATCTCGCGCTCTCGCGCGGTGAAATCCACCTTCAGCGCGCGCCGCGACGACAGGTCCTCGAAGGCCCAGATGCCGGCGGCATGCGGCTGCCGCGGGTCCAGCGCACGGCCGCTGACATGGCACCAGAAGAGCTCGCCGGCTCGGCTGCTGCCCAGGCGCTTCATCACCCGGTCGTCGGCATACCAACCGCTGGCATCCAGGCTCGCGACGATGCGTTGGCCGGTGCGCTCGTACTCGGCCTGCGTCGGGTACAGGCATTCGAAGGACTGGCCCACCATCTGCTCGCGCGTGGCGCCGAAGATCGCCAGCGCCTGGCGGTTGCAGTCGATCATCAGCCGCTGGCGCGACAGCACCAAGCCGATCGGCGCCAGCTCGAAGGCGGTTCGGTAGTCCAGCTGGCCGGTGTTCACACCAGCGCGTAGGTGGTGGTAGCGTGCGCCGCCAGCTCGCCGCGCGCGTCCAGGATCTGAATCTCACCGAACACCAGCTTGCGGCCCATGCGCAGCACGCGTGCCACGACGCGCGCCGTGCCCGAATCGCCGGGGATCGGGCGCAGGAAGCTGGTCTGCAGCTGCACCGTGGTCATCGGCTGGAAGCGGCCCAGGTGCGTGCAGATGGCCAGGATCATCGCCGTGTCGGCCGCGGCCATCATCGACTGGCCGCAGAGTACGCCGCCGCCGTGCACATGCCTGGGCGCCACCGGCAGCACCAGCACCACCTCGCCCAGGCTTGCCTGCTGCAGCTGCAGGTCCAACTCGGCCACCCACGGCGCCACCACCGAGGCGAGAATGCCATGCAGGGCGTCGCGGTCGATGGCGGGGGCGGCGGTCGTCATGCAGCAGGCTCCGGCAGTGGATTAATCAATTCTACGTAATGACTACTTAAGGCATTACGTAGTACGCTGCGCGGCTGCGACAACGCGTGAAGGACCCAGGCATGAGAAAGATCTATCCCAGCGCGGCCGAGGCGCTGAAGGGCATCGTCCAGGACGGGCAGCTGATGGCCGTGGGCGGCTTCGGCCTGTGCGGCATTCCCGAGGCGCTGATCGCCGCATTGCGCGACAGCGGCGTCAAAGGGCTGACGGTGATTTCCAACAATGCCGGCGTCGACGGCTTCGGCCTCGGCCAGTTGCTGGAGACACGCCAGATCAAGCGCATGATCTCCAGCTACGTCGGCGAGAACAAGGAATTCGAGCGCCAGTACCTGGCGGGCGAACTGGAGCTGGAATTCACCCCGCAGGGCACGCTGGCCGAGAAGCTGCGCGCCGGCGGCGCCGGCATCCCGGCCTTCTTCACCCGCACCGGTGTGGGCACACTGGTGGCCGAAGGCAAGGAGACGCGCGAGTTCGACGGCAAGACCTACGTGATGGAGCTTGGCCTGGTGCCCGACGTGTCGCTGGGCAAGGCCTGGAAGGCGGACCAGAGCGGCAACCTGATCTTCCGCCGCACCGCACGCAACTTCAACCCGGCCGTGATCATGGCCGGCAAGATCAGCGTGGTCGAGGTCGAGGAGATCGTGCCCACCGGCAGCTTCGATCCGGATGCGATCCACCTGCCCGGCATCTACGTGCACCGGCTGGTGCTGAACGCCACGCCGGAAAAGCGCATCGAGAAGCGCACCACCAAGCAGAACCCGAAGGGAGCCTGACATGCCTTGGACCCACGATCAGATGGCCGCGCGCGCGGCCCAGGAACTGCAGGACGGCTACTACGTCAACCTGGGCATCGGCTTGCCGACGCTGGTGGCCAACTTCGTCAGCCCCGACATCGAGGTCTGGCTGCAGAGCGAGAACGGCATGCTCGGCATCGGCCCCTTCCCGGACGACGCCGACGTCGACCCCGACCTGATCAACGCCGGCAAGCAGACCGTGACCACGCTGCCTGGCACCAGCATCTTCGGCAGCCACGACAGCTTCGGCATGATCCGCGGCGGCAAGATCAACATGGCCATCCTGGGCGCGATGCAGGTCACCGACAAGGGCGACCTGGCCAACTGGATGATCCCCGGCAAGATGGTCAAGGGCATGGGCGGCGCGATGGACCTGGTGGCCGGCGTGAAGAGCGTGCTGGTGCTGATGGAGCATGTGGCGCGCAAGAAGGACGGCGGCTTCGACCTGAAGATCCTGCCCAAGTGCACGCTGCCGCTCACCGCGGTGGGCGCGGTCGACCGCATCATCACCGACCTCGCGGTGATGGACGTTACGCCGCACGGCCTGAAGGTGGTGGAGATGGCGCCGGGCGTAACGCGCGAGGAACTGCAGACCAAGACCGGCGTGCCGCTGCAGTAGCGGTCCGGCGCGCAGGCCCTTGAAGCTGGCGGCGCGCTTGCACCGTCTTGCGGCGCCGGGCTCGGCGGCCCTGCTGGCGGCCTGCACGACAGCTCCCCCGGCCGGCGTTCCGCTGCCCTAGCCCCAATACTGTCCAGATGGAGGGATTTCGCCGACGGTCCGCCTCCATCGAAACTTCGGTTGTGGTGCACGATGGCGAGAACGCGCAAGGCGCTACCGGCGCAGGTTGACGTCGCCCATCTGATCAGTCGGGCCAGGCTTGGCGCATGCACTCGCGCATCTGGCGGTCGTCAGCCGCGGTGTCGACCATGAACCCGCTGGCGCCCAGGTATTCGGCCAGCAGCCCACGCAACGCTGGGTCGTCGTCGACCACCAGCACGCGGGGACGGTCGGGGCTCTCCCTGCGGGGCAGTCTGCTGTCGGCCCCGGCGCGTCGCCGTCAGCCATGAAACGTGCTGAAACGGATTGACACGCTGCGGCGGTCCATTGAAATCCTCACACGCCGCCATGCTCCTACAGTGTCCGGTAACCACTGCACGCGGCCAGGCAGGGCGTGTGTCCCTCCGCCAGAGACCGGTTCCAGAACATCCCAGAACGTCCGAAACAGAGCCACTTTGCGGGCGCTTTCATAGGTAGTTCTGTCGGATCACGTCCTATGGTGTTTCACAGCGTGCCTTGACAGCCCAGCCTTAGAAGGGGCACATTTGGGGGCACAAATGCCGAACTGCTGGGGGCACATCCCGGCAGAGCCAGAAATGCCGCTGGCTGATGCTTAATGCCGCAATGCCAAGTGCCCGGCCCAACGAGCACGCGCGCGCTACGCAGACAGCCATGGCCTCTATCTCGAGGTACTGCCTGGCGGTGGGAAGTACTGGCGGCTGAAGTACCGTTTTGGCGGCAAGGAGAAGCGACTCGGTCTTGGCGTCTATCCGACCGTATCGCTGGCCAGAGCCCGCCTGTCGCGAGTCGGCATAAATCGGCCACCCGGAGTCGGCATATACCGGCCACTTGGAGTGGCGCCGAAGGGCATCTCGAAGGACCTTGTGGACGGCGCTATTTTGCCGTGTGTTCGGACCCCTTTGCGGGGCTCTTGTCGAGGCCTTTTGCCAGTCCCCTTTTGGGTGCCGGCGGGACCTTCGGATCGCGGTAGGACGGCCCGTCGAGTTCCAGGCAGTAGGCGTTGTGGCGCAGCCGATCCAGCGTGGCGGAGGCCAACAGTTGGTTGGTGGCGAAGGCCTGGTCCCATTCGTCGAAGTCGAGATTGCTCGTCGCTATGGTGGCGGCCCGCTCGTAGCGCTCGGCGATGAGGTCGTGCAGATCTTCGTCGGCCGGCGCGCGTAGCGGCTTCAGGCCGAAGTCGTCGATGATCAACAACCCCACGCGCGACAGCGTGGCGAGCTTGCGGTCATACACGCCGGTGGCGCGCGCGGCGTTCAGGCTCTGCGTGAGAGCGGCGCAGGAGGTGAATACGACGTCCACCCCTTGGCGCACCGCACAGTGGCCCAGCGCCTGCGCCAGGTGGCTCTTGCCGATGCCGCTGGGCCCCACGATCAGCACCGGGGCCTTCTCCTGCAGGTAGCGGCCGGTGGCCAGGTCGTGGATGAGCGCGCGGTTGAGCTTGGGCAAGCGCTCGAACTCGAACTGTTCGAGCGTCTTGGTGGTGCGGAACTGCGCGCGGCGCAGCCGCATGGAGAACTTCTTGTTCTCGCGCCGGGCGACCTCGTCGCCGATGAGCATGGCCAGGAATTCGGTGTAGGCGAGCTTGCCTTGGATGGCCTGGCGGTTGCGCGATTCGAGTGAGTCCAGGATGCCCGACAGGCGCAGCTGCTTGAGCTGCGGAGCGAGCTCGGGGATGGGGTTGAGGGGGTTGGTGTTCAAGGGTTTTGTTCCTTTGGATCGTGGTGGGAGGCGGTGGTCATGTGGGCGAAGGCGGTGGACGGTGGGCAACGTGTACTCACGTTGTCCACGGGCTGGCGCCGGTGCGCGCCAGCGCATCGTGCACATGTCCACGGCCTGGCTGTTCATGGGAGGGTTGAGGGGGTGGTCGTGGCTGTGGGGTGGTGGGTCCTCCTGGTTGGGTCAATGCAGGGTGCTCGGATCAGTGCCAAACAGGTCGGCCGC
>Ga0316605_10001133_pt1 | contig 15768 bp, 12 predicted proteins | sample OWC_soil_day20_n_FD_207666 | JGI IMG/M metagenome (GOLD analysis project Ga0316605, IMG submission 207666) | Wetland soil microbial communities from Old Woman Creek delta, Ohio, United States - OWC_soil_day20_noCT | ecosystem: Environmental > Terrestrial > Soil > Wetlands | place: USA: Ohio... | reverse complement strand
GTAAGTTTTTTAACTGATTTAATAACTCATTTTTATAATAGGTTCACAGTGTTTCACGGTGTTTAACGATGGATCACAGTGTATTCGTTCGTAGTTATTCAATAAACCAAAGTTCATTTAAAAAGTTTAAAAAACATATTAAATAAAAAACACTGTGAAACACCTTATAACACTGTGGAACACTGCGTAAGTTTTTTAACTGATTTAATAACTCATTTTTATAATAGGATCACAGTGTTTCACGGTGTTAAACGATGTACCACAGTGTATTCGTTTGTCGTTATTTGATTAACTAATATGCATTTAAAATGTTTAAAAAACATATTAAATAAAAAAACACTGTGAAACATTTTATAACACTGTGGTACTCTGTGTTATTTTTTAATTGAATTAAAAGACGAAAGACGAATTTAATTGCAAATAGCTTAAATTCAATAAGATAAAAATATTAAACAATTTTTTTCAGATATAGTCCTCTAATTCAAAAAAAAGTTGTACTTTTGCACCCTCAAACAACGAGCGGTGCTGTAGCTCAGTTGGTAGAGCAACGGACTGAAAATCCGTGTGTCGGCAGTTCAATTCTGTCCAGCACCACAAAAAAGGCCTGAACTAATGTTCGGGCCTTATTGTTTGGATTTAACTAAGTAAGTTCTATTAACACATTTGAAAGAGAAACTGTATGGTAGATGTTACTTTTTATTTAGGATCTGTAGTAAATAATCATTGATTAGAGTTTCCAACTGATACGTATTAATGATCTCTTCCCCTTTCATATTTAAAACTTGTATATCCATATATCTGGATTGGTTTTGTTCCAGTTTAGTTAAAGATTCTTTGTACTTAACTTCATCATTTGAGTAGGTAATTGTGAACATATCTTCTCCATCTGTCATAATGCCATCATGTAAAATAACTTTTACTTTTTTGGCAATCCCGGGAATTTTTATATTTTTCCAGCAAACGACACCTCCTGAACCTTCAGGTTCTCCATACGTTTTGGATAGAATCATTTTTACCTGATCCAGATTCCCCTGAATCACAGTAAATGTTCGCGTTGTGTCATTAGGGAAAAATTGCTTGGAAATACCTAATTGATACTCTTCTTGTTGAGCATAACTCACTAGAGTTAGCATTAAAACGGCCAAGGCTAAAAAAAATTTTTGCATAATCTTAGTGCGTTAATTCAATATCAGGATAGGTGGTTCCGTTGATGGTAATATCCACTAAGTTATCTAAAGTGCCATCGCCAAAATCGATAACGATGTCTCTGTTACCCACTTCAATATGTAAAATTCCGGATACGAAATAACGATAAGCCATCACTCTTACTAAAGCTACGTCGATAGTATGGGTGTAATCGTTACCGTTTCTGTTGGTTCCGGTAAATGAACCGGTGATTTCATACGTGTTATCCCAGATGCTGGGTGTATTGATGCCATCAATTAAGGTTCTGGTTTTCGTTCCGGTTCTGGTGTATGTGGTTCCATCGGTAAATGTCACCATACAATTAGCTAACTGAATAGTAGTTACCAAAGGAGAAACTTTAGTGATGGTAATAGTACCGGTTATCTGGTTGTTGTTGATGGTAAAATTAGTAAATGTGATCACCCTTACAAAAGTGGAACTATCTGGGCCACCGGTTACATGAATATTCACGATTCCGTTTTTCACTCTTGAGTTAGGGAAATTGGGATTTGAATAATTTACAAAAGTAACGGTAATATCTCTGGATCCATCCGGATTAGTAACGATGGTATAGGTTTTGGAGCCATCTTTAGTTCCATTACCAATGCCTGATTTATCTTCTAAAATCATCGTTTGCACATCATCCGATTCGGCAATCATATCATCAAAATAACCATCAACCTGAAGATCATCTTTTGCTGCCTGTTTTCTATCTGCATCATCTATGTTTCCGTCACATGATGTTAGGGTAAATGCAGCGAATACGCCTAATAATAAGAACCATTTTCTTGTTTTCATACTTGATTTTGTTTGTAAAAGTGAAAAAATAAAGTCTAATAATGTAATAACTACAAATATTAGACTTTTATTATGGAAAAGGTTAAAATTGCAATAATTATCGAATTATCGTTTTTTCAGTTTAAGAGAAACAAGAATCATTCCAAATGTAATAAGGGCAATTCCAATAAAATTCCAATGAAATCCATTTGTTGTGGTTGTAAGTAAAATCCCAATCAAGGCTGAACCGGTAATTTGTCCGATACTTGTAAAAATGGTGATTAATCCCTGACTGGTAGAACGATCTTCCACAGATGTATTATTGAGAAGTATATAACGCAAGGAACTTCCGGAAAGGATGGAAAGTCCCAATCCAATCAATACTCCACTTACGTAATAAAATCCTATTATTCCATTTACTTGAGATAAAAAATAAAACCCGACAGAGAGCAAACTTAATCCGATCATAATGATCCATTTTACGCCAAACTTATCAATCATTCTTCCGAAAATGGGAGATCCAATCGCAGTAGCAAATACAAATGGGGTTAGCATAAAACTAGCCATGGAAGCTTCCACCTGGAATTCATGAATCACGAACTTAGGAATAAACACAAAACAGGCTTGTATTAAACCGGTTACTACAGCTAAAATACCGGCAATCAGAATTTGTGAATTCTTAAAAAAACTAAGTTTAATAATCGGATATTCGATATATTTTTCAGAAACAATAAGAAAAACAAACGCTAAAATAGCTATGATGAAAGGGATCAATACAGATAATTGAAAAACAGATGAAAGAGTATTCCCTTTTATACTATTCATCCCGTAAGTAAATGCAGTTAAAGCTATTCCCAAAGTGATAATTCCTTTCCAATCTATTTTGATAGTTTTGAAAACACTTTGTTTTGGAAGTATTTTGAAACTATAAAATATTAAAACAGCCGCAATCGGAAGGTTGATGATGAATAAAAAATTCCAAGAAAAATAGCTTAATAAAAAGCCGGCAATAAAGGGGCCTAATAGAAAAGCTAATCCAAATACAGCTCCAATCAAGCCTAAAATCCTACCTCTTTTTTCAACGGGAAAAAGATCCCCAACCAAAGCAGAAGCGACCGGAAAAATACCACTAGCACCAAATCCTTGAATGGCTCTTCCCACAATAAGCCAGTTAAAATCGTTAATAAATGATACAATAACAGACCCTAAAGCAAACAAAGAAATGGCAATAATATAGATATTTCTTCTTCCATATTTATCTGATAATCTTGCAAATAAAGAGATCCCTACTAAATTTAACAGTACATAACTGGAAAAAATAAATCCTGATTCCCTGCTGGTTATATGTAATGTTTTTTCGATCATTGGGATCGCCGGTCCCACAATCGAAATATCGAGAGCTCCCATTAAAACGCCAAAGAATAGCAATCCTATGATCTTATTATTTTGATTTTTTTCAATACTTTTTGTTTTCATTTCTTTAAATATCAGCGTTTTAAGTTCATTATTTATTGTTTTCAGCCATCAGTTCTTCCCGATGTTTCCGGTATTCAATGATTGGTTTATCTCCAATAATTAATTTTTCATCCATCCTTAATGTACTCTTTTTGGGAATTTGGGTAATCACGATCCTTTTATCTTGTCGTAGGATAATAATACTGGAGACTTTGCCAAAATAGTTAACGATTTGTTTTAAAACAGGAATTTTAATAAATTTTTGATAAAATCGAATATAGACAATTGAATTTTCTTCATCAACCGGGACGAACGCTGCAAAAGCACGAACTTTATCTGCTATAAAATTCTGCCATATATTGGGATAATGGAATTTTAAATAGAAGAAATCTTTATAATCTTTTATTTCTTCCGGTTTAAGGGGTTTTGTATGTCCGTCATCTACTACATTATTCACATAAAAAGTGATCATTTCACCTTCCCGTTCCACCACAGGACCATTTACCAAGGTTTTATTCCCTTTTCCAATTGTTGTTTTATGAACAAAAGGTAAATGAACGACATCTAATTGATTTTCAATGGATCTCGAATAATGGACACCCCAATGATCTTTAAAACTTGAATAAGAAAAATCTTTCAACTCAGTAAAAAAGAAAGGTTCAGCGGTTATTTTTTCTTCGGCACCATACCAAACCCAGATCAATCCGTAGTTTTCATAAGTTTTATAATATTTAACCTTCATTGATTCAGGAACAGAAGCATTTTTCCCATTTGCCGGAATGGTGGTCACTTTTCCTGATTTATCATAGAGAAAACCATGAAACGGGCACTCTACTTTTCCATCAACGATCTTGCCACACGATAAAGAGGCACCCCGGTGACAGCATTGATCATGAATACAGGAAATGGAACCATCATCATTTCTCCACAGAACCAGATTTTCACTAAATCTTTTAATTTTTAAAGGTTTATTCTTTTTTAATTCCTTAGAGTCAAGGACCACATACCATTGATTGTAAATCATATTATTTTGTTTTTGGTTTAACGGACGAATTTTTATTGAATTAGTTCACAAAATTAATAAAATTTTTGGGTCTTAGGTTTAAGGTTTTAGTTTTTAGTTCTTCACTCCTTACTCCTTCGGCCTTATTCTCCGCACATTTAGCACACAGATGACACCGATGAAACAGATTTACACAGTTTGAATGTCAATAGTCGATAGTCAATGGTCGATAGTATTGAAAATATGATATGTAGGTTTAAGGGTTTTTATTATTTTCTAAACAAAAAAACTGATAGCTGATACCTGATAGCTGAAAGCCCTTGGCCTTGAGCCTCCCTTGCATTAGGGCGGAGCCGAGAAAGCCCGCAAAGGAGGAAGCCGATGTGATGCAGGGAGAAAAAGAGCGAACTTGTGAGCTCCTTTTTCGACCATGCAGTCACACGGCTTACGACTGCGGACTTGAAGGCGGAGACCGACGGCGAGCTTGCGAGCCGGAATGCCCAAGTTAATAAGCTAATGAGATAATAAGCTAATGAGATAATAAGCTAATAAGCTAATTGAATTAGTAATGAAGAGTGAATAATTAATAGTACAATCTTTTTGGTCGATAGACTTTTGGCTTTTGACCTTAGACATTAGACTTTTCACTGATAAAAATTGTTAAATCAAAAGTCTATGTCGGAAAAATTCCCTAATTTTGCCCCTTATTAAATATTATATTATGGCGATTGAATTATCCGAACAAGAAATTATCAGAAGACAAAAATTAGAGGAGTTTAACAGACTGGGAATCAACTCTTACCCTGCAGAATTGTATGAAGTGAATGTAAATTCAAAAGAGATTAATGAGAACTTTCCCAAAGATCAGTCTTTGTATCAAAATGTTAGTTTTGCAGGAAGAATCATGCACCAAAGAATTATGGGAGCCGTTTCTTTTTACGAATTGCAAGATGCACACGGTAAAATTCAAATTTATGCCAAACGGGATGAATTGTGCCCGGGGGAAGATAAAACCTTATATAACGGCGTTTTTAAAAAATTAGACATAGGCGATATTATCGGTGTTAAAGGGTTCGTTTTTTATACGCAAACCGGCGAAATCAGTATTCATATTAAAGAGTTTACCATTTTGTGTAAATCTCTTCGTCCACTCCCAATTGTAAAAGAAAAAGATGGTGAAGTGTATGATGCTTTTCAAGATCCTGAACAAAGATATCGTCAAAGATATGTTGATTTGATTGTTAATCCTCAAGTAAAAGACACTTTCATCAAAAGAACTCAATTGGTAAACACCATGCGTAATTTCTTAAATGAAAAAGGGTATCTCGAAGTGGAAACTCCAATTCTTCAGCCTTTGTATGGTGGTGCCGCGGCTCGTCCTTTTAAAACACACCACAACAAACTGGATATGACATTATACCTTCGTATTGCGAATGAATTGTATCTCAAAAGATTGATTGTTGGTGGTTTTGATGGTGTTTATGAGTTTTCCAAAGACTTTAGAAACGAAGGGATGTCAAGATTTCACAATCCTGAGTTTACACAAATGGAGCTTTATGTAGCTTACAAAGACTACGAATGGATGATGAATACCGTTGAAGAGATGGTAGAAGCAGTTGCATTAAAACTTCATGGAACAACACAAGTGCAAGTGGGTGAGAATATTATTGACTTCAAAAGACCATGGAAACGTTTCACCATGTATGGTGCTATCGAACATTTTACCGGCACTGATATTTCCGGAATGAACGAAGAGGAGATGGCAGAATTTGCTAAAAAATGTGGTGTTGAAGTGGATGCCTCTATGGGTCGTGCTAAGTTAATTGATGAGATCTTTGGAGAAACTTGTGAAGCGAAATTGATTCAACCCACCTTTATTCACGATTACCCAATCGAAACCTCACCTTTGACTAAAAAACACCGTTCAAAACCGGGCTTAACCGAAAGATTTGAAGCCGTTTGTAATGGAAAAGAGATCTGTAATGCCTATTCAGAGTTGAACGATCCAATTGACCAAAGAAAACGTTTTGAAGATCAGTTGGAGTTAGGAAAAAGAGGAGATGAAGAATCTATGGTTTTAGATGAAGATTTCCTAAGAGCTCTTGAGTTTGGTATGCCTCCAACAGCAGGATTAGGAATTGGTATTGATCGTTTATCAATGATCATGACCAACTCTCCATCTATTCAGGATGTTTTATTCTTTCCACAGATGAGACCTGAAAAGAAAAAAGAGGTAAGTTCAGAGCAAGACTTCATCAATGTTGGCGTTCCTCAACCTTGGATTGCAGCTCTTTACAAACTCAATATCAATACTTTAGAATTATTAAAAGAAGCAAATCCAAATAAATTACTTAATGATTTAGGCGGAATGAGAAAAAAACTCAAAATGGATGTTCCTGCTGTTCAACTACAGGAGATTCAAAACTGGATTGCAAATATCAAATAAAACCTTAATAATAATCAACCTATTAAAAAAATCAAATATCATGAAAAAAGTACATAATTTTAATGCCGGCCCTTGTATCCTTCCAAAGGAAGCGATCAACAATTCGATTGAAGCTCTGAAAGACTTTGTCGGAACAGGAATGTCAGTAATTGAAGTATCTCACCGTTCAAAAGAGTGGGAAGCAGTAATGAAAGAGTGTGAAGATTTATGGAGAGAATTATTAAATATCCCTGACAATTACAAAGTATTATTCTTAGGTGGTGGTGCAAGTTTACAATTCTGCATGGTTCCAATGAACCTATTGGAAACCAAAGCTGCATACTTGGAAACAGGTGTTTGGGCAAAAAAAGCATTAAAAGAAGCTAAAGGATTAGGTAATGCTGTATGTGTTGCTTCTTCTGCAGATAAAACTTACAATTATATCCCTAAAGGATATGAAATCCCTACAGATGCAGATTATTTCCACATCACAACCAACAATACTATTTACGGAACTGAGATCAAATACGATATGGATTGCCCTGTAACTTTAGTTGCAGACATGTCATCAGATATCATGAGCCGTCCTGTTGATGTTACCAAATATGGTATGATTTACGGTGGTGCACAAAAAAATGTAGGACCTGCAGGTGTTACTTTTGCAATCATCAGAGAAGATATTTTAGGAAAAGTATCTCGTTATTTACCAACAATGTTAGATTACAGAACTCATATTCCAGAAGGTTCTATGTTCAATACTCCTCCTGTATTTTCGATTTATGTAATGACTCAAACCTTAAAATGGTTAAAGAGCATTGGTGGATTAGAAGCGATGAACAAAATGAATGTTGAAAAAGCAAATATTCTTTATAACGAAATCGACCGTAACCCTATGTTTGTAGGAACAGCTGAAAAAGAGGATCGTTCTTTAATGAACATCTGCTTCGTGATGAGCGAACAATACAAAGATAAAGAGGATGCTTTCATGGCATTTGCAAAAGAACGTGGTATGGTTGGTATCAAAGGACACCGTTCAGTTGGTGGTTTCCGTGCTTCCACATATAACGCTTGTCCAAAAGAAAGTGTTGAAGCTTTAGTAGCTTGTATGCAAGAATTTGAAAAATTAAACGCTTAAGATCATGAAAGTATTAGTAGCAACCGATAAACCATTTGCAAAAGCAGCAGTGGACGGAATTAGAAATATTGTTGAAGGTGCCGGTCACGAATTAGCACTTTTGGAAAAATACACTGATGTTAATGATTTTTATGCAGCCGTTAAAGACGCTGATGCATTGATCGTTAGATCAGATAAAGTGACTAAAGAGGTGATCGATGCCGCTCAAAATCTTAAGATTGTCGTTCGTGCCGGTGCAGGATATGACAATTTAGATTTAGCCGCTTGTACAGCAAAAAATATTGTGGCCATGAACACTCCGGGGCAAAACTCCAATGCTGTTGCTGAGTTAGCTTTAGGGATGATGGTCTTTATGGCACGTAATCAATTCACACCCGGTACAGGTGGTGAGTTATTAGGGAAAAAACTAGGGATTCATGCTTACGGAAATGTAGGTAGATTAGTAGCTAAAATCGCTAAAGGTTTTGGAATGGATGTTTATGCTTTTGACCCATTTGTATCTGCTGAAAAAATGAGTGCAGAAGGGATTAAACCTTGTCAAAGTATTGAAGAAATGTACAGCACCTGTCAGTATATTTCCTTACATATTCCTGCTAATAATCAAACTAAAAAATCGATTGGTTACGATCTTTTATCAAAGATGCCAAAAGGGGGTTGTTTGGTAAATACGGCTCGTAAAGAGGTTATTCATGAAGAAGAATTAGTAAAAGTTTTAGAAGAACGTGCTGATTTAAAATACATTACTGATATCGCTGCTGATAATCAAGCTGAGTTGAACGAAAAATTTGGAACAAGTGTTTTTGCATCTCCCAAGAAAATGGGTGCTGAAACAGCAGAAGCCAACATCAACGCCGGTCTAGCATCAGCAAACCAGATCATCAAATTCTTCCAAACGGGAGACACTACTTTTAAAGTAAATTAAAATCCGACCGTGTTCCTACAATTGGGGACAAGAGACTGGAGACAGGTGTCTGGTGTTAATCAGAAAATGGCAGATTTGCAAGGTGCAGGTTTGCCATTTTTGGTTTTAAAAATGGTAAATAATGGCAAAACGACTTATTGAACTGTAAACATTAATAGGTACATTTCCTAGAGGTATGCGATATTTTATAGAGTATTCCCAACTTATTTTCCCTGAAAAGATACCCAAATCATTTAATATTGGACCATTTATTCCTACTCCGAAAGCCGGATTGTTGATTAATTCTTTATAATGAATGTCACCATAACACCGATAATATCCAAAATTATAAGAACCTTCAATAAAAAAACGGGATTTCCAAAAATAGTACCTTGCATAAAGAGATGCATTAATCATATTTACTGTAATATCTTTTAAAGAGTTATTTGCATACATTTGTTGATAATAAAGTGAAAATGAGATGGAAAAATTATTAAAAACAAAATAGGAAAAAGAGGGAGCAATAGTAAAACCATAACTGCCAATATTTAAAGAATAATAATCAAATTTTGGGAATAAGGTAACACCAAGTGTATAAGATCCTTTTTTATAAGGAAGCATTGTTGATGGCGATCCAAAAAATGAAATAGAGAGTAACAATAGGACGAAAAGAACAAAACATTTTTTTTTCATAAAAAAGAAATCTTAGAAATGATAAGTTAAACCAATTTTTAAATCTAAAAGAAATGGAGGTGCTGAATTAGTTGGTTTTCTTAGATCAAAAAATGAATGATAAATAACATGAAACCCTAAATGATCGTTAAACACTCCTAAATTTTGTCTAAAGATATGATGGAAACTTAACCCATAAGAAATTCCTGAACTATATTCTAATCTTTCACCATATATTTTATTATAATCTTTCTTATATCCATAAAAATAACCCAGATCAAAAGAGATTTTGCGTGTAAAAAATGGAAAATAAGAAGCATAAGGTTGGATCAAAAACGAGTTTTCAGAACTATAAAAATCAGAGAGTATGTAATATTTTGTATTTTGGTACGCTATAAGACAAGAGATAGATAAGTTTTCATAAACAAAATAACTCATATTTATGGCATAAATTCCCCCTTTTGGTTTGGGCATTGAATCTACTTTAGCACTAGTAATGATAAAAGATGGCATTACTGATAGGGTAATTGAAAAATTATTTTTTTGGAATTGCTCAACAGGATTAGGGTTAAAAAGCTGACCTTTAGCGATCAAATTTATTAGAAGAAGTAAAATCAACAGCGTTTTTTTCATGACATATATATTTTCAATGAATCAATATTATCTAAAAAAGATGATAAAGTATAAACTTGAAGTTAGATGCAAATATATTAAAAAAAACAGAATGTTCAATTTTCATTATTCATTCGTCTGCAGTCCGAAGTCCGCTGTCCGTAGTCTTTTTTTTCTGGGCATTCCCCTTTGGCTGCGCTCAAGCCATTTCCGAGCAAATATGAATAATGGTAGCGTCGCCAGCCAAAGGGTCGGTCTCCGCCTGCAAGTCCGCAGTAATAAGCCGTGGGACTGCATGGTCGTTAAAGTAGCTCACAGGCTCGCTCTTTAACTCCCTGCATTCCATTGGCTTCTTCCTTTGCGGGCTTTCTCGGCTTCGCCCTAATGCGGAGGACAATTTTCCGGCGGAGCTCTAAATTGGGTATTCTATTAAATGATTGGTAAAAAAAATTGTAAATTTTTCATTCATTGTAAAATATGGAATGTAGCGATTTTACATCCATGCTTCACCAACCTTTTAACAGAATATGCAAGTAGCACTCCGTCGGGTAGTGAACCCGCATTAGGGCGGAGGCCAGGTACCCTAATAAAGTAACAGGGAACAGGTAACAGGTAACAGGTAAAAAGTAACAAGTAACAGGGAACAGGTAAAAGGTAACAGGTAAAAGGTAACAAGTAACAGGTAACAAGTAACAAGTAACTGGTAACAAGTTACAAGTAAAAGGTATTGCTTTCTAAAATATTATAATTTAGATTTTTGAGCACATGAGCATATTGAGCATCACGAGCACATGAGCACAGGCCGGAGACCGACGGCAGCAGGGTTGGATTGTGGGATGGATGATGCCGGAATGCCCAAATTATAATTTTAATAATTTTTTTACATCATTTGTGAAGTGTTGGATATCCTCTTCTGTTGTGTCCCAGGAGGTCACCAATCTGATTTCGTGCGTGTTTTCATTCCAAACATAAAAGAAATGGTGTTCCAAAAGTTTTTCAATGAGTACCGGATCCATTTTCACCAGAATGATGTTTCCCTCTGTTTCCTGCGTAAACTCAAATGGAGCTATTTGTGATAACTGTTCTCTTAGTAAATGGGCCATCTTATTGGCATGTGTCGCATTTTTTAGCCATAAATCGTTCTCTAAATAAGCATCAAACTGGGCAGAACAAAACCTCATTTTAGAATATAACTGAGCTGATTGTTTGCGGATATATTTCATATTTTCAGCCAACTCTGGTCTAAAAGTGATCACAGACTCACCTAACATCATTCCATTTTTAGTACCACCAAAACTAAGTATATCCACTCCTGCATCAGCTGTAAGTGCTTTCAATGAAACCCCTAAGGAAGCAGCAGCATTTGCAATTCTCGCCCCATCTAAATGTAGATACATATTATTTTGATGTAAAAGATCTGCTAATTCATTGATTTCCTGAATAGTATATGCAGTTCCCAACTCTGTTAACTGAGAGATATAAAGCACTTTGGGTTGTGCATGATGTTCAAATCCAAACTGATGAAAAAAGGGTTGCAATTTGTCCGGTGTAACTTTTCCATTTGATGTAGAAACACTTTTCAGAGAAGCACCAGTCAGCCACTCCGGAGCTCCACATTCATCAACAAAAATGTGCCCGGTTTCAGCAGAAATGATCGCATGGAACGTTTGAACACAAGCTTTTAAAGCACAAATATTCGCCCCAGTTCCATTAAACATGGGAAAAAACTGCGCTTTTTCACCAAAAATCCGACTTATTTTTTCAGACACTTTTTGAGTATAAGGATCATCCCCATAAGCAATTACATGGTTAACATTAGCATTATTAATAGCATTTAAAATATCAGGATGTATCCCTGAATGGTTATCACTTCCAAAACTTCTCATTTTTATAAAATTTGATGTAACAAAAGTACAAATCTTTACTTTTTGTTCGGCACACTCTTTTTCAATCATAATATTTGTTATTTTTGCACCCTTTTTAAGCATTATAGTAAACTTTCATTTATGCTGTTTAACACCATAGAATTTGCTCTTTTTTTACCGATTGTGCTCATCCTTTACTTCTCTATTCCCCATAGATGGAGATGGTGTATCCTTTTAGCTGCCAGTTACTACTTCTATATGTGTTGGAAGGTGGAGTATATCTTTTTGATACTATTTTCCACGCTTATAGATTACTTTATGGCTATACAGATTGAAAAAAATCCAAATAAAAAATGGAAGTTTCTGCTGCTATTGGTCAGTTTGGTAACCAATTTTGGATTGCTTTTCTATTTTAAATATTACAATTTCGTAAGTACTTCCTTAAACGAATTATTTGCCTATATCAAAATGGACACCGAGATCCCTATGATGAAACTACTTCTTCCTGTAGGGATATCTTTTTATACATTTCAAACCTTAAGTTACACTATTGATGTCTTTTTTGGCAAGCAAAAAGCGGAAAAACATCTGGGTTATTTTGCATTATATGTTACCTATTTTCCTCAATTGGTTGCTGGTCCCATTGAACGATTTTCCACATTAACCCCACAACTTAAGGAGAAACACACTTTTACTTATGAAAATCTGAAAAAAGGGTTTCAGATGATATTGTATGGACTCTTCATCAAAATGGTAATTGCAGATAATCTATCAGGTTTTGTAGATCAAATTTACAATAATCCTACTCAATATGGATCAAAAGATTTAATTACCGGCATCTTTTTATATTCATTTCAGATATACAGTGACTTTTTTGGATATTCAACCATCGCTATTGGTAGTTCCATTTTATTTGGTGTTCATTTGATGGATAATTTTAAAACGCCATATTTAGCGAAGAATATTGCTGAATTCTGGCAACGCTGGCACATCTCTTTATCCACTTGGTTCAGGGATTATGTTTATTTTCCAATGGGGGGCAATAAGGTAGCCAAAGGGAGATGGTTTCTTAATATAATGGTTGTTTTTGTTGCCAGCGGGATCTGGCATGGCGCCAACTGGACCTTCCTGATCTGGGGATTTCTCTATGGTCTAATTTACATTTTAGAAAAATTATTTAATGATCTGTTTCATATCCATAACAAATGGAAGCCTTTCACAATTGGGCATCTATTACTGGCATTAAAAACTTTTGTTTTAGTAACATTGATCTGGATCTTTTTTAGAAGTCAAAGTTTTCACGACGCAATGGTGATGTTTCAATCGATATTCAGTAACAACAGTTCTCCGAAAGCGTCCTTGATTATCCCCGCTTTTGTATGGATATTTTTAGGATTATTTATATTGAGTGATTTTCTTTTTTACAACAAAAGATTTGATATTCAAGTGAATAAAATGCCATTTTGGGGAAGATGGGTTGTTTACGCCGTATTGATATTCAGTATTATTGTTTTTTCAGGAGTTGATAACTTCCCATTCATTTACTTTCAATTTTAGAAAATTATGTGGAAAAAAGTCGTATTAAATTTCTTGATTTTAATAGGAGTACTTGTCATAAGCAATTATGTTTACACCAAATGGTTTTTTGAAGATGACCTCAAAAAAAACTCGGATATTATTCAGATAGTTCGAGAACTCCCAAAAGAAACAGAGATCGTTTATGTAGCAGAATCATCTAATATTACCTATAGAATGGATGATTTAGACAAACGAAAGATCTCTGAATTCATTGGAGATTATTATCCAGGTATACAAGTGAGTGATCTTACAAAAGCCGCATCACATGCCGGAATTTATAAAGTTTTATTAGAACAGATTCCTAAGGAAAGCAAGGTAAAAATAGTGATTATAACCTTAAATTTGCGTTCATTTAATGCCCAATGGATCTATTCTAATCTGGAAACAGCGCTTCAGAAAAGTGTAGTATTACTAAAAAACAATCCCCCTTTAGTGAATCGATTTTTATTATCCTTTAAAGCGTATGATATTAAGACCGACAAAGAACGGCAAGCCCAAATCATATCTTACTGGAAATCAGCCAAATTTAAAACGCAACATCTACCCTATAAAAATGTGATTGAATGGGATCGGTTTATGGCACAAAAGGGGATTCTTGATTCATCAGGAAGATATGACACTATACTTACACCATTAGCTTGCAGTTATATCAAAACTTATGCATTTGAATTAGATACATTGAGTAATATCAGAATTAAAGACTTTGACAAAATAATCAAGCTAGCCAAACAAAGAGGATGGAACCTTGTTTTCAATTTATTACCTGAAAATCTGGAGCAGGCTGATCGTTTGGTAGGAAAAGAATTAGTTCAGATGATCGAACGTAATGCGGAGATTCTAAAAAAATATTACTCTAATAAAGGAGTTGTAGTTGTTGACAATTTACATTTAGTTAAAGATGACCAATTTATTGATCGGGATTTTCCCACTGAACATTATGCTGAACAAGGGAGAAAAGCGATAGCCGAACAAGTATCCAAAAGTTTAAAATGTTGGTATGGGTCATATTACAAAACTCCTATTTACACAACGATTCCGAAAACGACCCTTTTAAACACATGTGAAAATTCGGAGATTTGGAACCAGCGACAAACCATCACAACAGAAAAATCGTATTCCGGGACCAAATCGTCCTTATATTATGGAGAGAATCCATATTGTATAACATTAGAATATCCGATAGGGCGAGTATCAGATTCATTAAAGAACAAACTAACGATTTCCTTTTGGTATTTACAAAATTCTGATTCTGAGGCTTCTCTGATTATTGAATCGATCAAGTTCAACCAATATCATTTAACAAATCAATATTCAATTACGAATTCAAATTCAAAAAAGGGTATCTGGGAGTTTTATTCCACGACCATTGAATTAGGAGATAGCATGAAAAATGCGGATGTATTAAAGATCTTTTTGTATAACCCAACCGGAGAGAAGAAATACGTCGATGATTTTTACGTAAATTTTCAATAAGGCATAAGATTCGAATGCTCGGAATGCTCGATTGCTCGATTGCTCGAATGTTCTTTGTGCTCGTCTGCAGGGGCGATTCATCCGGCGGAGCAATTATATCCTAATCTAAAAAATGATTGGTAAAAAATTCACAAATAACTGATTTGTTGACAGATATAAAACTTTTTAATTTTCATATCTTTAGTACCAATCTTATATTAGAATAGAATATTAGTGGCAAACCTGTACATTTCATAACAAAAAACAAGCACATAAAACTCTTATCACTTTTCTATTATCACTTTCACTATTCATTAGTCTGCAGACCGCCGTCCGTTGTCTGTAGTCTTTTTTCAGGGCATTCCCCTTTGGCTGCGCTCAATCTAATCCATAACAAAACAAAAAATGAGCCCCATCGCTAGCCAAAGGGTCGGTCTCCGCCTGCAAGTCCGCAGTAATAAGCCGTGGGACTGCACGGTCGTTAAAGTATCTCACAGGCTCGCTCTTTAACTCCCTGCATCCCATCGGCTTCTCCCTTTGCGGGCTTTCCGGCTTCGCCCTAATGCGGGGGGACTTTTTTCCGTCGGAGCTCTTAATATGGTATTCTACTAAATTATTGGTAAAAAATTGTCTAAATTATTTATTTTTAACTATATACAAAATTATGTGATTTTGCTTCGACTCTTCACCAATCTTTTATCAGAATAG
>Ga0316605_10001132_pt1 | contig 15785 bp, 13 predicted proteins | sample OWC_soil_day20_n_FD_207666 | JGI IMG/M metagenome (GOLD analysis project Ga0316605, IMG submission 207666) | Wetland soil microbial communities from Old Woman Creek delta, Ohio, United States - OWC_soil_day20_noCT | ecosystem: Environmental > Terrestrial > Soil > Wetlands | place: USA: Ohio... | reverse complement strand
GCGCCAAAGAGCATCACGCCGGCGCCGGATATTGAGGCCTACCTGTCTTTCGTGATGACCATGTTCCTGGCCTTCGGCATTGCCTTCGAGGTGCCGGTGGCGCTGGTCGTGCTGGTCAAGCTTGGTGTGGTGACGGTGGAGAAACTCAAGGAATGGCGATCCTACTTCATTGTCGGCGCTTTTATCGTCGCCGCCGTGGTGACGCCGCCGGACGTGGTGTCGCAATTGGCCCTGGCCATCCCGATGTGTCTGCTCTACGAACTGGGAATTCTTGCGTCCCGCCTAGTGAGCAAACCGGCAACGCCTGCGGTCGACGCTGCCTCGGCGGCAGAAATGGGCAGCGAGATGGATCGTGCCGAAGAAGCCTTCCGCAAGCTCGAAGGCAAGTAGTCAGCGCGCCTTGACTGGTCCGGGCCGGGTTTCCAGCATCTTCACCGCGTCCCCTTCCTCGAACCACCACAGCGTTCCCGGCAGCATCGGCGTCCATAACTCGTTGTCGGTCAGCGGCAGCGTAGCGATGACCGCGACGCGATCCTCCGGTGAGGTGACGTCGCTGAAATCGACGGTGACGTCCTGATCCATCAGGTGGGCCTGGGCGAACGGTGCCTGGCGGACGATATAGTTCAGTTTGGTCGAGGCATGGGCGAACAGGCAGTCACCGTTCGACAGCAGGAAGTTGAACTCTCCATGCTCGGCAATGCTTACGGTCAACGCGTGAATGGCGGCAAAAAGTTCGGCCCGTGCCGGACTGGTGCTGCCGAACTGCTGGCGCAGTTGCTGCAACAGCCAGCAGAAGGCGCGTTCGCTGTCGGTCAGTCCGACCGGGACGAAGCTGCCATCCAGTTCAGGGTTGAAGTCGAGCAGGTTGCCGTTGTGGGCGAAGATCCAGTAGCGGCCCCACAGTTCGCGCATGAAGGGGTGGGTGTTCTCTAGTCCGACCGAGCCTTGCGTCGCCTTGCGGATATGGGCGATGACGCTTTTCGAGCGGATCGGGTAGGCGCGGACCAGTTCGGCGAGCGGCGAGGTGCACGACGGCTGTGGGTCGAGAAAAAGCCGGGTGCCCTTACCTTCGAAGAAAGCGATGCCCCAGCCGTCGGAATGGACGTCGGTGGCACCGCCGCGGGCCTGGAATCCAGTGAAGGAGAAACAGATATCGGTCGGCACGTTGCAGTTCATGCCGAGCAGCTGGCACATGGCTTACTCTTTCTCGGAGCGTATGGCCGGGCGCTTGCCAATCCTGACCTGGACCTCGACGATGCTCTTGTCGCGACGCAGACGGAAATTGGCGCGTTCGTCCGGCTTCAGGCCGGCAATCAGGTCGAGCATGACCTGCGGATCCTTGACCGGCTTGCCACCGACTGCCAGCAGCACGTCACCCGGGCGCACGCCGGCCTGGTCGGCCGGGCTGCCGCGCACGACGCCGGCGATCAGGGCGCCCTGGTTGTCCGGCAGCCCGAAGGACTCGGCCAGTTCGGCAGTGATTTCCTGCGCTTCTACGCCGATCCAGCCGCGGGTGACCGCCCCGTTCTGGATGATCTGTTCCATGATGTTCTTGGCGCTGGAAACGGGAATGGCGAAGCCGATGCCGTGCGAACCGCCGGTGCGCGAGTAGATGGCGGTATTGATGCCGACCAGGTTGCCATGAACGTCGACCAGGGCGCCGCCGGAGTTGCCGGGATTGATCGCGGCATCGGTCTGAATGAAATTCTCGAAGGTGTTGATGCCGAGGTGCGAGCGGCCCAGTGCCGAGACGATACCCATGGTCACCGTCTGGCCGACGCCGAAGGGGTTGCCGATGGCCAGCACGACATCGCCGATGCGCAGGCTGTCCATCTGGCCGAAGGTGATTGCCGGAAGCTTGTCAGCTTTGATCTGGAGCACAGCCAGGTCGGATTCCGGATCGCTGCCGATGACCTTGGCCCGGTAGGTCTTGCCATCGTTGAGTGAGACCTGAATGTCGTCGGCGGCTTCGACGACGTGGAAATTGGTCAGGATGTAGCCGTTGGCGCTGACCACGACACCGGAGCCCAAGCCGGAGTTGCGTTGCGGCTGGCCATCGAGGCGGTCGCCGAAGAAATGGCGGAAGATTGGATCGTCGAACAGCGGATGGCGCTGGGCCTTGATTTCCTGCGTGGTGTAGATGTGCACGACGGCCGGCAGGGCCGCGCGGGCCGCGTCACGGTAGGAGCCGGGCGCGCCGCTTCCGTCTTCGTGGCCTGCCGGCGCCTCCTGCAAGGCGATGACCGACTGCCGCCCGGGTAGCCATTCCGGCTTCAGGGTGGTAACGACAAACAGAACGGCAAGCGCAACAGTTACCGTTTGTGCAAAAATCAGCCACAACCTGTGCATGAAAGACCGTATCGATGAAACGTGAAGATTTGGTGGAGTATCTGGAAGAGCTGTTGCAGCCAGCGAAGTTCCGCGATTATTGCCCAAACGGCCTGCAAGTGGAAGGACGGGCCGAGATTGCCCGGGTGGTGGCGGGAGTGACGGCCAGCCAGGCCCTGCTCGATGCGGCGGTCGCCCGTGGGGCAGACACCGTGCTGGTTCATCATGGCTATTTCTGGAAAGGCGAGGATGGTCGGGTTACCGGCCTCCGTCGCCACCGCCTGGGCACGCTACTGACGCATGACATCAATTTGCTGGCCTATCATTTGCCGCTTGATGCCCATCAGGAACTGGGCAACAACGCCCAACTGGCCACCCGCTTCGGCTGGCTGCCGGAAGGGCGCTTCGGCGAACAGGAGATTGCCTGGTTCGGCCGTTTGGCCGAACCCTGCACGGCCGGCGAGCTGACTGATCGCTTGGCGCAAGGTCTTGGCCGTCCGCCCTTATTGATCGGCGAGCCCGGCCGGCCGGTGCGGCGGATCGGCTGGTGCTCCGGTGGGGCACAGGGCTATTTCGAGCAGGCTATTGCGCTCGGACTCGATGCGTATGTCTCCGGCGAAATATCGGAGCAGACCGTTCATCTGGCCCGCGAAAGCGCTGTCGCTTACTTGGCCTGTGGTCACCATGCCACCGAGCGCTATGGGGTGCAGGCACTGGCCGGTCATTTGGCCGGGCGTTTCGGCCTGGCCTGCGATTTTGTCGATATCGACAATCCGGTCTAGCCTGGGCGTTTCAGATCGTACCCTGCTTCGAGGATGCGCATGAGCAGGGCGATTTCCTCGACGATCTCAAGGGGAAAGCCAAAGCGCTGCCCGGCCCGGTTGTCATGGATCAGGTCATAGAGGTAGTCCATGCATTCCTGCTTCCCCCACTGGCTGACCAGGCGCCAGGTGATGTGGGCGTAGTCCTCCAGGGCCTTGAGGCCGGAAGCCGGGACGCTTGAAGTGTCCCAGTCGGGAATGTGCATATTGAATTTTTCCCGGGTGCGTTGTGACAGGGCGTCGAATTCGGTACGCATGTCGGCTCGCCGGTAGAGATCGAGCAGCATCAGCCAGGGCTGGACATTGTCCGGGGCATTCAATTCGACATGCCGGGCCAGCGTTTCGGCAGCGCCCTTGATGCGGCCATAGGAGAGCATGATTTCGGCAAGTTCGAGGGCGGAAGCGGTTTCGTTGAAGTCCACCGCAACCGCCTCGGGGGCCAAAGATATCGCCGAAATGTCGTCCAGCGGGATGTCGACCGCAGTATTTGGCGGGATGCTCTCGCGTGCTGCTTGGCTGTCCTGGAGGCTGCCCGGAGCCTGATCTACCGGTACGGGACCAGGGGGCGTTACGCTGCTGGCTGGAGTTTTTGGGATCAACTGTTCAAGGGTGGCCTGGTTGCGCCGGCGACTGAACAGATGGGCCAGGCCGGCCGCGATGCCGCCACCGATCAGTGCGCTGAACAGCAGTTCCAGCCAGTTGTTTTGCTGCTCGGCATTGGCCGCTGGAGGAGCGTTGTGTCGTATGGCCGGTCCGTTTTCAGCGGTCGGGCGACTTTGCAGGGCCTGGGCCATTTGCAACTTCTGCTGCGCGGCCATGGTTTCGGCGGTGAGTTCCAGCACCTTGTTCAGTTTGTCGACTTCCTGGTTCAGTTGATGGAGGGTGGTTTCCAGACGCAGCATGCGCTCTTCCATCTCGGCCATGCTGCCGCGGGGAAGTGGCTGATTTGGGGTTGCCACAGGCTCTTCGGGCGGGGCGCCGAGTACGATCCGATCACCTGCTCCCGTGCCGCCCGAGACCGCGGAGGAGGGGGCGGGGGGCGGTGCTAGTCGCTGCTGTTCGTTGGCGCGGGGCGGCCGGGGCCGGCTGGTCTGTTCGCCTTCGGCCGGCCTAGGCTGGCGAATATTGGGCATGCGGAAAACCTGACCACCGGCCATCGCTTGTCCCGGTGGCAGGTCCGGATTGGCCCGCTTCAAGGCAGACAGGGCGCGCTGCCGTTGCGCCATATTGTCGGGGGTCAGTGACTCGGCGATGCTTTCCAGCGTATCGCCCTCGGCGGCTTGCCAGGCGGCGTAATTGCGCGGGCGCCGGGGAGTATTAAGGGGGGGCGCTGCCGCGGCGACCGGAGGCGGCGAGATCTCCGCTTTCATCAGGGGTTCGGCCGGCATCAGGGTGTAATCCCGCTGCAAATCGAAACCGCAGGCAGCACGCAGGCCAATGACGAAGATCGGTTCGGCAAGTGGGCGGCTGCCGCTGATTTGTAGCAGATACTTGTTGCCGCTGCGGACCAGTTGCGTTCGGGCGCTGGTGACGACCGGCAAATCGGAGCCGGCGAGGGGGGGCAGGCTGAAACAGGCGGTGCTGGCGATTTTTTCACCTTCGGCCAGCAGGACCGGCACTTCTGCCCGCAAGGCCTCGCCAATCCGGGAGTGCAGGACGATCTCGCCAAAACCGATTGCCTGGGCCTGTGTCGACAGCAGCAAAGCTGCCAATGTGCCGAGCTTGAACCGAGCGGGAATCATGGTCGCCCTCCTTCTTTTTTTTTCGGTTTCAGTCTAGCACCGGGCTGGTCCGATGCATCCGAAATGTTGCAAACTGCTGACCTGAATCAATTTTTGCGCTTACAGGAGTTGCCATGAGCTTTGTCTTTCCACCGCACCCGGCGGTTGCCCTGCCGGTCGCCGGCAGCCAGGATCGTTTTCCGGTCCGCCGGGTGTTCTGCGTCGGACGCAATTACGCGGATCATGCGCGCGAGATGGGCGCGGCGGAGCAAGCCGACGGGCGGGAGCCGCCGTTCTTTTTTATGAAGCCCGGGGATGCCGTGGTTGGCGGTACGGGCGAGCTTGCCGTGACCTATCCCCCCTTGACCACCAATCTGCATCACGAGGTGGAATTGGTGGTGGCCCTGGGGGCGGGCGGTGCGAATGTTGCGGTCGACGCGGCAAAGGGCCTGATTTTTGGTTACACCGTTGGTCTCGATCTGACGCGTCGCGACATTCAGGCCCGGGCCAAGGAAAAAGGCCATCCGTGGGACATGGGCAAGGGCTTCGACCAGTCGGCGGTGGCCGGGCTGATCCAGCCGGTGGCGAGCGTCGGCCATCCCGCCGAGGGGCGTATCTGGCTGACGGTGAACGGGCAACTGCGCCAAGATGGCGATTTGTCGGCAATGATGTGGAAGGTGGCGGACATCATTGCGAATTTGTCCACGCTGGTCCGACTGGAAGCCGGCGATCTGATCTATAGCGGCACGCCCGCCGGGGTCGGTCCGGTGGTGCCGGGGGATGTGCTTGAAGCGGCGGTGCAAGGCGTGGCGACCCTGCGTGCCAGGATTGTCTGAAAACTCCCCGCGCCGTCGGCGCGAGGAGGCACCCCTTTATTTCGGGCGTTTGTCGATGACGCGCTTGGCCTTGCCGACCGAACGCTCGATGCCGCCAGCCTCGACGATATCGATCTTGGCCGAAATGCCGATGTAGGATTTGATGTGGTGTTGCAGGTCGTGGGCGACGAATTCCTTTTCCGGGCCGCTGGCAAACTGGAATTCCGGTTTCAGCTCGACATCGACCTTCAGCGAATCGAGGTGGCCGTCGCGGCTGACCTCCAGCATGTAGTGCGGCGACAGCTTGGGCTGGCGGAGAATCAGTTCCTCGATCTGCGACGGGAATACATTGACTCCGCGAATGATAAGCATGTCATCCGAGCGACCGGTGATTTTGCCGATCCGGCGCATTGAGCGCGAGGTCGGCGGCAACAGGCGGGTCAGGTCGCGAGTGCGGTAGCGGATGACTGGCATCGCTTCCTTGGTCAGCGAGGTGAACACCAGTTCGCCCTGGCTGCCTTCGGGTAGCACTTCGCCGGTCAGCGGGTCGATGATCTCGGGGTAGAAATGGTCTTCCCAGATGACCGGGCCGTCCTTGCTCTCGACACACTCGTTGGCGACGCCTGGGCCGATTACTTCCGACAGGCCGTAGATATCGATGGCGTCGATACCGAAAGCGTTCTCGATCTCGCCGCGCATGGCATCGGTCCAAGGCTCGGCGCCGTGAATGCCGATACGTAACGCCGTGCTCTTCGGATCAATGCCCTGACGGCGGAACTCGTCGGCGATGTTCAACATGTAGGACGGGGTAACCATGATGATGTTCGGCTTGAAGTCGCAGATCAGCTGGACCTGCTTTTCGGTCTGGCCGCCGGACATCGGAATGACGGTGCAGCCGAGGCGTTCGGCACCGTAATGGGCGCCGAGGCCGCCGGTGAATAGCCCGTAACCGTAGGCGATATGGATGATGTCGCCGGGCCGGCCACCGGAGGCGTAGATCGAGCGGGCGATCAGGTCAGCCCAGGTGTCGATGTCCCGTTGCGTGTAGCCGACCACCGTCGGCTTGCCGGTCGTGCCACTGGAGGCATGGATGCGAACGACTTGCTCGCGCGGTACGGCGAACATGCCGTAAGGGTAGTTGTCGCGCAGATCCTGCTTGGTGGTGAACGGGAATTTGGCGAGGTCGGTCAGCGACCGGAAGTCTTCCGGATGCACGCCAGCGGCGTCGAACTTGGCCTTGTAGTGCGGCACGTTGTGATAGACGTGATTGAGCGTCCATTTCAGACGCTCGGTCTGCAGCGCGGCGATTTCATCGCGGCTGGCAGTTTCTATGGCGTGGTGGCCTTTTTTCATCGAGAACTCCCTCCTGAGTTGGCAATTTTCGTTCGGGTACCTGGCGGGATGGTTGAGCCAGATCAATTTGCCCCGTTTTTGCCGCCGGAGCGCTGCTGCCTGGCTCGCATGCGATCCTCCCCGCCATGCGGTTCGCCGAATGCGTCTCCTGTTTCAGCATGCTCCGCCCATTCTGATCGTCCGGTAGCCGTCCATGGGCATGAGGGGGAGGCGATATGGCTGTAGTCGGTCATGTCGTTGCCATCGATCAGGCGCCATGACGATGAGGTGGCGCAAGGGCGCGGCAGGGCTTCTGGCGGGCCTCAGTGGTCGGACTGGTCATGCTTGCCGGGCTGTTTGCCCTCGTTGTGGCGGGTGGTGCTTGCTGCCTAAACGGTGCCGTAATTATGAATTTTGGCCTGAAAATTTGACGCTATCTTGTGTTAATATTTTCGGTTCGAACGACGGTATAACCGGGTGGAGTCGGGGGATCATTCGGCCTGCCTATTGCTCGCAACTCAACTAATCGCAAGGAAAGCGCATGAAAATTCACGAATATCAGGGCAAACAAATCCTGAAGAAATTCGGCGTTACGGTTCCGCGCGGGATTCACTGCACGACCGTGGACGACGCGGTCAAGGCAGCAGAAACCCTGGGCGGCAAGGTCTGGGTCGTCAAAGCCCAGATTCACGCCGGTGGCCGTGGCAAGGGCGGCGGCGTCAAGGTCGCTACTTCCCTCGAAAAAGTGCGCGAATACGCCAGCCAGATTCTCGGCATGCAGCTGATCACGCACCAGACCGGTCCGGAAGGCCAGAAGGTTCGTCACCTGCTGATCGAAGAAGGCGCCGACATCAAGCACGAGTACTACGTTGCTGCGCTGACCGATCGCGCCACGCAGTCCGTCGCGATCATGGCCTCCTACGAAGGCGGCATGGACATCGAAGAAGTCGCCCACAAGACCCCGGAAAAGATCGTCAAGGTCTTCGTCAACCCGCTGCTCGGCCTGACCGACGAGCAGGCCCTGACCCTGGCCAAGGGTATGGGTATGAACGAAGCCTCGATCCCGCAGTGCATCGATACGCTGAAGAAGCTGTACACCTGCTACATGGAAACCGACGCTTCCCTGGCTGAAATCAACCCGCTGATCCACGAAGGCGACGGTACCGTCAAGGCGCTCGACGCCAAGTTCAACTTCGATTCCAACGCCCTGTACCGTCAGGAAGAAATCGTCGCCATGCGCGACCTGGACGAAGAAGACGCCGACGAAATTGAAGCCTCCAAGTTCGATCTGGCCTACATCTCCCTCGATGGCAACATCGGTTGCCTGGTGAATGGTGCCGGTCTGGCCATGGCCACCATGGACACCATCAAGCTGTTCGGCGCCGAGCCGGCCAACTTCCTCGACGTCGGCGGTGGTGCCACGACCGAGAAGGTCACCGAAGCCTTCAAGATCATGCTCAAGAACACCAAGGTCAAGGGCATTCTGGTCAACATCTTCGGCGGCATCATGAAGTGCGACACCATCGCTACCGGCGTCGTCGCCGCAGCCAAGGAAGTCAACCTGTCGGTGCCGCTGGTCGTCCGCATGAAGGGCACCAACGAAGACATGGGCAAGCAGATCCTCAAGGATTCCGGCCTGCCCATCATCTCTGCCGATTCCATGGCCGAAGCCGCCACCAAGATCGTTGCTGCGGTCAAGTAAGGAGCAATTGAATGTCCATTTTCATCAATAAAGACACCAAGATCATCACGCAGGGCATCACCGGCAAGACCGGTCAGTTCCATACCGAAAAGTGTATCGAATACGCGAACGGCAAGAACTGTTTCGTCGCCGGCGTGAATCCGAAGAAGGCTGGCGAGAAGATCTTCGACGTGCCCATCTATGGTTCCGTCAAGGAAGCAGCCCAGCAGACCGGCGCCACCGTGTCCGTCATCTATGTGCCGCCCCCGGGCGCTGCTGCCGCGATCTGGGAAGCCGTTGAAGCCGACCTCGATCTGGCCATCTGCATCACCGAAGGCATCCCCGTCCGCGACATGCTGATGGTGCGCAACAAGATGAAGGAAAAGGAAGCCAAGGGCGGCAAGAAGACCCTGCTGCTTGGCCCGAATTGCCCCGGCCTGATCACCCCGGACGAAGTGAAGATCGGCATCATGCCGGGTCACATCCACCGCAAGGGCCGCATCGGCGTCGTTTCCCGTTCCGGCACCCTGACCTACGAAGCCGTTGGTCAGTTGACCGAGCTGGGTCTTGGTCAGTCTTCCGCCGTCGGTATCGGTGGTGACCCGATCAACGGTCTGAAGCACATCGACGTCATGAAGGCATTCAACGACGATCCGGAAACCGACGCCGTCATCATGATCGGCGAAATCGGTGGTCCGGACGAAGCCGAAGCCGCCATGTGGTGCAAGGCCAACATGAAGAAGCCGATCGTTGGCTTCATCGCTGGCGTCACCGCGCCGGCCGGCAAGCGCATGGGCCATGCCGGTGCCTTGATCTCCGGCGGTGCCGACACCGCCGATGCCAAGCTCGCCATCATGGAAGAGTGCGGCTTCAAGGTGACGCGCAACCCGTCCGAAATGGCCAAGCTGCTCAAGGCCATGCTGTAAAATCCGAGCCTAGCTCAACCAAAAAGGCGGGCCGCGGGTCCGCCTTTTTTTCGCCTGGTTTGTATGGAACTCGATTTAACTTCTGCCGTTTTCTGGGTCGCCGTCGGCCAGATCATACTCATCGACATCGTATTGTCCGGCGACAATGCGGTCGTGATTGCGCTGGCCTGCCGCAATCTTTCTCCGGAGCAACGCAAGACCGGCATTTTCTGGGGTGTTGCCGGGGCGGTCAGCCTGCGTGTCGTGCTAACGGTGTTTGCCGCCCTGGTCATGAACTTGCCCTGGCTGAAATTCGTCGGTGGCCTGCTGCTGGTCTGGATCGCCGTCAAACTGATGCTGCCGGAGGACGAAGAGGGGCATGACATCGAGTCGTCGGCCAATCTGTGGGGGGCGGTCAAGACCATCGTCGTCGCCGATTTCGTCATGAGTCTGGACAATGTGATCGCCGTCGCCGGGGCCGCGCATGGCAGCCTGGTCCTGCTGTTGTTCGGGTTGGCGGTCAGCATTCCGCTCATTGTCTGGTCGAGTCAGCTGATTCTGCACTGGATGGAGCGTTTTCCGTCTATCGTTTTGTTCGGTGCCGGTCTGCTGGGGTATGTTGCCGGGCAAATGATCTTTACCGACCCTGAGGTGTTGGCCTTGTTGCCGAACTTGCCGGAGTGGTCGGCTAAGGTGGCTGGAGCGGTCGGCGCGCTGGTGGTGGTGGCAACCGGTCGCTGGTTGGAGCAACGCATTCTGGCCCGGCAGGATGTGACTATCGTTTAAGGAGTGCTCGGCATGGCCCTGTTTCTCTCGGAAAATGACGTAAAACAACTGTTGACCGTAGAGATGGCCATGTCGGCCGTCGAATCGGCGCATCGCGACCTCGCGGCCGGATTGGCGCAGGATACGCCGCGCGCCAGAACCCGCCTGCCGCAGACGGCCTTGCACATTCTGCAAGGTGCCTTGCCGGCCCAAGGGGTGCTCGGTTACAAGGCCTACACCAGCAATCGCAACGGCAACCGCTTCCTGGTCCACGTCTTCGATGCGGCCAGTGGTTCGTTACGTGGCATCGTGCAGGCCGACTATCTGGGCATGATACGGACCGGTGCAGCCAGTGGTGTGGCGGCCGGCCTGCTGGCGCGCCCGACAAGCCGGGTGGCCGGGGTGTTCGGTGCCGGCTGGCAGGCAGAAGGCCATGTGCGGGCTATCTGTGCGGCCTTGCCGCTAAACAGGGTCAAGGTGTTCAGTCGGCAGGCCGACAAGTTGCAGGCATTTTGCCAGCGCCTGACCGCAATGACCGGCGTGGATGTGGTGCCGGCTGCTAGTCCGGAGGAAGCGGTGCGCGGCAGTGACTTGGTCGGCACGGTGACGACGGCTGCCAAGCCGCTGTTCGATGCCGAATGGCTGGAACCCGGGGCGCATATCAACGCGGCGGGTTCGAATGCCTTGATTCGGCAAGAGTTGTCGGAGGCGGTTTTCAAACGCTGCGGCCTGGTCTGCGTCGATTCGGTGCCGACCGCACTGGCCGAGGCTGGCGATTTGTTGCCATTGCTCGAAAAGGGACGCCTGCATACGCGTCAGTTGATTGAGCTGGGCGATGTACTGATCGGTCGTCAGCACGGGCGACGCGATGCCCAGCAGATTACCTTGTTCGAATCGCAGGGCCTGGCCATCCAGGATCTGGCGGTGGCCGTTCGCCTGCTGGAAATGGCCGAGCAGCAAGGCTTGGGCGTCTCCTTGCCGATGCCATGAAATTTGACTGGTCGTCGATGGCGCGTAAGAATACACTTTCAGCGGTTCGGCAATAAATCGACTCAATCGCCCGGCGAGGGTCGAAACAAGAAAAGGTGGGGGTATGTCGAAGGCAGGGTTCTGGAAAACTGACTGGTTTCTCGGTGTCGTCGTCACCCTGCTGATGTTGCTGGCGGGCGCCAGCGACCTGCTGCAAAGCCTTGAGCGCAAGGCCTACGACATGGGTGTGCAGGCCTCGAGCCGGACGCCGTCGGATCGGATCGCGGTGATTGCGGTCGACGATCAAAGCATCGCCAATCTCGGGCGCTGGCCCTGGCCGCGCGATTTGCATGCACGGATGACCGACCTGCTGGTCGGGGCGCAGGCCAAGGTGGTTGGCAACAGCATCTTCTTTTCTGAACCGCAAATCGATCCCGGTTACGGCTACGTCACCCGCCTGATCGAGCTGGTCAATCAGTCTGCCGTCGATGGTACGGCACCCAGTCCGGAACTGGAAAAGATCGCTGCCGTCCTGGCCGAGGCCGAGATCGCCCTCAATACCGATCGCAAGCTGGCGGAAAGCTACGGCAAGGCTGCTAACGTCTTGCTGCCGCTGCTGTTTCAACTGGGCGAGGCCCACGGCCGGCCGGACAAGGCTTTGCCGGAGTTCGTCGGGCGTAACCGGATTCCGCAGGTGGCGGATGCCGCGGGTGCCGCCCTGCCGGCCGCCGGCGTCCAGGTGCCGGTCGAGTTGCTGGGTTCCCAGGCGGCGGCCTTGGGGCACCTCAATGCCTATCTCGATGTCGATGGCGGCGTGCGCACCGAGCCGCTGGTCGTCAAGTATTTCAGCGAGTACTATCCGGCCCTGTCGTTGATGATTGCCGCGAAAAGTCTGAATCTCGGCCCGGCCGACCTCAAGGTTCGCCTTGGGCAGGAGGTTCGTCTCGGCAACCTGCGCATCCCGACTGACCACCTGACCCAGATGAATACCTTTTTCTACCGGGGTAGCGAAGGGCGTCCGGCCTTCCAGGTCGATTCCTTCTACGACGTGTTGTCCGGCAAGATTCCAGCCAGCAAGTATGCGGGGAAGATTGTGCTGATCGGGGCGACCGCAGCCGGGGTGGGGGCGTCCCAGGTAACGCCGGTTTCGCCGTCGATGGCGCCGGTGCTGACCCTGGCTCATTCGGTGTCGAGCATTTTGCAGGAACATTTCTTCGTCTTGCCGGAATGGGCGAGCTGGGCCAGCCTCGGCGTTTTCCTGCTGATCGCGGTCTATGTCATCGTGTTGTTGCCGCGCCTGTCGGCCGGTTTTGGCGCGTTGGCCACCTTGGTCCTGCTGGCTACTCTGCTGGGTACGCATTTCGGCCTGATGGTCGGGGCCGGCATGTGGATTCCGTTGATGGGGGCGGCCAGTCTGCTGGTGGTCGGCCACCTGCTGCTGACGACCAAGCGTTTCCTGGTGACCGAGCGCGGCAAGGAAAAATCCGAGATGGAGTCGGCCGAATCCAACCGCATGCTGGGTCTGGCCTTCCAGGGTCAGGGCCAGCTCGATATGGCCTTCGACAAATTCCGCAAATGCCCGCTGGACGATGGCTTGATGGAAAACATGTACAACTTGGCGCTGGATTACGAGCGTAAGCGCCAATTCAACAAGGCGGAGGCGGTCTTTCGCTACATGGCCGACTACAACCCGAAGTTCCGCGATCTGCAGGAGCGCCTGAATCGGGCCAAGCAGATGTCGGAAACGGTCATGCTCGGCGGCGGGCGCGGGCAGACCGGCGCGGGGACCGTGATTCTCAGCGACGGTCAGGTCGAAAAGCCGATGCTTGGCCGCTATCAGGTCGAAAAGGAACTGGGCAAGGGGGCCATGGGGGTGGTTTATCTCGGGCGCGATCCCAAGATCAATCGCGTGGTGGCGATCAAGACCATGGCCTTGGCCCAGGAGTTTGACGAGGAAGAGCTGGCCGACGTCAAGGAGCGTTTCTTCCGCGAGGCCGAAACGGCCGGCCGCCTGAATCACCCGAATATAGTCACCATGTACGACGCCGGTGAGGAACATGATCTCGCCTACATCGCCATGGAGTTTCTCAAAGGCAAGGATCTGGTGCCGCAAACCAAGCCGGGTGCCCTGTTGCCGTTGCCGAATGTGCTTTCCATCGTGGCCCGGGTGGCTGATGCACTGGATTATGCGCATGGCAATAATGTCGTGCACCGCGACATCAAGCCGGCCAACATCATGTATGAGCCCGAGTCGGACCAGGTCAAGGTGGCCGATTTCGGCATCGCCCGCATTACCGACTCGTCGAAGACGAAGACCGGGATGGTGTTGGGAACGCCTTCCTACATGTCACCGGAGCAACTGGCCGGCAAGAAGATCGACGGTCGTTCCGACCTTTTCTCGCTCGGTGTGACGTTGTACCAGTTGTGCTGCGGTCAACTGCCTTTTGTCGGCGAATCCATGGCGCAACTGATGTTCAAGATCGCCAACGAAGCCCATCCCGATATCCTGGGGGTCAAACCAGACCTGCCGCCCGGCGTGGTGGCGGTCATCGACCGGGCCTTGCACAAGGACGTGACGCAGCGCTATCAGCGCGGAGCCGAAATGGCAGCCGATCTCCGGGCCTGTCTGGCGGTCGCGAACGGTGCGCCGACCAAGTCGGTCGACGTCCAGTTCTGAGGAAAAAACGATGAACCTAGCTGAAGCCCTGGAAATCGTCACCCGAACCGATCCGGGGATGGTCCGATCACATAACGAAGACGCAGTTTATGGCGATGCCGCGCTCGGCCTGGCCATCCTGGCCGACGGTATGGGGGGGTACAACGCCGGGGAGGTGGCCAGCGGCATGGCAACCACCCTGCTGGCCAACAATTTCTCGGGAATTGTTCCGACTTGCGTGCCGCAAGCGTTGGACGTCAACGGCCAAAGTATTGCCCATCTGCACATGGCCGATCAAATCGGCGCCGCCAATTCAGCGATCTATAACGCCGCGCAGAGTCAGCCGCAATATGCCGGCATGGGGACGACGCTGGTTTTTGCCTGGTTCTACGATAATCGCTTGAGTCTGGCCCATGTCGGCGATTCTCGCCTCTACCGCTTGCGGCAGGGGGCTTTCCAGCAGCTGACCAAGGATCATTCGCTGTTACAGGAACAACTGGATAGCGGCATGATCACCGCCGAAGAGGCGCGTTTTTCCCAGAACAAGAATCTGGTGACCCGCGCGCTGGGTGTTGACCCGCTGGTCGAGGCTGACATCAACGACTACGATGTGTTGCCCGGCGACATATATCTGCTGTGTTCGGACGGTTTGAACGACATGGTCGAGGATGACGAAATTGGCCTGACCCTGCAAACCCTGGCGGCAAATCTTGGATTGGCGGCGGAGCAACTGGTGCAAATGGCCAACGACAATGGTGGCCGCGATAACGTTTCGGTAATTCTGGTCAAGGTGCGGGGCGACTACGCCGCGCCGCGAAGCTGGTGGCAAAAGCTGCTGGCCTGGCTCAAGTGAGATGAGGAAGGCAACATGGCAAAACTGATCCTTTCGATGGACGGGCTGGTGCTCAAGGAAATTCCGCTGAACAAGGAGCGGATTACCATCGGCCGCAAGCCGCATAACGACATCCAGATCGACAATCTGGCCATTTCCGGCGAGCATGCAGCGATTGTCACCATCCTCAACGACTCGTTCCTTGAAGACCTGAACAGCACCAACGGGACGCTGGTCAATGGGCAGACCATCAAGAAGCATTTTTTGCGCAACAACGATGTTGTCGAGCTTGGTAAATACAAGCTCAAGTACATGAGCGATGTGGCGGCCGGCGGTGCTGCTCCGGCCGATTTTGAAAAGACCATGGTGCTGCGCCCCGGTGCCATCCGACCGCAGGAGCCGGTGCGTCCGGTTAATGACACGCACGCCTCGATGGCTGCCTCGCCATCGCCGTCTGCCGCACCACCGGTCGCGCAAAAGCCCGCAGCGGCAGCGGCCAGCGTTCCCGTGGGGGCCATTCAGCTGCTCAATGGGGCCAATGCCGGCAAGGAACTCGAACTGACCAAAACGCTGACCACCCTTGGCAAGCCCGGTGTCCAGGTGGCGGTCATCGCCAAGCGGCCGCATGGCTATTTCATCACCCACGTCGAGGGGGCGCATTTCCCGGTGGTCAATGGCGAAACTCTCGATGCTCAGGCGCACCAGCTCAACGATCACGATGTAATCGAGATCGCCGGCATCAAGATGGAATTTTTCCTCAAGGTTTGAGCCAAGGCTCGCCATTTTTGTGAAAAAACATCTCGTCCGCTTCATTCTCGGCACCGTCTGCGTCCTGCTTTTTCTCGGACATGCTGGGCGCCTTTGGCATATGCCCTTCGTCACGGCGCTCGACGCCTATCTCTACGATGTGCGGGTGCGCCTGTTCATGCCAAATACCGTGGACGAGCGGGTCGTCGTTCT
>Ga0316605_10001131_pt1 | contig 15787 bp, 9 predicted proteins | sample OWC_soil_day20_n_FD_207666 | JGI IMG/M metagenome (GOLD analysis project Ga0316605, IMG submission 207666) | Wetland soil microbial communities from Old Woman Creek delta, Ohio, United States - OWC_soil_day20_noCT | ecosystem: Environmental > Terrestrial > Soil > Wetlands | place: USA: Ohio... | reverse complement strand
GCAGCAATAAGAAATGCTTTGTATGAAAGTGGCAAAAAGGTTGAGATTTTTGTAAACTATAATCCAAAACTGCAATATGTTGCAGAGTGGTGGAAGCAGCTTTACGGAGAGAGTGAGGGAAAAGAGAAGAAGGGGATTTTCCCGGCATCTGTTAACTTTACTTCCGATTTGCACTCGATGGGTCAGTATATACAGGACGGCGAGAGGATTCTTTTTGAAACAGTTTTAAGTGTAGAGACAGCCAATCGGTCGCTCTCAATTTCAAACGATATCCAAAATCTTGACGGTCTTAATTTTCTTTCAGGAAAAGCGATAGACGAATGCAATAAAATGGCAGAACTTGGCACAAGAATAGCCCATGTGGACGGTGGCGTGCCAAATATCAGGGTAACAATGCCATCAATAAATGAGTTTAATCTTGGAGCTCTTTTCTTCTTCTTCGAAAAGGCTTGCGGTATAAGTGCCTATATGTTGGGCGTAAACCCTTTTGACCAGCCGGGAGTTGAAGATTATAAGAAAAACATGTTTGCCCTTCTTGGCCGGCCTGGTTTTGAAGAGCAGGCAAAAGAGCTTAGAAAGCGTAGTCTGTAATGAAATTTTTGAAGGAGATTGCCTCCCGCTTTTATGCACGGGAAGGGCAGAACATAAGCGAAATGTGTTTTGTATTCCCCGGCAGGCGTGCGGGGCTGTTCTTTCAGAAGTCACTTGGAGAAGTAGCAGATAAGCCGCTTTTTTCTCCTGCGATTTTAACAATAAACGATCTTTTTACAAGACTTTCCGGTTATCGTGTTGCAGACCGGCTGGATGTTCTTTTCCGGCTCTACAGAATTTATATCGGACTTTCCGGTTCGAAGGAGAGTTTTGATGAATTTATGTTTTGGGGAGAGATAGTTCTTGCCGACTTTGATGATGTGGACAAATACCTTGTAAATCCGCAAAAACTCTTTGCAAACATTAAAGATCTCAAGGATATAGACAGTGACTATTCATTTCTTACCGAGAATCAGATGGAAGCCGTAAAAAGTTTCTGGACAAGTTTCCTGCCATCGGACTCAAGTGAGAAAAAGCTGAAATTCAAATCTCTTTGGGAAATACTTTACCCGCTCTATATAGCGCTTCGTGAGGACCTCGAGAAGGATGGATGCGGATATGAGGGGATGATATACAGAAAAATAGCAGAGTCTCTCATATCGCAAAAGGACGGAAATCTATCATATATTCACGAAAAACTTGGAGGATACAGAGAAATTGTATTCGTAGGTTTTAACGCTGTCAACAATTGTGAAAAACTGCTTATGAGCTCCCTGAAAAAACAGGGTAAGGCCGATTTTTACTGGGATTTTTGCGGAGATATGATTACCGATGTCAACAACAAGGCTTCGCTCTTTATGAGGGATAATATAATTAATTTCCCTTCAAAAGAGGATATAGACTTCTCTGTTGACTATAAACCGGAAATTGAAATTATTGGAGTTCCGTCCTCGGCAGGAGAGGTGAAAATTGCAGGGGAGTTAATAAATTTATGCGGAGGGGGAATTAATACTGCGGTTGTACTTCCGGACGAATCTCTTCTGACGCCTTTGCTTCATTCTGTGGATGAAGGAGCCGGCAGCATAAATGTTACAATGGGTTATCCGCTAAGAGAAGGCTCTATTGTTTCACTCGTTGAGAGTTTTATCGAATTGCAAAAGGGGCCGCTCTATTTCAGGCGTGTTTTGCCTGTGCTCAGGCACGGTTATATAAAACTCATATCCGGGAACGATGCTCAAAGGGCAGAAAATGAAATAATAAAAGGGAACATTATTTATGTTTCACAGGAGCTTTTCAGGGAGAGTGAACTTTTGCAAATGATTTTCAGAAAAGTTACGGATGATAAGGCCGCTCCCGAAGAAAACATTGACAAACTTTCCGTATACCTGCACTCTGTTCTGGATTATATAATTCAAAAAATTGACATTACACGGGTAGAAAAGGAATTTGTCTATTATCTGTATACTTTTATAACAAGGCTCGGGGACCTTCGTATCCCTATGTCTCTTGATACATATTTAAGGCTTTTCCGCCAGCTCGTAAACAGCACATCAATTCCTTTCAGGGGGGAACCCCTTTCCGGGCTTCAGATAATGGGAGTACTGGAAACAAGGTGCCTTGATTTTGATAACCTCATTATTTGCTCAATGAATGACGGGGTATTTCCAACACGCTCCGGGTCAAATTCGTTCATCCCTCACAATTTGAGAAAAGGCTTTGCCCTTCCGGATTATGAATACCGCGACGGTGTTACCGCATATCACTTTTACCGCTCAATTTACCGTGCAAAAAAACTCTTCCTTCTTTATGATACAAGAACAGAAGGGCTGGTAACAGGAGAACAGAGCCGGTTTATAATGCAGCTGAAATACCATTACAAAGTTCCTTTAAAAGAAAAAATAGCAACTTACAGAATAGAAAAAAGAGCCCGTGAAAAAATTGAAGTTGTAAAGGATTCAGGGGTTATGTCTCTCCTGGAAAACAACTATCTGAGCAGGAACAAATTTTTATCGGCTTCGGCACTGAATACATACGTAAAATGCCCGTTATGGTTTTATTTTAAGTATGTAAGAAGGGTAGAAGAGGAAGAAGAGGTTTCGGAATCTGTTGAAGCCAATACATTTGGAACCATATTTCACAAATCTATGGAGAATCTTTATTTACCTTACGTAAACAAAGTAATTTCAAAGGCATTGCTGACTGAACTCATTCGCAGCAAAGATAAAATAGAAAATACAGTTGAATCCGCTTTTTGTGAAATTCAAAAAGTAAAAGAGATAAAGGGCCATAATCTTCTTGTAGAGAAGCTTATTGTGCGGTATGTCGAAAAGACGCTGGAATATGACATCACTATTGCCCCTTTCAGGTATGTATCTTCGGAACAGACACTTAAAAAGGAATTTGCCCTTGATTCGGAGAGAAGCATTATGTTTAAGGCAATAATAGACAGGACAGACGAGAGAGACGGAATACTGCGCATTGTAGATTATAAGACAGGTAAAGGCCCGGACAGGTATAACAATTTAAGCGACCTTTTTGATTCGGAGTCAAAAAAGAAATACGATGTTACAAGGCAGATGTTTTTGTATGCATACATGTGCGGCAAAAAAGAGAATCTTATAACAGCGCCTTATCTTTTGAGGGAAATAGTAAAAGGGAATTCAAACGAAGAGCTGGTAACTCCCGAAATGACTGATGTATTTGAAGACCTTCTCAGAACAAAAGTTTTAGAAATATTTGATAAAACAGTTCCTTTTGTACAGACTGAGATTGTTGAAAGATGTGAATTTTGCCCGTTTAATGTAATTTGCAGGTAATGAGAGGAAAGATTAAATTATTTAAGGCTTCGGCGGGTTCAGGCAAAACCCACAACCTCACAATGGAGTATCTGAGGCTGCTCTTTACCAACGACTTTGCATACCGGCACATTCTTGCAGTAACATTCACCAACAAGGCAACCGAAGAGATGAAAAGGCGCATTGTTGAGGAACTTTTTAAACGCTCTGCACTTGATCCAAAATCCGAAAGGATTCTTATAAATATTCTTCATGACTATTCTTCATTCAACATCAGTACAATAGACAGGTTTTTTCAGCAGACGATGAGGGCATTTGCCCGTGAAATAGGAAAAAACAGCTCTTATAGTGTTGAACTTGATTCTGATATGGTATTGTTTCAGGCCACCGACCAAATGATGCAGGACCTGGGAAAAGAGGAAAATGAAGGACTTCTGGACTGGCTGCTGAATCTCTCATACGAAAGCATAGAGAAAGGAGAGAACTGGGATACAAGAAAAGGAATAAATGCACTTGCCGGGCAATTGTTTAAGGAGGCATACAAACTGGCGAAAAAGGAGGCAGGAGAATCCCTTACAAACAGGAGTGAGATAGCCGGTTACAGAGACATGCTTAAAAAGATTGTTTCGTCTTTCGAAGATCGTTTGCGGGCATACGGGAAAGAAGGAGTTGCGATAATTAAGGAGTCCGGTTTGAATGAGGAAGATTTTAGCGGAGGGGCAAAATCCTGGGCGAAAAAATTTGGAAAACTCGCGGCCGGCGACACAGATTCTCCAACAAAGACATTTGTTGAAATGTATGATAGTACAGAAGGGTGGATATCAAAATTAAATCTTAAAAAGAATCCTTATCTGGCCGCACTTGTCCAAAAAGCACATGACAATGGTTTGCGGGATTTAATCGGAAAAATAATTGACTTTGAGGATGAGAGAATAAACTATAAAACTGCTCAGGCAATCTATTCCAATATTTATTCTCTGGGCATTCTTGCCGATATCGAGAAATTCATAAGAGATTATTCTAAGGAGAACGGATTGGTACTGCTCTCGGAAACTACCGAGCTGCTTAACCGGATAATTGACGGAAGTGACACTCCGTTTATTTACGAGAAGATAGGCAGCCGGCTGGACCATTTTATGCTCGATGAATTTCAGGATACTTCAGTTATGCAGTGGCAAAATTTTAAACCGCTCATAGAGAACAGTCTTGCATCCGGAAACGACAACCTTATTGTAGGAGACGTTAAACAGAGCATATACCGGTGGAGGGGATCGGACTGGGGAATTTTGGGTAAAACCATTTATGACGATTTTGACAACGAGAGGATAGACGAAAAAGGCCTTAACGACAACTGGCGCTCATGCAGCAACATTATTGATTTTAATAATGAATTCTTTCCGTTTGCTGCAGAGATGTGCGATTTATTAGTTGGTGGAGAGGGAGAAGACCGCATTTCTGTAAAAGAGATTTATTCAGAAGTATTACAAAATATTCCGGAAAACAGAGAGACTAAACCGGGGTACCTCGAACTGAAATTTTTCCCTAAAACCGGAACTGATGAGGAAAAATGGAAAGAGAGCGCCTTGTCTCAGATTCATATTAAAATTGATGCACTCAGGGCTAAGGGAAGAAAACTGAGGGATATCGCCATACTCGTAAGAACAAATACAGAAGGGGCAATTGTTGCGGAGGACCTCATTTCCAAAGGATATAAAGTAATTTCGGGAGAATCGCTTTTTTTGAAATCCTCGCAAAGCGTATCCACAATTGTTTCGCTGCTTCGTTACTATAACAAACCCGACGATTCAATCAACAATACGATAGCGGAATTTGAGGGCATTACCCTGGAGTCAAATCCGAGGATAGCGAGGCTTCCTTTATATGAAATGTGCGAAGAACTGGCAGGAATGCTGGGCGAAGGGGTGAGAACATCAGAATCTGTTTACATACTCTCTTTTCTGGACCTTGTGCTTGATTTTGTCAAAAATAAGAGAGCCGATATCTCATCTTTTCTTGACTGGTGGGACGAAAAAGGGTTTAAGGCTTCAGTTGCTGCGCCGGAGGGTCAGGATGCTGTTCGCATAATGACCATTCACAAATCAAAAGGGCTGGGAATTAAATCGGTAATTATACCGTTTCTCACATGCTCTTTCAAGAAAAGCTCCGGTGACATAATGTGGTGCAAACCTTTAACTGAGCCATTTAATGCTATGCCGCTTGTTCCGGTTAAGTACAGCAGCGAGCTTGCAAAAACCATTTTTGCTCCGGAATATGAGGCGGAGTATACGAGAAACATTATAGACAACCTCAATATTGCATACGTTGCGTTTACCAGAGCCAGGGAAGAGCTCATCATTTTTGCCGAAGAATACTCCGGAAAAACTATCTCCTCGGTTTCAAATATTTTATTTGAAAAATTCTCATCCTCCCTTAATGAAGAATACACATATATTTCCGGTGAATTAATACCGGTAATTGAAGAAGAGACTCAATTTTCAGGAGAAATTCAAATCCCTGCCTTTCGGTCGGCAGATGCCGGAGAGAGGTTACGGTTATCACTCAAATCCGGAGATTTTTTTGAGAAAGAGAAGAGTGCAAGAACCAAAGGAATCATTATCCATGATATTCTTTCAAGAATTTATTCAATTGAAGACATTATCCCTTCCGTAAAAGAGGCAGTCGCTGCCGGAGAATTATCCGAAACAGAGGAGAATGAAGTTGTAGCAACACTTGCACGCCTTATCAGCAGTGTATCGGACAGATATTGGTTCGAGGGCAAAAACGGAGTTTTCAACGAACTTGAAATTATTGAGCCGGGAGGAGAGGTGAGCAGGCCGGACAGGGTTTTAATTGGCGGTGAGTGTGCCGTAATTGATTTTAAAACCGGCAAACTCAGGCCCAAATCACATGTATATCAAATTGAATCATATACTGCTTTATTAAAGCAAATGGGGTACACCTCCGTAAAAGGCTACATCTGGTATCTGGACGAGAATGAAATAACGGAAGTTATATAATATTTTCCTTAATAAATCTAATACAGGTGTCGTAGGTTGCATCTTTAACCAGAACAGTTTTATCTGCATCAAGAATATAAAAAGACGGAGCGGATCTCCTGTCGTATATCGAGTTGTTTATAACAGAATTCTTTGAGTCAAAACCAACGATCCAATCCTTTGACATGTTTTTTAGGTGACTGCTCCACAGAGCTCTGTTATCCCCGGTATATAATGCCACTACTTTAATTTTATTTCCTGCCTCTTTGAGTACATTGGAACTCTTCATCATCTCTATGGCAATATTGCAGTTCTGACAGTCCGGTTCGTAAAATAGAAACAGGATAAAAGGCGATTTTACACTGTAAAGAGATGTGTTTTTTCCGTCGGAAGTTACAAATTCCACATTTGCAGCCTTGGTATTTACTCTGTTTTTAACGAGCATATTGAGCTGGAATGAGAGTTTTTCCTTTATCTCAAAAGGGAGAGAACCGCTTTTAAGCACTTCCTCTACAAAAGCAATATACAACTCGTCATTTTTATACATTGAGTTTGGATCGTAAAGGCTCTCTTCAAATACTGCTAAAAAATATTTAATAACATTTATCTGCGAGGCCATTACTTTCTTCGTCAGAATAAGAACCGACTCTTTGGATTCTGTATAGCCGGAAACTACAAGCAAGTCGAGATATTCGCGAAAAGGTTCCCGGATATATATAGGGTTTGCAGTGAAAGAAGTGTCTTTAAGATTGAGATTATCCCAAAAATGGACCAGAAGAAATTTTCTTCTCAGCTCATTATCAGTTATTACCGATGGAATTTCTACCCTTTTGTAATCTTTGGAGGCAACTGCTGCTTCATTCGGGCTGCTCTCCGGATTGCTTTTTGTTCTCTCTTTGCATGAAAATACAACAGATGCAAGCAAAACAACAAAAAGGAGACGGAAAGTATTTTTAATGAAATAATTCATAAATGCATAATTAAGTGTTCAAATTTAGTAAAACTTGTTCAGGAGTTTATTGTTATTTAAGTATATTTAACAAATGAGAAATTAATTCAGGTATGAGAAAATCGGATATAGGCCTTATAGGATTGGGCGTAATGGGTGAAAACCTGGTACTCAATATGGAGAGCAAAGGCTTTAAGGTTTCTGTCTATGACAGGACAAAAAAGGTAATTGATAAGTTTATTAACGGCCGGGCAGCAGGCAAAAATATCAGCGGATTAGAAACAATAGGAGAACTTGCAGATTCCCTCACTGCGCCAAGGAAGGTTATGATGATGGTGAGAGCAGGAGATCCTGTCGATATGATAATTGAACAGCTTATTCCGGTGCTTTCCCCCGGAGATATAATTATTGACGGCGGTAACTCAAATTATGCCGATACAGAAAGACGGGTTAAGTATGCAGAATCAAAAAACCTCCTTTATGTTGGTACAGGCGTGTCAGGCGGAGAGAAAGGTGCCCTGCAGGGGCCGTCAATTATGCCCGGCGGGTCGTTTGATGCATGGGAACACATTAAGCCGGTCTTTACAACAATAGCGGCTAAGGCCGAAGATGGAACCCCGTGCTGCGAGTGGATTGGCGGAGGCGGAGCCGGTCACTATGTAAAAATGGTTCATAACGGAATAGAATACGGCGATATGCAACTCATTTCGGAAGCCTATGCTGTTATGAAAAAGATGATTAACCTTTCCAACGAAGAAATTGCAAATATCTTTGATGATTGGAACAAAGGAAAGCTTCAGAGTTATCTTGTGGAAATTACTGCGGATATAATGCGGTACAAGGACAAGGACGGGAATTTCCTTATTGATAAAATACTTGATACGGCAGGTCAGAAAGGAACCGGCAAATGGTCCGTTAACAGTGCCATGGATATGGGCATACCTCTTAACCTCATTGCTGTTGCCGTGTTTGAGAGGTCTCTTTCTGCCCGTAAAGATCTCAGGGCAGACGCCTCAAAAATGTATCACCCTCTTGCCGATCCATTTTCCACACCGGATTTAAAGGAGATACATGATTCACTTTATGCTTCAAAATTAATATCTTATGCTCAGGGTTTCGATTTAATGCATCAGGCTTCAATTGAATATGACTGGAATTTGAACCTTTCGTCTGTTGCAAAAATATGGCGAAACGGATGCATAATCCGCTCCGGATTCTTAAATCGTATCTCGGAAGCGTTTGAAGAGAGGCATGACCTCCAGTCTCTTTTACTTTCAAAATACTTCGTAAATGAGATAAATGAAGCGTTGCCAAAATGGAAATCGCTCATATCAAAAGCCGTTATAGCGGAGATTTCGCTACCTGCTTTTTCTTCGGCTATAAATTACTTCTTTTCCTTCTCAACAGATAAATCTCCTGCATCTCTCATTCAGGCTCAACGGGATTATTTTGGAGCTCACACATTTGAGAGGACAGACAGGCTAAGAGGTGAATTCTTTCACGAAAACTGGACAGGAGAGGGGGGAGATACTGCATCGGGGTCATATAACGTATAAATATTTGGTGAAAAGATATGAAAAGCAGCATAATGGTCATATTCGGAGGATCGGGAGACCTTACAAAAAGGAAACTGATGCCTTCTCTCTTCAATCTCTTCAAAAAGGGCAGATTAACAGATGATTTTAAAATTCTGGCAGCGGGCAGAACAGAAAATAATAATGAAACATTCAGAGCGTCTATAAACGAGAGCCTTAAATTGTTTTTGCCTAATGAGGAGCAGAATGAAACTCAAATCGAAAGGTTTCTTTCAATTATTTTCTATCACTCAATGGATCCTTCAAATATGAATGATTACGATTCTCTGAAGGATAAATTGTGGGATATTGCCGGTAAAAAAGGAGATTACTTATACTATCTTGCGACTCCGCCGTCATTATATGAAATAATTCCGCTCTGTCTCAAAAGCGTGGGTCTTAATACGAAAAACAGCCGTGTTATTGTTGAGAAGCCATTTGGTTACGACCTGGAATCGGCCAAAAGAGTAAATTCAATTTTGAAAGAGTCATTTGAGGAAAATCAGATTTACAGAATAGACCATTTTCTGGGAAAGGAAACTGTACAGAATATACTTGCATTCCGCTTTGCCAATGGCATTTTCGAACCTCTCTGGAATAGAAACTATATAGAAAGAGTTGAAATAACGGCAGTGGAAAATCTGGGAATAGGGGACAGGGGGCGGTTTTATGATTCCACCGGTGCTCTGAGGGATATGGTGCAAAATCACCTTATTCAGCTTCTGGCGCTTGTGGCCATGGAGCCTCCGGTCGCATTTAATGAAAGCGAATTCAGGAATGAAGTTGTGAAAGTCTACAAATCGCTTGCTCCAATAAAACCCGAAGATATTCCTTCAAGAGTTGTAAGAGGACAATATATTGCTTCCGAAAGAGATGGGGGAAGAAAGATAAAAGGATACAGAGAAGAGAAGAATGTTCATCCGGATTCACATACCGAAACATTTCTCGCGTTAAAGCTTTTTGTATCCAACTGGAGGTGGGATGGCGTTCCGTTCTATATAAGAACAGGAAAGCAAATGCCCACAAAAGTTTCTGAAATTGTTGTTTATTTCCGGCCTACCCCGCACAAACTTTTTAGCAGCAGGCAGGAATGTCCGGAACAGAATCAACTTATAATCAGAATACAGCCAAATGAGGGTGCTGTCCTTAAATTCGACATTAAAGTTCCCGGCAGCGGATTTGATGTTAAGCAGGTTCCAATGGAGTTTACATATGACAAACTTGGAGGGCTTCCATCCGAAGACGCCTATTCCAAACTTATTGAAGACTGCATGAACGGAGAGTCTGTACTGTTTACAAGAAGCGATGCCGTTGAAGCAAGCTGGGCATTTTTTGATCCCATTATTGAAATGTGGAAAAATTCGAAAAACATTCCTCTTTACGGATATCCAGCAGGTACATGGGGGCCGCTGGAGAGCAATGCTATAATTGAAGGGGGAAAAAACTGGACAAATCCATGTAAGAATTTAATTGATACCGATTTATACTGCGAATTGTAAATTAGAAGATATGAACCCTTCAGAAAAACTCACAAGTCTTCTCATTCAGGCAATTAAAAAGAAAATTGCTGCAAAACCAAATAGCCGTTTTCTTCTTGCCATTTCCGGAGGAACAAGTCCGTTGTCTCTGTTCCGGCTGTGGACAGGAAAATACCGTAATAAAATTGACTGGAACAGCATTGAACTTTTTTGGGTAGACGAAAGGTGCGTTCCCCCCGAGGATTCTGAAAGTAATTATGGAGTTGCAAAAAAAATGCTTCTTGACAACGTTCCTCTCCCGGAGACCTGCGTACACAGGATAAAAGGAGAAGAGGACCCGTTTGCAGAAGCAGGCAGATACAGCAAAGTTGTCCGGGATTTATTGAAAGGATCGGCAGGATTTGATTTGGTTATACTTGGAATCGGTTCCGATGGCCATACCTCATCAATTTTTCCGGGTCAGATACACTTGCTTAATACAGATAAAATATATGAAGAGTCTGTAAATCCCTACTCAGGACAGAAAAGAATAGCTCTTACATCTAAAGGAATTTTAAATTCTGCAAATCAGTTTTTTTTCATTTCCGGCCCGGAAAAAGAAAAAATTATCTCAGTAATATCTGATAATTATGGCAATCCTATGTATCCTGCAGGATATATTATGAAAGAAGCCTCTAATCCAATGATATTTTGGGAAAATGCTGGTGTTGAGTCTTTTATTATTCATGGAATTATAAATAAAATGCAGAATGTTCAAATTGTCAGTTCGTAACTATTAGTTGTGGCAATTGTAAAAATTTAATATTATATTTGCTTTTAAGAAATCCGAACAATGGAAAATTCCGGCGCATTAATAGCAGAAGAGTTGGATGATAGCAGAAAAACACTTGCTACAATCATTGGCGTATTGCCCGGATTTGTATACCGGTGCAAGAATGACAAGGACTGGACAATGATTTTCGTTAGCAACCAGTGTCTGGATGTTACCGGATATACACCGGATGAACTTAAATTCAATAAGGTAATTTCCTTTAACGAAGTAATTGCCGAAGAGTACCGCTCATATTTATATTCAAGATGGAAAGCATTGCTTAAGGTAGACGGCATGCTTAAAGAAGAATACAAAATTGTCAGAAAGGACGGGAAAACAAGATGGGTACTTGAGCAGGGTAAAGGAGTCTTTGACGAAAAAGGGAAACTTCTGTATCTGGACGGATATATTACCGACATAACAACAAGAAAAGAGGCCGAAGAGCGCCTTGTTCAGAAAAACATAGAACTTCATATTGCCAAAGAAAGGGCAGAAGACAGCAACAAGCTTAAAACAGCTTTCCTTGCCAACCTTTCACATGAGATACGGACCCCAATGAATGCTATCCTTGGTTTTTCCGATTTGCTAAAGGAAGAAGATCTACAGTCCGAGCAGAGAGATAATTATGTGGAAATTATAAATACCAGCGGCAATCACCTGCTTTCTCTTATAAATGACATAATTGAAATGTCCAAGATTGAAACAGGACAGATTTCACCAAATCTGGAAGAGGTAGATGTAAATCTTCTTATGGGTGTTGTTGAGAAGAGTCTTGCAACAACAGTACCTTCCGATAAAAAACTTGAACTCAGATATATTCAGCCAAGAGTCAGGCTTACCGAAAACATAAAAACAGATCCGGTTAAATTAAGACAGATCCTTACAAACCTCATTTCTAATTCTGTGAAATTTACCGACGTTGGTTCTGTGGAATTTTGGTATGAATGCAATATGAGTGAGGGCGGGTCTATCAATTTCTATGTTAAAGATACCGGAATAGGTATTGACAGGGAAAATCACAGGGAGATATTTGAAAGGTTCCACAGAATTCTTAATGAACAGACAACTAACAGAGGAGGTTCCGGTCTTGGACTTGCCATTGCAAAAGCATATGTCGAGATGATGGGCGGAAAGATTGACCTGGAGAGCGAGTACGGCAAAGGTTCTTTATTCAAATTTTCTATCCCGCTCATTATCTGCAAAAGATGCAGAGTCCATGCAAGCGGGGATAATTTAATTAATTCAGAAGATATGACTAGTTCAATGAGAATTTTGGTGGCAGAAGATGAGGATACCAACTTCCTTTACCTGTCTGCACTGCTCTCAAAATTTAACCATATAATATTCAGGGCCGGTAATGGTAAAGAAGCGGTAGATTTAGTAAGAGATGATGACACTATCGATCTGGTATTAATGGACATCAAAATGCCTATTCTTAACGGGTTCGATGCTCTCAAGCAGATTAAAAAGATAAGACCTTGTCTTCCTGTTATAGCTCAAACTGCATACGCTCTTTCTGATGACGAACAAAGTATCAGAGCAGCAGGATTCGACGGATATATTGCAAAGCCTATTATGAAACAGCAACTGATGGATGCAATAAATTCCATCTGTAAATAATAATTCGCTGCTTTGTTTATATACTATTTACTTCAATTGCATTCTTCATAGCCTGGTATCCCATTTCGAAAATCACATCAACTTTTTTCAGGTCAAAGGTCTTGAATTGCATTGCATTTTCTACTTCCACAAGAATATCACACATCTTTTTATCCTCAACTGTATTTGCCCGAAACATAAAATGGTATGTACGCTCTGCAATTCCAACTATGTTTTTTGAATACCTCTCAGCTGTCATTGGACTGGCATTTATGCCAATTACTTTATCACAATTTTCTCTTATAACCGAAACAGGAAAGTTCTTGAATATTCCTCCGTCCACATAATGAATACCGTCAATTTCTATCGGGTTAAAAATTACCGGAACGCATGCTGATGCCACAATTTTTTTGTGCAGTTCACCTGAAGAAAAAGTAACACTTCTGCCATTATCTAAATCTGTAGCTACAACAAAAATTGGAATAGGCAGTTCTTCAAAGGTTTTGTATTTAATATTTTCCTTAAGAAATTTAGAAAAACCGGATATGCCAAAGAGTCCGTTTTTTGGTATGTTAAACTCGACGAAATTATTAAAATCCTTTGCTTTGAAAAGAGAACAAATCTCATTTGGGGAGTGACCGGCTGAATATAATGCTGCCACGATTGCACCTGCGCTTGTTCCTGATATAACGTCAGGTCTCATTCCGTTCTCTTCCATCGCTTTTAGAGCTCCGGCATGGGCAAAACCCTTTACTCCTCCGCCTGAGAGAGCAAGTCCAAGTTTGAATTTATTCCCCATTGCAATTAGTTTAAAGTAAAATAGAATACAGACCCTTTTCCTACTTCAGATTCTGCCCAAATTTGGCCTTTATGCTTGTCAATAATTCTTTTTACTGTAGACAGACCCACTCCTGTACCCGAAAATTCACTTCCGGAATGATAGCGAACGAAGGGCTGAAACAGCTTATCTGCATTTGCAGCATCAAACCCAACGCCATTGTCTTTTATAAAATATAGCGTTGAACCAAAGTATTCTTTTTGCCCGAAAACAACCACGGGGTTTTCGTTTTTTGAACTGTATTTCAGAGCGTTTCCAAGCAAATTGTCGAGAACGACATGAACCATTTTCTGGTCTGCCTTAGTGTGCATGCCGGGATCTATCTCTATTTTAAACTTGATTTCCGGATATCTTAGCAACAAACTCCCAACAAGTTCGTTTGCCATTGAACTTAAATCAATATCTTCCTCTTTGATGTCAACTTTACCCGACTGTGCAAATGCAAGCAAATCTTTTACGAGTTGCGTCATTTCATTTGCAGAGTCAAGTATATGCTTTACATATGCTCTTTCCTCCCTGCCAATCTCACTATCGGGCTTGTCCAGAATAATGCTTGCAAAACCGATTATTACCGAGAGTGGAGATTTAAGGTCATGAGAGACTGTCCTCGAAAAAGACTCCAGATCGCTGTTTGCCTGAATGAGATCTTCATTCGATTTTTCCAGCTGGGATTTTGTGGAGGCAAGTTCTTCATTCCTCTGCATTGCTGTTTCATATACAGAAAGAAGCAAATCAAGTATCTGCTTTTTCCCTGATGTAATATGAAACATGTCGCCTCTGAACTTAAGGTCCAACCCGCCGGAAGAGCTTTCGGAAGAGGAGATAAACTGATTGCTAAGGAGATTGTCTATTCTTTGAAGCAGATATTTTTCGTCGTAAGGTTTTGATATAAAGTTGTTGGCACCCGCCTGCAATCCTTTAATAATATCCTGCGAATCCTGAAGAGAAGTTAAAAGTATAACCGGAATATCAGCAAGATATGGGATGGCTTTAAATGCTTTGCAAAATTCATAGCCATCCATGCCCGGCATTACAACATCGCTTATAAGCAGCCCGGGTGGGTAAGATTTGGCGAATTGAAATGCTTCTTCTGCATTTGGAAAAAGATTGTAATTGAGATCGTTTTTTACAAAAAAATGCTCCAGCCTTTTAGCCTGAACCAGGGAATCTTCAACAGCTAAAATATATCTGTCTCCCAAAATAGATTTTACATTTTCCGACATAAATTATACAAAAAGATTATTTAATTGATTTACTATTCCTTCCGGTGACAAAACACTGCATACAGCTCCAAGTTTAACTGCTTCTCCGGGCATTCCGTAAACAAGAGAACTCTCTTCGTCCTGAGCAAAAGTATATGCTCCGGTATCCCTTAGCCTCTTAAGCTCTCTTGCCCCGTCTTTTCCCATACCGGATAAAAGGACAGCAATTACATTTTGCTTATATACATCTGCAAGACTCGAAAAAAGTGCATCAATGGAAGGACGGTTCAAAGAAGAGGTTTTTTCTGATGAAAGAAGAATGTTTCCTTCGTTATCAACCTTCATATGTTTGTTCCCGGGAGGGACATAAACATTACCGGAACTTATTTTCTCGCCCTGAACTGCAATTTTTACATTAATTTTCGAAAAACTGTTTAGCCATGTAGCAAAACCATCGGCAAAATTCGGGTCTATATGCTGAACCAAAAGGATTGGAAGTGGAAATGCCGGATTTATTTTGGATAAAATAGTCCTTAATCCCTCGGGACCTCCTGCAGATGCGCCAATTGCAAGAACTTTTGCGTTTTTGTTAAAAGAGGATAAAATTGTTGAAGCACTATCTTTGTCTTCTGATAATGAATTGGCCGGAATACTGGAGTATGTATGAGTAAAATTGCGCTTTACAACTTTTATCTCAGACATGAGCTTTAAAGTGTTTTTATATTTCTGGGCGTACCTTAAAAAATCCGGATGGCCCGGGCCGTAAGGCTTAGGTAAGATTGTAACTGCACCGGCTTCCAGCTCCTGGATTGCCAGCTCAATTTCCATATCACGGTAAATACTGCTGACAATCACAACTGGAACAGGGTAGTGGCTCATAATAAATCTGGTTGCCTCTATTCCATCCATTACCGGCATGTTAATATCCATGCTGACTACATCCGGCTTTAAATGCAAAACTTTTTCGTATGCAAGTTTTCCGTTTTCTGCAAAGGCAACCACTTCAAACATGGG
>Ga0316605_10001130_pt1 | contig 15790 bp, 14 predicted proteins | sample OWC_soil_day20_n_FD_207666 | JGI IMG/M metagenome (GOLD analysis project Ga0316605, IMG submission 207666) | Wetland soil microbial communities from Old Woman Creek delta, Ohio, United States - OWC_soil_day20_noCT | ecosystem: Environmental > Terrestrial > Soil > Wetlands | place: USA: Ohio... | reverse complement strand
GCGTGCCCGGATCGACCAGCCGTCACTGATCCCCGGCGCCGAGATCACGGTGCCGGTGACGTCGAGCCAGCTCGGGTTCGCGCTGCAGTCCGAGCTGATCGCGGGACCGGCGCGGCTCGGCCTCGACGGCGGCTACGCGAGCGGCGACGACGCGCCGGGCTTCGGCGCGTTCCCGACGTCGACCGAGGGCACGCCCCCGCCGGGCTCGTTCGATGGCCCGCAGGCGAACCTGCCGCGCGATCGCACCGTCGACAACTTCCGGTTCCACCCCGACTACCGCGTCGATCAGATCCTATTCCGCGAGATCATCGGGACGATCACCGACGCGATCTACGTCCGCCCGCACGCGCGCGTCACGCTGATGACCGTCGGCACCGGGCGCCTCGAGGCCGGCGCCGCGCTGATCGCGTCGTGGGCGGTCGAGGCGGCCTCGACCCCGAGTGGCGAGAAGGCGCTCGGCATCGAGCTCGATCCCGAGCTGCGCTACGCGAGCCGCGACGGGTTTGCAGGCGCGATCACGTACGGCGTGTTCCTCCCCGGTCCCGCGTTCGATGGGACGACCCTCCCGGCCAAGCCCGCGCACGCCGTCCGTGCCCGGCTGTGGTTCGTGTTCTGATGAAGCTCCTCGCACTCCTCCTCGGCCTGACCGCGTGTGGTGTCAACCAGACGCCGCAGCCGGAGCCCGCGCCCGAGCTGCCGTCGTGCGTGCCGGATCGCGACGGCGAGATCACCGCCGACGAGCTGCCGATCGCGTTCGGCGCGACGGTCACGTACTACGCGTCGCCGGCCGGCGTGACGCGCCCGGTGACGCTCGACGCGGCGAACCGCGTCTGGGACCTGTCGAAGGAGAACGCCGACGACGTCGTGATCGAGCTCGGGCCGATCACGCTCAAGGACCAGTGGTACGCGAGCTCGTTCCCGGCCGGGCAGTTCGTCGTCGATGGCGGCGGCGGCCTCGACGGCATCTACCACCAGGACGATCAGGCGCTGTGGCTCGACGGCACCGCGTCGCGCGAGCCCGCGCCCGCGACCCGGACCCTGATCCGCTACGCCGCGCCGATCGCCGTGCTCAGGTTCCCGATCGCCGACGGCGATGCGTTCACCACGATCGCGCAGATCCCCGACGGCGTCGTCTCCGGCCTGCCGTTCATCGGCACCGACGAGGTCGCGGTCGAGGTCCTCGGCGAGGGCCGCGTCGACGTGCCGTACGTCCGGTTCTCGCCGGCGATGCAGGTGCGCACCCTGGTCACGCGCAAGCCGTCGACCGGGACGCCGGTCGTCACCCGCCGCAACGCGATCTTCCTGTTCGAGTGTTTCGGCGAGGTCGCCCGGGCGGAGAGCCGCCAGGACGAGCCGAGCCCCGAGTTCACCACTGCTGCCTATCTGAGGCGTTTTGCACTAGGAGTCACACCATGATCTGGGACATGTGGAAGCAAGGATTCAATGCGTGGGAGCAGACGACCGCGCAGTACATGGAGAAGGTGCTGTCGAACCCCGGGGTCCTCGGACCCGCGGGCGCGATGCTCACCGCCGCCATGAAGACCAAGGCCGCCGCTGACAAGGCGATGAGCGCCTGGTGGTCGACGATCGGCCTGCCGACGCGCCGCGATCAAGAGCGGTCGCTGCACAAGCTCAACCAGCTCGAGAGTCGGCTGTACGACCTCGAGGAGAAGCTGCGGAGCTAGCCATGGACGTCTCCGCGCTGCTCGAGATCCAGGCCGCCCCTCGCGCCGTGTTCGCACGGCTCGCGACGCATCGGCATCGCGTGCGCTTCCAGGTCCGGACCGGGAATGCGTGGCAGCCGGTGACGTGGGGGCAGTTCGCGCTGCAGATCCGCGGCGTCGCCCGCTGGCTGATCGAGCGCGAGCTCGAGCCCGGCGATCGCGTCGCGATCTACGCGCCGAACTCGGTCGCGTGGGCGAGCGCGGCGCTCGGCGCGCAGACGGCGGGCGCGGTGTTCGTGCCGATCTATCCGGCGTCGACCCCCGAGCAGGTCGCGTACATCCTCGATCACTGCGAGGCGAAGTTCGTGTTCGTCGCGGGCACGGAGCAACTCGCGCGCATGGAGCGCGCCCGGGCGCTGCTCGCGCGGCCGGTCGAGGTCGTCGCGCTCGACGGCGCGGCGTGGGCGGCCGATGCCCCCGTCGCGGCGGAGCACACGATCCGCGCGGCCGCCGCACGCGATGCGGCGGCGCCGACCCTCGTCGACGCGCGGCTCGGTGCGCTCGATCTCGATGCGCCCGCGCAGATGCTCTACACGAGCGGCACCTCGGGAAACCCCAAGGGCGTGCCCCTCACCCACCGCAACGTCGGCGCGAACGGCGTCGACTGGCTCGCGTGCAACGCGCCGCTGCTCACCGAGGGCGACCGAGATCTGCTGTGGCTGCCGATGAGCCACATCTTCGGGTTCGGCGAGCTGTGCATCGGCAACACGCTCGGCTGGGAGACCTACCTCGCGTCGCCGCACGACGTGCTCGACGTCCTCCCCGAGGTCGCGCCGCAGGTGCTGTTCAGCGTGCCGGCGTACTGGGAGAAGATCGCGCGCGCGATCCAGGCGGGGCCGAATACGATCGAGGCGCGCGCCGAGGCGCTGCGTCGGGTCACCGGCGGTCGCCTGCGGTTCTGCCTGTCGGGGGGCGCCGGGCTCAAGGTCGAGATCAAGGAGCTGCTCCACGCGTCCGGCGTCCTCATCATCGAGGGCTACGGCCTGACCGAGACCTCGCCGACCTTGACGCTCAACCGGCCCGGCGCGTTCCGGTTCGACTCCGTCGGCAAGCCCCTGCCGTCGCTCGAGCTCAAGCTCGACGTCGACGGCGAGATCCTCGCGCGCGGCCCGAACGTGTTCACCGGCTACTTCAAGGATCCGGCCGCGACCGCGTCCGCGTTCACCGACGATGGCTGGTTCCGCACCGGCGACATCGGCCGGTGGACGGAGGACGGCTTCCTGCAGATCATCGATCGCAAGAAGGACATCCTCGTGACGAGCGGTGGCAAGAACATCCCACCCGCGAACATCGAGGCGCGGTTCGTCGATGATCCGGTGATCGAGCGCGTCGTGGTCTACGGCGACGCGCGGCCCTACCTCGTCGCGGCCGTCTGGGTCCGCCCCGACGCCACCGACGGCGCGCCCGAGGCCGAGCGCGCACGGATCGTCGCGGCCCGCGTCGACGACATCAACCGCGAGCTGCCGCGCCACGAGAGCATCAAGCGCTACTTCATCGCGGAGATGCCGCTGACGGTCGAGGACGGCCTCCTCACCTCGTCGCTCAAGTTGCGCCGCAAGGCCGTGTACGAGCGGCTGCGCGACCGCTTCGAGGCGCTGTACGCATGATGCCGCCAAAGGTCGATCTCAAGTCCCGGGCCTTCCGGCCCGGGGGGCCACTCGACTCGCTCGCCGCGCTGTGGCGGCGCGCACCGCGCGGCTTCACGCCCAAGACCGGCCAGACGCCGCACACCGTGGTGTGGTCGGAGAACAAGTGGCGCCTGCTGCGGTTCGCGCCGCAGACGAAGAAGTTCGCGACGCCGATCCTGATGGTGCCGTCGCTGATCAACCGCTGGTACGTGCTCGACCTTGGCCCCGAGCGCTCGCTGATCGAGTGGCTCGTCGGCAAGGGCCACGAGGTCTACTGCATCGACTGGGGCACCCCCGGCGCCGAGGATCGCTACCTGACGTGGGATGACATCGGCGGCCGCTACCTAGGCCGCGCCGTGCGGACCGCCGCGCGCGTCTCCGAGGTCGAGGACATCCACGTGCTCGGCTACTGCCTCGGTGGCACGCTCGCGACCGCGTACGTCGCTGCGTTCCCCGAGCACATCAAGTCGCTGACCGCGCTCGCCGCGCCGATCGACTTCGCGCAGGCCGGCATCATGACGACCTGGACGCGCGTGCCGACGTTCGATGTCCGCTCCGTCCTCGACGCGTTCGGCAATGTCCCGCACCAGCTGATGCAGGCGAGCTTCAACATGCTCCGGCCGACGCTGAAGGCCGCCAAGGCCGTGTCCGTGCTCGATCGCGCGTGGGACGACGAGTTCATGGACGGCTTCCTCGCGACCGAGAAGTGGGGCAACGACAACGTGTCGTTCCCGGGCGCCTGCTACGCCGAGTACATCGAGCAGCTCTACCGCGGCAACCGGCTCGTCACCGGCGAGTTCGCCGTGCTCGGCCGCCCTGCCCGGCTGTCCGCGATCACGTGCCCGCTGCTCGCGATCGCATTCGCCGAGGATCACATCGTGCCGGTCCCGAGCGCGCAGCCGCTGGTCGAGCTCGCCGGCAGCCGGGACAAGCAGCTCCTCGTCGATCGCGGGGGTCACGTCGGTGCGGTGGTCTCGCGCAAGGCGGCGCAGCGGCTGTGGCCCGCCCTCGAGACGTTCTGGGCGCAGCGCGACTGAGCATCGCCGACGCGCTACGCTCCCTTCGTTGATCGTCGCGCTCGTCCTGCTGTCCGCGTTCCTCCATGCCGGCTGGAACGCCCTGTTGCGCGTCGAGCCCGACAAGGATCGTGGCCTCGTCGGAGCGATCGCGCTCGCCTCGCTGTTCGCCTGCGTGATCGCGGCCATCCGCTGGGGCCTCGGCGAGCAACCGTTCGCGACGACCGAGGCGCTGCTCTACACGCTGCTCGCCGGCGCGTTCGAGGCCGTCTACTTCATGACCCTCGCGCGCGCGCTCGAGCTGGGCCGCCTCGGTGCGGTCTACACGGTCTCGCGCGGCGGCGCGGTCCTCGTCGTGTGGCCGCTGTCGATCCTGCTGTTCGCGGAGACCGCGACGGTGCCGTCGACGATCGGCAGCATCGTCGTCGTGCTCGGCCTCGTGCTGTCGAGCCTGAGCTCGACGGGCGGCGGAAATCGCGCGCACCGCGCGGGCATCGGCTGGGCGGTCGCGTGCGCGGTCTCGATCGCCGGCTATCACCTCGCGTACAAGGCGTCGTTGCTCGCGGGCGGCAACCCGTCGGCGGTGTTCGCGGTCTCGCTGTCGCTGTCGGCGGTTCTCAGCATCGTCCGGATCGGGCGCGCGGGCCGGCGGATCCTCGGCAGCCTGCTCCGGGCGCGGCCCGGGCGCGTCGCGCTGATGGGGATCGTGTGCGGCGGCTCGTTCCTGATCCTGATGGAGGCGCTCGCGCTCGGCGGCTCCGGCTACGTGCTCACGCTGCGCAACACGTCCGTGCTGTTCGCCGCGCTCCTCGCGCTGGCGATCGGAGAGCGACCGCGCCATGCCGAGCTCGTCGGGGCGATGTTCGTGGCGGCGGGGGCGGTGCTAATGTCATTGCGATGACCGTGTTCGTCCTCGGCGGTGACCAGACCGACTTCGCGCGCAACCTCGGCCGCGAGGGGCTCGGCATCGACGCCGCGATCGGTGACGTGATCGATGGTGCGCTCGCCGCCGCGCGGCTCGACGCCTCGGCGATCCAGGCGATCCACGTCGGCAATGCGTTCGGCGAGCTGTTCACCGGCCAGGCGCACCTCGGGGCGATGCCGGCGACCGTGCGCCCGGCGCTGTGGGGGCTGCCCGCGAGCCGTCACGAGGCTGCGTGTGCGTCGGGGTCGATCGCGATCCTGGCGGCGATGGCCGACATCGAGGCCGGGCGCTATGACTGCGTGCTCGTGATCGGCGCCGAGCAGGAGCGCAATGTCCCCGGCGAGATCGGCGCGCGCCACATGGGCGCCGCCGCGTGGGTCGGGCACGAGGGCGAGGGCGCGCGCTACCTGTGGCCGCACATGTTCTCGCGGATCGCCGACGCGTATGCCGAGCGCTGGGCCCTCGACCACGTGCACCTCGTCGCGATCGCGAAGAAGAACCTGACCAATGCGCGCTCGAACCCGCGAGCGCAGACGCGCGCGTGGACCTGGACCGACGCCAGCTTCGGCGAGGACGATCCGGGCAACGCGCTCGTCGAGGGCCGCCTGCGCCGTTACGACTGCGCACAGGTCACCGACGGTGCCGCCGCGGTGATCCTCGCGTCGCCGAAGTTCGCCGCCGCCCATGCGGGGCGCATGGCGCGGATCACGGGCTGGGGCCATCGCACGGTGGGCCTCGGCCTCGATGCGAAGCTCACCCGGCACACCGACAACGCGACGCACCTGCTGCCCCACCTGCGGCAGAGCGTCGTCGACGCGCTCCGTCGCGCCGAGCTCCCCGACGCGCGCGCGCTCGACGGCATCGAGGTCCACGACTGCTTCACGATCACCGAGTACCTCGCGATCGACCACCTCGGCCTGACGGCGCCGGGCCAGGCGTGGGAGGCGATCGAGGCCGGGACGCACGAACGGACCGGTGCGCTGCCGATCAACCCGAGCGGCGGGCTGATCGGGGGCGGCCACCCGGTCGGTGCGACCGGCGTCCGCATGCTCGTCGATTGCACGCGCCAGGTCACCGGCCACGCGGGCGAGACCCAGGTCGAGGGCGCGACCACGTTCGGCATGCTCAACATCGGCGGCAGCGGTACGACCGCGGTCTGCTTGATTGTCGCGTCGGTGTGAGCGAGCGTTTGCCGATGGACGTGCGCACGGTCCGCCGCTACGCGAATCAGCTCCCCGCCGGGGACGATCATCCGTACCGCACGGGGGCGTGGCGGCCCAACCTCGTCGAATACGACGCCGATGACCTCGAGGTGCTCGAGGGCCGGATCCCCGACGACCTCGCCGGCAGCTACCTGCGCAACACCGAGAATCCGCTGCTGCCCGCGATCGGGCGCTACCACCCGTTCGATGGCGACGGGATGCTCCACGCGATCCGGTTCGGCGGCGGGCGGGCGTCGTACCGCAATCGCATGGTGCAGACCCGCGGCCTCGCCGAGGAGCTCGCCGCCGGCGCGCCGCTGTGGGCGGGGATCATCGAGCCCCCCGCGAAGTCCACCCGCGACGGCTGGGGTGCCCGCGGCCGGATGAAGGACGCGTCGAGCACCGACGTCACCGTGCACGCCGGGCGTGCGCTGACAAGCTTCTACCAGTGCGGCGAGCTGTACGCCCACGATCCGGTGACGCTCGAGAGTGCGGGGCCCTTGCCGTGGTCCGCGGGCTTCGGCGGGTTCGGCGTCTCCGCCCACCCCAAGCTCGACGAGACCACCGGCGAGCTGCTGGTGTTCGGCTACGGCACGCACGCGCCGTACTTCGCGCTCGGCGTGCTCGATCGCACCGGCGCGATGATCCACGAGCAGCCGGTCGAGCTGCCCGGCGCGCGCCTCCCCCACGACCTCGCGTTCACCGAGCACTTCGCGATCGTCGGGGACTTCCCGCTGTTCTGGGATCCCGAGCTGCTCGCGCGCGGCGTCCATCGCCCACGCTGGTACCCGCAGCTCCCGACGCGGTTCGGCGTCGTCCCGCGGCGCGGTGGTCCGGTCCGCTGGTTCGAGGCGGCGCCGACCTACGTCCTGCACTTCATCAACGCGTACGAGGACGGCACCACGATCGTCCTCGACGGCTACTTCCAGAGCGACCCGATGCCGGTCCCCGACCCGGCGGATGGCCCGTGGGCCGGCCTCAAGAAGATGGTCGACATCGGCGCGATGGGATCACGCCCGCACCGCTGGCGTCTCGACCTCGCGACCGGCGCCGTCCACGAGGAGCGGCTGTTCGAGGAGATCAGCGAGTTCCCGTCGATCAACGGCCGGATCGGCGGCCGCCGTCACCGCTACACGTGGACGATGACGGCGAAGCCGGGCTGGTTCCTGTTCTCCGGCCTGCGCCGGCTCGACCTCGAGACCGGCGCCGTCCAGCAGTTCGCGTGGCCCGATGACGTGTTCGCCAGCGAGACGGCGATGGCGCCGCGGATCGGCGCGCGGGCGGAGGACGACGGCTACGCGATCACGTTCGTGTCCGATGTTCGCCGTGACACCTCGGAGTGCCACGTGTTCGACGCCCGCGACATCGCCGCCGGCCCGATCGCGCGGATCGCGCTCCCCGAGCGGATCTGCAGCGGCACGCATGCGTGCTGGACGCCGGCGTGACCTACATCCTCGCGGCGACGCGCACGCCACGCGGCAGGGGCTCACCCAAGGGTGCGCTGCACGCGATCCCCCCGGTGCGGCTCGTCGGAGCGCTGCTCGATGTCCTCGGTCCCACGCTCGCGGGCGCGCCGATCGACGACGTCATCCTCGGCTGCGCGACGCAGACCGGCGACCAGGGCGCGAACCTCGCGCGCTCGGCGACGCTGCTCGCCGGCTGGGACGTCACGGTCCCAGGCGTCACGATCAACCGGTTCTGCGCGTCGGGCCTCGACGCGATCAACCTCGCGGCGGCGCGCGTGCGTGGCGGTGATGCGACGCTGATCGTCGCCGGCGGTGTCGAGAGTGTGTCGCGCGTCCCGACCTTCTCCGATCACGGCCCGCTCTACGCCGACCCCGAGGTCATGGCCGCGGCCGGCACGATCCACATGGGTGTCGCCGCGGATCTCGTCGCCACCCTCGACGGGATCGATCGCGACGCGTGCGACCGCTATGCCCTCGCGACCCGCGACAAGGCCCGGCGCGCACGAGCCGAGAAGCGACGGCGCTCGATCGTCCCGATCCGCATCGGCGATCAGGTCGTCCTCGATCACGACGAGAACGTGGCGTACGCGCCGACGGCGGACGAGCTTGCCGCCCTGCCTCCGCTGTTCGGAGAGCTCGGCCAGGATGCGATCGCGCTCGCCCGCCACCCGCAGCTCGCCGCGATCCGACACCTCCACACACGCGGCTCGTCGCCGAGCCTCGCCGATGCGGCCGCGCTCGTCGCTCTCGGAGATCGCGCGACCGCCGACCGCCTCGGGATCTCGCCCCGCGCGCGGATCGTCGCGACCGCGACCTGCGCGGGTGATCCGGTGACGATGCTGACCGCCGGTCAGACCGCGCTCGAGCGCGCCCTCGAGCGCGCCGGGCTACGGGCCGCGGATCTCGCCTTCGTCGAGTTCGCGGAGGCGTTCGCCGCGCTGTGCGTGCGGCTGATGCGCGACCTCGATCTCGATCACGAGCGGCTGAACCCGAACGGCGGGACCATCGCCCTCGGCCACGCCTACGGGGCGACCGGCGCGCTCCTGGTCGTCGATGCGCTCGACGAGCTCGAGCGACGTGGTGGGCGGTATGCGGCGATCGCGGTCAGCGGTGCGGCCGGGCTCGGCAGCGCGGCGATCATCGAGCGCTGATCCGCGCGACGGTCACCACCTGCGGGATCACGGCGTCATCGCGCACGTCACGCCGTCGTCGAAGATCAGCAGGCGCTCCGGCCAGCGGGCCGCCGCCAGCCGCGTCTTGAACGACGTCGCGCCGCGGGACCGCTCGCGGTACCGGCCCCCGATCGAGAAGTCGACGCAGTACACGTTGCGCCGGGCACCGACCCAGGCGTGCGGCCTGGCGTCCGCGAACAGGTTGGGTTTGCCTCCCGACAGCGACGCGTCGTCGTCTTCCTCCTCGTGATCCGCAGCTCGCCAGTAGTGGCCGACGACCACCGGCGTGTCGTCGGTGTACTCGTCCCACCACCGCACGCGATCGCACATGCGCCACTTGCCGTTGGCGAAGAACGGCCGGTCCGTCACGCGCTCGGGACCGGACGTGAGGACGCGCACGGGGTTTCCCATCTGCAGGAGCTCGTCCTTCCTCCCGACGTTGGACAGGAGCGGGACCGGCGTCGACTCGTCGGTGAGCGCGCTCGCGTGCGTCCGCTTCTCGGCGGTGGCCGCGTCCTCGATCCCGGACTGCTCGAGGAGCTCGAGCATCTTGCGCTCGTGGTGCTCGAACAGCTCGACGCTCGTCTGCCTGGCGGCTCGGGCCAGCTCGATCGACGGGGGATGCCAGGCCGCGTGCACGACCCGGAGATCCGCTCGCTCGAGGGCGAGTGGCAGCGACAGGAAGAACTCGTGCCACGTGTGGTCGGCGGGGGCCGGCTTGCTGTGCTTGAACTCGCCCTGCTGCTCGGCGTGCGCCGGGTCCAGGTACCAGTGGTTTCCGTGCTTCGCGTCGCGTCGCAGCAGGTTGAGCTCGTGGTTACCGAGGATGCACTGCGCGTGCTCGCGCTCCACCAACCCTCGGACGAGCTCGATGACGCCCGGGCTGTCGTGCCCGCGGTCGCACAGGTCTCCAACGAACACGAGCCGTCGCCGGTCGGGATGCTCGCCGGCTTCGTCGTAACCGAGTCGTTCGAGCAGAGCGCGCAGCACGTCGAGCTCGCCATGCACGTCCCCCACGATGTCGAGTGGGCCTTCGAACAGCGGCGCGACCAGGGTCGTCGAGGTCATCGCCGCGACGGTACACGACTTGTTCGCGACGGGGCCGTGGCCGGCGGTCAGTGCTTGCCAGGCGCGAGCGCGACGCCCCGCCGCTCGTAGGCGAGGTACGCCTCGATCGCGATCATCCGCGCGTCGTCAGCGGGGATGGGCTTGCCCTCGAGCGGGTTGCGCAGGCACCAGTTGATCATCTCGCGGAGCGGGATGATCCGGCCGATCTGCTTCTGGAACTTGGGGTAGGTCTCGGGGTGGGTGTTCGCCCCGTTCGGATGGCACTGCGCACACGACACGCCGTTTGTCCCGAGCTTGCCGCTCGTCCACAGCTCGCGGCCCTTCGCGACCACGGTCATGTACTCCTTCTCCCAGCGAGCCTTGTCGGACTTGGTGAACTCGTCCGCCCGCCCCGTCGAGACCAGCGCGAGGGTCGCGACGACGGCCACGGCGACGACGCCCATCCAGGTGTTCTTGTTGTTCATCTGTCTCTCCTCGTGAAGTCGTGAGTCGTGGAAGGAGCCATGGCGCCTAGTAGTGCTCCTGCGGTGGGATTCGCTTGGCAGGTTCCTGGTACTGCGTGTCCTCGGGCTGGCCGGTCTTCGGGTTGAACAGGACCTTGCGCGAGGTGTTGTTGTAGAGCTGGTACGTCGCCGCGATCTTGCCGCTGTCGACGTCGATGAACTGCCAGCCGGTCGCGTCGCGCTCGAAGAACGGATCCGCGCGATTGATCGGGATCGTCAGCTTCGGCATCGCGTGCTGCGCCTGCGCGTAGGTCTGCGGGTACGGCCACGGCCACGCGGTCGCCATCACCGAGTGGAACGTGATGTTGCCGATCTGGTTGTACTGGATCTGATGGACGTGGCCGTAGAGCACCGTCGCCTTGGCGAACGGCTTGAGCAGCGCCTGCACCTGCTCGGCATCCTCGGTCCAGAAGTTCCAGCCCTTGTAGAGCTTTTGCAGCGGCGAGTGCGAGAACACGATCAGCGGCGTCGACTTCGCGACCTTGTCGAGATCAGCCTTGAGCCACGCTCGTTGCTTGTCGCCGACCATGAACGGCGAGCCGTTCGGGTTATCGAGGCCGGCCATCTCGAGCATGCGCTGCTCGGGCGTGGGCCACCGCTTGAACGTCCAGTCGTCGTACGTGAGGATGCTGTTGAGCACGACGAAGTGCACGCCCTTGTGATCGAACGAGTAGTACTGCGGGCCGAACAGCTTCGACCAGTACTCGCCGAGGTCGAGGTAGTAGTCGTGCTCTCCCATCACGTAGTAGGTCTTCTGCTTGAGCGCCGACAGCATCTCGGCGCCGTGATCGAGCTCGGCCTTGTTCCCGAGCTGCGCGAGATCGCCCCCGAAGAACACGAAGTCCGGCTTGGGATCGAGGAGGTTGGTCTCGGCGACGGCGCGGATCAGCCCGCGGTCCCAGTTGTTGACGAACTGCGTGCCCTTGATCTGCTGGATGTGCGCGTCCGAGATGTACGCGAACGTGAAGTTCTTGGCGGCGTCGGCGAACGCGACCTCGACCATGCTCATCGGGACGGCCCCGGCGGCGATCGCGGCGGCGGACGCCTTGAGGAAGCCTCGACGATTGAGGTTGAAACGACTCATGAGCTCAGCGTCCTTTCGCCTTGGTTGCCTTGGCCACCTCGGGGCTGGTCAGCGCCTCGAGGAACGCGACCAGATCGTTGATCTCCGCGGGGGTGAGCTTGAGCGGCCGGATGCCACCGCTCACGAAGTCGTTGATCCGTTCCTTGGGGGTCGTGATCCCGCCGTTGTTGTAGTGCTCGACGACCAGCTTGAGCGTCTTGAGGCTGCCGTCGTGCATGTACGGCGCGGTCAGCGCGACGTTGCGCAACGTCGGCGTCTTGAACGAGCCGATGTCGTCGAACGACCGGGTGACGGCGAGCCGCCCGAGCTCCGAGGTGCGCTTGTCGGACAGCACCTTGGCGTCGACCTCCGCGAGGGTCGCCCGGGTCTTGAGGAACGCGGTGGCGAGCTCGGGCACGTCCTTCTGGATCTTGGTGATGCCGACCCCGATGTTGTGGAACCGATGATCGGTGAACAGCGCGGTCGTCTGCTCGATGACGTGGCACGACACGCAGCGGCCCTTGTTGAGGAAGACGTCGAACCCGCGCTTCTGGGCCGCGGTCAGCGCCTTGGCGTCACCGGCGAAGTAGAACCGGTCGAACGGCGAGTTCCCGGAGATCTGGGTCCGCTCGAACGAGGCGATCGCCTGCATGACCTCCTTCATCGTGATCGCGTTGCCGCTCTTGCCGAACACCTTGCCGAACGCGGCGACGTAGTCCTTGTCGGTCCGCACGATCGCGAGGATGGGATCGTGGTTCGGAAGGCCCATCTCGACGGGGTTGACGAACGGGTGCTGCGACTGGTCCTCCAGCGACGGCGAGCGACCATCCCAGAACTGGGTCGAGAAGTAGGCGGCGTTGAGCACCGTCGGCGCGTTGCGCGTGCCCCGGAGGTCGTTGATGCCCTTGGAGGTCACCAGCGGACCATCGGTGAACGCCTTCTCGGCGGCGTGACAGGTGGCGCACGAGACCTTGCCAGTCGAGCTGAAGCGGACATCCTCGAACAGCTTCTTGCCGAGCGCGATCTTGTCCGGCGTCTGCGGATTGTCGGCCGGGATCGGCACGGCCGGCAGCCCGAGGGGTACGGAGCTCGGGGCGTCGCTGCGCGCGTCGGAGCCGAGACCGAGCGCGAACAACCCGCCCGCGGCGAACGTCGCGATCCATAAGCTCGAGCGGGATCTCCAGGTCATGCCATCTCCTTGTGCTGGACCTGCGGCTTGCACGAGCCGTGCGCAAGCCTGGGGCCTCGCGAGCTCGTGTTTCGCGCAGCTCCTGCGGGGACTCCGCACGGCGCGGCGCAAACCCTTCGGCGCGTTCCAGCAGGGCGCCCGCACGTGAGCCGGACGTGAGGTGGTAGGGTCGTCGTGATCATGGCTCGCGCTGTCTCGACGATCGACTGGACGCCCGCGGTGACCCATCTGACGGCGGCCGATCCGCGGCTCGCACCGCTCGTCGACAAGCACGGCCATCCGACGATCAAGCCGACGCGCGATGCCGTGCAGTCGCTCGCGCGCGCGATCGTCTCGCAGCAGCTCTCGGGTAAGGCCGCCGACACGATCTGGGGCCGCGTCCTCGACCTCTACCCGAAGCGGAAGTTCCCCACCCCGGCGGCGCTCCTCGCGACGCCCGAAACCCGGCTGCGCGGCGCGGGGCTGTCGGGCGCCAAGGCCGCGGCGATCAAGGACCTCGCGCGCCACGTCGTCGAGGCCAAGCTCGTGCCGGCGAAGCTGCCCCGGCTGACCGACGAGGAGATCTCCGCCGTGCTGCTCCCGGTGCGCGGGATCGGGCCGTGGTCGGTCGACATGTTCCTGATGTTCGCGCTCGCACGTCCCGACGTGCTCCCCGTCGGCGATCTCGGGGTGCGCAAGGGCATGCAGAAGCACTTCAAGCTCCGCTCGCTGCCCGAGGCCGACCGGATGATCAAGCTCGCCTCACCGTGGCGGCCCTTTCGCAGCGTCGCCGCCTGGTACATGTGGCGCCTGCTCGAAACGTGAGCCGGTGCGTGCGATGATGGGGCGATGATGGAGCTCTCCCCGGGGTACCGGGACAGCTCGACCCCCGCGGTCGCTCACGGTGACGTGGTCGCCGGCACGTACACGATCCGCGAGGAGATCGCGCGCACCGAGACCGGTGTCGTCTACGAGGCGCGCGACATGATGCTCGACCGGCTCGTGGCGCTCAAGCTCGGCTGGCGCGACCCCGGCCTGCCGTCGATGATCCTCGAGGCGCGTCGCTGCGCCGCCGTGCGCGACCCCTGCTCGGTCGCGATCTACGGCATGGGCCAGCACCAGGGCCTCGAGTACATCGTCGGCGAGCGGATCTCCGGCCCCTTGCTGCGCACCCGACTCGACCTCCCGATGTCGGCCGAGAAGTACCTCGCGACACTGCGCACGCTGATCGCGGCCGTCACGCACGCCCACGACTGCGGGATCGCGATCGGTGAGATCTCCGGAGCAACGATCGCCGTCGGCGAGGACGGCCGCCTGGTGCTCGGTCGGCTCTCGCTCTCGCAGGTCCCGGCGTTCGGTCCGCTCGGCCAGATCCGCGCCCCCGAGGTCGTCCGCGGCGAAGTCGCGGCGACCGATCCGGCCGCAGCCGAGGCGATCGATCTCTACGGCCTCGGCTGCATCGCGATCGAGCTCGCGCGCGGCACGCCGCCGTTCGCCGACGACATCCGCGAGATCGAGCTCCGCGGTCACGCCCAGGAGCCGCCACCGCGGCTCGCCGATATCCGCACGGACCTGCCGGTCGACCTGTCGGATCTCGTCGAGTGGCTGCTCGCGAAGCAGCCCGCCGCGCGCCCGCCATCGGCGAAGGAGGTCCTCGCGCAGGTCGATGCGATCATCGCGCGCGTCGGCACGCAGTCGCGCACCATCCGCGTCCTGATCGTCGATGACGACACCGCGCGCGCACGCTGGCTGTGGAGCCTCGCGCGGCGCGCGTACTCGGCGGCGCTCGTCGAGATCGCGAGCGAGGGCACCGATGCCGCGCACAAGCTCAACCGTGACCACCCCGATCTCGTGTTCATCGATGCCTCGCTGCGCGGCGTGATGAACGCGCTCGAGCTGTGCATGTACGCGCGTGGGCTCGAGGTCGAGCAGGCCGCGCAGCTCGTGGTGGTCGGCGGCGTGACGCCCAAGGATCGCTCGATGTTCGCGGACGGCGTGCAGTTCATCCCCGACGACGCGAACCTCGCGATGACCCTCATCGATCGGGTCCGGACGTGCGCCACGACACCCCAGCGCCGCCGGAAGCCGCGCACCACCGTCTCCGGCTGACCGCGCTGCGCTAGACTGGTGCGATGCGCTCGCTCCTCGCTCTGACCCTCGTGCTCGCCGCATGCGGCGACGACGCACCCGGCAACACGGTGTACTTCGAGCTCGAGGGCTCGATCGCGGAGCCCGCGACGTTCTGGAACCTGCCGTTCCCCTCGGACCTCCGGCTCGCTGCCTCGGGCGCCCCCGACATGACCGGGTTTCCGAACCCACGCAACGTCCCGATCTTGAACGCCCTGCTGACCACGGTCGGCGAGCGCCGGGGGTGGCCCGTGATGCCCGTCGCGTACGTCCGGTTCACGGCGCCGGTGCCCGAGCGCGCGATCACCGACGTGATCCCCGCGGGAGATCCGAGCGTCGTGCTGATCGACATCGATCCCGACTCGCCCGAGCTCGGCACGCTCTACCCGACGGTCGCCGCGACGCTGCTCCCCGACCCGTACGTGACGAGCGACGTCGTCGCACTCGCGCCGCGCCCCGGGATCGTGCTGCGCGCGAGCACGCGCTACGCCTACGTGATCCGCTCCGCGTTCGCGCCCGGCTTCTCGCCCGCCCCCGCGTTCGCCGCGCTCGCCGCCGGCAAGACCCCGTCGGGATCCCGCGGCGCCGACGCGGCCCTGCTCCACGCCCCGCTGTGGCCGGCGCTCGAGGCCGCGGGCATCGACAAGGCAGACGCGCTGGTCGCGGTGGTGTTCACCACGAGCGACGAGGTCGCGCGCACGCACGCCCGGTCCGAGGCGATCCGCGCC
>Ga0316605_10001129_pt1 | contig 15809 bp, 13 predicted proteins | sample OWC_soil_day20_n_FD_207666 | JGI IMG/M metagenome (GOLD analysis project Ga0316605, IMG submission 207666) | Wetland soil microbial communities from Old Woman Creek delta, Ohio, United States - OWC_soil_day20_noCT | ecosystem: Environmental > Terrestrial > Soil > Wetlands | place: USA: Ohio... | reverse complement strand
GACCACTAAACTCATCAGGGCAGTAGAACAAAGTTCGGTAACAGTAATGATAACAAACAAGAAAGGAGATATTGAATATGTAAATCCATTCTTCTCAAAACTGACCGGTTACAGTTTTAAAGAGGTGATTGGCAAAAATCCCAAAATTCTGAATTCGGGACATCAACCCAAAGAATTTTACAAAACACTATGGGGTTCCATTCTTTCTGGCAACGACTGGAATGGAGAAATATTGAATAAGAAGAAAAACGGAGATTTATACTGGGAAAAGGTTGCTATCTCACCCATTTTTAACGGCGAAGGAGTTATTACAAACTTTGTGGCTATTAAAGAAGACATTACCGAAAGAATTAAGATGCTCGAAGAACTGGTTACAGCCAAACAAAAAGCCGAAGAAAGCGACCGCCTAAAATCAGCTTTTCTCGCCAACATGAGTCACGAAATACGAACTCCTCTAAACAGTATCATTGGGTTTTCCGACCTGTTGAACGATCCGGATTTTGATGAGGAAGAAAAATCAAAATTTTCTAGATCTATAGTCAACAGTGGTAATAACCTTTTGCTCATTATTAATGATATTTTGGATTTATCAATGATCGAATCCGGACAATTAAAAATCCGTAAAGAGCAATTTTCGGTAAAAAAATTATTGCTCAATTTGGAGAGTGAATTTAAAACAAAAGCTATTGATAAAGGAGTTGATTTACATGTAAAAATTCCATTAAGAAATAATGATATCGTTATTGAAAATGATGTAAACCGGACAAGACAAGTATTTACCAATTTAATCATCAACGCCTTAAAGTTTACCAATAAAGGATTTGTGGAAATTGGTTTTATAATTAAGGCTAATTGTATCCAATTTTTCGTAAAAGACACAGGAATTGGGATTGCATCTGATAATTTTCTAGCAATTTTTGACCGTTTCCGGCAGGTTGAAATCAATCAGACTCGCAATTATGGCGGAAATGGATTAGGATTGGCAATCTCTAAAAATCTGGTAGAAATTATGGGTGGCCGAATCTGGGTTGAAAGCGAACTTGGAAAAGGCTCTATCTTCAATTTCACCTTACCATACAACTCCACTATTGAGAAAGATTGTTCAAACAGCTTTAACAATTAACTAATATACTCTGTTGGTTTTGCCCAGACCACCCGGCTAACAAATTTTAATCAACTGAAGCAATCGCTCAATTCGGGCAATGTCAAGCAGTCTTTTCAATTTCAAAACTTATCCTCCCCTCCTCACTATCTTTGTCACATTATTCCCGAATATAGAAATATTCCGAAAAATGCATATTCAAATAGGGTAAATTAGGTTTTAACAGTCTTATCTGTATTAATCTAATCATCCTAAAATTTAATCAAATGAAAAACAAAATCTTGTTTATTGAATTAATTTGCTTTTTATTCGTTTCCGAATCATCTAGCTTGCATGCCCAAACCTCATTCAACAGAGACTCAATCATTCTTGCAGCACAAGAACTTATTAAAGAGACAAATTACTGTGCTCTTGCCACAGTTGACTCAGCCGGACAGCCTCAGGTGCGAACAATGAATCCATTTCCTGTAAACGATGAACTAATCATCTGGTTCGGCACTACAAGATATAGCCGAAAAGTAAAAGAGATTATGAACAACCCAAAAGTGTCGGTATACTTTGCAAATCATGAGTCAGCAACAGGATATGTAAATATTACAGGAAAAGCTGTTGTTATAGATGATAACAAGCTGTTGCAAAAAATGAAACGGAATTATTGGAAGAGTATTCCAAACTGGGAATCAAATTTTGTGCTTATTAAAATTGTACCGGAAACTATAGAGGTTATTAATTATAAACATCGGTTGAACAACAATCCAAAAACGTTTAAAGCTCCATCGATTGTATATTGATTATTAGCAGAACGGAATACATTGCCGTTGTAATACTTACTACACTTTACAGAAATTTCGGCGTAGAATTGCCTTTTTTACTTTTTTTTCTTAAATTTCGTCAATCAAGTGTAAATCAACTTACAATATCATGTTCAAAATCATTCTTAAGCAAATTGGCCCGGTCATGATTATGACTTTGGGGCTTTTTCTGCTAAGCATAATCAATTGCAAAGCTCAGGTAAGTATACCATCGGGCGGAGTCTACTGGACTGAATTTACAAACATCCCGGATAGTGTCTATCAGATAGGCGGAAAAACCCTTGGCACCCACTGCATCGTTAAGCGAATCAGCATAGGAGAGCCGAGTACAGCAGAGCTTATGGCAGATCTTGCATTCCCTGATGGTGTCAATTGCGTGACCTCCAAAAACCCAAATGATAAGGTGCAATACTGGACAGAAAGGACTCAGGATGCAAGCGGAAAAACAATTGCGCTTAAGGTGGCCAGTACGGCAGCCAATATCCCCTATCTGAATCTGACAATGTACTCACCAAATGCTGACATACCTGAACTGAATATTTTCGGTCTGAGGCCGGACGGAAATATCGTACACTCCCCGGAAGGATCATCACTTTACAAACCTTATGACGATTCCTCTCTAAAAATCGGAGGATTCAAACAGCTTAATTTTCGTACAGAAAAATATGACAAGGGTCAGAAAATAAAACAAATTGTGGAAGAAGCGGGATACGAAACCTCTTCAATGAGATACGAAGACAAAGTCTATTCATTTATGGTACATTCAACCCAGAATGGCCGGGCAAAAATCGAGAAGGATGTGTTGAAAAAGAAGCATTGGTTTCCCGTAAAGGCAAAGACCGAGGGCAATCGTGGTCTCTATGAACTGCGCGATTCTTTGAATCTGGACATTGAATCACATGCGAACGGAGACAGCGTCGATACACAAACAATTACTTTGCGAGGCACCATAAGCAATCCTGCAGGTGAATTTGATAAGGTAACCGATATTTTAATCGTGATATCAAATGGCTCCGAAACAAAGAAAATTCATGCTACAATTACAGGAGACTCAACCTTTACTGCAAATCCGGAACTCATTACAGGTATAAATTATCTTGTATTTATGCCTATGCATTTGAACCCGGACGGAAAAGAGGTTAACTACACTAAATATGTGGTGACTGCAAAGGATGAACGGATACAAGCTATGACGCTGGTTTATGATGCCGGATGGAAAAGCAGAATCACAATCACAACAAAAACCATCCGAACCACAGCGGAGCCGGACACATCTGTAACCGTGCATATGTCGAGATTTTCTGCAAACCTAAAAATTGACTTCGTTCCCAACAAGTTGTCCTATATCCAGAAATCTCTGGAAAATGCAAAAAACTGTGCCGACTTTGCCAATTGCTGGCTCTTCTCCGGAACAAACGAAGGAAGTGTAACTGTCTCTGAGGAATTTTATACAAAAGCCAGGAATTGCGACGACAAGCTGCCTCTTATAACCACCATAAGAAGTAAAGGCAATGCCGTTTTGGATAAATATATGCTGAACATCTCCGCTACCTTAACCCCGTGGGAGGAAAATGACTCTTCTACTGAGCGCCGTTACCACCTGACAATTTCTGGCGGCCCTGAATTCGCAATCCACACCAAGGCACCCTGGCCTACAACAACAATAGAACAATACGACTGTGCCTTCAAAAAAATGGTCGTCCGATATAACAAAAATTGCCCCCATGATAAGGCTGGACCGCAAAGATGTTGTTCTTAAATTCCCAAATTCAAAGGATTTGGAAGATTACGTCAAATCTCCTGTCACATCCAAGAGCTGGACCTTCTCCGGTAAACAAAAGCAAGACGATGGTTATGCAGTAACAGTTACAGAATATACAGCGACGCTCACAATTCAGCCGTAAAACATAAAACATTTTGTAATTACCTCTATATATTTTTCTAAGTCATTTCTTATCACATTTCCGGCAATACCTATTGCTTATTGCCAAATTAGTGATACAAAATCGTTTTTTTCGTATCGGTTGAGAATTCATATATTTGCTCAATAACTCACTTTACAAAGCAATTATCATGAAAAATTCTTTGCAAATTTTATGTCTGACAGGTTGTTTCACGTTATTGTTCTTTATTCAGACTCCTGTTTCTCTTGTTGCGCAAAACAACGATTCCATTCTGCTGAAAGAGATTGGTTCTATTAAACGTATGGTTGAAAACAACAACCACACATACGATCAGATTATCAAAAAGGTGGATGACCTCATGTGGCGGGAAATGCTCGGAGACGTTGCATTTGTTGATAAAGTAAGGCTTGCCGGCCCTCCAAGGTGGAAAGCAAAGAACAAAGACGACAAGTTTGCTGCAAATCCTCTTCAGTTTTACACATACGTCTTTATCCCAAAAAATATAAATACTGCTAAGAAATATCCGCTGATAGTCCTTCCCCACAGCGGCGTTCATGCCGATTTTTCTACATATTATGCTCATATCGTAAGAGAACTTATTGCACAGGGATATGTCGTAGTTTCGGCGGAATACAGGGGCAGTACCGGCTACGGCAAAGACATCTTCGACAATATAGATTACGGCGGTCTTGAAAACGAGGATGTACTTACAAGCAGAGACTACATGGTGGAAAATTACAGTTTTGTTGACAAGGAAAATATAGGCATTATCGGATGGAGTCACGGCGGAATGATTTCGCTGATGAATATTTTACGCTATCCCGACAAATACAAATGTGCATTTGCCGGAGTGCCGGTGAGCGACCTTGAAAACAGGCTCGCGTCACACGATTCGAGCTATAGAAAAATTTTTACCGACTCAAACCATATCGGGCAGACTATTAAGGAAAATCCTGCTGAGTACGAAAGACGCTCGCCTTCTACTTATGCAAAAGATCTGAAAAGACCGTTACTGATTCATACCAATACAATTGACAACGATGTTTATGTAGAAGAGGTTCTGCTTATGATTGACTCGCTTAAGGCACACAACAAAAAATTTGAATACAAGGTTTTTGAGAAAGCTCCGGGCGGACACGGATTCGACAGAATTGACTCAAAAGAGGCAACAGATATAAGATTTTCTATTTATAAATTTCTTGAAAAAAGCTTAAATCCTTCTAAGCCATTTAAGTCTCCTGCACAGATGAGACAGGCAGCTTATAATTTCTAATTATTTAATGCCGATTCGTTAGTATGATACCGGTTTATATTAGAATATTACTATTTTTGCCTTCTAATTTTTAAAATTCTGTGGTTTGGGTATAATGGTATTCGTGTTCATTCTTGGCTATTTTTTAATTGCTGTTGAACACAAAATAAAAATTGACAAAGCTGCAATTGCACTTTTAACAGGCGGAGTTCTTTGGGTTCTCTATATTATGCTATCCCCACTCTCTGTTCCTGAAGTTTTTCCGGTAAGTTTCCAGGAATATATCCACAATAATAGCGGGATTAATGTTCTTTCTCTGATTGACCAGTGTAAACGCTACATTGTTGAAGTACACATGGTTGAAAGTCTTGGAGAAATTTCCGAAACTCTGTTTTTTCTGCTGGGTGCAATGACAATTGTTGAACTCATTGATGTTCATGGAGGCTTTTCAATTATTACGGACAGAATTACTACCCGAAATAAGAGAAGGCTTTTAATCATAATAGCCTTCCTCACCTTCTTTATGTCGTCTGTTCTTGACAATCTCACAACATCCATTGTTATGGTTATGCTCTTGAGAAAGATAATACCAAACTACAAAGAGAGATGGATATTTGCAAGTATGATTATTATTGCTGCAAACAGCGGCGGAGCCTGGTCCCCTATTGGCGATGTGACAACAATTATGCTTTGGGTTGACGGAAAAATAAGTACAGCACCATTAATGACAAATTTGTTCATACCAAGTCTCATTTCAATGGTTGTCCCTCTTTTATTTGCTGCACGCATGGTTAAAGGAGAAATAACATCAGCATCGAAATACGCAACATCTGTACACAATCCTACAAATGCCCTAAGCGATAAAGAGAGAACCACTCTGTTCTCATTAGGCGTTCTTGCTCTTGTCTTTGTGCCTGTATTCAAATATCTGACTCATCTTCCACCTTTTGTCGGAGTATTAATCGGCTTGAGTTTCGTCTGGATATATACCGAATATCTATATCAAAGGAAACCAAACCTGGAAGAAAAACTAAAGCACCGGGTAACAAGCGTTTTAAAACGAGTCGACTCTGCAACAATTCTTTTCTTTCTGGGAATCCTTCTTGCAGTTTCGGCCCTTCAGGGGACCGGACTTCTTAACGCTGCCGGACAGATTCTTAATGATAAGATTCACAATGTATATGCAATAAACATCATCATTGGGGTACTCTCGTCAATTGTTGACAACGTGCCTTTGGTTGCTGTTGCGATGGGTATGTATCCTGTTATAGACCCTGCAACACTTTCTACAGTGGCAGATGCAGCATTTTTACAATCCTTCGTTGTCGACGGAAGTTTCTGGATCTTTCTTGCATATTGTGCAGGTGTTGGCGGAAGCATATTAATAATTGGATCTGTATCCGGTGTAGTGGTAATGGGTATCGAAAAAATCAGCTTTAACTGGTATTTTAAGAACATTTCCCTGCTCGCCTTTGCCGGGTATATTGCCGGTGCGCTCTCTTTTATTCTCATAGATATTCTTTAGTCTCATTTTTTTGCTCATTAGTCTAAAATTGATTTAACTTTATAGCATAAAATGCTGTAAAATGAAATCAAAGATTCTCACTATACTGGCAATTTTGATTCTCAATCCGCTCTATGCCCAGTCCCTTTTTACCGACTCTCAGAAAGACTCCACATCCGAACAGAAAAATGGTCTTGCACAAAAGACAGAGATAAGCGGTTTCATTAGGGGTGCATTTTACGGAGGGTCAAAAAATTACGATTTCACATCCGTATTTGCTCAATTTGCTTTTAAAGCAAGGTATAGCGGAAAGCATACAATTCTTCATTCAGAAATATGGTTTCGCGGCGGGAAAATGTTCGATAAATACTATAATAAGCTGGATATTGTTGAAGCGTATGCAGGATATGTATCGGACAAATTTGATTTTCTGGCAGGCAACCAGATTGTAAAATGGGGACGTACCGATGGTTTCAATCCAACAAATAACATTAATGCAAAAGATTACTTCTTTCTCACTTCTGACCCGGATGACCAGAACTTGTCTAATTTTATGCTCCGGGCAAAATACAGAATCAATTCTGCAATAGATATTGATTTAATAGGTGTTCCCTACTATCGCTCTTCTAATTATCGCTTCGACCTGTTTGCCCTTGGCGAGTATGCAAAATTTGTGGAGCCAACTATTCCCGAAAGGAAATTCAAAAGTGGGGCAATAGCAGCAAAAGTCAATTTCGAATTGTCCAGGATTGGATTCTCTCTCTCCTATTTCCGCGGGTACGACCCATTTCACGGCTTCAACGTTAAAACTATAAATCTTGACATTACCAGCCCAAATCCTGCTCCCGAAATTTTATATACTGCAACATCATACCATAAGCAGGCTTTCGGTGCCGACTTTGCATTACCGCTTGGATCATGGATTCTTAGAGGGGAGGCTGCCTACAACCGTACAAAAGGCTCAGATTTGTTTATGTTCATTCCGGCTCCTGATATAAGTTATGTTGCAGCAATAGAAAAGGATTTCGGAGGCTATATGGCTATTTTGCAATATGTGGGTAAATATGTTCCGAACTTCAAACCGCTTGTGGAGCCTGTTCTCTCACATCCCGAAAACCCAATGTCACAGTTACTTTATTTGCAGAATATGGTTTACTATCAGAGCGCATTGTTTAACAGAAAAATATTCAATCAGCAAAAGAGTTCTAACCACGCTCTTTCACTTACTGTCAGAAAGAGTTTTGCCTACGAGACCCTCACCGGAGAACTCACTGGGTTCTATAACATTACTTCGAAAGAATATATGATAAGACCTAAACTCAGCTGGAATGCAACTGACAATCTAACTTTCAGCATGGGAGGTTCCTACATGAACGGGCCCGCCGAATCGCTTTTTGATTATTCTGCTCCCGTAATGAACGGATTGTTTCTGGAAATAAAAGCCTCATTTTAATTATAATTTCAAATGGAAAAGAAGATTGGGATAATCAGATACCGGTGGATAATAATAATTGCTACGGTAATTCTTGCTGCCGCAAGCATAATTCCTTTAATTTCAATTAAAGTCAATCCCGATCTTGAGTCATACCTGCCCGACAAGATGGAGTCAAAAGTGAACAATGACAAAATTGGCGAGATTTTTGGCACTTATGAACCTGTTATTCTGATATTTGAAACCGACGATATTCTTAATTCATCCACTCTGGAGAGACTTGAAAAACTTTCAAACGAATTTGGAAAAATGAGCGAATTTGCCTCGGTAATTTCGCTTTATACTACAAGAGACATTCGTTCCGAGGATGGAACAATGGTTGTTGATCCGGTTGTCAAAACGCTGCCTCAAACTCCGGAAGAGAGAGAGGCACTAAGGGAAGAGATTAAGAAAAATGATTTGGCATATAAGCTTCTGGTTTCGGAAGATTTTAAGTATGCCCTTCTTCTCCTCAATTCGAACAAAACAATTAAGGATAAAGAGCTAATTGACCTAATCTACAAAAAGCTGGACGAATTTCCCGGAAATGAAAAAGTTTATCTGAACGGTCAGCCATACCTGAGAAGTGAGGCAAATGACAAAATAAGCCGGGATATTATGATTTTGTTACCAATTGGGCTAATCTTAATGCTGCTTTTTTTCTGGATTTCATTCAGGGAACTTAAGGGAGTATTTCTTCCATTTACAATAGTATTAATATCTATCGTCGCTTCAATGTCCCTCATTCCGCTTTTTGGATGGGAACTCAGTATAATCGGAATTATTATTCCTGTTATGATGCTGGCTATAGCAAACAACTACGGGGTGCACTTTATTGCCAGATATCAGGAACTTAATGCTCTTGACCCAAACATAACGATGAATGAAATAGTTACAGAAGCAAGTACATACCTTAGAAAACCGGTGATTCTGTGCGGGCTCACAACTATAGTGGGAGTTCTCGGGCTCATTATGAGCGTACTGCTTCCTGCCACCCAAATGGGAGTTGTATCGTCAATTGGCATAGCTCTGGCGCTAATACTCAGCCTTACATTTATCCCGGCCATTCTTTCAGTAATGAAAAAGGGAAAGGTACACTTTGACATTGAAGGTGAAAAGAGAGGAAAAATTGTGCATATTCTTGACCATGCAGGGAGATTTGTTACCGACAATCCCGGGAAGATGATAATACTCTTTTTTGCGTTTTTTGCCCTTTCTCTTGCCGGTCTTTTTAACTTTCGCGTTGCGTCGGATTTTAATGACATTCTGCCTCAGAAACATCCTTATAATAAGAGCATAAATATTACGAATAAGGCTTTTGGGGGAAGCAAAATGATTAACATTATGTTTGACGGGGACATCAAGGACCCTGCTATTCTCACTAAAATGTCAAAGAATGAAGAGGAACTTGAGAAAATGCCGGGAGTTGGAAGTGTTACCTCAATTGCAACGATAATCCGGAAAATGAGTACTGCCCTTAATGACCCGTCCGATCCGGGCTATAACAGGATTCCTCAAACCAGAGAGGGTGTTGCCCAGTATATAGAGCTATATTCTATGAATGGCGACCCGGCAGCTTTTGAAAATCTTGTTGATTTCGATTACACGAAAGCAATAATGACAATTCAGTGCAATTACGAAAAGTTGGGTGAAGCAAAATTAATAATAGATAAAATAAAAGCTCTTACAAAAGGCGACCCGGGAACCGTCATTGGCGGATACGCTCTTGTTGAGAAGGAGATGAGTGAATCTGTTGTAACCGGGCAATACTATTCTCTTATTTTTGCTTTTCTTGCTATTGTTATTCTTCTTTCAATTATTTTCAAAAGTTTTATTGCTGGTTTACTTGGCGCCATACCTTTGCTCTACGCCGTTTTTTGCATATTCGGGCTCATGGGCTGGCTTGGCATTGAGCTAAATATTATTACTGCTCTGCTCTCATCAATTTCAATAGGGCTTGGCGTCGACTTTACAATTCACGTATTCTGGCGGGTAAGAAGTGAACTCTCTCTCGGAGTTGGCTACCCTGCTGCATTTCAGACGGCAATCCGCACAACGGGGCGTGGTATTACAATTAATGCACTCTCTGTTATGCTAGGCTTTTCGGTACTTTTCCTATCTGCATTCCCTCTCATAAAATCATTTGCCCTGCTCATAATCCTGTCACTTCTGTTTTGCCTCGTTTCTGCACTTATGCTCATTCCGGCAATCTGTATTATATTTAAGCCAAAATTCCTGAATAAAAATAACAACTTATGAAAAGGTTAACTACAATAACTGTTTTATTGGTCTCCTGCATTTTTTGTTTTTCATTCTCTTCCATCGGTCAAGATGCCCGGGAGATAAGTAAGAACTCTGCCGATATAATTGCTCTCTCTTCAATGGAGATGGTGACTACTCTCAAAATTTATGATCCGAAAGGAAATATGCGCACCAGAAAAGTGAGCATTGCCAGTAAAAGATTCGGAGAAGTAACAAAGATGATTATGCGATTCATTGACCCTGCGGATGTAAGGGGAACAGCAATGCTCGTCTATGACTATGAAGGAAAATCCGATGATATGTGGATTTATATGCCTGCACTTAAAAAAAGCAGAAGAATAGTAAGTAACGAAAAGGGAAAGAACTTTATGGGCTCTGAGTTTACAAATGCCGATATGAGTAAACCAAACTTAGACGATTTTAACTACAAGCTTCTCTCGACAGAAACAATAAGCGGGAAAAGCTGCTTCAAAATTGAGGCAACTCCAAAGACAAAGGAGCTTGAAGGGGATAATGGTTTCAGCAAAAAAATATCTTATATCGATAAAGGCAACTATTTGTGTTATAAAATTGAATTCTACGACATGGGTGGAAAACTTTCAAAGACACAATCAATTAGTGATTACAAACCAGTTTCGGGTGGTAAATTCTTTTATTATTTAATGGAGATGAAAAATGAGCAAACCGGGAGAAAATCTGTTATCACAACAGATGCTTTTCAGGCAGGCTCTAATTTGTCTGAAAGCCAATTTTCACCTGCAAACCTTGAAAAATAGCAATAATTATGATTATAGAAATTTGGGGAGAGAGATTTGACAAATCCGAACTTTTAGAAAAAGTAGACGGAGACAACGAAATTGTACAACTATTAATTGAAAGTGCCAGACTTCAGATTCCTCAACATATAAACGATATCAAAAATCATTTTGAATCATTTGGCGGGGATTTTCCTTCCGATTGCGAAAAGATAAAACAATGTGCGCATGCCATAAAAGGCTCTGCCTTCAACCTTAGCTTTCACAGGTTGGGAAATATTGCAAAAGCTTTGGAATTCTCTATAAAAGAACATGAATCAAATAATATTTCAATAGAAGAAGCTTTATCGGACTGCAGGGAACTGATTAAACTACTTGATGCAGAATGGGCCGATTTACAAAAGCTTCTTAAGTAACATCCGGTTTACTTTTTTAGTACCTTTATGGTTTAAAATATTAGACCATGAATATCTCATATTGCTCCGACAAGTATCAGTATACAATGGGGAAAACCTTCTATGACAAAGGTCTAAAGGATAAAAAAGCCATTTTCAACCTTTTTTACAGAAGTGCCCCTGACAAAAACAACTGGGCTGTTGTATGCGGAGTTAAAGAAGCTCTCGAAATGGTTACCGGTCTTGGGAGCGAAGATGAGTCATTTTTTGAAAAGTTTCTCCCCGGAGAAGATTACCGGGAATACCGGAAATTTCTCTCGGAAATGAAATTCACCGGAAACATATACGCAATGGAGGAGGGAGAGATTGCTTTTCCAACCCAGCCGGTTATAACTGTTGAAGGCCCCCTTATTGAGGCTCAGGTTCTGGAAACGCCCATGCTTTGCATTATGAATCATCAAATGGCAATAGCAACTAAGGCATCAAGGGTGTCGCGAAGTACCACAAAACCTATTAGCGAATTCGGATCACGCAGGGCCCACGGCCCGTGGGCTGCAACCTATGGTGCAAAAGCCGCTTACATTGGTGGTTGCCTAAACTCATCCAATATTCTTACTTCAACCATGTTTGGCATACCGGCATCGGGTACGATGGCACATAGTTTTATAACTGCATTCGGCTGCACAATCGCAGGAGAATTTAAGGCATTCGATACATACATAAAATCCCATTTTGGAGAACCGTTAATACTTCTTGTAGACACCTACGACACTCTTAGATGCGGTCTTAAGAATGCAATCCGGGCGTTCCGGGAAAATGGAGTGGACGACAACTACCCGCAAAGCTTTGGTATCAGATTAGACAGCGGCGACCTCACCTATCTTTCAATAAAATCCCGCGAGGCACTGGACACTGCCGGGCTTACAAAATGCAAGATATTCGCCACAAATTCACTTGACGAATATATAATTACCGAATTGGAGAGGCAAAATGCAAAAATTGACTCATACGGTGTGGGAGACGCTATTGCCACAAGCAAACATAATCCCTGTTTCGGCAATGTGTACAAATTAGTGGAGATAGACGGCCAGGGAGTTCTCAAAAGATCGGAAGACAAGAGCAAGGCAATTAATCCGGGCTTTCAGATTACATACAGAATTACAAGGAATGGTATGTTTAAGGCTGATGTTACTTGCCTGAGAGGAGACAATACTGCAAAAAATATCGAAACCCGTAAAAAAGTGACCATCCGGGACGAATATGACGATACAAAAATTACAACTTTTGATGAAAATTCATATGAGTTTAAACCTCTTCAAAAGCAAGTTATGAAAAATGGTCAAATTATAGCGGAAACCATTAGTGCGCTTGAAAAAAGAAATTATTACCTTAGCAACCTCCAGGGGCTGAATGATACTCAAAAGAGATTAATCAACCCCCACTACTATAAGGCAGATATTTCTGATGAACTTTTTGACCTTAAAAACGGACTTATTGACTCTCTGATAAACGAAATAAAGCAATTTGATGGAGAATAGCCCTTTAACCGCAGTACACATTGTTGTAGATATGCTGTATGATTTTATCGACGGCTCTCTTGCCTGTAATAATTCTGTAAAGGCAGTAAAAAAAACTATTGAATATATCAATTCAAATCCGGGACAAAGAGTAATCTATGTTTGTGACTCTCACCCAGCGAACCATTGTTCATTTGTTGAACAGGGGGGAGAATGGCCTCCTCACTGCGTTCAGGGAACAAAGGGACAACTGATACACAATCTGTTCTATCAAAGGTTAAATGACCCTGAATCGTTGCCTTTCGGAGGGAATGTATTCAAGAAAGGCTGCTCGGAAACAAAAGAACAATATTCCGGGTTTGATGCTGTAAATAAAGACGGATTATCTGTAGGAGATTTCATTGATAAATTTTACGAAGACAAAGAGGTAGAAAAGAGCGTTGTATTAAGCGGTATTGCCACCGAATTCTGCATTAAGGAAAGCTCACTGGACTTGTTAAAGAACGGCTATAAGGTTTTTGTGAATAAGGATGCTTTGGGATATGTTAAACCCGAAGGTCATGCCGACACTCTAAAAATACTTGAAGACAAAGGTGTCATTATAATTTGAGTTATGATATATTTAGGAATTGACCTTGGAGGCACAAAAGTTTCTGGTGCGCTTTTTCTTGAAAACAACTCTCTGCTATTACACGAAACCCTGCTTCTCGAAGGAAGAGAGGGAAAAGAAGTTGCCGGGCTAGTAACTGAGCTATGCAAAATTTTACTTTCCAAAGGCGAAGTGCCCGAAAATGAATGCAAATGTATTGGTGTATGCGTTCCCGGAATAGCCTACTCAAAAACAAGAACCTGTTGGTGCCCGAATATTCCAGGCTGGGAAAACTATCCTTTGCTGGATGAGATTGCAGAATCTGTACCAAATTCTACAGTATTTGTTGAGAGTGACAGAACGGCATATATCCTGGGCGAAGTGAGCCTCGGGGTTGCAAAAGGATGCAATAATGCAATATTCATAGCCGTTGGCACAGGTATCGGCGCAGGAATTCTTATCGACGGAAGGGTACTGCATGGTACATCGGATATTGTGGGGGCTACCGGATGGATGGCTTTGAAACCGCCTTACGACAAGGAGTGGGATATGTGCGGCTGCTTTGAAAGTCACGCTTCCGGAACCGGAATTGCCATGCAGGCAAAAAAAGAGGTGAAAACACTTTTGGAGGCGGGTAAAAAAGGACTCTCCTATCTGGAAAAATTTGAAATTGAAAAGATAACATCCAGGGAAGTTTTTGAAGCCTACGATTTGCACGACTCTGTTGCCATAAAGGTAATTGATACGGCAATTGAGATGTGGGGAATGGCTGCTGCAAATTTCGTAAGTCTTTTTAACCCTGAAGTCGTTGTATTTGGAGGGGGGCTTTTTGGACCCGCTTCCCGTTTTGTAGACCGAATATATGAAGAGGCATCCCGATGGGCACAGCCAATATCTATTAAACAGTGCCGTTTCTTCCCGTCGATGCTTCCTAACGAAGCCGGATTATATGGTGCCGGTGCTATTGCAATAACAAATTACAAAAGAGATAAAAATGAGCAGTAAGAGTAAATTCCCGGTTCTTATGGCCGGCTTTGCCGGAATGGCTTTTTTTGGATTAGCTTTCGTGGTTATGGGGGCCGTCCTGCCCTCTCTGATATCCAAATTTGGGCTTGACACTTCGCAGGCATCCACCGTGGCGGGCCTTCTGCCAATAGGCATTTTGCTGGGATCTGTTATTTTTGGCCCGGTCATTGACCGATACGGATACAAAAAGCTGATGATTGCAGCAACTATTATTACAGTAGCCGGTATGGAACTGCTTGCTTTTTGCTCTTCTGTCTATATGGCAAGAATTTCAATTTTTGTAATCGGATTCGGAGGCGGTATTCTAAACGGTATATCAAATGCTCTTGTGTCCGATGCATCCACAGATAAGAACAGATCGGCCAACCTGAGCATACTTGGAGTGTTCTATACTATTGGAGCCATTACAATTCCTTTGTTGTTTGCCACTCTTTCGAAAACTATCTCATATACGCCAATTGTTGCAGGAGCAGGAGTTGTGATGACCTTATCGGTTTTCTACTATGCTTTTGTCTCTTTTCCCGACGGAAAATTCAAACAGGGTATTCCTTTCAAAAAAGTTTTGTCTATGGCAAAGGAGCCTGTATTGCTGCTCCTTAGTTTCACTCTGTTTTTTCAAAGCGGGATTGAAGGAATTGCCAGCAACTGGACATCAAGCTATCTGGAAATTGAGAAAGGATTCGACAAGGAGAGTGCCCTGTATGCACTTAGCCTTATAGTAATGGGTATTGGCGCCGGCAGGATTGTCCTTGGCTTTTTGCTCAGAAAAATTTCAAAGAACATCATTCTTACGATAAGCATACTTATTGCTGCACTTGGTACACTCATCATGTATCTGTTCGCATCCCAGGCCGCTGTTTCTGCGGGAACATTCATGATTGGACTTGGACTTGCCTCTACTTTTCCTATTGTTCTGTCGGAGGTTGGCGAGAAATACAAAGAAATGTCCGGTACTGCATTCAGTTTTGCACTGGTCATAGCACTCACCGGAAACACATTAATAAATTTGCTTGTGGGAGCACTGGATTTTAAACAGTTTCCAATCCTGCTCATTATATGTTCACTATTAGTCCCTGTAATTTATTTAATTAACTATCAATATTTTCGTTCAAAAAATTAAATTATGTTAGCACTAGAATGGTTAAAAAATGCCAGAGCCGTAATGAGCTCTATTGAAGAGTCTCAGCTCGAAAACATTAAAAAAGCAGCCACAGTAATGG
>Ga0316605_10001128_pt1 | contig 15837 bp, 15 predicted proteins | sample OWC_soil_day20_n_FD_207666 | JGI IMG/M metagenome (GOLD analysis project Ga0316605, IMG submission 207666) | Wetland soil microbial communities from Old Woman Creek delta, Ohio, United States - OWC_soil_day20_noCT | ecosystem: Environmental > Terrestrial > Soil > Wetlands | place: USA: Ohio... | reverse complement strand
CAGCTGCTTGTCGAGCTCGCGGCTGACGCCCGTCAACAGGTCGGCCGTCCCCTCGTCCCCGAGCTTCGCGGCCTGCCCGATGGCCTTGCGCAGGCTGCGACCGAGGGCCGCCACGGCCGCGGCGAGTGCCTCGACGTGGGCCGCACCGGCGACGATCTCCGCGGGATAGGGATCGAGCGCCGTGCGGCGCGCGACGAGTCCCACCGTGCCGTCCGCCGTGCCACCGAGGGCGGTGATCCGCTCCGCGATCTCGTCGATCGGGCCCTCGAGCGCGGCGGCCAGGCCGTCGAACAGCTCGTGCAGCGAGATGAAGTGGGGGCCCTTCACGTTCCAGTGGGCGTGCTTGGCCGAGAGCTTCAGGTCGACGGCGTCGGCGAGCCGCGCATTGAGCAGGTCGACGAGCTTGATACGCGCCTTCTCGGGCAGGTCGATCCGGGTCCTGTGCATCCGCGCATCCTCCATGGAACTGCTGACACCATAGAGGATGCCCGTGGACGCCGGGTTTCCCAATCGAACCTGGCTATCGCCAGCCAAGGCCCGGTTGATGGCTGCGTGCCCCGTGCCCGGCGTCAGTTCGCGGTGGCCGCCGTGGTGCGGACGCTGATGGAGCCCGATCCCGTGTCGATGTGGCCGCGGAAGCCACCCTGGCCGGTGCGGACCACGCTGCGGCGGTCCTCGTCGAGGCGGACCTCGGCGCCCGGCACGTCGACCTGCACGCCACCCGAACCCGCGTCCAGCACGAGTTCCATCGCCGGCCACGCGCTCGACTCGAGGATCACGCGGCCCGAACCGGTGTCGATGGACAGCCGGCGCAACGCGGACAGGTCGCCCGAGGCCGTCACGCCGCCGGAACCGCTGTCGGCGATGAACTCGCTCACGCCGCTCAGCCCCGTTGCCCTCACGCCGCCCGAGCCGGTGTCGGCGCGCACCGGTCCCCTGAAACCCTTCACGGCGATTCCGCCTGAGCCGGTGTCGACGTCGATCCCGCCCTCGCCGCCCTCGATCGTCACGCTCCCGGAGCCGGTGTCGGCCGAGATGCGGCAGCGGCAGTCGCGGATGATCACCGGCCCGCTGCCCGTATCGGCGCTGACCTCGCCCGAGTGCGTCGTGACTTCGACCTCGCCGCTCCCCGAGTCGAGCTCGACGCGGCCTTCGCCCCTGCGTGACGCGAGCCGCCCACTGGCCCCGTCGAGCCGCAACTCGCCCGCAAATCCCTCCGCCAGGGACTCACCGAAGATGTTGCTCGCGTCGAGACGCGCCCCGGCCGGGGCACGCACCAGGATGTCCACGCGGACCCGGACGCCCTCGGCGGCATCGCCCGTGACCCGGCGCTTCTCGCCGAGGTAGTCGGCGTACATGCGGGTGCCGAACCACCCCTGCGGCGCGCCGCGGTGATAGAGGATGGGAAACCTCGACTCCGGCAGGACGACCTCGAACGACGACGAGGCGCCCGCGTCGCTTGTGCGGAACTCGACTGCCTCGGCGATCGAGCGGGCCCCGGCGTCGCTGTCCGCCTCGGCCGTCACGGTGACGCTGACGTGGAAGCCCGCGGACTCGCCGCGTTCGATGCGCAGGTCACCGATGAAATTCTGCAGCCTGAGGGCGGCGGGCTGGGCCTCCTTGAACTGCCAGGCGCGCTGGAGGGTCGCGGTCGCCGCCTCGGACGTCGCGGTGGCCGCAGACAGCACGATGGCGATCGCGCAGCCGGCGAGGATCTCTCTCATGCCATCGACTCCCCTGGCAGGGCCGCCAGGATTCAGGTGGACTCGTCGCGGTAGCGGCGCACCCAGACGACGCCTGTCATCAGGGCGGCCGCCGCGACCAGCCCCAGCAGCATCCCGGGTGAAACCAGCAGGGCGGAGATGTTGCCGACGATGTCCATCGCCTGCACCGCGCCGTCGCCGACCCGGTCGTCGCTGAACATCGCCTCGATCGGCGCGAGCATCCGGTCCTTGAGGAGGGACGTGACGTGGTCGCTGCCGAAGACGATCTTCTCCAGCATGGACAGCGCAATCGGCGGCAGGCTCGCCCACAGGAAGGGCGACTTGGGGGCCCAGGCCGAGGCGAGCAGCAGGTAGGCGGTGACCGGCGCGTACCACAGCGCGCTGACGACCGCGAGGAGCACAGCCGTGAGCGCACCGCCACCCAGGACCTGCGGCATCCACATCATCCCGCCCTCGCCGCCCGTCAGCTCCAGCTTGATCGAGCCGCCGATGGCGACGATCAGCTGCCCGGCGATGGCCGCCGCGGCCGCGATCAGCGGGATCAGGACGGCTGCGACGCAGAACTTGGACAGCACCGTCTCGGTGTCCGAGAGCGGCAGCGACTTCCAGAACAGCACGCTGCGGTCGCGGCGATCTGCATACAACGCGTCGAGTGCGTAGAAGAAGCCGATGATCCCGAGCACCATGAACATCGCCGCGGAGACGGCCGCGTAGATCACGGCCAGCACGCCGATCCGCTTTTCCTCCGGCACCGCTGCGACGGCCTCGCCCGCCCCGACGACCCTGATCCCGGCCTCGGCTGTCGCGGACGACGCCGCGCCCGACGTGTGCCCGTCGGCCTGGCCGGACTCGACGGTGTCCGCGTCGATGTGGATCTGGGTCTCGAAGATGTTGCCGGCCAGCGCGCCGAGCAGCAGCAGCGCCAGCACGACCAGCGGCGCCGCCCAGATGGCGCGGTGTTCCCACAGTTCGCGCCGCATCATCCATGCGAAGCGGTTCATGGCCGGTCTCCCTGCATCAGCGCGACGAACAGGTCGGCTACGGAAGGCACGCCGACGTCGCCGAGTTTCTCCAGCGCCTCGCGCGGCGCGTCGGCAAACAGCATGTGCACGCGCCCGAGTCCCTGACGCACGTTGATCGGCTTGAACGCGCGCGCCTCCTCGACCCGGTCGGGGCGCACGGCGAGCTGCACGTAGCGTTCCGCGACGTCGTCCATGGTCGCGTCCAGGACGATGCGCCCGCGGTTGATGAACATCAGGTCGGTGAGGATGTGCTCGATTTCCTCGACCTGGTGCGTCGTGACCAGGATCGTGCGCTGTCCATCGAAGTACTCGTTGAGGAGCGTCTCGTAGAACTGCTTGCGCATCAGGATGTCGAGGCCGAGCGTCGGCTCGTCCAGCACCAGCAGCTTCGCGTCGATCGCCATCACCAGCGCTAGGTGCAGCTGCGTGATCATGCCCTTCGACAGTTCCTTGACGCGGCTCGTGCGCTTGATGTCGGTGCGCGACAGGAACTGGTCGCAGACCTCGCGGCGGAACCGCGGGTGCGTGGCGGCGACGAAGTCCACCACCTGCTGCACCTTGATCCAGCGCGGCAGCACGGCGACGTCGGCGATGAAGCAGACGTCCTGCATGACCTGGTGGCGTTGCCGGTACGGGTCGCGCCCAAGCACGCTCAGCGAGCCGTCGAAGCGCGTCAGCCCGAGGATCGCCTTCAGCGCGGTGGTCTTGCCGGCGCCGTTGGGGCCGATCAGGCCGACGATCCGGCCTTCCGGCACCGCAAAGGAAACGGAGTCGAGCGCCCGGGTGGAGCCGTAGCTCTTGGACAGGCCGCTCGCTTCGATGAGGTTACTCACGCGGGCTCTCCTCGTCCTCGACCCCTGCCCGCATCGGTGCCAGGGTCGTCGGTTCCGCGGCCGGCGCGTTGCGCGCCGCCTCCATCAGTTCGCTCATGTCGAACCCGAGGCGCTGGATGGTCGCCGCGATGCGCGGCCACTCGTCCTCGAGGAAGCGCTGGCGCTCGCCCTTCATCAGCGCGCGGCGGGCGCCGTCGCTGACGAACATCCCGCGGCCGCGCCGCTTCTCGACCAACTGCTCGTCCACCAGCTGCTGGTAGCCCTTGAGGACCGTCAGAGGGTTCAGCCGGTATTCGGCCGCCACGCTGCGCACCGAGGGCAGCGGGTCGCCATCGGCCAGGACACCCTCGAGGATCATGGCCACGACCCGGTCCCGGAGCTGCCGGTAGATGGGCTGGCTTTCGTTCCAGTTGGTTTCCATAGGAGTGTCGCCGCTGGTTTAGCCTGCTACATGACTACTTTAGCAGGACACTCCTGGCCGGGGAGCTTTCCGTCTCACCCTCGGCCAGGGCGCTGCCGGCCGCAGCCGCCAGCACCGGCAGCAGGTCGCCCTGCCGGGTCGCGACCTGGCGCGATCCGGCGTCGAAGCGCTGGCCGGTGACCACGATCTCGGGAAGCGTCACCGACGCCATCTGCATGACGCCGATCTGGGTCAGCTCGCCGACCTCGACCGTGCCCCGCGGCAGTGTGCCGTGGTGGCCCTGGTCGAGTGCCAGGCCGGCGAACGCCACGACCGCCACCGCCGCCACCGCGCTGAATGACCTCAGGGTGTTTTCAGTAACCATCGTGAACATGACCTTTCTCCTTGCTTCCTGCGTTGCGAGCCGTGCGATCAGCCCTGGGCCGGCTCGCCGGCGTCGACGGCCGCCAGCTGCACGTTGCGGCTCGCGACCACCACCACCTCCGGCAGCATCGGGAGGTCGGACGCAAGCTGCGCCGCCTCGATGCGCTGGCCGGTGACCACGATCTCGGGAAGCGTCACCGACGCCATCTGCATGACGTTGACGGGTGTCAGCTCGCCGACCTCGACCGTGCCCTGCGGCAACGCGCCGAGGTGACCCTGGTCGAGCGTCAAGCCCGCGAAGGCCACGACCGCCACCGCTGCCACCGCGCTGAACGACCGCCGGGTGCTTTCAGTAACCATCGTGAACATGTCCTTCTCCTTCCTCTTTCCTGGCCGGCCCCGCCGGCCTGTTTCCTGAACCCTGCACATCGACCTGATTCAGTGATGTGCTCCTCTGGTGTTGTAGTCAACTATAACACCGATCTGATTGCAAGCCCTTTTTGACTTCGGCTTACACGGATTCGGGGTTTTTTATGAAAATCAATTAGTTACAATTTCGGAAAGTGGATCGCGCGGGGCTGCCCAGGGCCACGCCGTCCCGTCCGACCGGTTTTTTTGCGCAGCCGGCTATAACACCGCGGGGCCCTTCGGAGCGTTCCAAGGGTCTGTCAGGCCCCGTTCAGGGCCCAACCGAGGGTTCCTTCACGATGTCCGGCACCGACGCCGCCGAGGTCGCGCTGTTCGCCCCCGCCCCGACCCGGGCAGTTGCGCGCCGCGCGCGCACTCTTATGCTGCCCACCGTGGAACAAGGGGTCGGCGACGACGCAAACCTGATCTGCCGCTACGCCGACGGCGACGTCGCCGCGTTCGAGCAGCTCTATGAAAGGCACCGCGCGCCGCTGTGGCGTTTCCTGAAGCGGCAACTGCGCGACGAGGCCGCCACGGCGGACGTGTTCCAGGAGACCTGGACTCGCGTCATCGCCCACGCGGACCGCTACCGGCCGACCGCACCATTCGGCGCATGGCTCTATCGCATCGCCCATCACTGCTGCGTGGATCACTGGCGCCGCAGCGGGCGGACGAGACACCGCGAAGTTGCCGCCGACGATGCCGCGCTCGACGCGCTGCCGGACACGCACGCGACGGGTCCCGCGGAGCACGCCATGAACTCACAGGCGATCGAGGCGCTGCACGCCGCGGTGGCGCAGCTGCCCGACGAACAGCGCGCGGCATTCCTGATGTACGCCGAGGGCGGGCTATCGCTCGCGGAGATCGCGTACGCGACCGGCGTCGGCCCGGAAACGGCGAAGAGCAGGCTGCGCTATGCCGCGGCGAAACTGCGCGCCGCCATGTCGGCCGCGGGGCAGGGAGACGGGACATGAAAGAAAGGTCCGCGGACGATCACGCGCTCACGCGCGAACTCGACGGGCTGTCGCATGGCTACCGCGGCCGGCCCGGCGACGCGCCGCCCGCGGAAGTCGATGCGGCGGTCGTCGCGCACGCCCGTCAGCTGGCCGGGCGCCAGCGGCGGCTCCCGGCGTGGTGGGTGCCGGCGGCGCTCGCCGCGACGGTGGTGATCGCGTTCTCGCTGATGCTGCGCGTCCAGCAGGAAGCCGTGATGACGCCCGCTGGCGGCGAGGCCGCGGGTCCGGTTCCCGCGGCGACGCGCGCCGCCCCGGCGGAAGCCCCGGTCGGCGCGGCGCTCTCCGAGCCCTCACCGCAGGTCGCGGCGCAGGCGCCCCGCGCGGCGCCGGCGGCGGTCGCGGTTCCATCCGGGGAGCCGGCCCATGACACGGCCGTCCCCGAGGCTGCGCCGGCGCGGGCCGCGAAACTGGCGCCGCAGGCCGGAGTGGCCGCGATGCGCGCACCGGCGAGCGCCGAGGCCGACGCGCTGCCGGAGCCCGAAGCCTGGCTGGCGAAGATCGAGGCGCTCGAGGCCGAGGGCCGGATGCAGGAGGCGGTCGCCGAGCGCGAACGCCTCGAGGCGGCGTATCCCGGGTGGCTCGAGCAGCGGGCCCGGAGTCGCGATTAGCCACGATCTGTGGCCCGGATGCCCGCTGCTAGAATCCCGCGGCATTCAGGAATCCGGCCCGGAGACACGGCCGGTCGGCTTAATCTGTCCAGGGGATCCCCATGAAGAAGCCCGTTACCGTCACCATCACCGGCGGCGCCGGCCAGATCGGCTATGCGCTCGCCTTTCGCGTTGCCTCCGGCCAGATGCTCGGCGCCGACCAGCCGGTCAACCTCCACCTGCTGGAGATCACGCCTGCCCTCGCGGCACTGAACGGCGTGGTGATGGAGCTTTCCGACTGCGCGTTCCCGACGCTGCACAGCATCGTCGCCACCGACGACGCCAGGGTCGCCTTCAAGGATTGCGACGTCGGCCTGCTGGTCGGCGCGCGGCCGCGCGGCCCGGGCATGGAACGCAAGGACCTGCTGCTGGCCAACGCGCAGATCTTCTCGGCCCAGGGCAAGGCGATCAACGAGGTCGCAAGCCGCGGCATCAAGGTGCTGGTCGTCGGCAACCCGGCCAACACCAACGCCCTGATCGCCGCGTCCAACGCGCCGGACATCGACCGGGCGAACTTCACCGCGATGACCCGGCTCGACCACAATCGCGCGCTGTCGCAGCTGGCGGCGAAGACCGGCACGCACGTGACCGAGATCCGCAAGATGCTCATCTGGGGCAACCACAGCGCGACCCAGTACCCCGACATCGCGCACTGCACCGTCGCCGGCAAGCCGGCGAAGTCGCTGGTGGACGACGCCTGGTACAAGGAGTACTTCATCCCGACCGTGCAGCAGCGCGGCGCGGCGATCATCAAGGCGCGCGGCGCGTCCTCGGCCGCCTCGGCCGCCTCGGCGGCGATCGATCACGTGCACGACTGGCTGCTCGGCACGCCGGCCGGCGACTGGGTCAGCATGTCGGTGCCGTCGGACGGCAGCTACGGCATTGCCGAGGGCGTGATCTATTCCTACCCGGTCACCTGCGCCAACGGCCGCTACTCGATCGTGCAGGGACTCGCCGTCGACGAGTTCAGCCGCGCCAAGATGAACGCGACCCACAAGGAACTGCTCGAGGAACGCGACGGGGTGAAGGACCTGCTCTAGACCGCAGGGAATTGCCTGGCGAGAACAGGCCGCTACGCCCTGGCGGACCATCCGCCGGGCGCGGCGCGAGCGACTCGAGTCACCGGCCGTCCAACCGCAGGCGGTAGCCGAGGCCGGCCTCCGTGACGATGAATCGCGGACGGCGGGGGTCCGGTTCCAGCTTGTCGCGCAGGTTCTTGATGCACACCCGGAGGCTCGAGCTGTCCTCCGGCCGGTCCGGTCCCCAGGCCTCCCGCAACAGCTGGCGGTGCGTGACAACGAGCCCCGCGCTGCGGGCGAGGGTCTCGAGGACGCGGTACTCGAGCGGCGTCAGGCGCATCTCCTCGCCTGCGCGTGCGGCGGACCGGGCCGCCAGGTCGATCCTGCATTGCCCGATGACGAGTTCCGTGCTGAGTCGCTCGCCCCGCGGTGAGCGCCGCAGCGCCGCCCGGATCCGCGCCAGGAGCTCCCGGGCCCCGAACGGCTTGGTCACGAAGTCATCCGCGCCAGCGTCCAGTGCCTCGACCTTGCTCTGCTCCAGGGTCCGTGCCGAGAGCACGATGACCGGGACCGGCGAAAACTCCCGGACCTTGCGGATGACATTCAGGCCATCGCCATCCGGCAGCCCGAGGTCGACCAGCAACAGGTCCGGCTTGTGCGAACGCGCCTCGATCTCCGCGCGCGCGGCGGTCGCCGCCTCGATGACGCGGTAACCGTTGGCCTCGAGGGTCACGCGCAGCACATGCCGGATGTCCGGCTCATCCTCGACCACCAGCACCTGGTGCATCGCCTGCGTCACGTGGAATGCGGCCCGGCGGCCGGTAAAGTAAAAGCGAAGCGCGCGCCGCCGGCAGGGACGGTCTCTGCGCGGATGTCGCCGCCGTGCGCTCGCGCGATGGCCCGGCAGATGGCGAGCCCCAGGCCCACGCCGGTCACGGTGCCCTCGGCATCCCCACGCTGGAACTTGTCGAAGACCCGGGAGCGATCGCCGTCCGGCAGGCCCGGACCGTCGTCCTCGACGGCGACTTCGACCCAGTCGCCGGCACGCGCGGCGGCCACGGTCACGTGCGTGCCGACCGGCGTGTACTTGGCGATGTTGTCGAACAGGTTGACCATCAGCTGCACCACCAGGCTGGCGTCGACGTACACGGCGGGCAGGTCGGCAGCCAGGCGAATCTCGACCGGGCGCCCCTCGAGGCGCTGCTCGACGCTGCCGAGGGCCGCGCCGACGAGATCGTCGATCGTCTGCCAGTCGCGATTCAGCGTCACGCGACCCGACTCGTATCGCATCAGGTCCAGCACGTTGGACACCAGGTCCGACATCTGCCCGGCCCTGGACTGGATCGATCTCGCGAGCCGGCGCCGCGTCTCGATGTCGAGTTCATCGCCATGCTCAGCCAGTGCGCTGCCGGCACCGGCAATCACTGCGAGCGGGGTCCGCAGGTCGTGGGAGATCGACGCCAGGAGCGTGTTGCGCAGCCCCTCGGTCTCGGCGGCGACCCGCGCCGTCTCCGCGGCCTCCGCCAGCTGCACGCGCTCGAGCGCCGCGGCAATCTGGGCGGCGAAGGTGTCGAGCAGGTGACGCTGCTCCGGGAGCAGGACTCGCCGCGGATTGCGCGGCCGGACCGCGAGCACGCCCAGCGCCCGCGCGCCTGCCTGGAGCGGCAGGTACACGGCCGCTGCCGCAGGCAGGGTGTCCGTGCCCAGCCCGGCCTGTCGCCCGTGGTCGAAGGTCCACTGCGCAATCGGGATGTCGGCCTCGCGCAGCGACTCCGCAAGCGGCAGCTCCCGGGGCGGGCGGAGCCGGCCCGACCGGTCCGGCAGCAGGATGACGGCCTCGGCGTCAAACACCTCGGCGACGTGACGGACGGCAACCGCGGGCAGCCGCGCCAGGCCGCGTGTGGCGGCCAGCTCGCGGGTCATCCGGTACAGCAATGTCGTGCGCCGCTCACGGGCGCCCGCCACGCGGGTCTGCTGGCGGACGCTCGACATCAGGGTCGCCACGACCACGGACACGGCGAGCATGACCGCGAAGGTGATGAAGTAGGTCGCGTCGGCCACTGACAGCGAGAAGCGCGGCTCCACGAAGCACCAGTTGAGGGCCAAGGTGTTGGCAAAGGCCGCCAGCACCGACGGGCCGCGTCCGAGCCGCACCGCCACGAGCGCCGCCGTCAGGACGTACAGCATCGCGATGTCGGTGGCGTCGAACAGCGGGTACATCGCGAACCCGGCCGCCGTGCACGTTGCGCTCGCCGCCAGCGCCCAGCCATACCTGCCCCAGTGCGTCTCCGGTCGTGTGGCGGGCGCAGGCGACGACAACGACGGCGCGGGCGTCGCCGCCTTGGACGCCGCCGCCACGGTGATGATGTCCACGTCGCGCGCCATGCGCACGAGCTCGGTCGTGGTCGAGGGCCGCCACCAGGCCCGGGGTCCGCGACGCGTGCTCATCCCGGCAACGATTCGGTTGGCCTTGCGTGTCGCCGCGTACGCCAGCAGCGTCTCCGCGGCCGAAGGACCGTCCAGGGTGACTGCCTCCGCTCCCAGCGACTCGGCCAGGCGCAGCACGTCGATCCTCCGGTTGCGCTCCGCCTCGGGCATTCGCAGCAGGTTCGGCGTCTCCACGAACACGACCACCCACTCGGCGTCGAGCGCGTCGGCCAGCCGCTTGCCGGTCCGCACGAGCTGCTCGGCCTGGGCATCGGGCCCGACCGCAACGAGCAGGCGCTCACGGGCGAGCCAGGGCCGTGAGTCGGCATCCGCCGGGAACGCCGCCCGCGCGGCGGCGTCGACACGGTCCGCCGTGCGGCGCAGCGCGAGCTCACGCAGGGCGACCAGGTTGGGCTTGCGGAAGAAGCGGTCCACCGCGAAGCGCGCCTGCTCCGGCACATAGACCTTGCCCTGTCGGAGGCGCTCGAGCAGGTCGTCCGGCGGCAGGTCGATCAGCTCGATGTCGTCGGCCTGGTCCAGCACGGCGTCCGGGATGGTCTCCCGCTGCCGCACGCCGGTGATCTGGCTGATCAGGTCGTTGAGGCTCTCGATGTGCTGGACGTTGACGGTGGTCCACACGTTGATGCCGGCACTCAGCAGCTCCTCGATGTCCTGCCAGCGCTTCGCGTGCCGCGGCCGCGGCTCGCCCTCGAGCAGGTTGGAATGCGCCAGTTCATCCACCAGCAGGGTCGTGGGACGGCGCCGCAGCGCGGCGTCGAGGTCGAACTCCCGGCGAACGATGCCGCGGTAGCGCACGGCCAGTGGCGGCAGTTGCTCGAGGCCCTCCAGGAGCTGCTCCGTTTCCTTGCGGCCGTGGGACTCGATGTAACCCGCGACGATCTCCTGGCCATTCGCCTTCGCGGTCCGGGCGGCTTCCAGCATCGCGAAGGTCTTGCCGACCCCCGCGGCCGCGCCGAAGAAGATCCGCAGCTTGCCACGCCTCGCGCGCGCCTCCTCCGCCTGGACGGTCGCCAGGAGCTGGTCGGGATCGGGGCGTCCTTCGCTCATGCGCGGGGTTCGGCGGGTAGCCTGCTCAGCCTACTGTACGCCGTCGAGCGCCAGGTTGAGCTCCAGCACGTTGACCAGGCGATCCTGCCCCAGGAACGTGCCAGGCGAGAACGCGCGCCGGCCGACGAGTGCCTCGACGTCGGCCACCGAAGTGCCGCGGGCCGCGGCCACGCGCCCGGCCTGGTACAGGGCGGCACGCACCGTGATGTGCGGGTCCAGTCCCGACCCGGAAGCGGTTGCGAGATCGGCCGGCAGCGGGCGCCCGGCCGATGCACCGTGGCGGTCGATGTGGATCCTGGCCCGGTCCGCGAGATCGCGACTGGTGGGCGATTCGTTGCTGCCGCCGGCCGCGTCGGCGGCGTAGCCCACGGCCGACGGCCGCGGCCAGAAGTACCGGGGCGAAGAGAAGGACTGTGCGACCAGCCGGCCGCCGACGACCCTTCCGTCCGGCGTCGTGACCAGCGAGCCTTGTGCCGCCGCGGGCGCCGCCAGCCTGGCGAGCCCCAGTACGGCCGACGTGTAGGCGCCGACGCACACCAGAAGGGTCGCGGCCAGGAGGCGAAGGCTGCCGAGGACGAGCGTCATGATGTTCCTCCGGTCATGCTGCCGGTCAGCGCATGAACATGAAGTGTTCGGCGATCGGCCCGAGTGCCGCCGCCGGCAGGAACGTCAGCGCGCCGAGGAACAGGATGGTCCCGATCAGCATGGCCGCGAAGGTCCCGTCCTCGATGCTCAGCGTGCCCTCGGACGGCGCGGTCCGCCGCTTCGCAGACAGCGATCCCGCCATGGCAAGCGGCAGGATGATCGGGATGAACCGCATCAGCAGCATGACGATGCCCGTTGCCACGTTCCAAGGCACGGTGGTGTCCGCGAGGCCTTCGAAGCCGGAGCCGTTGTTGGCGCTCGCCGACGAGAACTCGTAGAGGATCTCGCTGAAGCCATGCGGGCCGCCATTGCCGACGGTGCCCTGGCCCCAGGCCGTCGCGGCAAACACGGCGGTCCCGACCAGTACGAACGCACCGTGGGCCAGCAGCGTGAGCGCCGCCAGCTTGACCTCCCGCTCTTCCACGCGCCGGTTCAGGTACTCGGGCGTCCGGCCGACCATCATCCCGGCAAGGAACACGGCGAGCACGACGTACACGAACATGTTGATCATGCCGACGCCTGCCCCGCCGAAGGTCGCGTTCAGCCACATGCCGGTCATCGCCACGAGGCCCGTCATGGGGTTGAGGCTGTCATGCATCGCGTTGACGGACCCGTTGCTGGTGGCGGTCGTCAGCACGGGCCACAACGACACACCCGCCACTCCGAATCGCAGTTCCTTGCCCTCGAGATTGCCGGCGTCCTGCGCCACCGGCAGGTCGGCCAGGGCCGCCGTCGGCGCGCCTTCGAACCACGCGGCGCCCGCAAGCTTGAGGACGAGCAGCAGCAGCATCACGCCGAAGACCACGCGGGCGTGCCGCATGTTTCCGACCACGCGCCCGAACATCCAGACGGAAGCCATCGGGACCAGGAGAATCGCGACCATGCCCAGGGCGTTGGTCCAGAAGTTGGGGTTCTCGAACGGGTGGGCGGAATTCGGCCCGAAGAAGCCGCCGCCATTCGTGCCGAGCTGCTTGATCGCCACGAAGGCCGCCACCGGACCGCGGGCGATCACCTGGCGTGCGCCTTCGAGGGTGGTGGCCTCGGCCGCTCCGTCGACCGTCATCGGCGTGCCTCCCAGGACCATCAGCGTCGCGACCAGCAGCGCCAGCGGCAGGAGGACCAGGAACGCTGCGCGCTGCAGGTCCATGAAAAAGTTGCCCATCGACGCCTCGCCTGCGAGGCCGCGGGCCAGCGCGGCCAGCGCCGCGATGCCGGTGGCCGCCGAGACGAACTGCAGCCACATCAGCGCCACGAGCTGCGAGAAGTAGCTGAGCGACACCTCGCCGGCGTAGTGCTGCAGGTTCGTGTTCGTCACGAACGACGCCGCGGTGTGGAAGACGAGACTGCCCTCCAGGGCGGCCTTGCCATCGGGATTGAGCGGCAGGTGCTGCTGCAGCGCCAGGACCACGAAGCAGAAGGCGAATGCCACCGCATTGAACGCCAGCATCGCGAACGCATACCGCTTCCAGTCCTGGGACGCGCGTCCCGCAGCACCGGCAATGCGGGCGAACCACAGGTCGAGTTTCGCCCGGCCCGCACCCGCCGTGGCCGGCTCCAGGGCCCAGGCCATGTACCGGCCGAGCGGCCAGGACAGCAGGATGGCGCTGCCAATGACGAGTCCGGCGGCGAGGAGGGTGGCGTTCATGGGCATTGCCCTTTCAGACCAGGTGAAGGCCGGCAAGGACGACATCGATCAGCTTGATGCCGACGAAGGGCGCGATGATGCCGCCGAGGCCGAAGACCAGCAGGTTCCTGCGCAGGACGCTCGCCGCGCCGACCGGCCGGTAGGCGACCCCCTTCAGGGCCAGCGGGATGAGCGCCACGATGATGAGCGCGTTGAAGATCACCGCACTCAGCACCGCCGACTCCGGCGAGTGCAGCCGCATGACATCCATCGCCTCGAGTGGGCCGGCCTGTCCCTGGCCCGCATAGAGCCCGGCGAACATGGCCGGCAGGACCGCGAAGTACTTGGCGATGTCGTTCGCCAGGCTGAAGGTCGTCAGTGCGCCCCGGGTCATGATCAGCTGCTTGCCGATCCCGACGATCTCCATGAGCTTCGTCGGATTGGAGTCCAGGTCCACCATGTTGCCGGCTTCCTTGGCGGCCTGGGTGCCCGTGTTCATCGCGACCGCGACGTCGGCCTGCGCCAGCGCGGGCGCGTCGTTCGTGCCGTCGCCGCACATGGCGACCAGCCTGCCGTCGGCCTGGTGACGACGGATCAGTGCCAGCTTCGCCTCGGGGGTCGCCTCGGCGAGGAAGTCGTCGACCCCCGCCTCGGCGGCGATCGCCGCCGCCGTCAGCCGGTTGTCGCCCGTGACCATGATGGTGCGGATCCCCATCCTCCGCAGTTCGGCGAAGCGCTCGCGGATGCCGCGCTTGACGACGTCGCGCAGTTCGATGGCACCCAGCACGCGCGCGCCGTCGGCAACGACGATGGGCGTGGAGCCGGTCCGCGCGATGTTGTCCACGAGGACGCCCATCGCCTCCGGCCACGTTCCGCCGCCCTGCCGGACAAAGTCCCTGATGGCGTCCGCCGCGCCCTTGCGCAGGCAGCGGCCATCCACGTCGACGCCGCTCATGCGCGTGTGCGCCGAGAACTTGTGGAAGTGGTGCGGCACGTTCGCGAGGTCCCGCCCGCGCAGCTGGAACCGCTGCTTGGCGAGCACCACGACCGAGCGCCCCTCCGGCGTCTCGTCGGCCAGCGACGCCAGCTGGGCGACATCGGCGAGATCCGCCTCGCTGACCCCCGGCGCGGCGTGAAAGGCGGCAGCCTGCCGGTCGCCGAGGGTGATGGTCCCGGTCTTGTCCAGCAGCAGCACGTCCACGTCGCCGGAAGCCTCGACCGCGCGACCGGAGGTCGCGATGACGTTGGCGCGGATCATGCGGTCCATGCCGGCGATCCCGATGGCCGACAGCAGGGCCCCGATCGTCGTCGGGATGAGGCACACCAGCAGTGCGACGAGCAGCGTCAGGGAGACGACCTGTCCGTCACCGTGGGAAAGGACGGCGTACCTGGAAAACGGCAACAACGTCACGGTGACCAGCAGAAACACGAGGGTCAGCATCGCGAGCAGGATCGACAGCGCGATCTCGTTGGGCGTCTTGCGCCGCTTCGCCCCCTCGACCATGGCGATCATCCGGTCGAGGAAGCCCTCGCCCTCCTGGCTGGTGACGCGCACGACGAGCCAGTCGGACAGCACACGTGTGCCGCCGGTAACGGACGAGAAGTCGCCACCCGCCTCGCGAAGCACCGGTGCCGATTCGCCGGTGACCGCGCTTTCGTTCACCGAGGCGACGCCCTCGACCACTTCCCCGTCCACCGGGATGATGTCTCCGGCCTCGGCAAGGAAGAGTTGTCCGCGTTCGAGGGCGGAGGACTCGACGATCCGGACTTCCTTATGGTCGCGACCCGGCAGCAGCTTGGCTTGCACCTGCCGACGCATCGCCCTCAGGCTGGCCGCCTGCGCCTTGCCCCGGCCCTCGGCGACCGCCTCCGCGAAGCTGGCAAAGAGCGCAGTCAGCCACAGCCAGGCGGCGATGGCCAGCACGAATCCCGGCCGGCCGGCGTCCTCCACGACGCCCAGTGCAGCGCAAAGCCCCATGATCGTGGTCACGACGCTTGCGACCCATACGACGAACATCACCGGGTTGCGCGCCTGCACGCGTGGATCCAGTTTCGCGAAGGTCGCACCGAGCGACGCGAGAAACACCTGCCGGGTCATCAGAGGGGTCCGGACGCTCAATCGAATCGCTCCGGCGCGAGCAGCGCCACCACGAGATACAGGCCGAGGCCGACGACCAGCCCGAGGCCTGCCCAGTACATCACGGTCATCGGCGGTCTCCCGATCGCTGACCCATCGGAGTCGGAACGATCGTAGACGTCCGTTCGTAAAGACGGCGTTAGCAAAGCCGGAAGGCGCATCGCCCGTCGCCCGTCACCGGACACCGTTCACCGACGCGACGGGGCGTCGCGTTCAGCTCACGGCAGCCGTGAGGCCGCGCCATGTTGCGGCCAACGCGGATGCTGCCTCGCCGACCTCCGCCTCGGTCGTCGGCGTGCCGACTGACAGGCGCACCGCGCCCGCAGCAGCGGCAGCCTCGACTCCCATCGCCGCCAGCACGCCGCTGACCTGGTCATGCTCCGAGTGGCATGTGGAGCCGACCGACGCCGAGATCCGGTCCTCGACGGTCGAGAGCAGCACGCGGCCGCTTACGCGCGGAAACTAGACGTGCAGCGTGTTCGG
>Ga0316605_10001127_pt1 | contig 15842 bp, 11 predicted proteins | sample OWC_soil_day20_n_FD_207666 | JGI IMG/M metagenome (GOLD analysis project Ga0316605, IMG submission 207666) | Wetland soil microbial communities from Old Woman Creek delta, Ohio, United States - OWC_soil_day20_noCT | ecosystem: Environmental > Terrestrial > Soil > Wetlands | place: USA: Ohio... | reverse complement strand
GCCGCTAATCGCCCAGATGGCGGAATTGGTAGACGCGCTGGTCTCAAACACCAGTGGATTCACTTCCATGCCGGTTCGATCCCGGCTCTGGGTACGGTTAAACCTCGATAACAAGCTGAATGACAGTAAGTTATCGAGGTTTATTTTTTGCTTACTGAAACGTTACTGAAACATTTTTCAATTCTCTCTTTATTTTGTTTCAGTATTTCAATTATTTGTTTCAGTAATTATCTACAACAGCATACAATCCTCTCTTTTCGTTCTTAGCCTTCATATTCAATATCTGATAGTTTGTAAGTTCGCTGCAATAAAAGCGGCTGTATGGCTTCGCATAGCCCTCGGCAACCATTATTTCATTTACGCATCTACCATCAGGCAAATAGACATAAGCCAATGTTCTGCCATAAATATCTGAACTTTCTTTGCTTTCGGTTTTTACAGTCAACTTTGTGCCTGGTGGAATTAGTTCAATCAGAAAATTGAACGATTGACGACCAAGCAACATCAAAAGTTGACCTGCCATGTGTGTTTCCCGCTCGTCCTGAATTAATTTCCGACATTGTTTTATTTCCGGGGCATCTATGCCCAAGAAACGGATTTCTTCTTCAGAATTATTAAAAATATCTTTCAATATTAGACCATCTCCGTCAACTGCCTTTACTAATATCTGTGAATTTCTTTGTTGATAGGTGCTAATTACTTCCATTTGCTTTGATTTACGTTTATTTAACCTGTGATATAAATTATAAATATATAGTATCTTAGTGCAAAATAAATAAAAGAAATTGTATGCAAAAAAATAATTTTAAAAAGGAGGTAAATCATGGCACGTCAATTAGGACATGTTAATTATGGCGGAACTATTGGTGGTATTCGTCATTTCAAGATTAAAGGCTTGAGCGGTAATTTTGCAGGACTGAAAGGTGGTGCAACTAGTGACCAAATCAAAAATGATTCTGCATTCGTACGTACTCGTGAAAATATGAACGAGTTTGGCGGTTGTGCAATTGTTGGTAAATCATTGAGAACAGGGCTTTCTCAGATTATGAAACAAATGAGTGACCCACAATTAACAGGTCGCTTGACTGGTATCATGAAAAAGATTAATCTGGAAGATAAATCTGAAGCTCGTGGTTATCGTGCGATTTTGGTTTCGTCTCAACCTCAGTATTTGTTGGGATTGAATTTCAATCGCCATTCAAGTTTTGAAGGCCTGTTCTCTGGTGAAATTGAAACGTTGGCTTCTGCCGAACGTGATTCTGTAACTATGAACGTGAACCCTTTTAGCACGTTGAACAACGTAAACGCTCCCGCAGGAGCAACTCATTTCCGGTTGCTGAATGCAATTACAGTTTTATCGGACTTCGCGTACAATGCCACTACAAAGGTTTATGAACCTATTGAGCCAACATTGAACGAAACTTCGAAAATCACTTACTCGGATTATATCGAGTTAGGAAGCTCGGTTGCTGCTCCGCTTTCGGTTGAAAGTGTGTTGCCCGGTACTCCAACTATGACTGCCGACGTTAGTTTGATCAGTTGTGTTGGAATTGAATTTTATCAAAAAGTTGGTGCAAACTACTACATTTTTAGTGTAGGTAACAGTTTGAAGATTAAAAACATTTTCTGATAAACAGATTCAAAAATTATAAAGAAAGCTCTGCCAAGTTGGTGGAGCTTTTTTTGTGCTTACACTTTTCAAATTTATACACTGAGTGCAGTTAGGGTGCAATCATGGTGGGCTTATGGTGCTCTTATGGTAGGCTTACCCTCCTGCAATAATAAAGCTATATAGAATCAACTGCTTTGCTTTATCAATGGATTTTAGATTTTGCTTTAGCTGGTTTTCGATTTTGTTCATACTCTGAAATGCTGCAAGCATTTTTTCAAATTGAGCTGGTATAATGGCCGCTTTGTCCATATTTTCTTGAATACATGATTTTATATCCCTCAAAACTATAAACGGAATAACAGACCCTCTTAAATACTGATAAAATGCTTTAGACTGCCATAAACAGAAAAGTAACCAGTACACCTGTTCTTTTTCATTTTCATTTGAGAATTGTATAACAAAGCAATTCGGACAGGGAGAAACAAGCGGTTTTCCGCTGTTGTTTCCTTTGTTTAGGATAAAGAAATGAGGATTTCTGATTTCTTTTTTATGGTTGTAAGTTTTTAATCTAAAGGTAAACATAAGCAATACAATAAAAAGGGTGATTAAACATGGTCAAATCCTGCAAATGCTATTTCCTCGCGAAAAAGCAAAAAGGGGAAAAGAAAATGTAAACGCCCTCTTACTGCAATAAAAAGCGAAATGAAATGTAGCGTTAAGGCTGTCAAGGTTTTTTGGCAGAATACTACCCGAAGTGAAACGAGGTGTGGAGATTGTGGCAAAAACCCGAAGGGCTTGACCTTTACTGACTTATTTTATTGCTGTTATCTTTGTGAACATTTTTTTTGTCGTTCTGTCAAACCCTTGTATTTTGAATTATGATAAATATCAACTGCAATTATATTAGGGGTGGGTGGTCGGGGGTTGGCGTGGGAGAGCAGGTTTAAACCGAATAGTAAAAACAGCCTTGAGCCAGCGTGGATAGCAAGGCTGAAATGCGAGTGGAGAGAAACGGAACGAAGTATTCAGCCTGTGCGTTGTGTGCGAGCCGCTGCGAGTGGAGCGAATGCCCCAGACACAGGAAGCGCGGAGCGCGGTGGCTGGGTGCTGCCGGCAGCCAGTTTGGCGCATTTTTTTGCTCGAACGATAGCGTTGGAAAAGGCAAGGGCTGGAAGTAATGAGTGAATGTAGTGGATTGTAGCGAAAAGAACGAAAAGAGGTTTATGTGTGCGGTGGTGAAGCTTTGTGGAGTGAAACGGAACAATGCTGCAACCACAAGGATAATAGCGTAGGAAAAAACATAGACCCCTGAAAGTGATTGTAGCGGAATGGAACGAAATGAGCGAATGAATGACAGCTCTTGTGTGGGGTTGGCGTTGCGGTGTGAGAGAAGGATTGTAGTGAAATAAAATGAACGAAAGGACTGAGCGAATACGGCAATTAGCCAACATGGAAAGTGAGGTGCAAAAAATGTGACAAACTGTAACAGCATGAGCGACCGCAGGCGAGCAAAACTCTAAATGGTGGCTGACCCCTACTAAAAATATTATGAGCTTTAGCGAATACATTAATGGGGTTTTAGGGGGCAGGTGCAACCATGACTGAGGAATGACAGAACGTGGTGAACAAAACAAGCTAACACGCCATGAAGAGCACCTACTGGAGCGCATGAATGAGTGTGGAGGCGGTAGCCACAAGGGCAGACGAAAAAATACTACCCGAAGCGTAGCGAGGTGTGGAGATTTTTTCAGGCTGCTTGTTTTACCCTTGTGGGTATGTTTTTGTGAACAAAGTGGCGGAATGACGAAGACCGCTTTACCTATTCGGTTTAAACCTGCGTGGGATTGTGTTCTGCTGAATTTATTTTTTAATATTCAGTAAAAGAAACAGTACGATTCTCACGAATTGGACTGCTGAATTAACCTTAACTTTGTTTATGTCTGTAAACATTTTAGTTGAGTGTAAATATAGTATTATTTGTTTATTTATAAACAAACTTGAAAACTTGTTTTAAAGAATTGTTTATCGAATTGATTTCAATGAGATAAATACCTTGGTTTAGTATCGGTATTTGTGTTTTAAAGTTAGTGAAAGATTTATCTTGAACAACTTTCTGACCGTTAATGGAGTAAATTGCGAAAGCAATTGGAACGTTGGTTTCAGAAATGACTGTGAAACAGGAATTGTTGTAATTGAATTTGAAATCAAATTCATTTGATAAAGGATTATGAATTGAGTTTGTTATGTTCCATGTTGAACCAACTTTAGTACCCCAAATATATTCTGCTAGTTCGGGATAGTCAATGAAGGGATTTCTATTACCCTGAATTGAATATACTTTATTGTTACGTGTAAGCTCTTTAGGGCTTACAGGGTCTTGTCTGTGCCATTGCATAAGCAATTGAATAGCCCACGTTTTAAACACCGGACAGGTGTTGTTTTGCATCATATTTTCGGGCTTGGAAGTGTCCCAAAGGTTTTTATAATGTTCGTAAGCTGTTGCCATGTAAAAGTATGTTCGGGCGAAATCACCTTTGTATTGGTCTGCTGGCTCGAAAACGTTTCCTGTATAATCGGGATAGTTTGCGGGACCAATCTTACTAACTCCATTGTCTTTTGTTGGTATGCCTGAAACGATACCCAAAGGGTTGTCGTTCTTTGAAAGATTTGTACTGCCATCGGCAGGGTACAAATGATTTAAGTCTTTGTATGCTGCCCATTCGTGACTGCCCCACCATGATTTTGGTAGGCTGTGTTCTATGTGTAATTCCTGACCAAAAGCAGGGAAATTTATAGATATGTAATTTGAAGCAAAATAACGTAGAGTTGGAGAATACATATCAATAACTAAGTTGTTGATTGTATCTCTGTCGGTGTAATAAAAGCCGTTCCAAGTGTGGTTTGCTCCTGAGCCGTAAGAATAATAACGGCTTGTGTCAGACATTAGGATATTATGCAGCTCTGTTTTAAGGGCTGCTGATTGTTTGCCGTTTAGGGTTGTGTAATAACCTTGGGGGATTGTGGCAAAAGAAAATTGACATATGAGAAAAAAAAACAATAAGAAAAAATGTGTATTTCTTTGCATAAAAAAAATGTGCCAATAACTAATTTATTGGCACAAATGTATATATAAAATATTAAAATCAATTTTTTTGTATGAAAAGTCTATGATTATCGGATAAAGAAAATGATTCACCCATAAACTCAAAAGTGTTAATTCTATCTATTTGTATTGGTTTGCTTGCTGCTCTTTCATTGAAACACTTGTTGCAATAGGAGTTTGAACGGTATTCCATGAAGGATACAGCCATTGGTCTATTACAATATTTACAAAGGAATTGTTTCATAAGTTCGCTGCAAATTTAAACAATTTTGCTGACAATTTTGTTCTTGAAATTCCTAATTCGCAATTCACAGAACTTTTTCTACCATTTTTCTTTGTTTCTATATCAAATTTAATGCCATTAGGTGTTATTTTTATCTCGCATGGAACTTCGTCCTTTAAAAAATGAATTTTATTGTTTTCAAAGTGTTGATAAAAAGAACAAACATGTTTTGGGAAAATAAATTTGTTTAAGTCTGCTTGAATCTGATAGAAATTGTTGTATCGATTTTCAACAATTGGCTCTAAACATTTGTGAATTATTTCTTTAATCTCATTAGGAACAAAATATGGGTATTCATTTCTATCAGGAAATGTTGAAGACTTTATATCATTGTTGAATTTTTTTATATTTTCTTTAAATTCTGCTTTTAGCTCAGCAACATTTTCAGGTTTATCCCTGAAAATTTGCTTTAAATGATTATTGCTAATTTTGTATGTGTTTTCAATAGCTTCACGATATTTATTATAGCAAACCATAGAATACAATAGAAGACCAAATTGATAAATATCAGTTGTTTTATCATATGCTTTTTTTGCAGTAGCTTCAACAGGAGCAAGAGCAGGATAAAGATCAACTCGTTCGAAAATTATACCATCTGTAATAAATTTGGCTTGACCAAAATCACCAATTACCATCTTTGAATCATCGCTTATATAAATATTTGAAGCTTTTAAATCGAAATGAACAATATCAAGTGTATGTAAATGAATCATACCTTGAATAATATCGTGTGAAAACCTTATTATTTCATCTAAATTAAGTGTCCTTTGTGTATTATATACTTTAGCTAGATATGAATTTAAAGAACCATTTTTGAAATAACTAGTTACTATTCTTGGTATTTTTGCTTCACCTTCATTTGCATCAAGACCAACATAATATACTGGTAAAATACGAGGGTGTGCTGCAAGTGATAGTTTGTATGCTTCGTCAAAGTACTTTTCAAAATCATGCTCCGAGGTAAGATTTTCATATATTATATCTTTAACAGCCACATCACGATTCAAACGCTTATCGAAAGCAAGATAAGATTTAGAATAGAAACCTTGTTCATCAAAATCCTGCCTATGTTCAATTTCTACAATAGTATTTATCATATAACAATTTTTCTTTTAAGTGATAAAACAGCAAGTAATGTGTCTTTAGTAGATTCAACTTCAACATTGGGAATATCATCAAAACAATTTACAACATTAAAGTTTGCACATATTGTGTCAATATCTAAATCAAAAATTACTGGATCATTTAAAATAGCTTTAATGTTAGACTTATAAAAGTGCCTGTTCGGTTTACCTATACTACCTGCAAGTGATAACAAAACGCCTTCTAAATACAATTTAAAAATATCTGAGTTTTTAAGTCTTGCATATGGACTACTTTCAGTTTTCTTAATTGAAATACCTTCAATATTATATTGACTTATTAAAGAAATAATATTATCTCTATGCCAATTTAAAATTTCTGCTGAATTTTCTTTGAATGAAAAAACAGAGGGGCTTTTGAAAACATAGCGCATGACTTCATTATCACTATTTAGTATAACAACGATAACCTTACCAAAACCTTTATCAACACTACAATTTATGCCTAAATAATTCATATTATTATGATTTGCTAATTATTTGAGAATTTATTTTGCCATTGCTTTACTCACAAAGTCATCCATGTTTGTGACGTATTCAAGGCTGATATTGCTGCCTGTTTGTGCTGCAAGTTCTTTGAAGTGAGCCATACCACATTCGATTTTACCTATTTCGGACGGACGTAAGAATTCTAATCCTAATGTGCCTTTGCTTTCGATTACAAAGAATAATTGCTCTTTACCATCCATCTCGAATAATACAGCCCAATCGGGGTTGTATGGTCCTAGTGGTGTTTCAATTTTGAACCAGCTTGGTAATTTTGCATATACTTTTACATCGCTGTTTTTCTCGAACTCCCTTGATAAGTTTGATTCAATTGCACTGTCATATACCACATATTCATAGGGTGATTTGGTACTTGCTATCATGTTTTTGTTTAGATAGCCTGTAAGTACTTCGTTTTTGAAAAGCTCCTGCGAATAGAATTCAGCATCACCAATTTTTTTGTAAACAATACCATCGACAATGTGTAAACGCCTTTGTTCGTTTATAATGTCAATGCAACCTTCAATGTACTTCTGAGGATTTATTTTGAAGAAATTTAAGTTGGTACAACTTGTCAGTATTTTTACAATAGATTTTCTGGTCAGCTGTGTTTCGTTTTGCAAGTAACTTACAATATCGGGTAATACTTCAACATGTTGGTCAATAATGCCGTATTGTGTTACTTCGTCAGAGGTTTGAACACCACCTTTGGTGATTTTCAAATCAACTTTGTTGTATGTTAGCTTACCACTGCTAATGATAAGACGTGAATTGATATTTTTAATACAAGCATCAATCAATTTATTAGCATCAAAATTTACGGAATACGTTGTTTTGTACTTTATTTTATCCCATAAAGCTTTGAACTCTGCATTGTCTAAGATATGCTCTTTAACTCTTATTGTTTTTTTATCGTCCTGTTTTTTAATTTCAAGTTTGCCAGCTGTCTGTTTAAGGGTTTCAAGAATTTGTTTTGCAACATGCTCTTCAAAATCCTGACCTAAATCAACAGTGTTATTTTTCAACGCTTCTTTAAGTAATTCCTGAACTTTGCCTTTTGTATTGATATAACCTTTTAAAGTCAGATAGGTATATACTTCTTCTGACTTTTCCTGACCTAAAAATACTGGTTCGTTATTGTGCATAACAACCACCACATTATTAAAGCTGTGTGATTGAACTAAACCGAAAACAATACCTGTTTCTTGTTCAATTTCCTTTTGCAAGCCTTCCACAAAATCTTCGTAGGATTCGCTTGCCATAACTGTAAGTTTATTGACATCAAAACCACGTACACGGTCGCCATCCTGATTGACTGCCAAACGTAAACCACGTCCAATTTCCTGCCGACGACGAATTTCGGAAGCACCGGCTTCTTTGAGCGTACAAATCTGGAAAACATTTGGATTATCCCAACCCTCTTTCAGCGCAGAGTGAGAAAAGATAAACTTGATTTTTTTCTTTTCGTCAACTCCATCGTAAAATGAAAGTAAGGTTTCCTTATCTTTCATAATAAGGTTGTAGGTATCTTCATCGGCTTTTACACTACCTGTTGTATCTTTGAAGTACTCAAATTTCTCCTTTTTATTACTGGATTTAGCTTGCTTGTCGATTGAAAAATAACCGCTATGCACATTTGCTGCCTCTGTATGGAGGTCGTTTACACCTTCAAAAAGTGATTGGTATTTCGTTTTCTTAATCAGCTTGCTGTATTCTTCCTCAAAGATATTTGCATAATCACCATTTTGAGCAATCCCATCAGCATCATACAACTTGTAGTGCTTTACAGCATCAATAAAGAAAAGGCTCAATACTTTTATCCCTCTTGGATTTAGCACTAATTCTTTATCCAAATGCTCTTCAATGGTTTTACGTATTTGCATACGTTTAATAAGTGATTCGTCAATTGCACCTATGGACTGACCAACTTTTATTTCGACATCATTAATAAAATCAATGTATTGATTATCTTCTGCTGTATATATATCGCGAACCATTAAGTTAGCATACTGTGCTAATCTTGTAAGTTGAAGTAAATCAGTGTTTTTCTTTACGTCCTTATTTATCCGCCTTACACTACCATCGGTGGCTTTTACATCCAATTCCAGTTTAGCAGTAATTCCATTTTTATTGCTTACTGAAACTAACTTAATGTAAGGGGCTGTATTTGCTGCACCGTCCACTTTAATAGAAGCTACTTCAATTTCTTTTACTAACTGCTGGTTGTAGGCATCGACTGCATCCAGTTTGTACATAAGGTTTACTTTTTCCTTATGCGTAGCAGAATAGCGGAATAAAGCCAAAGGTTTGAGGTTGGCAACCGAACGTTTGGCTAAAGGCGTATTGATAGTACTTTGAGGTTCGTCAATGATAACAACCGGGCGTGTGTTTTGAATCAACGAAATAGGTTTGTAGCCTAATTTGTCGTTATACTCCAATAAAATACGTGACGTTTTCTTTGATTCGTCCAAGTCCTGAGAAAAAGCCTGAATGTTGATTACCATGATTTGCAATTTGTCATTTACGGCAAAATCACGTATTTCGCTCAAGTCAGAACTATTGTAAATAAAATACTTATAGTCGATATTGTTGTAATGCGTTTTGAAATGTTCCTCGGTCATTTGTAATGACTTGTAAACACCCTCTTTGATAGGAATGGAAGGCACAACTATAATGAATTTTGTAAAACCAAAACGTTTGTTCATTTCCATGATAGAGCGCAGGTAAACGTAAGTTTTACCTGTGCCTGTTTCCATTTCGATTGAAAAATCAAGATTTTTCTTATCGATTTCGCTTTCTATAGAGGGTTTTAGCCCGTTACGAAGTTGAATTTTCTGAACATTATCTACAATTTTATCTTCGGGTATCTCCAATTTATTAGCAAAACCAATTTGGTTTAGCTCCAAAGCTCCTTGTTTGGCAATGTATTCAGGAGAGTAGACCGTAAAGTTAGAATTGCAGGTATCTTGACCGCTGAAAATATCAACAATAGCACTAATAGCGTCTTGTTGATATTCCAATCCACTTTCAAATTTAATCTTCATTGTACTCATATAGTGCTCTGATTATTAAATTGAGTTACATTCTTCGATACCGTATTGACGCAAAATCTGAACACTGTTTGTTTTAGCGACATCGTCGATAAAACCATTGTCTTTGAAAAGTACACGACATGTAGCGGGTTGAAGTTCCGACTTCCATTCACCGATTGCTTTGGCAACTTCGGTGCTAATATTATCTGATAAACAAATAAATAATACACCTGCCCCAATACTATAAACCTTACATTTACCAACTGTTTTTTCATGGATAGGTACGGTTAAGTCCAAACCATATTTTAGCAATATCTCAAATAATACATCTTCTTCGGTGCGGTCGTCCTTAATGTTGTTTTGAGCATTGAAAAGGTTAGCTTCAAAGTTATCAACGCTACCATCCCAAGAATGGATATTGGAACTGTCAAGTTTAAATGCTTTGAAACCTAAATCAATTTTGTCAACAGTGTTAGTAAAAAGATTAGTTTTATTCTCTGATTGGATTTTTTTAGCGGCACGTTTAATACGCTCTTTAGTGATTTCAGCTATAGTCTTATAACCAGCTTTGTATGCATCGCTTTTTTCATTTGTAATTTCAGGAATTTGTACACAAATGAATTTTCTATTTCCACCGTCATCTGAATTTTGTTGCATTACAGCATGTGCAGTACTTCCTGAGCCTGCAAATATATCAAGTACAATACCATTATTGCTGTTGCCAAAAGCCAATTTCATTAACCTACGCAATAAATCAAGAGATTTGGGTGTGTCAAAAACTTTTCTTTTGAATAGATTTTTTAATTGGTTGTTTCCGTTTGGTTTGATATCTGCCCACAAATTATTTGCACTTTTAGTATTAGTTGGAGCGATATAATGTTCTGGTTTGCTATTATTAGATAATCGTAATAAATCCAATTCTTCTCCTTCTTCATCAAGTTTTTTTAACCACCACGCATCAATATCATCTTGTGTTATGTCTGATTCAGAGATTCCTAAATCATTCAGCATTTGATGATAATTTTCAATGGCATTTACACTTCTGTCTTTTGCCCATCTCCATTGACCTGTGTCGGGTGTCATCCCAAAAATTTCATATCTCATTGTTGGACGGTCTGTACCTCTCCAGTGATTATTCCAACCTCCTTCCTTGCCTTCATCAAGGTCAATTTGAAATTGGTCAAATCTAAATTGACTATTTTTTGTATAAACAAGCACATACTCAATGCCATAATTCAAACGGTAAATTGTTTCGAATTGATTTTGTACGCTTTTTGCGCCACGTCTTACTACAATTAGATTTCTATAATTTTCTTCTCCAAAAATATCATCGCATAATTTACGTAAATTATATACTTCATTATCATCAATGGAAATAAAAATCGTACCATCTTCTGTTAATAAATTTCTTGCTAATTTTAAACGAGGATACATCATATTAAGCCAATTACTATGATAACGACCATCGGATTCTGTATTAGTACTTAACTTATTACCTGCATCATCAATTTGATTTGACATAGCAAGGTAGTTTCCTAAATTATCTTTGTAATTGTCTTTGTAAACAAAATCTTTACCTGTATTGTATGGTGGATCAAAATACATTATTTGGATTCTACCAGCATAACTTTTCTGCATTAACTTCAACACCTCTAAGTTGTCACCCTCGATAAAGATATTGCCTGTAGTATCCCAATCTTTACTATCTGCTTTGTTTGGTCGCAAAGTGCCTGTGCTTGGCTTGTTGGCTTCGCGACGTGCTTCACTTTTACCAGCCCAAGTAAATCGGTAATACTCTTCGGAGGTTTCCACATCATCATCAATCAAAGCCTTTAGTTCATCTACGTCAATTTTACCTTCCTTTACAATAGTAGGAAATAAGCGTTTTAGTGTTTCAAGATTTTCTTTCACAATATCAGCACTTTGAGTAAGTGGATTGCCTCTTTCTATTTTGTCCATAACTTAATTGGTTATTTTATGTTGCAGTTCTGTAATTTGTTTTCTTTTAAGCTGAATCAGGTTGTTTATGTCAATCAGGATATTCAGCTGAGTTTCTTTTTTGATTTGATTTTGCAAAGATACAATTTCGGATTGAAGCAGGGTAATTTCTTCGAGAAGTAAAACATCTTGTTTGCTCTGTTCATTTTTGCGTATAAGGAAATCACCTGTGATTTCATTAGCTGTCTGCAACGCAATTATACGGCTCGTATAATTGTCGTACAGTGTTTTCAGGTTTTGTTTTTCAAGACCTGTAAACGATAGACTGTTTAAAAATGCTATTTGCTTTTCGTTGGTTGAGTTTAACTCTATATTTTCAGAATAATAACTCTTTTCGACTGTACGCTTGTTGGCTTCATTTCTGTTTATTCGTTTGTCCGCAGTATTCAGAATAAACTGATTATCGCAGTAAACACAAAGTAAAATTGGATAAGGAATGTATTTTTGTATCAACTCTGCAATTTTGATTTTACTCTTTTCAAATTCATCGTTTGACGTTTGAACAGCAATAACCAAAACTTCCACATATTGCATTTGGTCGTCTGAGTAGCTTGATATGTTGGAATTAGTTGTTTTGATTGAAGCGATTAAATCCAATGTAACGACAATGGAAAAATCATCCAACAACTTACGCTCGAAGAGTGTAAGGTCGAAATTACGTTTAAAGAAAGCTTTCGTCAATTTAGTATTGACGATACAGCTTTCGGGTAATTGTAATATGTTGGTGAGATTATTCAGCATGAGCAATTATTTCACGATTAAAAATGAAATTAATTCAAAAGGTGATTCAATATCTTTTTGCGAAATGCGAGTGCCACTTGGGTCAGCTAATGAATCTAAACCAATATCTTCACTCACTCCTTTAATGTTGGTAATTGCTTTGTCTAACAGCGCAGTATATGCATCCATATATCTGCCACTTTTAGTTTGTTGGTTGAACTCTGCAATAAGACTGGAAACTAATTCATTACGACCTAAACAAAGTTTTTTGAAATAGTCCAATGTTCGTTTCGGATTGCTACCCGGAATGAAAATATCGCCTGAATTAGTTACATAGCAAAGCGAATACGGATAGATAGCATTGTTACTATATACGTCATCAGTAGAAACAACACATTCTTTAAAACAGAAAATAACGCCTTTCTGACCATCAGAAAGATTGTTTTCGGTGATTGAGAAAATGGCGTTAGGTGTTAAAGTCAAAGCTTCTCTTTCGTCATTTGTAAGTCTGTCAGCATCAATTTTAAAATCGTTGAAGGTAAGGTCTGTAATAGAAATACCGCCTTCAATATCTTCCAAATCAAGCACTTTACTCTGTAACTGTACTAATTGTTTTTTTCTGTAATCTAAATCCTGCTTTTGGTTTGCTGTTTCGTCAATTATATTGTCGTCGCCTGTTGCCGACACATCCAATATCTGCATACGCCCTTTTACACGTCCAATAAGATTAATGTAACTGTCTAAATCGAGATTAGGAAAGAAGTTGACAAGTTGGATTTTATCGTTGATAGAGCCAATACGGTCGATACGACCAAATCGCTGAATGATACGCACCGGATTCCAATGTATATCATAGTTGATTAAATAATCGCAGTCCTGTAAGTTTTGACCTTCCGAAATACAATCGGTACAAAATAAAATGTCAATTTGATTTTGTTCTTCAGGATATATAATATGTCTGTTTTTCGACCTTGGAGAAAAATGTATTAAAATGGAGCTTAATTGCGGACTACAATCAGGCATATTTGTTTTGTTGGTATCGCCACCAGTCACCTGAGCCGAATAAAGGTTTTGACTGAATAACCAACCGTTTAAGTTTTCGTAAAGGTATTTTACGGTATCGGCAAAAGCTGAGAAAACAACAATTTTTTTGTTGTTCTTATTTATAGGTTTGCTTATTTTGTTTGTAATAAGTTGTTTTAAGTCATTCAGTTTAGCGTCACGATTAGCATCAATTACAAGCGTTTGACCGAGAATGTTTTCCATGATTTTTTTATCATCCAATAAATCCTCTTTACAACGCACTAAGTCGAGGTCTTGTAACAATACTTTTGTTTTACCACCAGCCAATAAATCAGCCAATTGGTCATCATCGGTGTCAATGTTATTTATATCTAATTCAGCATCGTAAAATTCAACACTTTGAGCATTATCAATTTTAAGTAGCAAATCATCAATCTGCCTAAGTAATGATTCAAGGGTTAATCTGAATGAATGTATTGAGCTTTCGAGGCGTTTCAAAAGGTTGATTCGCATGAGGTGAATTAAACTCTCCTCACGGTTTACCTGCTTAAATACACTACCTTTTGAGGTAGTAGTATCGTATTTTTCTTCATAACTTTTCATTTTATCATCCCTAACATAAAAGAGGGGTGAATAAAATTTTAGGTTCAACGCATTTAATTGATTGTTTACTTTGTCAATGGCTGGAAACGTGCCAGCAGTGTCAAAATCGGAATGCATATTAATAGGCTTCAACCTTTCGGGGAACTTGCCAATATCACTCACATCGTAGTACTTTTCAATGTGTTTGCGTGAACGTGCAATGGTAAGTAAATCAAGTATTTTGAAATAATCGCCACTCAGACTTTCAACCAAAGAATCTCTGTCGCTAGTACCATTATGATTGAGCCATGAATTAAATTTCTGCTGTGCTTTACGCATTGTTTGATCAATGCTATTGATACCAAACGGTGCTAAAGCTTTATCGTTTTGCTCGGTAATGAATGAAATTTGATTTTTAATGTCATTCATGCGTGTATTAACCGGAGTTGCAGAAAGCATTAATACTTTCGTTTTTACTCCTGTTTTTATAATATCTCTCATTAAACGCTGATAGCGTGTAACGGTTTCTTTGCGTGGGTCGTTGTTACGGAAGTTGTGAGATTCGTCTATAACAATTAAATCATAATTGCCCCAATTGATTGTTTCGAGGTTTATATCACCTGAAAAGCCTTTTTCTCTTGATAAGTCAGTATGATTCAAAACATCAAAATTCATACGGTCTTTTGAAAGCACATTCCGTACATCGTTTTGGCTGTAAATAATCCAGTTATCACGAAGTTTTTTGGGACATAACACAAGCACTCTATCGTTCCGAAGCTGATAGTATTTCATTATTGCCAAGCCTTCGAATGTCTTACCTAACCCCACACTATCGGCAATAATACAACCTCCATACGTTTCAATTTTATCAATAGCACCAAGTACTGCATCTTGCTGGAAATTGAAAAGCATTTTCCATACAGTAGAATCTTTAAAGCCTGTTCTTGTTAGTCTTTGCTCTGAAACTTCGTCAATAGTTTTATTTTGAAAAATACTATTAAGCGTGTATTTATAAATAAATTCGGGGGTGTTGTGTTGTGCTGCTTTTTCAATCCAATGAAGAATTGGCTTCTTCACATCCTTAGAACTTGAATGCCAGGACTGATTGAAAACATTGAAATACTGGTCGGCTTCATCTTTAAACTTGTTGATTAGCAAATGAAAACCTGATTTTAATAAACCGAGTGAAACGAGGTTTATATCATTAGGGACAATGGAAAAACAAGTGGAACTGTTTTTGTTTTGGACTAATATGAACTTTTGACCGCCAATACTACCTGAACGAAAGTTGCATTTATTTTGTATTAAGGCTTTAATCTTTTCAGCCTGATATTTAGATTTTAATTGAAAATAGCTTTTCCATTCTGCTTCATCGTAAGAAAAACGAATATCATTTTCAATGTGCTTGTTATCAATTAGAATGTCGATTGACTTTACATTTTCTAAATACTCGGATAGCTCAAATAAAGCTGGAATAGACAAGTAAGAAGTACAAATTCGAACTTCGGCATCAGCTGTTAGAGCTTCGCAAAGTTCATCGAAAAGTAAAACGTCCTGATTATTGATTAATTTCATTCTTCGATATTTAGCGGGTTGGGGTGATATTTACAGATTAGATTGCAAAAATAGTTATAAAATTTTGAGTAGCAATTTAGGGGAATGAAAAAAGCAGGGATTACGCATTTAAGAATTTGTAAATAACTTAAAATTATATTATCTTTGTGTGGTTATAATAGGCGGTCTGTTATAAAAAAAAATGTCACACAATCCGGACTCAGGCTCATTCACACATTGTTTCAGCCCACTAAAAGACCCAAGGAGAATTATCAAAGGCAACTTCAGACACTCGTTAAACGAGATA
>Ga0316605_10001123_pt1 | contig 15906 bp, 15 predicted proteins | sample OWC_soil_day20_n_FD_207666 | JGI IMG/M metagenome (GOLD analysis project Ga0316605, IMG submission 207666) | Wetland soil microbial communities from Old Woman Creek delta, Ohio, United States - OWC_soil_day20_noCT | ecosystem: Environmental > Terrestrial > Soil > Wetlands | place: USA: Ohio... | reverse complement strand
TATCGCACAATCGATAAAATCAACCCGGCGCTCGCGAAGAGGCCGAAGCTCCTGATTCCCGATATCAATGGCGAGGCCCGAATCGTTTTCGAGGGCGGGAAGCTGTACCCCCATCACAACCTTTACCACGTCACATCCGATACCTGGGAATTGCGGGCGTTGCATGCAGTGATGCTCTCAGCCGTCACCCGTCTTTTCGTTGCCGCTTACTCAACCGCAATGCGCGGCGGGTGTCTAAGGTTTCAGGCGCAATTTCTCCGACGAATTCGGCTTCCCCATTGGCACAGCATTCCTGATACGCTTCGGGTCGAACTAGTTGATGCGGCTACGAGACGAGACAGGCAGGCGTGCAATTGCACGGTGTTCAAAGTGTTCGGCTTGAGCCGCAAAGAACAATCCGTTCTTGAAGGCAGTACGGAATAAGCCTCTTGCGAAAGCAGGTTTCATCCTTCGCTCGTCCCTAAGGTGAGCTTTTAAAGGCCTGCCGATCACCGCCTTCAGCTATAATCGTGGAACAGTTCAAGGAGAGAAAATGTTCCGGAAAACATCATGCTAAAAGTCGACAACCTTCGCGTCGAGCAGACGAATAAAAACAGGATCACCAGGCTGCAGCGCAAGGTGGTTGATACCTATGCCGAAGGCAAGCAGGCGCCTAGTCGTCTCATCTTCGCTGAGACGTTCGAAGTAGACGGAGGGTTGATGAAGGCATAGGGTCGCGCGGCTCGGTAGATGCCGACAGCCGAATCCAGGCAGGTGACCGAAGTCAACTGGTCGAGCATAAAGTCGCCTACGTCAGCGCGAGGGATTTGAACCGTGCCGAGGGTCTGCAGGAATTTCTGGGTGTGAGCCGGTTGATTGAAATTATCTCCGGGTTATCACTGAACGATCCTCGAACTGGAAGGCAATGGGGATGTTGTTGTGATGTTTCCATAAAACCTGAAGAACTGCTCGATAGGACTTTTTTCTACTGACCAAAATCGATAAAAATCAACACATGTTACGTATATCGGCGATTAAGGTAACCTTTGCGGGTTCAGCATCTTTGTTCAGTTAATCCCAACCTCCTTGGAATCCAGTCCAAATTTCTACGTAGGCACGCAAACCAAATTGGAATCAGGTCGCCCGCGTTAACCTGGAGCTTCAATTCAATTTACGTCATTTATATTGTCGATTCATTTCTAAATGTTATAATTTTAAGTTTATCTCGACGCTGGCCATTTCCGGCATGAAAAAGTTTTTGTTAAACAGACTATCGAGGCAATTAAAGAATTTAAAATTGTCGACAATCGAAATCTATCACTTGACAATTTGACAGTCAAATTCTAACCTGGCCCCAATTTTTGATGACCTATTTCACCTGCACCCCCGTCCGGGGGCCGCATCGCCTGATATAAACACGACCGGCTGCAACTGATGGCTTAATGAATGTCACGTTAAGACCGATTGGACTGCTGAAGCCTTACTGCGATGGGCTTATCGACGATCAGGGCCGCATCGAACTGGCGGATCGCGAAGGTCAGACTCTGGAGCGGGTCTGCCGGGAGATCGGCCTGCCCGAAGGCTTGGTTTCCCTCTTCATCGTCAACGGACACCCCCAATCCGGCGCCTACCGCCTCCAGCCCGGTGACGATGTCAAATGCGTTGCCGTCATTGGGGGCGGATGACTGCAATTCTATCCACTCGAGACACAGGAGAAAACTGAGCATGAAGTTCGGAGTCACCGGAAAAGTCCTGCGGGTTGACCTCACCGAACGGAAACACCAGGTCGAGAGGCCCGACGACACCTTCTACCGGACGTATTTCGGGGGAAGCGCACTGGCGTGCCACTACCTTCTCAAAGAGCGGGGAAGAATAGAAAACCCCCTCGGCCCCGAAAACCTGCTGGTGTTCTCATCGAGCCCTCTGGTGGGCAGCGGCATCCCCGGCGCCAACCGCTATTCCGTGGCCGCCATTTCGCCGCTGACAGGCGTCTACGGAGAAGGGGAAGCTGGCGGCTGGTGGTCACCGGAGTTGAAGCGTGCGGGTTTCGACGCCGTGCTGGTGGAGGGCCGGGCCGAGCGGCCGGTTTACTTGTGGATCCGGGACGGGGAGGTGGAAATCAGGGACGCTGCGGCGCTGTGGGGCAAGGGCACAGGCGAAACCCAGAATATCATCGAGGAGCAGACCGGAACCCCGAACGTGCGCGTTGCGGCCATCGGCCCGGCCGGTGAAAACCAGGTGCGCTTCGCTTGTATCGTCAACGCCCTGAAGCACACCAACGGGCGCGGCGGCATGGGCGCGGTCATGGGGTCCAAGAACCTCAAGGCCGTCGCCGTCTGCGGTGGCCTGCCAGTGCCCTTCAAGGACAAACTGGCCCTGAAGCAGATGATCAAATGGTACGCGGACAACTTTATGGATCACCCCATCGAGCGGGTGCTGCACGACGGCGGGACCATCGGCTGGGATGTCACCGAACTGGATGAGGCGGGCATTCTGCCGACCCGTAATTTCCGCAGCGGCAGCTTCGAAAAGGCGGAAGACATCTGCGGCAACAGCTTCCACCAAAAGTACTTCGTCGAGGCCGGCGGCTGCCAGGCCTGTGTCGTGCGCTGCAAGCGCGTGGCGCGCTCCGACGGCCCCTGGAAGGTCGACCCCGCCTACGGCGGCCCCGAGTACGAGACGGCAGCCGCGTTCGGCTCGCTCTGCGGAGTATCCGACCTGGAGGCGATCTGCAAGGCGCACGAGCTATGCAACACATACACCCTGGATACCATCTCCACCGGCGTAACCATCGCTTTCGCCATGGAGTGCTTTGAGAACGGCCTGCTCACTTCCAAGGATACAGACGGCCTGGACCTGCGTTTCGGCAACGCGCAGGCCATGGTCAGCTGCGTCCAAAAGATCGCCCGGCGCGAGGGGTTCGGGGACCTTTTGGCCGAGGGCTCGCTGCGGGCGGCGCGTCAGATCGGGCGTAGGGCCGAGCGCTTCGCCATGCAGGCCAAGGGTCAGGAAATGGCTATGCACGAGCCCCGCGGCAAGGGCAGCCTGGCGCTCGCTTACGCACTTTCCTCTACCGGCGCTAACCATACGGAAGGCCCTCACGACTACCTTTTCCAGCCGGGGGCGCTGGGGGTGGGAGACTTGCATGAGATAGGCATTCTCACGCCGACCTCGGCCATCGAGCTAAACCCGGATAAGGTGCGCCAGTTCACCTACATGCAGTACACCTGGAACCTGTTCAACACCCTGGGGCTTTGCATATTCACCGCCGGCCCCGGCAAACTCATGAAAATGCACCAGGTGGCAGATGCGGTCGAGGCGGCCACCGGCTGGGACACGCGGCTGTGGGAGATCATGAAGCTGGGCGAGCGCACGGTCACGCTCAAGCGCTGCGTCTCGGTGCGGCAGGGCGCCTCGCGCAAAGATGATCGGCTTCCGGACCGCTTCTTCGAGCCCCTCGAGGGCGGCCTACTCAAGGGCCGCACCCTTGATCGGAGTGAATTCGAAACGTCGCTGGACCTCTACTATGACATGCACGGTTGGGATCGCAATGGGATCCCGACCCCCGGCAAACTGGTGGAACTCGGAATCGGATGGGTCAATCTCAAGAGCACCCACTAACATCTCGATGAGGAAAGGAGCGGATCGGCACTCCCAGGGCTGCCACCCCGTCAAGGAATTTTTGTTGCAGTTCGACGACCGAGTTGTCTGTCCCCTTCACCCCAAAGGAGGTTCATCCATGAAGAAGCATCTCATTCTTTTCTTCGGCTTGGTTCTGCTGCTGGGGCTCTACCCGGTGGCGAACGCTGCGGATCCGATTGAAATCGCGCTGCTGTACCCTCTAAGTGGGCCGCTGGCCGACCCCGGGAACCGGGCGAAAGCCGCATGTGACGTGGCCGCGGAGATCATCAACGGGACTTATGATCTTCCAGGGATCCCGTATGCCAAGACCCAGGGCATTCCCAACAAGGGCGGCGCCAAAATCGTCCTGAAATACTATGACACCCAGGGTTCACCCGAGGTCGGCAAGGCAGAGACCGAGCGCATTCTCCAGGAAGGCAAGGCCAAACTGATCATTGGCGCCTACCAGAGCTCGGTGACCAAGCCCACCAGTTTCGTAGCCGAACGGCAGAAGTTCCCCTATCTCTGCGCGGAGTCCTCTTCCGCTGCCTTGACCGAACGCGGTCTCAAATATTTCTTCCGCATCGCCCCGACCGACTACCACGACACCGTCATGTTCTTCAAGTTTCTCGACGACATGAAGAAAGAGGGCAAGAAGGTGTCCAGGATCGCCATGGTGTATGAGAAGACCGAGTTCGGCTTCCATGCCAACGAGGAAGTCAAGAAGGCGGTCGGCAATTCCAAAGGCGCCTACCAGATCGTGGCCGACATCCCTTACGAGTTCAAGGCCACGGACGTGAATGCCGAGGTGCTGAAGGTCAAGGCGGCCCAGCCCGACGTGGTCCTGCACGCCACGCAGTTCAGCGAGATGATGCTCTTCGCCAAGGCCTACGAAAGCCTTGGGGTCAAGGTGCCCGCCAACCTTTCTTTCTGCGGCGGCTATCAGAACCCTGTCTTCGCCAAGGAGCTCGGCAAGACGGTAGAGAACTACATGGGATCCTGCACCTTCGCCGAGGACTTCATCGCCAAGAAGGCCCAGTTGAAGGTGCTCAACGACATGTTCAAGGCCAAGGTCAAAAGCAACCTCGACGGAGTGGCCATGGAGGCCCTGACCTCGGTTTTCGTGGCAGCCGATGCCTTCAACCGCGCCAAGGACCTCAGTCCGGATGCGGTGCGGGACGCTCTGGCGACCACGGAGCTTCAGATCGCCACGCTGCCGGGCAAAGGGGTGAAGTTCGACGAGAGCGGCCAGAACATCTGGATCGACTCCACCATGAGCCAGGTGATCGGCGGCGATTACAAGGTCGTGTGGCCGGCAGAATGGGCCACCGCCAAAACGGTCTGGCCGATGAGGCCTTAACGGACGCCTGATCGAAAATGACGCTCCCCCTCGCGGGAGCGTCATTATTGTTAACCGCCTACCGTTACCCGCAGAGGCTAACCCGTGGACTCAGCCATCTTTCTGCAACTGATCATCAGCGGCCTTTTGATCGGCTTTGTTTTTTCCCTGATCGCCGTTGGGCTGACCCTGATCTGGGGCGTCATGGACATCCTCAACTTCGCCCACGGCGATTTTTTGATGCTGGCCATGTTCAGCAGCTTCCTGATGTTCGGTCACCTCGGCTTCGACCCGCTCTTGTCCCTGCCCCTGGTGGTGGCACTTTTATTCCTCGTCGGCCTGCTCACCTTCCGGCTAGTCATCCGGCCGGTGCTGGGCTACCCGGGCCTGATCGCCCTGCTGGCCACCTTCGGGCTGAGCATCTTCATCCGCAACGTGGTGCTGTTCATCCTGGGCCCGAACTACCGCGTCATCAACCAGTCGATCCTGGCGGGCAAAAATTTCTCACTGCTAGAGTTGCACTTCAGTGTCGCTCAGGTGGTGTCGGCCGTCGGCTGCATGGTCATTACCTATGTCGTATACCTGCTGATCGTTCGAACCAAGTACGGAAGGGCCCTGAGGGCCACCTCCCTGGACAAGGATACCGCTCTGCTCATGGGGATCAATACTAACCGCGTGTTCGCTATGACCTTCGGGCTGGGGGCAGCCTGCGTGGGAGCGGCCGGCGGGCTGCTGTCTAACTTTTACCCGATCTTTCCGGAAGTAGGGCTAAACTTTGCGATCCTGTCTTTCGTCATCGTGGCCCTGGGCGGCTTCGGGAACATCGGCGGTGCCTTTCTGGCCGGCATCTTGGTAGGGTTGATTGAAAACGTCGGCGGTTTTCTGATCGGGCCGGAGCTGAAGTACACCCTGGTTTTCCTGCTCTACCTGGCCGTCATCTCGATTCGGCCCAAGGGGCTTTTTGGCTGGTAATGCCGGAATCCCGGCACGGCGGCGACCGTCACGGGAATTCACCATCAGAAAGATGAGGGCAATGCAAACGACCAAACACTTCTTCATCACCCTGGGGTGCGTTCTGCTGGCGGTCGCCGTGGCACCGCTGGTGGTCGCCAACATCCATTTTCAGCACCTGCTGATCATGCTGTTGCTCTACACCACCCTGAGCCAGGCCTGGAACCTCATCGGCGGCTACGCCGGGCAGGTCTCCTTCGGCCATGCCGTCTTCTTCGGCATCGGCGCCTACGCCGCCATGGCGCCACTCAACCAGTGGGGCCTGACGCCATGGGCCGGGATGGCCATCGGGGCCGTGATTTCCGTCATCGTTGCAGTGGTTATCGGCGTTCCCGTGTTCCGGCTGAAAGGGCATTACTTCGCCATTTCCACCTTCGCCGTGGCCGAGGTGGTCAAGGAGCTCTTCTCCAACTGGAAATGGGTGGACGGCCCCATAGGGCTCGACGCCCCGGTTCTGCAGGAGGGTTTTTACAACTTCATGTTCTACAAGACCAAGATGCCCTATCTTTATGTCACACTGGCATTCTTCCTCGTGGTCATGGTGCTGACCTTCCACATGGAGCGCTCTCGCATGGGCTATTACTTCCGCGCCATCAAGCAGCGGCCGGAGGCGGCCCAGGCCATGGGGGTGAACATCTCCCGCTACAAGCAGTACGCCTTCATGATGAGCGCGCTCTTCACTGCCATCTGCGGCGCGTTCTACGCAATGTACATCCTGCACATCGAGCCGGCCACCGTCCTCTCGCTGGACATCTCCATGAAAATCGTGCTGGTCACCGCCCTGGGAGGCGCCGGGTCGCTGTGGGGGCCGTTGCTCGGTGCGATGATCCTCATCCCGCTGCAGGAGTACAGCCGGATCTGGCTGGGCGGCACCGGCATGGGCATCGACCTGATCGTGCTAGGGCTGTTGATCATGTTGATCTGCATCTTCGAGCCCAAGGGGATCGTGGGCATCCTCCAGCGGCTCACGCGTCGGAAAGGATAGAGCGATGGCGATGTTGGAAGCCAAGAACGTCAGCATGTACTTCGGCGAGCTGGCGGCCCTCCAGAACATCAACCTGTCCGTGGAGAAGGGCGAGATTCTTGGGCTGATCGGGCCGAACGGCGCCGGCAAGACCACCTTTTTCAACTGCGTGACCGGGTTTCTCAACGCCACCCGCGGCGATATTTCCTTCAACGGCCAGAACATCACCCGCCTGGGGCCGCATCGGATCTGTCACCTGGGGATCTGCCGCACCTTCCAGATCGTGCAGAGCTTCCACGAGATGACCGTGCTTGAGAACATCATGATGGGGGCATTCTGCCGCCATGCCACCACCCGCGCCTCCACGGTCTGGGCAGAGGAGGTCCTGGAAATCGCCGGGTTGAAGGACAAGCGCGACCAGATCGCCGGCAGCCTGACCCTCGCGGATCAGAAACGGATCGAACTCGCGCGGACCATCGCCACTCAGCCGGCGCTCGTGCTGCTGGACGAGGTTATGGCCGGTCTGAATCCCACCGAGACCGACGAAGCCGTCGAGCTGATCCGCAAAATCCACGCGATGGGGCTCACCCTAATCGTCGTGGAGCACGTCATGGAAGTGATCATGGACATCTCCCAGCGAATTGCCGTCTTCGACTCGGGAGAGCTGATCGTCGAGGGGCCGCCGGAGAGGGTCGTCCGGGACGAACGCGTCATCAAGGCTTACCTGGGTGAGGACTACCATGCTTAAGGTCAACTCCATATCGGTGCGCTACAGCATCATTCCGGTGCTGCTGGACGTTACCTTCTCGGTCGAGGAAGGCCAGTTCGTCGCCATTGTCGGCGCCAACAGTGCCGGCAAGTCCACCATCTTGAGGACCGTCTCGGGGCTCATCCACCCGTTTGAGGGCAGCATCGAATTCCGCGGCGAGGCGATACACGGCGCGCAGCCGTATGATATCGCCGCCAAGGGGATCGCCCATATCCCCGAGGGGCGCAAGATTTTCGACAAGCTCACGGTCAGAGAAAACCTGCTGGTGGGGGCTCACACCCGCAGCGACGAACAGGAAGTCCAGAAGAGCTTGGAGGAGATGTTCACGCTCTTCCCCAAGCTGCGGGAGCGCCAGAACCAGAAGGGCGAGACCCTGAGCGGCGGGGAACGCCAGCAGTTGGCCATCGGCCGGGGCCTGATGGCCAAGCCCCGACTGCTGATGCTGGACGAACCATCGCTGGGACTGAGCCCCATCCTGTCCAACAAAGTGATCCACACCTGCGAGGACATCCGCAAAACCGGCACCACGATCTTGATGGTCGAGCAGAAGGTCACCGAGGTGCTGAAAATCGTGGACAAGGGCTACGTCCTGCAGCGGGGACGGATCATTATGGAGGGCAAGGGTGAGGAGTTGCTGAAGTCCGACATGATCCGTAAGGCGTATCTGGGGTTATAAGGGTGCAAGATGAAATTAGAGGGTGAGCTTTCAGAGTTTATTGCCGCGCAGCGGCGGCAGGAGTACTTTGCCGGGCTTCCGCTCGCCGGGATTCGTGTGATCGACATGGCAACCGTCATGGCGGCGCCCTATGCCGCGACGCTTCTGGGGGATTACGGCGCCGAGGTGATCAAGGTGGAAAACCCGTCCGGCCCGGATTCTATCCGCGGGTGGGGGGTCGTCGAGGACCAAGGTATCCAGCCCTTTTGGGCCGTCGTGGGCCGCAACAAGTTCCCGATTACCCTGAACCTCAAGGCCCCGGATGGTCGGCGGATCCTGGTCGATCTGATCCGCCAGGCGGACGTGCTCATCGAAAATATGCGGCCGGGCGCCATGGAGAAGATCGGCATCGGCAAGCAGGATCTGCTGCGTGAGAACCCGGGCCTCATTATCGGCACGGTGTCCGGTTACGGTCAGTCCGGACCGTATGCCGGACGCCCCGGCTTCGGCACACTGGCCGAGGGGTTCAGCGGATTCACCTATCTTAACGCCCAGCCGGGCGGCCCTCCGACCAACGCGCCGATGGCGCTCGCCGATTTCATCGCCGGAGTCCATTTGGCCTTCGCTGTCATGATTGCTCTGCGGCATCAGAAGCGGGGTGCCGCGGGAGGTCAAGTCATCGACCTCGCCCTCTACGAGCCATTGTTTTGCATGCTGGGGCCGGACTTTTTGAGCTACCAGCTCACCGGAGAAGTTCCGAAGCCCAAAGGCAACGAGCTCAGCTACGTGGTGCCGCGCAACAACTATCGTACCCGGGACGGCCGATGGGCGACCATGTCCTGCGCGGCCCAGAAGCCCTTTGAGCGCCTGATGGAGTGCGTCGGGCACCCCGAAATGAACGAAGATCCACGCTTCAAGATCAACGAGGAGCGGATCAAGGACCCGAACCGCCGGATCATTAACCAGGTAGTCTCCGAGTGGGTGGGCAGCCGAGATCTGCAGGAAGTCATCGAAACTTGCGAACAGTTGGGGATCACGATCGGGCCCATTGCTAGCATGAAGGACATCGCCGAAAACCCTCATTACCGGGAGCGGCAAAGCGTGGTGAACATCACGGACCCGGCAACTGGCACCCCTCTACAAATACCCAACGTGCCTTTCCGGCTGCATACCACCCCCGGGCGTATACGCTTCCCGGGGCTGCCGCTGGGTTCGGCAAACACCGTGATCTACCGCGACCTGTTGGGGTATTCCGAGGCGGACATCCAGCATATGAAAGCGTGCGGGGCCATATGATGGACACGCGCGACCTCACGCTCATGCGGGGCAACGAAGCGGTCGGCGCAGGCGCCATCCGGGCCGGCTGCGGATTTTTCTTCGGATACCCGATCACGCCTCAAAACGAGCTGTTCGAGTATATGGCCCAGAACTTGCCGCCGGCGGGAGGAACCTTCCTGCAGAGCGAAAGCGAGCTGGCCGGCATCAACATGTTGTTCGGCGCGGCCGCCACGGGCGCGCGCTGCATGACGTCGTCTTCCGGACCGGGGTTCACGCTCCTGGGCGAAGGTCTCACGTCGCTGGTTGCCGCCCAGCTGCCGGCCGTGGTCGTGTGCGTCTCTAGGGCCGGCCCCGGCCTCGGGCGGATCGCATCATCCCAGGCGGACTACCGGCTGGCCACCCGCGGCGGCGGGCACGGGGACTACCGGTGCCTGGTCTTCGGACCGGCCGGCGCCCAGGAGCTCTTCGAGCTGACCCGCCAGGCGTTCGAGCTCGCGGACCATTACCGCAACCCGGTGATAATCCTGTCGGATGCCATCCTCGGCCAGATGATGGAGCCGGTGTACATCGCTGGCGTTCCGCAACAGGCAGCGCCGGAAAAGGACTGGGCCGTCCGGGGCAAGGGGGACCGGCCGCGGAAAGTCATCAAGGTGGCGCCCCACACTGACGAGGAACTCATCGCCTGGAACCGCGAGCTCAAGGCCAAGTACGAGCGCATGGATCAGCTCGAGCAGCGCCACGAGGCCGTTCTTCTGGACGATGCTCGCGTCGCGGTGGTGGCCTTCGGCAGTTCGGCACGCATTGCACTGGACGCCGTGCTTCGCGCCCGGCAGGAGGGGATGCCGGTCGGGCTCTTCCGGCCAATCTCGCTTTATCCCTACCCGGAGAAGGCGCTGCAGGAAACGGTGCGGTCGGGCGTCAGGCGGCTACTGGTTGTGGAGGCAAACAACGGCCAGATGGTGGAAGACGTGCGGCTGGCCACTTGCGGCGAAGCCGAGATCCGGCATTACGGCACCGGGGGCGGCCATATCTTCAGCCCGGATGAGATCTACGGCGAAATCCTCCGATCGTGCCGGGTATAAGGGGCTCACGTATGCAGGACATAGAGATCGTTTACCAAAAGCCGGATGCGATGACGGATATCCCATTCCCGTATTGCCCGGGGTGCTCTCACGGCACGATTCACCGTCTCGTGGCGGAGGTCATGGATGAGCTGGACATCACCCGGCGCGCCATCGGGGTGACCTCCGCCGGCTGTTCGGTTCGCAATTGGCGGCAGTTCGACTGCGACATGGTCATGGCCATGCATGGCCGCGGCCCCGCCGTGGCGACTGGCATCAAGCGCGCCCGGCCGGAGACGGTGGTGTTCACCTATCAGGGCGACGGGGACATGGCGGCCATCGGCACGGGCGAAATCGTGCACGCCGCCAGCCGTTGCGAACGAATCAGCGTGGTCTACGTGAATAACGGAGTTTTTGGCGCCACCGGTGGGCAGCAGGCGCCCACCACCCTTATCGGCCAAGCCACCACGAGCTACCCCGCCGGCCGGGACCCGAAGGAGAGCGGCTACCCTCTGCGGATGGCCGAGATGCTCTCCGTCATTGCGACCGAATCCTACATCGCCCGCGTATCCGTTCACGACGTGCCCCACATCATGAAAACCAAAAAAGCGATCCGCAAGGCGTTCGAGGTACAGATAGAGGGGCGCGGTTTCGGGATGGTCGAGATCCTGGCCGCCTGTCCCACCAACTGGCGGTTGGACCCGCTGCGGTCGATGAAAAAAATCAAGTCTGACATGTTGGTTTACTATCCCCTCGGTGAGTTCTCGGCGCGCAGGAAGGAAACCCGCTCATGATCGACGAGGTGCTCATCGCCGGTTTCGGGGGGCAGGGGATCATGCTCATGGGGCGGCTGCTGGCGTATGGGGCGATATACGAAGGCCTCGAGGTCACCTTCTACCCATCCTACGGCCCGGAAATGCGCGGCGGCACGGCCAACTGCACGGTGGTCATCTCGGATGAGCGCATCGGGTCTCCGGTGCGCAACCGGTTCACGCATCTCATGGCCATGAACCAGGCCTCGGTGGAAAAGTTCAGCGAGCGGGTCAAACTCGGGGGAGTGATCATCTACAACCAGTCGCTGGTGGAGACACCCTCTGCCCGAACGGACGTGCTTCTGGTGGGAATACCGGCCAACCGAATCGCGGCGGAGCTGCAGGCGGTCCAGGCCGCCAACATGGTGGCCATGGGAGGGCTTTTGCACGTGCTGCGGCGCATCAGCGTGCTTTCGCTCGTCAAGGGGCTGGCGCGGGTGCTGCCCGGGTACCGCCGTGAGGCGATTCCGCTCAACGAAGCCGCGATCCACCGTGGGATCGAAGCTCTCGCGGGGAAAGATCGCGCATGAGCAAGAAAAAGACGAAAGGGTTCATCCGTGTCGACGCCGAGCGCTGCAAGGGCTGCGGCCTATGCGTCGCCGCTTGCCCGAAGGGCGACATCCACCTTGACCCGCAAACGGACCGGCGTGGAATTCGCGTGGCCCGGGTCGGGGACGACGTGCACTGCACGGTGTGCGGCGCCTGTTACACGGTCTGCCCGGACGTGGCGATCACGGTCTGCAAGGCGACCGCACCGGCATCATCAAAATCAGAGAAGTGACGCTCCCCTCCGGGATGATATGCTGAAAACTGCCGGAGCAGTCAGCGACAATCGGTCAACGGCACCATGAGGACTATCCATGGAAACAACCGACTTCCTCGAACACATCGATCTGCCGCGTTCGCTGGTTGAGGACATCGCTACCCATTTGAGCGAGGCCATTTTCGAGGGTAAGCTCCACCCCGGCCAGCCGATCATCGAAACTGAGCTGCAACGGCTCCTGGGTGTGAGCCGCGCCCCCCTACGCGAAGCCCTGCTCAAGCTGGAGGGCCAGGGATTGGTCAAAATGGTCCCCCGCAGGGGGGCATTTGTTCGGGCGATCACCCCAAGGTGGATTAGCGAGATCTTCACCGTGCGCGCCTGGCTGGAGGGGTTGGCGGCACGGCTCACGGCGGAGAAGGTGGACCTCTCTTGCTGCGAGCGCATGGAGGAAATTCTGGCTGACATGGCCCGTCTGGCCCAACAGAAACGGTTCAAGGAGTATTTCTATCGTCATTGGGATTTCCACCGAGTATTCATCGAGGGTAGTGGCAATGTAGAGCTCGGCGAGCGCATCGCCGCCATGCGACGCGAGTCCCTGTGGCTCAGCTATTCGGTCATCTACTTCGAGCATAACCACCAGGCATCCCAGAAGACCCACCGGCGCATTATCGATCTGTTTCGCAAAGGCCGGCCCGAGGAAGTCGAACTGGTGGTCCGATCCCACATTCTCGAAGCTATCGACAAGTACGTGCAGTTCGTGAAAGAGACTTATCCCGGCATGTCCGATATCGGTTGACGGTCGCTGCGGCCAGATGCCCAAGCTATGCCGGAGGCTGACGTAAGGAAATGGAGATGAAGGATTTGGAACCTCCCACCAAGGACCAACCTTGGCTGATGCGCACATATTCCGGCTATGCCAGCGCCGCGGAATCCAACCGTCTCTACCGGGCCAACCTCGCCAAGGGCCAGACCGGGCTCAGCATCGCCTTCGACCTGCCGACCCAGACTGGCTACGATTCGGACCACGTATTGGCCCGTGGCGAAGTGGGCAAACTCGGCGTTCCGATGCGAACCCGTGAGGACATGGAAACCCTCTTCGATCAGATCCCTATCGAACGTATGAACACCTCGATGACGATCAACGCCCCCACGGCCTGGATCCTGGCATTGTACCTGTCCACGGCGCGCCGACAAGGTGCCGACATCTCCCAACTGAGGGGGACGACCCAGAACGACATTTTGAAAGAATACCTGAGCCGCGGCACTTACATCTTCCCGCCCAAGGCATCCATCCGGCTGTCTGGCGAGGTGATCCGGTTCGCCTTCCATCGCATGCCCAAGTGGAACCCCATCAACATCTGCTCCTACCACCTCCAGGAGTCTGGTGCCGACCCGGTGCAGGAGATTGCTTTCACCCTGGCCAATGCCGTCTGCGTTCTGGATGCCGTACGCGAGGACGGCGACATCCCAGCGCAGAACTTCCCCCAGGTCGTAGGGCGGATGGCTTTTTTCCTGAACGCGGGCATCCGAATCATAGAGGAGATGTGCAAGGTGCGCGTGTTTTCTCGCATGTGGGACCGCATCTGCAAGGAGCGCTATGGCGTATCCGACCCCGACCTGCGACGTTTCCGCTACGGCGTGCAAGTCAACAGCCTGGGCCTGACCGACCGGCAGCCCGAAAACAACATCGCCCGCATCGTCTTCGAACTTCTCGGGGTAGTCCTGAGCAAATCGGCGCGGGCGCGCTCGGTACAGCTTCCAGCCTGGAATGAGGCTCTAGGGCTTCCCCGGAAGTGGGATCAACAATGGAGCTTACGCATCCAGCAGATTCTGGCCCACGAGACGGATCTGCTGGAATACGAAGACATCTTCGACGGCTCGCCGGTCATCGGCCGCAAGGAAAGGATGCTGGAGGACGCCGCGCAGGCGGAGTTCGAACGGATTCTCGGGATGGGCGGGGCGGTCGAGGCGCTCGAAAACGGTTACCTGAAACGCTGTCTCGTGGAAAGCAACGCTCGGCGCATCCGCGAGATCGAATCCGGCCAACGGGTGGTGGTGGGTGTGAACCGGTTCAAAGAAGGGGAACCCTCTCCGCTGACTGCCGCTCTTGAGGAAGCCTTTTTAACCGTTGATGACGCTGTGGAGAACGAGCAGATCGAAATTCTCCGGGGGTTTAAGTCCAGACGTGACGGCGGCCGGACGGCTCGCGTCCTGGATCACCTGCACCGGACGCTATCCTCCGGAGGAAGCATCATGGAAACCAGCATTGCTTGTGCGGCGGCCGGCGTTACCACCGGGGAATGGGCTGATGCGCTCCGACGTGTTTACGGCGAGTACCGGGCTCCTACCGGGGTCGGCGGCGTCGTCGGCGGTGCAGCCGGCGAAGATGTGCGTGCCGTTATCCAGCGGGTACGCCAACTGAGCGACCGGCTTGGTCGCAACCTCAAGATACTCATCGGCAAACCCGGGCTTGATGGCCACTCCAACGGTGCGGAACAGATTGCCGTCAAAGCCCGGGATGCAGGCATGGAGGTCGTCTACGAAGGCATCCGCCTTACTCCGGAGCAGATTGCAGAAAGCGCGCTGCAGGAGGGGGTGCACGTGGTTGGGCTGTCGATTCTCAGTGGATCGCACCTGAAGCTGGTCCCGGAGGTCATCCGCGGCTTGGAGGAGCGGGGGCTTGGGGATCTGCCTGTGGTTCTGGGCGGCATCATCCCCGCGAGCGACCTGAAGAAAATGCCGCACACTTCCATTCGGCGGGTCTTCGCGCCGCGCGACTACGACCTGAACCAGATCATGGGCGAGATCGTCGACATCGTGGCAGCCGCCAACGGCATTGCTACCCCCTAAAGCCGCCATGAAACCCATCTTCGCCGGCATCGCCTTGGAGGACATTCTGACCGGTCGAAAAACGGCCGTTGCCGGCGCGCTGAACCTTCTTGAGAACCGCAGGCCCGGGGAAGTGGGCCTTGCCGCCGAGATGATCACAACCCTCACGCGCTGCGCCCGGCCAGATCGGCATATTGTCGGGGTCACCGGTCCCCCCGGTGCCGGGAAATCCACTCTTATTTCTCGTCTCATCCGCGAATATAGGTCCGCTGGCCGGCGGGTCGGGGTCATCACGGTGGACCCCAGCAGTCCGAGGAGCGGGGGAGCACTGCTCGGCGACCGCGCCCGCATCGACTACGATCCCGGCGACCCAGGGTTGTTCATCCGCAGCATGGCCGCAGGCCCCCACCTGGGAGGCTTGGCCTGGAGGACACGACACTGTTTGAGTCTTTTCGAAGCTGCTTACGACCGCATTCTGATCGAGACCACTGGGGTGGGGCAGTCGGAAACCGAAATCGAAAAAGTTGCGGACACAGTGGTTTATGTCGTCCAGCCGGGCAGCGGCGACATCCTTCAGTTCATGAAAGCGGGGATCATGGAGATCCCTCACGTGCTCGTTGTGAACAAGGCCGATCGCAAAAACCTCGCGCTAAAGTCATACCACGAGCTGCAGGCGCTGCCCGGTGTGGGCAGCCGGCGCGACGACGGCTGGGTATCGGAGCTGATTCTCGTATCGGCCTTTGAAGGTTGGGGGCAGGCGGCGCTCGTAGCAACCCTTGAGAAACATTTGAATTTTCTATCCTCAGGCCATCTGGACAACCTGCG
>Ga0316605_10001121_pt1 | contig 15968 bp, 10 predicted proteins | sample OWC_soil_day20_n_FD_207666 | JGI IMG/M metagenome (GOLD analysis project Ga0316605, IMG submission 207666) | Wetland soil microbial communities from Old Woman Creek delta, Ohio, United States - OWC_soil_day20_noCT | ecosystem: Environmental > Terrestrial > Soil > Wetlands | place: USA: Ohio... | reverse complement strand
GCGGCTGTGCGCGCCGCTGACGCTGATCCCGCGCGGCATCGAGCTGATCGGCGGCGACGTGACGCGCGAGCGCGTCCGCGTCGTCACCCGGCTCGAGGAGGCGCTCGACGGCACCGACGTCGTGATGATGCTGCGCGTGCAACACGAGCGCTTCGAAGGTGAAGCGCCACGGTTCCCGAACACGCGCGAGCTGTCGCGCACGTTCGGCTTGTCGGAGCGTTCGCTGGCATTCGCGAAGCCCGATGCGATCGTCATGCACCCGGGACCGATCAACCGCGGTGTCGAGATGTCGCCGCAGGTCGCCGACGGCCCGCGCGCGGTGATCCTGAACCAGGTGAGCTGGGGCGTCGCCATTCGCATGGCCGTGCTCGAGCGCGCGATCCTCGGTCCCAACGTGGAGCCGGCCACGGCGTGACGGATACCGCGCTCGTCGTCGACGACATCACGAAGAAATTCGGCAACCACGTCGCCGTCGACCACGTGTCGTTCACGGTGCCGCGCGGCGTGGTCTACGGCATCCTCGGTCCGAACGGCGCGGGCAAGTCGACGACGCTCCGCATGATCACGGACATCATCGCGCCCGACGCCGGTCGGATCGCCATCTTGGACAACCTCGCACCGGGCGCGCAGTCGGCGCCGCACATCGGCTATCTGCCCGAGGAGCGCGGGCTGTATCCGAAGATGAAGGTCTGCGAGATGATCGAGTTCATGGGCGAGCTGCGCGGGCTCGCACGCGCGGAGTCGAAGCAGCGCGCCGCGGCCTGGCTCGATCGGCTCGGCCTCCAGCAGTGGGCGAAGAACAAGGTGCAGGACCTCTCGAAGGGCATGCAGCAGAAGGTGCAGTTCGCGACGGCGCTGATCCACGAGCCCGCGCTGGTGATCCTCGACGAGCCGTGGTCCGGTCTCGATCCGATCAACGCCGAGGTGCTGCGCGACGTCGTCGATGACATTCGCAAGGCGGGCCGCACGGTCATCTTCTCGACCCATGGCATGGAACAAGCCGAGAAGGTCTGCGACGCGGTCTGCATCATCGCGCGCGGCAAGATGGTGCTCGAAGGCAAGCTGCGCGAGATCAAGCGCGCCGCCGCGCTGGAGGGCCTGATCGCACTCGAGTTCGCGACCGAAGCCGCGAAGGGCTCGGCGCGCACGATCATCGACGACAAGGCCCTGGTCTCCGAGGAACGCCCGCCGCTCGCCGGCGATCACGCCGACTGCGAGGTGAAGCTCGCCGACGGCGTCGAGCCGCAGCGGCTGTTGGCGGCGTTTGTCTCCGCGGGTGTGGCGTTGCGCCGGTTCGAGATCGTCACGCCGACGCTGCACCAGATCTTCGTCGACAAGGTCGGTGAAGAAGCGGCCGTCGCGGCGCGCCTCCCGGAGGGTGGATGAGCACGATGCGAGATACGCTCGTGATCGCGCGGCGCGAGCTGCTCGAGCGCGTGAAGTCGAAGTGGTTCGTCGCGATGACGGTGCTCGGCCCGGTGTTCATGATCGCGATGGTCGTGATCCCGGCGCTGATCGCGTCGAAGTCGGTCGTCGGTGCGAAGGTCGATATCGTCGACAAGAGCGGTGTGCTCGGCGAGCAAGTCGCCGCGGAGCTCCGCGAGATGCGGTGGGAGCCACGCATCGTGCCCGCGGACACGCCGTATGCAGAGTCGGTGCGCCGGATTCGCGAGAGCGAGATCAACGGGTTCATCGTGATCCCGACCCACGCGCTCGAGGGCGAGCTCATCGTCTACGAAGGCGACAACGCGTCGTCGCAGATCGTCCAGTTGATGCTGAACGAGAAGATCCGTCGCGTCGTGCAGCGCGAGCGCGGCAAGCGCGCGTCGATCTCGAACGAGACGCTCGACACGTTACTCGGGCGCGTGAACTTCCTCGCGCAGCTGAACACGGGCGCGGACAAGGCCACGTCGGGCCTGGCCGCGTTCTTCCTCGGCTACATCCTGTCGTTCATCCTCTATATGGTCATCACGCTCTACGGCGTCGCGGTCATGCGCAGCGTCGTGCAGGAGAAGACGAGCCGCGTGATGGAGCTGATGGTCGCGGCGGTGAAGCCGCGCTCGCTGATGGCAGGCAAGATCCTCGGCGTCGGTGGGGCAGGGCTCATCCAGGTCACCGTGTGGCTCACGATGGGTGCGATCACGCTCGCCTATCGCAACGAGATCCTCGGCGCGTTCGGCGTCAACACGGCGGGCGGTCCCACGCTACCCCCGCTGGAGCTCGTGGAGATCTCGGTCGTGCTCGCCTACTTCGTGATCGGGTTCTTCTTCTACGCCGCGATGTATGCCGCGGTAGGAGCGATGGTCTCGTCCGAGCAAGAGACGCAGCAGGTGCAGATGCCGGTCACCATGCTCCTCATTATCGGCGTCCTGTGCTTCCAGGTCATCAGCAACGACCCGCGTGGTACCCCGGCGACGGTGCTGACGATGCTACCGTTCACCTCGCCGCTGCTGATGCCGATGCGCTTCGTCCTCGGTGGCGCGTCGCTGGGCGAGGTTGCGGTGTCGTTGGTGATCCTGGTGATCTCGACCGGGCTCGTCGTGCGTGCCGCTGCGAAGATTTACCGCGTCGGCGTACTCATGTACGGAAAGCGTCCTAGCCTGCGCGAGCTCGTCCGCTGGTTGCGCTATTGACCGGAGGCGTTCGAGGCCGTCTGGCCGAGAACGCGCGGAGGTCACTATTGAAGTGACGAACGCGCCGAGCAGTGGCAATTGCCCCGAATACCCGCGTACACTTTCGGTACATGCGTCGCTGGGGACTCGCGTGTCTCTTCCTGCTGCCAGTTGGCTCTGCATTCGCGCAGGCGCCTTCCGGTGCAGACGTTTCCGCAACGGCAGGCCGTGAACCTGCCGAGCCCGCACCGATCGTGATCGGCTATGGCGCGTTGCCGGGCGGCATTCACGCGGCGAGCGCGCACACGCTGCCGAAGGGGACCTTTACCGTCGCGTCGCTCGGCGGATTCGGTTGGCGCTCGGGTCTGTTGCCCGGCGATCACCGGTTCGGCCGCGGCATCGGCAACCTCGCGTTCGCGTACGCGCCGCACGACCTGCTCACGATCTCGCTCTCGCTCGACGGTCGCTACGATCGCCATTTCGGCGTTCCGCCCACGGCAGACGGCAAGACCGAGGACGGCTACGTCGGCGATCCACACTTGCTCGTCCGCGCCGGCAAGCCGATGGGCAACCTGACGGTCGGCGGTCAGCTCGGGATCTGGGTGCCGGGCAAAGACGCGCCGTCGGTCGCGGGTTCGGCGATCTCCGTCGACGCCCGTGGTTTGCTGTCGCTGAAGGCGGGCCCCGGCGTGCTCAGCTTCAACGCGGGCTTCCGCCTCGATAACAGCGCCGAGTCCGTCGAGGATCCGGCGACGCTGTCGCTCGCCGATCGCGTGTCGCTCGGCGTGTCCGACTACCACGCGATCGTCGGTGGCGCGCACTTCTCGATGCCGGCGGGCAAGGCGTTCTTCGGCGGCGAAGCGAGCCTCGACCTGTTCGTCGGCGACGGGGCACCCGGTCCGCTGATCCGCGGCGCCGCGCACGGCGGCATGCACCTGACGAAGAACTGGTCGGTGCTCGGGTATGTCGAGATCGCGAAGGTGCCGGGCATCGACGCCGCGGATGCGGCGATGAACGTCATCCCGCTCATCCCGTACGAGCCGATGATCACCTTCGGGATCGGCATCCAAGGCCGGTTCGGGGGCCGGAAGGCGGGCGGCGACGATCACATCACGACCAACGAGAACCCGACCGATGTCGAGGTCATCGAGTACGCGGAAGTCAGCGGCAACGTCACCGACGAGAACGGCAAGCCCGTCGTCGGTGCGAGGGTCTCCGTGAAGCTGAAGAAGGTCACGGGCACCGGCGTCACCGACGACAAGGGCGACTACGTCGTCGAGAAGCTGCCGATCGGCAAGACGCTCAAGGGTGTGACCGAGCTCGACGACACCGGCGCCGAGGTCACCATCGAGGTCGACGGCAAGAAGCCGGCGAAGCAGACGCTGACGCTCGCGAAGGGCAAGAACCCCATCACCAAGGTCGCGCTCGAGCCCCTGTTGCCGCCCGGCCAGCTGCGCGCGGTGCTGCGTGCGGCGGGCAGTGGCAAGCCGATCCCCGGTGCGACGGTCAAGATCGAACCGGGTAACATCACCGCGACGTCGGCGGCCGACGGTACGCTCTCGATCGATCTTCCACCCGGCAACTACAAGGCCACTGCATCCGCGCAGGGCTTCCAGGAGCAGACGCTCGACGTCGTCATCGATCCCAATGGCGTTGCGCTCAAGAACTTCGAGCTTCGCAAGTAGCTTGCGCGGCTTCGCACTCCTGGCGTTGCTCGCGTTGATCGCGTGCGGCGACAAGAAGGCGTCGATCGCGGAGCTCAAGAAAGCCGACGGCCCCGTCGAGCGGCAGGTCGGCACCGGCGCGTGGGGCGGCGCGAAGATCGGTACGAAGTTCTATCTGAACGACGCCGCGCGCACCGCCGACGGTGGGGCGCAGCTCGAGGTCGTCGGCAACGCGCTGATCGCGATGCAACCGCACACCATCTTGCGGTTCGGCGGCACCGACAAGTCGAGCAAGATCGCGGTCGAGCTCGGTACGATCGAGCTGACCGGCACCGGCAGCTACGGCTTCGATCTCGGTGACGTTCGCCTGTCGCGTAATGGCACGGTGCGGATCACGGCGAACCCGGGCGGCAAGCCGAAGGTCGAGCTGACGATCGGCGAGGCGCAAGTCTCGACGGTTGGTGGTCAAACGATCGATCTCGTCGTCGGCAACGCCGTCGAGATCGGGCTCGAGACCATCGAGGTCAAAGCGATCGATGCCGGCGTCGTCGATGCACCGGTCGACGCCGCACCGCCCGACGCCGCCACCGTGACGGATGGCGCGACGATCGACGCGACGGGCAAGCGCGTCGAGGTCCAGCTCGCCGGCGAGACCAAGTGGACCCCGGTCGAGCCAGGCCCGGGTTCGGTTCCGGCGGGCGCGAAGCTGCGCGTCGGCGCCGGCTCCACCGCGAAGGTCACGTCGCAAGGCACGGTGCTCGACATGGGCGGTGGTTCGCGCATCGCGGTCGGCGACAACCTCGAGCTCGCGATCGAGTCCGGCGACATCCGCGCCGCCGCCGCCGGCGATGGCAAGGTCACGCTTCCCGGCGGAGCGATCGCTCTCAAAGGCACCCCGAACGCCGCGGCTGAAGCGAAGCTCGGCGTCGGCGCGCGCGAGTCGAAGGTCACGATGACGCGCGGCACGGGTAGGCTCACCGGTGCCCCCGGCAGCGAGCTCGACATGAACCGCGGCGAGACCGCCACGCTCGCGAAGGCCGGCACGATCCGCGTCATCGAAGCCATCCCGAGCTACTTCGACTTTCGCGTCGAATCCGGCGACACGCTCACGATCCACGACCCCCGCCCCCCGACCGCGGTCCAGTTCATGTTCGGAGCGAAGTGCCCGAACGGCGGCATCATCGAGATGGACAAGGACGCCCGCTACAAGACGGCGAAGATCAGCGGCGGCAAGGAATCGGCCAACCTCTCCGTCGGTGCCGGCAGTTGGGCCTACCGCCTGCGTTGCACCTCCGGCGGCAGCGAGGGCAACGCGGTCGCCTCCGGTCGCATCGTCGTCAAGCGCGACGACGGACGCCGCGCGCTCCCCAAGATCCCGCCGGTCAACTCGATCGACGCCGACGGCCGCACGTGGCGAATCTCCTACCAGAGCCAGATCCCGAACCTCCAGGTCCACGCGAAGGCCACCGGCGAGACGTTCAAGCTCCACCTCGCCACCGAAGGCAAAGAACAGACGTTCGAGTCGAGGAGACCGGCGGTCACCATCCCCGGCGCGCAGCTCAAGGAAGGTACCTACGCCTATTGGTTCGAGATCGACGGTGTCAAACAGCCGAAGAGCTCCACGCTCATCTTCAACTTCGACCAGACGGCACCGCAGGTCTACATCGAGCTGCCCGTGAACGGAAAACCGTGGGCTGCCGACATCGACGTCAAGGGCGCCGTCCTCACGGGCTGGACCGCCTCGGTCGACGGCAACACGATCCCGATCGACGGCGCGCGTCGCTTCAACGCGAAGGCACAGCCGCCGGCGGGCAATGCGCTCGCGATCAAGCTCTCGCACCCGAACTTCGGAACGCACTACTACCTGCGCCGCGCGAAGTAACGCGGACCGCGCCGTCGAGCCCGGTGGTTTGTTATCCGTTTCGCCGCGCGCGAGAACGTGCGAGGCTTTCCCCGAGATGCGGGGAATCGTTGTCGCTGTGACATTGGCGGCTGCTTGCGGCGGCGGGGGAGGCGGCGGGGGCGATGACGCGCCGGTACCCGATGGCTCGGGCCCGTTTTTCCAGCAGTCGATGTTCTTCAACCGCGACGTCACGAACGCCGCGACGTCGCCGAGCTCGGCGGCGATGATCGCGTCGTTGCGGGCGGCGGGTGGATGGGGGAACGGCGATCGAATGCACATCGACTTCTCGTTCGACGTGCTCGGCGCCGACGCCTCGACGCCGATGCGCACGTTCACGCCGACGGCGGACTTCTTCGAGCCCGATTGCGATCACGTGCCGGTGCCGGTGCCGGTGAACGGGAACGTCGAGGGCGAGACCGGTTACTCGTGCACCACCGACGGAGATTGCCACCTGATCGTGCACGACAAGAGCGCGGGCAAGCTCTACGAGATGTGGCGCGCCGACATCAACGGCGCGACGTTCGACGGCGGGTGCCTCGCGGTGTGGGACACGAAGGCGACGTACGGCGAGACGCTGCGTGGCGAGCAGTGCACGAGTGCGGACGCCGCAGGGTTTCCGATCGCACCACTGCTGTTCACCGCCGACGAAGTCGCGGCGGGCGAGATCGGCCACGCGATTCGCTTCATCCTGCCGAACAACCGGATCCGTCGCGGATACGTGCGGCCCGCGACGCACGGCACCGACACGACGGGCGGGTCGGCGGCGCCGCCGTATGGCGTGCACCTGCGACTGCGCGCGGACTATCCGGTCGATTCGCTACCGAGCGTCGGCGCGCGGGTGGTCGCGCGAGCCCTGCAGAAGTACGGCATGTATCACGCCGACGGTGGCAACATCGCGCTGACGGCGCAGAGCGACCGGTATACGACGGCAAAGTGGGACGGCCTGATCGCGCCGCAGGATCTGTATGCGTTGAAGGTCGAGGACTTCGACGTGATCGACGAGGGTGCAATGATCACGCTGACGCTCGACTGCGTGCGCAACTAAGACGCTAGGATGTAGCGGTGCGCTTGTCCCGCGTCATCACCGCGGTCGTGGTGCTCGCCATCATGGCGGGCGCCGGCGTACTGATCTATTCGAAGATCCCCGACACGCGGGTCGGTGGATCGTTCAAGACGTTCGCGCTGTTTCACGACGGCTCGCGGCTACAGCCGGGCTCGCCGGTGATCATCGCGGGTGTTCGCGTCGGCGACGTCACGAAGCTGTCGATCGAAGGCCGGCTCGCGCGCGTCGACATGCAGCTGCAAGACTACGTGCGCCTCCCCGCCGAGACCACGTTCGTCACGCGCCGCTCGGACTCGCTGTTCGGCGACAGCTACATCGAGATCATCCCCGGCCCCGAGGAAGAGAGCGTACGGATGCTCGTGTCGGGGGAGCAGATTCCGCACGTCGCGGAAGGCGGCTCGACGGATCGCGTGCTGCGCACGATCGCGCGTGCGCTGCCGAAGATCGACAACGCGCTCGAGCGCGTGCACGAGATCGTCGTCGACGGCCGGCCGTTCGTGCAGGGCGCCGTCCGCGAGCGCCTCGAAGAGGCCGACCGCTGGCTCGCCGAAGGTCACATCGAGGCGCCGCTGTCGAAAGCGAACCACGCGCTGGAGCGGCTCGAGAACGGCACGCAGGTCGTCGCCGATGCCGTCGCGACCACCGGGAAAGGCGTCCCCGACCGAATCGCGCGCTGGAACGCGCGCATCACCGACGCGCGCAAGAGCATGGCCGACGCGCAAGCGCGCCTCGTGCAGGGCCTCTCCGATGCCCGGGAAGGCATGAACCGCATCGACGAGCCCGTCGAGCGCTACACGGAGGTGCTGTCCGCGATCAACGAGGGCCGCGGCGATGACTGGAAAGGCTCGCTCGGCCGGCTGGTCAACGAGCCGGAGCTCGGTGACGAGCTCGAGGATGTGACGGAGGGCCTCAGGGACGCGACCGCGACCTTCAATCGCTTCAGGGCCTGGCTCGGCGGCCGCATCGAGGCGAACTACTACTCGCGTGCGGCCCGCGTCTACGTGACCGCCGAGATCCAAGCACGCAACGACAAGTTCTACTTGGTCGAGATCGAACGTAGCGGCCTTGGCCCGCACGGCGACGAGCTCTCCGATGCAACGAACACGAGCTCGTACACGCGCAGGGAAGTTGTCTACGACCAGCAGCGGTTCACCCTCCAGTTCGGCAAGCGGCTCGGCTGGTTCCACGTCCGCGGCGGCCTCAAGGATTCGACGTTCGGCGTCGGCACCGACCTGGTGTTCCTCGGCGGCCGGCTCAAGTTCTCGGCCGATCTGTTCGGCTCGTACTACCGTGCACCACGCGTCAAGCTCACCGGCGCGTTCGCCGTCTGGCGCTCGCTGTACGTCCTCGGCGGGATCGACGACGCGCTCAATCCGCACGACGAGCTGCCCGTCGAGTACGGCACCACGGACGTGCCCGGCTTCTACAAGACCGTCCACTACGGCCGCGACTACTTCTTGGGTGCCGCGCTGTACTTCTCCGACGAGGACATCACGACGCTGCTCCGGCTCTACGGCGCACTATTGATCGGTGCCCTCTAAGCCGTGTTACCGTAGCCGTGATGAGTCTTCGCGTCGCTTTCGTCGCGATCGTGCTCCTGTGCGGCACCACCTCTGCCGACGACAAGCCGTGGGCCGTGGGTGTGTCGCAAGCGCAGCAGGACCAAGCGCTCGCGAAGTTCAAAGAAGGCAACGAGAGCTTCATCAAGGACGAATGGCGCAAGGCGCTCGACCTCTATCTCGAAGCCCTGAAGTCCTGGGACCACCCCAACATCCGCTACAACGCGGCGATCTGCCTCATCAAGCTCGACCGCATGGTCGAAGCGTACGAGCACATGCAGGCCGCGATGCGGTTCGGTGACGCGCCGCTCGGCAAGGATCTGCACAAGCAAGGCGAGACCTACCTCCAGGTGCTCAAGAGCTCGACCGCGTACGTCGAGATCATCTGCAAGCAGCCGGCGGGCGTGCAGGTCACGCTCGACGGTCAGCGCCTCGACAAGTGCCCCGACACGCGGCTCGTCGCGCCGGGCAGACACCAGATCGTCAGCGAGAAACCGGGCTATCGCACCGAGCGCAAGGAGATCACGGCGCCGGCCGGCGGCAAGGAGACCGTCGTGATCGTGATGCAGGTCGAGGGCACGCGAAGACTGACGCGGCGCTGGGGGCGCTGGCTCCCGTGGACCGTCGTCGGTCTCGGCACCGCGCTCAGCGCAGCCGCCGTGCCGCTGTTCATCACGACGCGCAACAAGTTCGACCAGTACGAGACCGACCTCGCGAATACGTGTAGCACCGGCTGCAGCCCGAACGACGCTCGCATCCAAGCGCTCGATGGCGATCTATCGAGCGCGAAGACCTATCGCGCGATGACGATCAGCTCGATCGCACTCGGCGCGACGGGGATCGGGGTCGGCATCGCGCTGATCGTGATGAACCAGCCGCGCTACGCGACCGTCACGCCGATGGCGGGCTCCGATCGCGCGGGTGTCGTGTTGACCACCGCGTGGTGATCACTTCAGCGTCGGCGCGATCTGCTGCTGCTTCTCTTTGATCTTCGCCTGCTTCGCAGCTTCGAGCGCGGCGGCGGCGGCCTTCTTCTTGTCTTCTTCGCTGCTCGCCTTCACCTTCTTCGCCTCGTTCTTGGCCTCGCGCGCGGCGAGCTTGCTCTGCTTCGCCAGCTCGGTCGCGGCCTTCTTGTCGCGAATCGCGACGACGAGCTCGTCGTACTGCTGCTTGACCTTCACCTCTGCGGCGATGGCGCGCTCGGTCTCCTTCTCGGCGTGATCCTTCGCGTGCTGCGCCTGCTCGCGCTGCTGCTCGGCACGCTCCTTCTGCTGGACCGCTTCCTGCTGCGCGTCGACGGCGAGCTTGCGCTGGTTCTTCGCGACCTCGGCCGCGTTCACGGCGATCTGCTGCTGCTCGCGGATGTAGACCAGCGCGGCGAACGTCGCCGACGTCAAGAACACGAGGACGGTCATGACCACGAACACGAGCCGGCGCTTGCGGCGCGCGGCGCGCGTGGACAGCTCGTTGACCGCTTCGAGGAACGCGTGCTCGCGCGCGGGCAGGTCACCGCGGAAGCGCAGGCGGAACAGGCGGGCTTCCTCCATCGCTTCGCCCGTCCACAGCAGGCCCTGCGGCCGGCCCTTCGCGTCCCACTGCCGCGCGGCGACGGCGATCTGCGAGAGATACGCCGCGTGCTCCTGGTTCTCGTCGAGCCAGCGCCGCAGCATCGGCCAGCTCTTGATCAGCGACTCGTGGACGAGCTCGACGGCGCCCTCCGATTCGCCGCGCGTCTGCACGACGAGGAGACGCGCTTCGACGAGCCGGCCGATCACGCGCTCGACGTCGTGCGCGATGTCGCGTAGCTCGCTCTTGTCGACGACCGCGCGCGTCCGCTCCGGCGTGACGAGGCGCTGGAAGATCGCGCGCACGGACTTCTGATCCGTCGCGGTGAAGGTCGCGAGGACCTCGTCGGCGTGGGTCGCGAGCGCGCCCGCGACACCGCCCATCGAGAGATACGCCTCGCGCGTCAGCACGCGGCGCTGCTTGTCGCGTTGTCCCCAGAGCTTCGCGGCGCTGAACTGCAGGAGCGGCAGCGGACCCGGCGTCGCCTCGAGCGTCTCGAGCATCGCGTGCACGATGCCGTCCTCGAACTTGTAGCCGAGCATCTCGACGGGCTGGATCAGTGCCTCCTCGAGGCCGGCGCGATCCGGCGGCTGCAAGAACACGAGGCCGCGCGTGAGCTCGTCGAGAAAGCGGCGATCTTCGGCGGCGCGATCGAGGAAGTCGGAGCGCATCGACACGACGACGCGCAGCGGGCTCGCCGGATCATCGCCGGCACTGGCGAGACACGCCGTGAACGCGATGCGCTCGAGGGGATCGCTGACGAGCGTGTAGAGCTCTTCGAACTGATCGACGAACAGCAGGATCTGCGTTCGCCTCCGGCGGGCGCGCGCACGCAGCCGCGTGCCGAAGTGACCGGGCTCCACGCGCAGGCGCTGTGCCGGGTCCTCGGAGATCGCCGGATCGCTGTCGCGGGTGTCGCGCAGCGACTCGAGCGCGCTCGCGAGCGCGTTCATCGGATCGCGGCCGGGCCGAATGATGTGGCACTCCCACGACTCGCCCGAGCTCTTGAGCGCGGGGACGACGCCGGCGCGCACGAACGACGACTTGCCGACGCCGGACGGACCGACGATGCCGACGAGCGGGCGGTCGCGCAGCCGGGCGACGGTCTCGGCGATGTCACGCGAGCGGCCGAAGAACCGGTTTGCATCCGACTCCTGGAACGCGGTGAGGCCGGGATACGGTGACTCGTCGGCGACGAGGTTGCGGCCCGTGCGCGCGGGGAGCAGCGTCTCGAGATCCTCGAGTAGCTCCTTCGCCGTCGCGTAGCGCGCGGTCTTCTGCTTCGCGAGGCAGCGCGCGACGATCTCGACGAGGCGATCGGGCAGACCGGCGACGTCTTCGGCGATCGACGGCATCGGCTCGTCGACGGCCGCCGCGGCGCCGAACAGTCGGCCCTCGGTCAGCGGCTCGAGCGGATGCTTCGCCGCGAGCATCTGGTACATGATGATGCCGACGGCCCACAGGTCGCTCCGGTGATCGACGGTGTCGGTGCCGAGCTGCTCGGGAGACATGTACGGCAGCGTGCCGATGATCGCGCCGGCACGCGTGTCGTTCAGCTTCAGCGGCCCGCCGGAGTCCGTCGCAGGGCGTTGGCGTGGTCGGTTGCCAGATTCCTGATCGCCGAGCGCGGCCAGCTTCGCGACGCCGAAGTCGAGCACCTTTACCGTGCCCGACTTGGTCACGACGATGTTCTCGGGCTTGAGGTCGCGGTGAATGATCTTGGTCTCGTGTGCGCGCACGAGCGCGCGCACGACCGGCACGATCAGCTCGATCGTGCGGTTCGTGGGCAGCCGCTTGTCGCCCATCAGCTTCGCGAGCGTGGTGCCCTCGATGTACTCGAGGACCATGTACGGGATCCCGAGGTGGTCGTCGGCGTCGTAGATCGAGACGATGTTCTCGTGGTTGCAGCGCGCGGTCGCGTGCGCTTCGGCGAGCCAGCGCTGCGCGAACCGCGGCGAGCTCGACGTCATGAACTTCATCGCGACGCGACGGCCGAGCCGCGTATCGCGCGCGAGGAACACCTGGCCCATGCCGCCGCGCCCGAGCTCGCGGATCAGCTCGTACTGCTCGATCTTGAGTCCGGGCTCGAGCCTGATCGGCTCGGCCTGCGTCGACTCGTGCTCTTCGAACTGATTCGTGCCGGAGTCGATGACCGTCCGGTCCAGCTTCGCGGGGCGCTTCGAGCTGCCCTTGGTGTTGGTCGGGTTGTTCATGCGGATTGGTACTGCGCGTCGAGCTCGTCGAGCTCCTCGAACAAGGCCGTGGCCTCGTGGGACGAGCAGCCGCGGTGCGCGGCGAGCTCGTCGTGGAGGACGCGGAACGCTTCGACGAGCGCCCCCTGCGTCTCGGCGACGCGCGACGCCACGCCTTCGCGCTTCGCCTCGAGCGCGTCGCGTCCGTCGACGGCCGTCTCGAGATCCGAGTCGACCATCGCGAGCTCGAGCTCGAGCTCCGACAGCTCGCCCTGGATGCGGTCGATCTCGTCGGTCGCGACCTCGACCTCGGCCGCGAGATCGAGCAGCACTTGCCGCATCTGGCTCGTCAACGCCTGCGCGAGGTTCGAGTCGGCGTCGGAGAACATGCGCCGGCGCCGGGGCTGCGCTTCGCTCGAGACCGACGCGCGCAGCTCCTCGAGCTCGGCCACGAGCTGCGCGGCCGATGGTCGAGCGCTCGGTGCCTTCGCGACGCACGCTGCGATCAGCTCGTCGAGCCCCGGCGGGAGCTCGATATCCGTGCACCGCTGCGCGATCGGATCGGGAGCCGTGTGTTGGTGCGCGTAGACCAGCGCGGCACCGGGCCGCGACGGAAAGATCGGAGCGCCCGACAGCACGAAGTACGCGATGCCGCCGAGCGCGTAGACGTCTGCTTCCGGGCCGACGTTCGCGTTCGTGCCTTGCTCGGGCGCCCAATAGAGCGGCGAGCCGAGTACTTGCTGGTCCTCGGTCAACCGCGTGAGGCCTTCGTCGGCCGCGATCTTCGCGAGCCCGAAGTCGATGATCTTCACGCGCTCGGGGTCACCGTCCGAGAGGATGATGTTCGGCGGCTTGAGATCGCGGTGCACGATCCCCGCGCCGTGCGCGTACGCGAGCGCCGACGCGAGTTGCGTCAGGATCGCGAGCGCATCCGACACCGGATACGGCCCGTTGCGGTCGATCGCGGACTGCAGATCTGGTCCGGCCACGTACTCCATGCCGAGGTAGAGCGCGCCCGTCGGTGTCCGGCCCGCGTCGATGATCTGGACGATGTTCGGATGTTTCAAGCGACCGAGCGTCAGCACCTCGCGGCGAAACCGACCGCTCGCGCTCGGGTCGGCGCCGTCTCGATCGGCGCGCACGATCTTGAACGCGCGCAGCGCGCCGCCTTGGCCACGCGCTAGATAGACTTCGCCCATGCCGCCCGCGCCCAAAGGACGAACAATCTCGTGGCCGTCTAGGACCTTCCCGATCATGGGCTCACTACAAGCGTAACACCCGACTTCGAATACCCGCGACTGAACACCACGAGTCGCCGATCGCGGCGCTGAACGTTTGCCCGTGTGGCCCTCAGTGCCCCGATGTAGGACGACGCAGCTTGACGATCGTCAGCCGCTCCGCAAGTGGCGCGATCGTAGGTTCTTCTACGTACGCCGGCAGCACCTCGTCCACGATCTGCTCCAGCGTGTCGTAGGCAGCCTTGAGCCGCTCGAGGCTGTCCGCGCGCTCCGACGCCACGGACTCGATGCTGTCCTGCAAGGTTTGCAGGCGCTCTCCGTTCGCCACCGCCGTCGCGAGCCGCCGCTCGAGCTCGGCGATCTTGTCGTCGACGTCGGCCGGTCGGTCTGGTCGGGTCGCGGCGAACTTGAGCTCGCCGAGTGCGAACCGCAGGGATACCTCGCGATCGCCGATCGTCTCGCGGATCGCAGCGGCCTCGTGCTCGAGCGCGTCCAGCGCGGCTTCCAACCCGGCCAACGTCTGCTCGTGATCGCGCAGGTACGCGACGCCGGTCACGAGCCGCGTGTCGTTCGATCCGGTGTCGAGCAGCGCCTCCGCGATCTGTCGCAGCGCGCCGCGCAAGTTCCCGTACCCGTCGGTGTCCGATCCGCTCGTCGGTAGCTGCGTCGGGCTGCGCTCTTGCGGCACGAACTTTCGCCGCGGCGGCGATTTCGGCGGCGGATAGCCGGGCACCTTCTGCAGCGACGCGTAGAGATCGGCCGCGGTCTGATACCGCTCGGTCACCTTCTTCGCCAGACACTTCGAGATCACCGCATCGAGCTCCGGTGGAATCCCGGACCGCAACCGACTCGGCACGTCGGGCTGCTGCTGGATATGGGCCTTGATCACCTCGTTCGCCGTCCCCGAGAACGGCGGGTTACCGACGACGAGCTCGAACGCGATGCACCCGATCGAATACAGATCCGTGCGCGGATCGTTCCCGACGCCGCCCGCGCGCTCCGGCGACATGTACTTCGGCGTCCCGTACACCAAGTTCGCGCTGCTCAGCACGACGCTCTCGCTGTGATCCGCGGCGACGATCTTCGCGACGCCGAAGTCGAGCACCTTCAACTCCTCGTCCGGTCCGCACAGGAGCAAGTTGTCGGGCTTCAGATCGCGATGCACGACGCCACGCGAGTGCGCGTGGTGCACGGCATACACGAGTTGTCCCAACACCCAGAGCGCGCGTGGCACGTCGAAGTGTTTGTCGCGCTTGAGCAGCTGATACACGCTGTGCCCCGGCGCGTACTCCATCGACATGAAGAACCGCTGATCGGGCAGCTGCCCGAAGTCGTACACGGCGACGATGTTCGGGTGGCGCAGCCGATTGATCGCGCGCGCTTCGCGTCGAAACCGCGACACGAAGAGCGGATCCGACGCCAAGTGCGCCTTCATGATCTTCAGCGCTTCTTTGCGCCCGCTCACGACGTCCTCGGCCAGATACACCTCGCCCATGCCACCGCGCCCGAGCTCGGAGAGGATGCGCCAGCGATCGTGGAGAATGGTCCCGATCACGTCGAACCGAAATTCTACACCCCTGCGCGTGGTGGCATAATGTTCCGCATGCACCGGCTCGCAGGTCTCGCCGTGCTGCTCGCGACAGGGTGCCTGCGCGAGAAGGTGCAGTACTGCAACAACGGTGCGTACTGCCCCGAGCCGCTCATCTGCACCGAGCGCACGGACGCCCCGTTCTGCGGCGACCCGGGTGAGGTCGAAGAGTGCTTGGGGCAGCCGGAAGAAGCCGCGTGCACGTTGCCCGGCGCTGTGAAGGGCTTCTGCGAGACAGGCATCTGCAGGCCGTGCGACCCGAACTTCTCGTTCTGCCGCTACGAGACGTGGACCGCGATGACGCCGGTGACGGCGCAGGGTCCGGTGACCGCACAGCTCAACGATGTCTGGGTCGCTGGGCCTAACGAGCTCTACATCGCCGGTCAGGCGGGCACGTTCATCCGGTGGGATGGTCGCGCATGGTCGGCGCTTTCGAGCATCGCCACGGATGCCGAGACCTCGTCGATCTGGGGCTTCGGTAGCAACGCGATCTACGCCACCACGGTCGGGCAGGTGTCACCGAACACCCGCGTCTTCCGGTTCGACGGCACGGCGTGGACCGCGCAGGCACTCGTGGCCAGCC
>Ga0316605_10001120_pt1 | contig 15969 bp, 17 predicted proteins | sample OWC_soil_day20_n_FD_207666 | JGI IMG/M metagenome (GOLD analysis project Ga0316605, IMG submission 207666) | Wetland soil microbial communities from Old Woman Creek delta, Ohio, United States - OWC_soil_day20_noCT | ecosystem: Environmental > Terrestrial > Soil > Wetlands | place: USA: Ohio... | reverse complement strand
TAGTTGAGAAACCACTTCTTCTACCATGCTCGCCCGGTCACCCAGAAAACCCTTCCTCGGTGTATCGGAAATGAACCCTCTGACCGGAATAACGAGAACTTTTCCCCTGTCGTGGCCCTTGAGGGTGAATTCCTTCAGCGGCTCCGTCCTGGGTTCTGCCCCTATGTTGACCTTTAGTCCTCCACAGGCACCCGCAGCAAGTGCAGTTACCGCCAATACAGCAATAAAACGGAAAATTCGCTTCACCACCGCACCATTCCTTTTTCAATCACAATCTTACCCTGACCTCTTCTTCGCAATACCAGTCACAATCTTTTCACTTCTTTCCTTTGAGGGCCTCCTGTGCTTTCAGGTAACTCTCCACCGCGGCCTTATAGTTTGGAGCGTAGTCTGAATACAGGGTTCCATACTCTGCGGCATCGGGACGGGCCCAGGTCCGTTGTATCTCACAGAACACCGCATTCGTGCTGACCGGGATAACCCCGGCCTGCGTCAGACGGGCAATCGTTGTTCTCGATGCCATCTCGCTCGGATCGCCGGAAGCATCAATAACCGCGTAGACATTGTAGCCTTCCGCCTTCGCCTGGATCGCCGGGAAAGCAACGCAAACACTTGTCCATACGCCAGCCATAATTAATGTTTTTCTGCCGGTCTTGCGGACGGCTTCCACGAAATCCTTGTTATCCCAGGCGCTTATTTCACCTTTACGCGGAACGAAGACCGCATGGGGCGCATACTGATGGATCTCAGGCATCAGGGGGCCGTTCGGGCCGTTCGGTTCGGATGCCGTTGTGATAACGGGAATCTTCGCCAGTTTGGCTACCTTTGCCAGAATAGCGGTGTTTGTGCGCAATTCCGCCACGCTGATGTCTTTGACGGTCTGAAACAGGCCGCTCTGATGGTCAAGCAAGAGTATGACAGTATCAGCAGGATCGAGCAGGGGGGGATAACCGGCTGTCTTCGGGGCCGTCCGGCTCGGCTGCTGGGCGTTGGAGATTGTCGCATAGGCAAACAGCATTCCCATCGTGAAAAACATGAGAATTAATAACGAGGTGCCTGACTTCACAATCCACTTCGCAGTTTTTTCCTTCTTCATCACGGCTTCCTCCTTTAGCTGGATCATATAAAATATTATAAACATTATAATCCTATGCTGCCGCGACTGCCCTTTTCTGCGCTCCTGCTGGACCATGACCGAATATCAGCACGAATGCCCTAAATAAAAGGCGGTCCCGGGGGGGATCCCGCAATACTTCATGTCGTTCGCGGCACCACCCGGACCTCGACCCTCCGATTCTGCTGGCGGCCGCTTGCCGTATCGTTGCCCACTATGGGTCTCGATTCGCCGTAACCGATAGTAGTGACTCGGGAAGGGTCGACTCCCATCCCGACGAGGGCGGTCCGTACTGCCTGTGCCCGCCTTTCGGAAAGCTGCTGATTGTAGACCTCGTTTCCCTGGCTGTCGGTATGACCGGCTATCTGGATATTTGTCTCGGGATACTGCCTGAGCACATCGGCTACCCGCTGAAGCTCCGGCTGTGCTCCCGGCATAAGCGTCGCGGAATCGGTGGCGAAAAGGTAGTCGGATTTAAAGGATACTGTGAGGACTTCCACGGTCTGCTGGCGTGCCCCCTGTACTATCTCCTGTTCGCGCCGTACCGTGGCGGCCTCTGAATTTGCAACGGCCTGGCGCATCGCCTGTTCCTGTTTGTCCATATAGCTTCCGATCGCTGCACCGGTTAAACCTCCGACAACCGCTCCGATACCGGCCCCCAGAAGGGTGGCCTCCGTGCTCCGTCCTATTGCCTGCCCGGCACCGGCCCCTACTGCAGCCCCGGCACCGACCCCTATAGCAGCCCCTGTTCCGGTTTTTGTCGCGCAGCCGGCTATTGCCAGGCCCGCAACAAGCATCAGAATTATCCATGTTTTCATATACAGCCCCCTTTACAATTCTTCTTATATACAGAAAATCTAGGGAGCCGCAAGGGATTGTCAAGGCCGGGGATCTGTAAGGCAGTAAATAGTAAGGAGTAAGAGGTAAACCCTTTACTCCTTACCGATCAGAGCTTCACGGATACTTCTCGATATATGGATTCGATAGCTAAGGCATCGAGGCGGTTAAAGTCGGTCTCTGAAGGAGTAACTATTATTCCACCCATTTCCATGACCGCGGGACTAACCATTATCCTGTGATCATCCTCCCGGTAGAAAGCGGCGGGACGATGTGCACGGCGCGGAAAAATGACAAGGCGAAAATTGTTATTGTTATAATGTGAAATGACATTTATCATCGGTTCTTCACGGTGACTTGCATCCGTTCGGAGGACGTGAATCGATTCCCTGAAAGCTGCGCAAACATCCCCGGGGCGGCTGCCCTCAATTAAGATTATTTCCCTTCCGAGCCCCTGACCTGAAGATATAGTTATATGGTTCGTTATGTGCAAAACAGAAAACTTGTCCATGAGATCGAGCTCTCTCTCGATCGGCAATCTTCCCGATGGTACTGCTTGAAAATGCAGGTGGTCCGGGGCTGATGCCCCGCAGCGGGGCCCATTATAGAGTGTTGTAAAATCGGGACCAATGTCCATTGCAATACGTAGAAATTGATCGATGCTGTCATATACAGACTGCGGCCTGTGCGTTTTGTGTGCAATGGTCAGATGAAACGGCAGGATAGGCCGCGGATTGGCCAATATTAAAAAGTCATCCCTGTACATGATTGCTTTCTGCTCAGCCGGTAAATTATCAGCACAAAGAAAACAGGGCCGCTCGCTGATCCCTTCCGGCGTAACTGCCGCCAGTGTGTTTATGGACCTTCCGGGATTATACATAAGTCTGATCGAAAAACCGGAGCACTCGATATCGCGTTCCCTTATACTACGCAATGAATTGCAGGCATTTCTGAACTCGATCCAGGATCCATACTGTTCGTCGACCAATTGTCGGCAAAGAGTGTTGAGGGTCGAAGGCGGAGTGTCGTCTGTACCGCCAAAATGCGCCCAAACCCGGCCCTTTAATGTGTTATTCATTGCGGCCAAGTTCCTGACGCTTTATAATTTCCTGGCTGCGAAGAGAATCCTTGAAGATGTTGTTATTGTTGGAGGCTTCTATTGAAAGCCCGGCATCGGTATTGCCCGGCCATCGACGGCACAAATAGAGACTTTCGTATATCCTGCCTATCTTGTACTGGCGCGATATGCGAAGGGCGGCGGCATAATCCTCCCCATAGCTCACGTTCAGGAAACCTATCTGACGCATGATCGTCGTGCTGAAAGCGCGCGGTGCACCCAATCCATTGACCCTGAGCGCATTATTGTGGCCATTCTCGTCCGTCCACTCACGATGGTCGATAAGTCCCGGCGGGATCTGTTCAAGGTTTTCATTTACGACGGTATATGAACCGACGACCATTGCATAGCTGCCGTCCCGCATCGCGTCAACAATGGTTTCGAGCACCAGATGGTTTTCGTACAGATCGTCAGAATCCAGCTGCACCGCGTAACGGCCGCAAGCTCTATCGTTAATGCCGAGATCCCAGCATCCGCCTATGCCGAGGTCATGACGGTCAGGGATTATGTGGCATATTGCCGGGTTTTTTTCGGCAAGGGCTGCAACTATATCGGTCGTGCCGTCTGTCGAATGATTATCAACCACAATTACATTAAATGTGAAATCAGCTTCCTGCGTGAGGGCACTATGTATGGCGTCGGCAACAGTATGCCTCCTGTTCTTTACCGGAATAATGACAGACGCCTTTACCGGAAAAGGATCGGCAGGCTCCTGCATTAACTCAAGCTTATCCGGTGATATATACGCGCCTATTCTTTTTAAATGTTCTGTAAAAATAGATTCCATTTCTGTTTGGAGCGGCTGATTGCGCGGGTCGACATACGCAAAATGGGCTTCGCCATTTTGTTGATCACGATGGGTTATAATGCTGTACAGCCCTTCCGGGATACGGTAGATGCTGTGATCGATAGACAGCTTGAGACGTAAGTCGTAAAGGGCCCCGTGAAAACACGCGGGTGTTTCACCGAAATGGTCCAGCGCATTGCGTATGTCGGGCACGGAAAGGAGAGCAAGGTAGCCAAAGTCGAAATCATCGCGGACGCTTCCCATTTGATAATCGATCAATGGATGAAATATTTTACCGCTCCCGGTATCTTCGTAGTAATCCGAATAGACAAGGGCTGCATTCATCGATCGTGCCGCGTCGATCATCTTTTCCAGCGTAAGCGATCGCGATAGAACGGGGATAGCATCCTGCATAAAAATAAGATATTCCGTTTTTGTTTTTTCGAGTACCTTTCGCAATGTGACCCGGGAGGCGAAAGCGCCGGTATCAATGATGCTGCAGCGGGGGAGCACCTCGGGTATCTGTTGGCGGGTCACGATCAGTACCTCCTCGATCATATCCGAAGCAAGAAGGCGCCGTAAGGCCGACAGGAACAAAGTCCCTACTCTAAATGTACAGACAGCGGTTATCGGTCTCATATTTCCCATATCGTAGCATGACCGGCCGAATTTTTAAAGAAACACGAAGGTTTTCCGTGCCGGATCTAAGGCATGTTCCAACCTGAGGAGATTGGGGCCTATCCAATCGCTACCTGGCACAAAAGTATCACATCACGCAAAGATGCGAGCGACGGGACATGGGATAACGCCAGGTTAATATTGCTAAGGCCGGCCGGGATAAATCGCAGAAAATCCTCAAGCCCCTTTACCTTTCCCAGAAACCCGTATGCACCGAGCGCCTGCATCAGGCGCTCTACGCCGGCATCCCAGAAAGATCTCTGATATGTATCCCAATCAAGCTCCTGCGATGACAGAACGTAGTAAAAGGACAGGAGTTCTTCCCGGCCTTCATCCGGGATCGATACATAAGGGTCGATGAGGAGCGAGGCGAGGTCGTAGAATGGATTCCCGAACCGCATACCCTGGAAATCGATAAAATACGGCTCGCCGTTACGGACCATTATGTTCCGCGACTGAAAATCGCGATGAATGAGTGATCGCCGGATCGTGCACAACCTTTCGGAAAGGGCGGTCAACTCGGCTCTGAGCTTCGCTTCGAATCCGGGATCAAGGGCCAGATCGCAGCATCGTTTGACAAAATTATCGAGAAAATAATTCTGCTCCCAAAGATAAAGATCAGGAGTGAATGCGTCCATGAGCCGAACGCCTTCTGAAGAAAACTTTTTCTCGGTTATTTTATGAAGTCTTTGTACAGCCCCGAGGGTTTTCTGGTAGAGAACGCGCCTTTCAGGCCATTCATGGGTACCCAGTGAAAAAAGGTCCGTATCGCCAAGATCATCCAGTATCATAATATGCTTTGCCGGATCGTGCGCCAGCAGTTCGGGAACGGGTATGCGCATCTTCTTGAGAAAAACTGCGATATCCGCATAATATGCATTTTCGATTCGATCCGTATCATAATGGATCGCGACGGCAGTCCTGTCATTCCACAGAACCCGATAGAATACCCGGTCGGAGCCGCGCGCGGAAAGCGGCTTGACCGCAATATCATACGAACTGTCGATATTGATCATGGTACGGGCAAAAACCGCAATCTCATTTTCATGGTTCATGTAAATAGCCTCTCTTGATCGTGGTTGACATTTGTTCTGTAAGCCGTTCATATACTTCGATCGAGCCGATATCATCCCATCCGCCGGAATCGATAGTGATCCCTCGGATAGAGCCCGGGTTCGCGACAATCCTGCGAAGAAAGATGTCAACGATGGATTCGATCTTATGTTGTTCGATTGTTGCGAGAACGGACGTCTCGATCGTGTAAATTCCGGTAAAAAGGCAGCTTGCCATACCCGGCTTTTTGAGCATGTGGCGCATGTCGCATATTGCACCCGATCCATCGATATTCACGTTGAGGTTAGGGCCCTTCGTCCTTAATGCAAGCGTTGCTTCACACTGCTTGGCCTCATGGCTCCTTATAAGGACATCGAGAGGCATATTGCACAGGATGTCGCCGTTATAACACACAATGGCCTTATCACCCGTCAGGAGGTCCTCAATATTCTTAAGTCCGCCCCCGGTATCAAGGAGGGTGGGTTCATACCTGAATTCTATCGGGACGCCCCGCCATCTTCGGTCGGGAAATGCCTCTGAATATTTTTCCGGTTGATGGTGCGTGTTAACAATAAAGCGCTCGATACCAATGCTCAACAAATGGTCCATTGCATATGTGACTATCGGCCGGCCATTTAACGGCAATAATGGTTTGGGCACATATTCGGTCAAAGGACGCAGGCGCTTGCCCAGTCCTGCCCCAAGAATGAAGGCTGTTTTAAAACGGTTTTTTGCCATGCGATCCTAAAAATGAATCGAGGTCAGTATATTTTCTTAATATCAGCGCCGGTAAAATAATGAGCCAGAATCTCTTCTGCCGTGAATCCTTTCTTGGCCATGACGGCGGCCCCTATCTGGCAGAGGCCAACACCATGGCCCCATCCGGCGCCATTCAATATGAAGCCATCCGGCAGGCCATCCGGCCCTTTCTTTACCGATACAATGAAGGCGCTGCTGTAAAGATGTGTGGGTGAAAGCCATCTCCGGATCTCAAGTTCTTTGCCGATGACGATGCTCTGCTTTGAACCGGTGATCTTCAGCCGTTTTATCCTTCCGGATGGTCCCCGTTCGAGCGGCGTCAGATCATGCAGTGTGCCGAAATCGATCCCTGATTTTTGCCTGATAATGTTTTCAAGCTGGCGTCTGGAATACTCCATCTTCCAGCGAAAAAACTGAGTTGTCTCCCGGTCAAAACCCGGGAGTATCTCTGCAAGCAGTTCTTCGTCTTTTGTGTTGCAATAAACGTCCGGTGACCCCAATACCCAATCAGCCGCTTTATCTTCGGAGACAACTGGATCGAGAACACTCTGTGAATCACTGATACTGACAAGGTACGGGACGGGTGTTTCTTCCCAGGCAGTCTCGTAATTTTCGGTAATGCCGCCGCATGCCTTGAAATACCGGGCGTCGCAGACCTTATCGCCATATGCCAGGACATATCCACGCGTCTTAGCCACCGCATCCGCAGCCACACCCGAGATTATCTTGGTAACTCCCTGGTACCGCTGACAATGGTCATCGGCACAGACATCAAAGATGTCATGATCTTCCCGGTTGTACCAGCGTATCAGCTCCTCAGTTTCAGCCGGTTTTACCGGTGCCTTTGTTACATTTTTACGGTCAAGGGCTGCTAGCAGCCAGCTGCGGGAAATAATGGAATGGACCTTGAGAAATTCATGGGGCGCCGTTCCGCTCATTTCGGAAGATATGACGCTTACAAGATAATCCTCCAGCGATATTTCATTGACAATAGCAATATTATCGGCCTCGCGGGCAGTAAGTATGAGATTTCCCTGGAAAACCTGATCTTCTTTTCTTTCCCAATGAAAACGAATCCCGATCGTAACATCGGATATGCGGAATGTTGAGCCTTCATGTGCTGCAAGGCGTACTGACCGCGAGTGCGCTACAAGGCGGTTTCTTTCGTCGAAAAGAAGAATTCCGGTGCCATCGGCCGAAGCGTGGAACGGACCGGATAAAAGGCCGGCCCCTTCGATCAGGAAATTTCCGTTAAGCCGTCCTGTCACGCTCGGCTGCATATCGGCGATCCCAACGGTAATTACCGGTTCCCCCATATCAATGGACACGATATCCCTCCTGCAATGTTTTGACCACAGTTTGTTTACCTTATTATGTTTTCACGCAGCTTGTCAATCGGGTGGTTTATATCGACGTAATTGTCGTTCCATAAAACTGAAGTCGACAAATTTTGCCTCTTTCGATACGGGTACACAGGGTGAATCTTTGAAAACTACCCGCAATTATACCACTTTCTCCAAAATGTATCGCCGGTATCATTTTTGCTTATATATCTCTCATAGTAAATTTAAACGGTTTGTGGAGGGGATATGAAAACAATGATCGTAATTGTCTCAGTCGTCGCATTGCTCATCTTAATGATCTCGCCGGCCATAAGCGAGGCCCGGGGAGGTTATCGTCACGGGCCATATTATGGACATCATTATTATCGCGGCGGCGGCTGGGGTTATGGAGGCGCAGTCGTCGGAGGGTTCGTTGCTGGTGCGATCGTGGGAAGCGCGTTTCGCCCCGCCCCGGTTTATGTAGCGCCGCCTCCGCCGCCCCCTCCGAGGGTCTATTACTACTACCCGCCGCCAGGAGCGTATGTACATCCATACTAAAATATGGTTTCAGGTTCCCTGTTTCAGGCAAAAGAAAAGACTGTCATTTGCAATCTCAGGGAAAGACAGTCTTTTTAATTCAAGATAATGTTTCTTAATAGAAACTTGAAACAGCCGTTATCTGTAGTCCCGGTCCGCGTCGATCCGCGTGATCATGGGCGGGCTGTCAGTGCGGGTTCAAAATGCTATTAGTGAAATAAATATAATTTTCTACAAAACGTCTGCATCTGTTCTCGTCATGACGCACTGTTCGTTCGGACAAATTCCGTGCAAAAAGCTATTTATTCAACGAGGCCGTACTTTACGGCATACCAGATCAATTCGTTAGTTTTCTTAACGGCCAATTTTTCGAGGATGCGCACCCTATATGTCCGGACCGTGTTAATGCTGAGATGCAATTGCTCTGCAATCTCCTTGTTTGTCAGACCGCTTGCAACCATTTTCATAACCTGAAGTTCGCGGATCGAAAGTTTCTCGTGCGGTGGAGCCTCCGTCTCAGATTCAAAATCAAGAACCATTTGTTCGGCAAAGGCAGGATTTATATATCTTTTGCCCGACAGTATCTTGTTGACGGCCGCTACAAGTTCTTCCGATGCGCTCCTTTTCGTAATGTAGCCCTGGGCCCCTGCTTTTATGGAACGGATGGCATATTGTTCTTCCGGGTATGTGCTCACGATGAGAACAGGCAGCCTCGCGCGTTTCTTCTTTATCTCTTTAAGGGCTTCCAGGCCGTTTATATCGGGGAGCGAGATGTCAAGGAGGACAAGATTGTAATCATTATTATGGACCTTATTGATCAGCTCGTACCCCCGGCGAGCCTCGTCAAAGATCATATCGCTGAAATTTTCCTGAAGGATCTCCTTGAGTCCTTTCAGCACTACAGGGTGATCATCGGCAATAATGACTCGCAGCATTGTTCACTCCTCCTTACCCTGTGCATTTGCCCGGCGAAGGGGAACGTTGAGCGCTACCGTTGTTCCTTTTCCACGGATTCCCATAATGGACAGCGTACCTCCTAACATATGCGCCCGCTCCTGCATTCCAGTGAGCCCGAATGATCTCGGATCGGCAAGCTCTTTCTTTGTTATGCCCTTTCCATTATCACGAATTTCCATGGCCAGAATATCTTTCTTTTTTCTCAGTATTATCGTCACCTCTGTTGCCCGTGAGTGGCGCATCACATTAGTAAGAGATTCCTGCAGTATACGGAAAGCCTCTGTTGAGACCATATCATTAAGACTTATATTGTACGGGTCCGAAATGACGTTGCATGAGATGTTTGCTCTTTTTTTCAGGTCCCGCGCCGCAAGCTCTGCGGCATCCCTCAGTCCGAAATCATCAAGAATGACAGGCCTTAACCTGGCGGACATGTGCTGGACTGTATCGATGGTACGGTCAAGGGCTTCAAGGATAGAATCCAGCCTTTCGATGATAGGCCCGTCATTACCGGTCAACCTTCTTTTAATCCAGCTGACATCCAGCTTCATACCTGTCAGGGACTGACCGAATTCATCATGGAGTTCGCGTGATAAAGAAGTCCTTTCATCTTCACGGATCTTCTGGAGATGCATGCTCAGGTATCGCAGCCGTTCGTGAGAATCCTGCAGATCGGCTTCCATTTGTCGCCTTTCGGCTATTTCCTTTTTCAGCAGTTCATTAACTTCGGACAAACGGGCCGTGCGCTTCCTGACCTGTTTTTCAAGGGTCGTCCGCATCACATGTTTTCGCGGCGCTGCGGTTGTATCCGATCGGACAGATTGGCTTCTGATAGTACCGGTGTTGCCCATGCTTTCCTCTCTCTACCGGATTTTATCCAGCCTGTTTTCGCATCATTAATAGGGAATGTTTTCCAGCCTATCGCTATTAATGATGAAGTGGAATTCCTTCATTCCATTAATATGAAAGCATACAGCATTATAACAAAGAAATAGCCAAGGTCAAGAGAGGGTAAGACATCGTCAGCGGGAAATCCTTGATAATATTAGGATTATTAAAAATAATTCATTTTCGGGACGTGTCCCGTTTTTTGGGAAAAACTGAAAATGAAAGCCCGGTTTAAGGGACGGGGCCCGCCGCCTTGACCGCGGATTCGACGGCCCTGTGCGCCAGATCGATCGATTGTCCGAGGATGTTAAGGCACAGGGGCGGATTGTGAAACCCCATACTGTTCTCGGATGCCACAAAATCCCAGTACCATTGTGCCCGCCTTAAATGTTCCCGTGCCTTTTCGAGTTCTTCCTGGTTGATTGTTTTCGATGCAATGGCCTTTGCTATGGTTTCATGGGCCTTTGCGATCCTGGTGCCCGCGATATGCTGTAATTCCCAGACGCTTTTTTGCGTACTTTTAACCCTTTCGAGAAGCATTTTCGCGTCTTCAGGGTGGCATCGCCTGCAGGAGGCATCCGTATTTTTCATGGGAGTGGTCACCCAGTGCGAACTGTATTTCCGGCCTCCTTCACGCATGTACGGCATGTGGCAGTCGGCGCATGATATTCCCGCCCTGGCATGGGTACCCGTTGATTGGATCTCGAAATCAGGGTGTTGGGCCTTCAGCATGATTGTCTGTGAATCGGGCTGGACCCAATCACCTTCGAAACCGCCCGGTCTGGTGCTGTAATAAGCGTAGATCTGTTCGGGGTGAAGTCCCTTGTCCCAGGGCATTATTACCCGCGATGTATCGGATTCCAAATAGTACTCTGCATGGCACTGGCCGCATACATATGTCCTCATTTCCTCCCGGCTGGCTTTTGTCACGTCGATGCCTCGTCTGCTCATCGCCTCAATAAAGGCCGGGTTTGCAACACGCAATTCCATTGTTGAGGGGTTGTGGCAATTGGCGCATCCAATGGCATGCCTGCTTTTGGCGAAAAGTTCCGTAAGGGGTTTCTTTGCATACGCCCATCCGGCTTCTGTAAAGATACCGGCGATATTGGCCGTCTTGCATGTTATGCACGCCCCGGGGCTTTGAGGTGTCACCCTCTTCGATTCTTTCAGGTCTGTCAGGGAGTAGGGATGCCCCCTGTCTTCCGTGTAATCTTTACTGAAGGCATTTCCTTTGAAGTTTGTGAGTATCTCGGGTTGCCTCAATGAATGCTGAAATTTAACCGATCCGCCAAAATCCGTCGGCGAGGCGAACATCTCCAGATTTTTCTGGAAGCTTGCATATTGGAGCGGATAGCGGCGTCCCCATACGGCAGGATCATATTCACCCTCCGGTATCGCAGCCACATTCGATGCATCGGAGGGTTTGAAAAAAAATGACCGTATCATTGCCAGGGCGGCAAAGAAGAACATTATGCCGATAACAAAAATTATCACGATCTTTTTGTTCAAAAAGAACCTCCTTTAAGCACAGCACGGCCGTGAACCAGGAATTTGTGACATTTCATACAATCCGTATTTCCTTTGACCATGGGTGTTGTTTCAATGGTCGAAAAATGACATCGCGAACAATTGGAGTTTGCTATGGTCCGGGCGCTTTTTGTCAAATTTATGGTAAATGGATATGACCGCGCGGTTTCGCCGACAATATCACGAGCGCCCGCATATGCCTTATAGACGACTGTGTAGGCGATATTCCCCGTCGGCAGGTGACAGTCGATGCAGGCAAATTGTTTATGCCTGGACACTTTCCACGTGAAATAACTATTTTCCATGCTGTGACATGAACCGCAAAATGTCGATCTGCCCGCGAAATGATAACCGGCAAAGATCACGATGATGATAAATGCCCCGAAAGCGGCGCCTGTCGCAACCAATCTCCAGACATGCTTCTTTATCACCGCATCGAAATCTGAATTATCGCTTCTCTGACGGCTCATGTGTTTCCCTTTAAGTGATTTTGGACATTCTATTAGAAAACGAAGTATCTTTCAAGAATTCCTGGTTACCGCAAATCATATTCTTTCAGGCGTGAGGAATAATATCTGCTTTTCCCGATTTACGCCTGAAACTTGAAACTTTCCAGCGGTATCGCTTGACGAATGGAGTATTAACAATATAATTGAGATATGGATAAACTTTCCGGGTTTTAGGGATTTTCCCCAGTTATGCGATGCTGACACATCTTAAAGGAGGTGTTGTATGGCAGCAGTAAAACCAAAGGCAAGGAAAAAAGTTGCAGCCCCAAAAAAAACAGCCCCTAAAGTTGACAAAGCGTTTTTGTCGGCGCTGAAAAATGTTGAGGAAATGGCGATAGCGCAGATAAGTTCGGCCAAGGACCCCTTCAAAACGGGTATTGAAATTATTGCCGAGATCAGAAAGGTCACTATGCGCATCGAAAACGAGATCGAAGATGATTCCCGGGCTTTGACAGAGGCGTATGATTCCGGTCCGGGCATGGTTGGTATCGGACTGGGAGTTTTATAGGCTAAGAGGCTATTATCGGGGATAGATTTACTCCAGACAATATAAAAAAGGCACTGCAAATGCCGCTGCCGGGTTACGAGGCGCAGGTGCGTATGTCGCCTTCGCACCGAGCGTTTACACCTCCACCCGGGAAGGACACCCCTTTCGTCGGGGCTGTAATGCTGCTGCTTTATCCGGGCGATGAGAATACCGATCTCTTTGTTGTCCTGACAGTACGTACCGATAACGTAACCGTCCACAAAGGCCAGGTGAGTCTTCCGGGTGGAAGCATTGAACCTGAGGATGTCTCACTGGCGCAGACGGCCCTTCGTGAAGTCTGCGAAGAGCTTGGTATCTGCGGTGATGATATAGATATAATCGGTGAATTAACCCCCATATACATAGAGCCGAGCAATTTCCACGTTCACCCGTTTGTCGCGTACCTGCCGTACCGTCCATCTTTTGTGATGCAGGAGCGGGAAGTTTTGCATGTGCTTGAGGTACCCATCACCCATTTTATTGACCCGAAGAATATGAATATCGAAAATTGGATGATAGAAGGAGCGCAGCGCCGTATTCCCTATTTTGACATATACGGGAAAAAAGTGTGGGGAGCAACCGCGATCATTATCAGTGAATTTGTCGCCGTTCTTGAAAAAATAGATGAAAGGTCAGAAACATGTTCTTAATTCTGTTTTCCCCAGAAGATGCTTATGCCGGTTAAATTGGATGATAATGAATTCGACACTATCGTGGCAAAGGCAATAGAAAACATTCCCCATGAGATAAAGCAGTATCTCGAGAATATAGTGATCTCGGTAAAGAAAAGGCCTTCGCGGCACATGATGACAGAAATGGGAATATCATCCGACGAATGTCCGCTTGGCCTTTTCCAAGGCGTGCCTTTGATCGAACGTTCAGCCACAATTCCTCCGCTCTATCCCGACATGATCTATCTCTTTCAAGAACCTCTCGAAGAAATGTGCAGCACGCGTAAAGAACTGGAGGAAGAGATCGAGATCACGGTCGTTCACGAGGTGGCACATTATATAGGGATGACGGAAGAGAGACTGGAAGAATTAGGATACGGATAGAATTCCCCAAAGTCCGCCCTTTATTTAACAGGTCTCAATACATTTTACCGACGCGGGCGGATAAGCCGGCGTTTGAAAGTGGTATTTCTTTTATCCCTTATTCTTTACCGCTAACGAACGACTGGCCGAATTTATTGAGGTATGCGATCTCGGAAAGGGGTCTGCGCGGGGTCTCGCGGGGAATCTCGTCGAAGTACCCGACAGGCATCATTTCTGTAATGCTGTATCCTTCGGGGACCTGAAGGAGTTCTTCCGCTTTTTTGGCATCGAAACTCCCCACATGAACGGTGCCGAGGCCGAAGCTCCATGCGGCCAGTGCTATATGCTCCATTGCAATACCGGCATCGAACATGAACCAATCGCCTTTGTTCGTTGTCGGTGTCCCGTTGCGGCAGCCCGAAATATTTCTTTGTGCGGTATTGCAGATAATGACGGGGGCCTCGATCATGGCGGCCCGTGCAGGATTTTGCGGACCAAGGCAATCGCGCAGCCTCTCTTTGATTGCAGCATCTTTCACTACTATGAAACGGCATACTTGTGTGTTTGCCCATGAAGGCGAGCGGCGGGCCGCCTCGAGGACCTCGGTGAGTATCTCGTCAGGTACAGTATCGCTCCTGTAATGCCTGACGCTTCGTCTTTCCTTTATTGCCTTGAGAAGTTCCATAAGAAGATTATCAGACCTATGACCTGCGTCTGTCAATAGTCAAAAGGCAGGGTAAACCCATTATGTGTCTTTGTAAGCTTAAAACATGCAACCTGAAACTTGAAACGCTTTTATTTTTTGAGGAGCATCGCGCCGCTGGAGTAGCCGCCCCCGAATACGGTGACAAGGATCAGATCATCTTTCGTAAATTTCTGCCAGTTTTGAGAAAGGCATATAAGAGTGCTGGCACATCCGGTATTACCCGTATCCTCGATATTTGAAATTACCCGGGATTGCTCGATACCGAGGACTTTCGCCACGTGGTCCATTATCCGGGAATTTGCCTGATGAGGCACCAGGTAATTGACATCGCCAAGCATATAGTTGTTTTTTTCTACGATATCTTTTGCCTCGGCAGCCATAAATTTACAGGCATTGACAAAAATATCACGTCCGTACGGCATAGTGAGCCCGCCGTTAGAAGGTCTTAAGTAAACACCTGATACGCCCTTGCCCATATGCCCGAGTCCGGTGGTGTGCACATCGAGGATCTTGATATCATCGGCCGAACATTGTTCCGACGATATGAATACGCATCCGGCGCCGTCTCCCCAGAGGTGGGCCGATGGATCGCAGTTTTCGTTGGTGTACCCGTAATTATGTTCTGACGCGATGACGAGGGCACGCTTTGATTTGCCCATTGCGAAATAACCCTCGACTATTTCAATGGCATTTATAAATGATGAACAGGCGGATGATACGGTCACGGCCACTGCCGAATGAATATTGAAATGACCCTGCACGGCATGCGCAAGTGTACCCACGGTATCATACGGCGTGTAGGTTGCACCGATAATAAGGTCCACATCTGCCATGTCGTACGGCAATTTACCGAGGAGCGGAATTATGGCCTCGATTGCCATGGTATGCGTATTTTCATCATCCGCGGCCCGGGTGCGCCGTCTTATACCCGATCTTTGAAAGATCCATTCATCGGTGAGGCCATTGAGTTGAGTATAGTAGTCGTTGTGAATAAGCGTGGAAGGCAGGTAATGAGATATTGCGTTGATGTACATTTTTTTCAGCAGACTCCATTTGTTTCATCTTTAACAGGGCTCGCGGCAGAATTGATCAGAATAAGTGCTCTCGGTGCCGGTACAACGCTTTTGTGAAAGACCCAAATGATATTATATAGGATTCGCCGGACGTTCTCAAGGAATTAAGCAAGAAATCAGCGACACAATTCAGCCTGGTTCTAAGCCACAGGCCGCTTTCTTTACTTTATCGGGGCTTATCTGCTAGAATTAGCTTCGATTGTGGCAATGGTAACCAAAAAAAGACTGATTCTGCTTTTTTTTCTTTGTTTTGCACTCCTTCTGTCATGCGGCAAGAAAAAAGATGCGGCATTATATTACGATCCGGGCAAGCCTGCATATGGCGATATGATCATAACGGGCTCGATCGGCGAGCCTTCCAATCTCATCCCCATTCTTGCCAGCGATTCATCGTCCCATGAGATCTCTTCATATATTTATAACGGGCTCGTCAAATATGACAGAGATCTCAATATTGTTAGTGACCTGGCCGAATCGTGGGTCATATCCAAAGACAACCTGTCGATTACGTTCAAGCTCCGAAAAGGCGTAAAATGGCATGACGG
>Ga0316605_10001117_pt1 | contig 16027 bp, 15 predicted proteins | sample OWC_soil_day20_n_FD_207666 | JGI IMG/M metagenome (GOLD analysis project Ga0316605, IMG submission 207666) | Wetland soil microbial communities from Old Woman Creek delta, Ohio, United States - OWC_soil_day20_noCT | ecosystem: Environmental > Terrestrial > Soil > Wetlands | place: USA: Ohio... | reverse complement strand
CAAGTGTCACCGGGCCGGAATTCTGCATGGGTACAGCAAAAATAACAACACAAACACAATGTAACTTGACAGTGCATACTCCTTGCCACCAAACGAATAGGGGGTAGCAAGCGTACAACCCCTAAGCCCCTGAACAAACAGTCCAGGCCGCCTCAAAGTGCCAACACAAACCAATTACTGCAACTCTCATCTGCTGCCATGCAGTTGTATATCTCGGAAAATTGTGGAGATTTTCCATTCCAAATTAACCGAGCTGGGTTTGGGGAAATTATAAAGACTCGTCCCGACGGCAATCCGAGCTTGTGCATGCCACTACTGCGGAAAAATGAGTTAGGGCAGTTACCGTGACAGGCACTATGGGAAAATTGCCACACATTTCACCAAAGTACAGTTGCAGCGCACCGGCTGGCGTGGCAAAAGCTGAGGCAGACTCCAGCATGACAGTGAGGGAAAAAGCATACCTGACTTCTCGTCAGGCAAGCCCCCGTCCGACGGAAACCGAGAGGGGTGCAGCGTCACCTCAACTTCCGCGGCAACAGACCAAGAGGACGCTGAGCCTCAGAAGATTCAGGGCGTGACGCTGGCGAACGCTCCCCCACAACCTTGTCAGCAGCAGGGGGCTCGTAGCTTTTACCTTATCACCTACCTGAGCAGGTGGCGCCCCCGAAGAAAATTAGGCGACAGCAACGATGTCGCCACCAGCAAAGGTAGCACCAGCCGTCAGGCCAGTCACACCAACCAGTTGGACAAGAACATCATTAGCACCCAAACCAGCCAGACCGTCAGAGATGAACAGGTAGCTGTCTACGCCGTCATCATAGATCAGGGTAGAGCCAGCTGTGCTGGTCGTGCTGTTGCCCAGTTCAGTAATGAACGCCCCCAAGTCAGCAACACCAGCAGTCACAAGACCAGCGACAACAGTCAGACCGGTACCCGCGCCTACATCGGCGACCAAGGCAGTCGCGCCGAAATCGATAACGTCAGAACCAGTTCCGAAATCAGCAATGACGTCAAAGTTGCTAGCGGACGGCAAACCAGAAGCACCTACAGCAAACACGAAGGTATCGTTACCAGCACCACCCGTCACGCTGTCGGCACCAGCACTACCAGTGATAACGTTGTCCACAACACTGCCAACCAGCGTATCGTTATATGAGGATCCGATCAGGTTCTCGAAGTTCTTAACAACGTCCATTCCTGCACCAACGGTATTTTGTGCGCCGGTTGTTGCCAGGAAAACTGTGACACCGGTACCCGCATAAGCGTACGCCACGGTATCCGTACCCAAACCACCATCCAGCGTGTCATTGCCAGCTCCTCCACCGATGGTGTCATTACCTGAACCACCATTGATCGAGTTGGCGCCGGGACCTCCAGTCAAGGTGTCGTTATACGAGGACCCGGTCAGGTTCTCGAAATTCTTAACAGTGTCGCTTCCTGCACCAACGGTGTTTTGTGCGCTGGTCGTCGCCAGGGAAACTTTGACGCCTGCTGTCACACCCTCATAAGACAGGGTATCCGTGCCCACACCGCCATCCATGCTGTCATTACCCGCCCCACCTTTGATTGTGTCATTTCCATATGACCCTAGCAGCGTATCGTTGCCGACTTTGCCATCAAGCAAGTCATTACCGCCATAGCCGTTCATCCTATCCGCATAGGCGCTGCCATAGAAGGTGTCATTCCCCTTGAACCAGACTGCCATTTCGGCCTCGAACTTATAGAGCTTCGGCGCCCCGCTCGCGATCACATATCCATTATCCCAATAATTATTCGCCATACTGTAGGACAGATTGGTCGTTGTGAACCACTTGACGGTCCCCAGCGCTGCCGTAACGGAAGTCAGTGTTCCCGAATAAATCCCTGAACTTGAACTTGCTTTGAAATTCGACGATGCGCTCATAAGCGAGACAGTTGCATCCGGGTTCGGTGCCGGCATGACAAACACACATTTGGATGCAGAGTAGCTCTTCAGGTACCCCGAGTCCGCACTGGCGTAGGAAACCAGATTCGTGTAATTAAATGCCGTGTATGCAGTAAAAGTCGCCATTAAATATCCAAAAACCAATGCAACAGCCCTTGATCGACAGGCAAGTACACCTTACCGAACCAAGACTAACTGTTAGGCTAGAAATCGCAGACACCATTCAGCTTGCCCGCGCGCGCAGGACATGAGTATAACAAACACAAAATCTGGCGTGCAAAATATCACTCGAACCCAAGCCAAGACAACCAACGAGGACGAATAACAGCTTGATAATCAAAACTCTCGACAACTTTGCGCCGAGCTAACCCGCCCAAACCGACCTCCGGCTCATGCAAAATAGCCAAGGCGCGTTCCGCCAGTTGCAGCGGCTCGAAAAAATCAAACAAGACGCCCTCCACACCGTCGCTCAGGACCTCCTCCACCGGCGAGGTTCGCGAAGCAAGAATCCGGCAACCGACCGACATCGCCTCCAGCAACGACCAGGAAAGAACGAAGGGATAGGTCAGGTAAACATGCAGGCTCGACACCTGAAGCAGCTTCAGATAATCGGCGTAAGGCAGTTTGCCGACGAAATGCACGCGCGTTGTATCCAGGCGGTCGCCTAGCTCGGCCAGCATCTGCGCCCGATAGGTCTTGTGCGGTGGCTTCGGTGGCGAGCCGTAGCTGACCTCGTCGCCGCCGACGATCACCACACGCACCTCCGGATCGCCCGCCAGGATTTCCGGCAGCGCCCGCATGAAAACGTGAAAACCGCGATAGGGCTCCAGATTACGCGCGACATAGGTCAGCACCTGGTCGCGACGGCTCAGGCGACGGCCATCCGGCAACACAAATTCTGCCGCCGGATCAGGCTTGCAGATATCGGTGCGGATACCGTCGTGCATGACCCTAATTTTCGGCCGCAGAATCTCCGGTGCCTGGCTGGCCTGCCAGTGGGTCGGTGCCAGCGCCTCGTCGCAGGTCACCAGATCGTGCAGCAGATGCGTGTTCTTGATGCGCAAGCGGAACGGCGTTTCGAAATCGGCGGGATACTCCGGATCGAAGCCGACATCGCCGCCTTCTGCACGATAGTAAAACTCGAAAAAACTGACCAGATGGGCATCAGGAAAAATGTCCTTTAGAAACAGGGGTTCTCCCCAACCGGGGTGGGCGATGATCCAGTCGGGTTTGAAGCCCTGTTTTTTCAGGTCGAGGCAGATACGGGCAATGGTTTGCCCGCGCCGCAACTGCCCCTCGAAACCGCGCAGGTAATGATGGGTATGCTCACCGCCACCTTGCGGCGGTCGATAGCGAATGAGCGGAAACTTTTCCGGGTAGCCGGGCGCTGGAGCCTCGCCCTGGCGAATACCGACCACCTCGACGCCAGGCAGATCGGCCAGAGTGCCAAGCAGATGCCGGAATTGGCCCGGCAGGTTTTGATGAACGAAGAGAATGCGCATGTAAATGACGTATTAGGGCCGGGCGGACTTAGCCCGACCAATAGGTAAGAGCACCCGAGCCATCAGGTAACAACCAGGTCGGCAACCGTTAAGGCATGATTCGATGAGCCGACCACCGCAAACAGTATTGCCATCGAAGCGCTGCCATTCCCGTCGGCATCGTAATAGAGGGCGCCGTTTGTCGTGTTGTAGATGATGTAATCGTTGCCGTCTGCCGCCGTCGCAACCCCCGCCCCGGAGCAAAACGAGGAAGCCGACAGGGTACCGGTCGCCGTCAGCTTGGCGAATACAGCATTTTCCAGCTGGATAACATCGTCGACCGCAGTGAAATCGACGAGGCTGTCTCTATTGGTTACGGAATCAAGCGTGGAATCGAACCGAAAAACGTCCGCCCCGGCCCCACCGCTTAATCGGTCGTTACCCAGACCTCCCCGCAAGGTGTCGTTGCCCAACCCGCCGGATATCAAGTCATTGCCGGTCGCACCATACAAGCTATTGCCCCCGGAGCTGCCGGTCAGGGTGTCGTTATATGCGCCGCCATAGAGATTCTCGATCCCGGACAAGGTATCGCCCCCCGAGCCTCCCGTGGCTTGAAGCGAGCCAGTCGCCAGGCTAACCTTGACTGCCGCCGAGGCATAGGCATAGGACACCGTATCGCTTCCCACACCGCCAACCAGTACATTATTGCCGCTGCCGGCATGGAGCAGGTTATTCAGGCCGTTGCCAGTAAGACTCGCCGTACCAGAGGCGATGACGCGCCCATTTTCGACATTCGCCCCCAGCGTATAGCTGGCCAGATAGGACAACACCAGGTCGGAGCCACCACTGCTGGCAACGGCATTGGTTTCGATGACCTTGTCCGATACGGAATTGACATAGTAAGTATCCGAACCATCGCCCCCGCTCATCGAGTCGCTGCCACTGCCACCATTCAGACTGTCGTTGCCCGCCCCGCCGTTCAGCGTATCGTTGCCGCTATTACCGGTCAGCTGGTTGGCCACCGAGTTGCCGCTCAAGGTATCGGCACCGCTACCGCCGGTGGCATTTTCGATGGTCACGCCATTCAGTATCTGAACGGTTTCGCCACTGCTGTAATTGTTGGCTCTATTGCTCAGATCATAATAAGCGATGGCCTTGCCCAACTTTTGCCAAGCCCCCGCCGCCAGATTGATCGAGCATGCCCCGGCAGCGGATTGATAGGCGATGGTGTCGTTGCCGCCGGCATCCCAGATCACCCGGTTGTAGCGCCCGGTTTCGGAAAAGGTGTAGGTATCGTTGCCGGTGTGATAGCTGGTGTTCTTGCCGTAGAGATATTGCAAGGCATAGACATCGTACGACATCAGGGTCGTCGGAAAATACGACATGCTGCTGTTTTGCTTGCCGACAATCGCGCTATAGGACATCACCGAGTAATCGTAACCATCCCGGTTGGCAGCAATCGCATTGAAAACATTACCGTAAACGTCAGTTTCTGCCTCAAAGGTATGCTTCAAGCCGAGAGCGTGACCGATTTCGTGAACCAAGGTTAGGTAATCGTAAGTTCCGGCAGTCGGCGCAAAAGCAGCGTAGTCGTCCGAATTGATCCAGACATCGCCGGCATAGGCATAAGCAGTTCCTTGCAGCGACGTATCGTATGAACCGGACGGTCCATAGGCGTGAGCCGCCGAAGCATTGCTGACCGCCCCCGAGAAGGCCAGGCGAATATCGCCCACAGCGGACGAACTCTCCGTCACCTCGGTAAAGGTTAACTTGGTGAAGGTGGCGATCATCGCGAAGATGTTCCGCACCTGCGCCTGCTCGGTCGAGGTCAGCGCATGAAAATTGTTCCACGGCTCCTCGCTACCAGTCGATGGACCGTAACCGCTGGTCGTGCTGGTAGACCACAAGCTGCCGCCAGTCGGAAAACTGTACGAGATATTCAGCCCACCACCCAGCGCCACCGGCCCCCAGCGCGAGCCTTGCAGCAGGGCATCGAGGCTGGCATTGCCGGTCGGCGAGAACAGGGACCAGGTACTACCACCGGTAGGCGTAGGCATGACGATATCCTCAGCGGAAGGGATTTTCTATTGTAGCCGCTGGCTCAATCAGCGTCTGCCACCGAGGATCGAGCCCAGCACCCCGCGCAGGATCTGCTTGCCGAGCTCGCGGCCGACCGTGCCGGCGACGCCGCGCGCCGCGCTCTTGGCCGCTGCCTCCAGTACCCCTTCGCGCTTACCGCCGCGTGGCCCGGTGCTGCCGCCGAGCAGGTCGCCGAGGCTGCCGAACAGGCCGCCGCCGGACTCGGCCTGCGGTGCCGGCTCAGCGCGCGACGCGGGGGCAGGCGACGGCACTGGCGCCTGACCGGCATGCTGCCCCCAGTCATTGGCATCGCCGCCCACGGCCGGCTTCGACGGCGCCGGAATGGCGCCGGGTGCCGGCTTGGCGACAGCCGGCTTGCCGCGCAGGATTTCGTAAGCCGATTCGCGGTCGACGGTCTGGCCGTAGGTGGCAAGCAGCGGCGAGGCCTGGATTTGCGCCTGGCGCTCTTCCGCCGTAAGCGGCCCGAGCCGCGAAGCCGGCGGAAAGACAACGCTGCGGTCGACGACGTTAGGCCGGCCTTTTTCGTCGAGGAAGGAAATCAGCGCCTCGCCGACGCCCAGCTCGGTGATGACGGTGGCCGCATCGAATTTCGGATTGGCCCGCATGGTCTGCGCCGCCGCCTGTACGGCCTTCTGGTCGCGCGGCGTGAAAGCGCGTAGCGCGTGCTGAACGCGATTGCCGAGCTGGCCGAGGATTTTTTCCGGCACGTCCAAGGGGTTCTGGGTGACGAAATAGACGCCGACCCCCTTCGAGCGGATCAGCCGCACCACCTGTTCGACCTTGTCGGTCAGCGCCGGCGGCGCATCGCTGAACAGCAGATGGGCTTCGTCGAAAAAGAAGACCAGCTTCGGCTTGTCGAGATCGCCGGCCTCCGGCAGTTGCTCGAACAGTTCGGACAGCAGCCAGAGCAGGAAGGTCGAGTACAGCGCCGGCGAGTGGATCAGCTTTTCGGCGGCGAGGATGTTGATGACGCCACGGCCGTTCTCGTCGCAGCGCATCAGGTCGGCGATATCGAGCATCGGCTCGCCGAAGAAGACGTCGCCGCCCTGCTCCTCCAAGGTCAGCAGGCCGCGCTGGATGGCGCCGATGGAGGCCGTCGAAACATTGCCGTATTCGGTCTTGAACTGCGCCGCGTTGTCGCCGACGTGCTGGACCATCGCCCGCAGGTCCTTCAGGTCGAGCAGCAGCAGGCCCTGATCGTCGGCGATCTTGAACACCAGTTGCAGCACGCCGGTCTGGGTGTCGTTCAGATTGAGCAGGCGGGCCAGCAGCAGCGGCCCCATGTCGGAAATGGTGGCGCGCACAGGAATGCCGCCCTGGCCGAACACGTCCCAGAAGGCCACCGGGTTGGCGTAGGGCACAAAGCCTTCGAGGCCCAGTTCCTTCAACCGGCTTTCCAGTTTCGGCGTCACCACGCCGGCCGCCCCGGCACCGGACAGGTCGCCCTTGACGTCGGCCATGAACACCGGCACGCCGGCGTAGGACAGGCGCTCGGCCATCGACTGCAAAGTCACCGTCTTGCCGGTACCGGTAGCGCCGGTGATCAGGCCGTGGCGATTGGCCATCTGCGGCAGCAGGGCGGGGTACCCTTCATCGGACTTGGCGAGATAGAGCGGTTCGGACATGGCGGCTAACTCCGGCGTGATAAAATCCTGCGATTCTATCAATGCTCCGTATTTGTCGAGGAAAACATGGCAGGTCATAGTAAATGGGCCAATATCCAGCACCGCAAGGGTCGCCAGGATGAGAAGCGCGGCGCCGCCTTCTCCAAGATTGCCAAGGAAATCACCGTTGCCGCCAAGCTGAGCGGCGGCGACATCAACTTCAATCCGCGCCTGCGCGTTGCGGTCGACAAGGCCAAGGGCGTCAATATGCCCAAGGACAAGATCGACACCGCCATCAAGAAAGGCACCGGCGAGCTGGAAGGCGTCGATTACGTCGAGGTCCGCTACGAAGGCTACGGCCTGGGCGGCGCGGCGATCATGGTCGACTGCCTGACCGACAACAAGGTGCGCACCGTCGCCGAAGTCCGCCATGCCTTCTCGAAGTTCGGCGGCAACATGGGCTCCGACGGCTGCGTCGCTTTCCAGTTCAAGCACTGCGGCCAGCTGATCTTCGCGCCCGGCACCGACGAGGCGGCGCTGATGGACGCGGCCATCGAGGCCGGCGCCGACGACGTGGCAACCAACGACGACGGCTCGATCGAAGTGCTGACCCCGCCCAACGACTTCATGGCGGTCAAGGACGCGCTGGAAGCGGCCGGTTTCAAGCCGGAATTCGGCGAAGTCACGATGAAGCCGGAAGGCGAGAACGTGTTCACCGGCGAGGACGCGGTCAAGATGCAGAAGCTGCTCGACGCCCTGGAAGGCCTGGACGACGTGCAGGAAATCTACACCACCGCCGTGATGGACGAATGATCACCGGCCACGGGAAAAGACAAGGCGGCGTTCAAGGCCGCCTTTTTATTTGATGCAGCGCCTCTACCCCCTCTTCTTCGTCTTCCTGTGGAGCACCGGCTTCATCGGCGCCAAGTACGGCCTGCCCCATGCCGAGCCGCTGTCCTTCCTGCTCACCCGCTACGCCTTCGTCATTGCGCTGATGACAGCCATTGCGCTGGCCACCCGGGCGCCGTGGCCGCAGGCGCCGGCACAGTGGCTGCACATCGCCGTTTCCGGCCTGCTGGTCCATGCCGTCTATCTCGGCGGCGTTTTCGTCGCCATCAAGCACGGCCTGCCGGCTGGCGTCACCGCGCTGGTCGTCGGCATGCAGCCCTTGCTGACGGCGGTCAGCGCCGGCTGGCTGCTCGGCGAAAAAGTCAGCGACCGGCAATGGGCCGGACTGGGGCTCGGCCTGCTCGGAGTCGGCCTGGTCGTCTCCGGCAAGTTCGGCGACACCGCGTTGGGGCCGATGCTGATCCCGGCGTTGGTTGCCCTGCTCGGTATTACCGCCGGCACCCTCTACCAGAAACGCTTCTGCGCCAGCTTCGATTTGCGCAGCGGCTCGGTCATCCAGTTCGTGCCGACCGCCATTGCCACTGCGATCGCCGTCGCCCTGTTCGAGGATTACCGCATCGAATGGACCGGCGATTTCCTCTTCGCGCTCGGTTGGCTGGTGCTGGTGTTGTCGATTGGCGCCATCAGCCTGTTGAACCTGCTCATTCGCGGCGGCAGCGCGGTCAATGTGGCCAGCCTGTTTTACCTGACGCCACCAACCACGGCCTTGATCGCCTGGGCGGTTTTCGGCGAAAAACTGACGTTGACCGCAGGCATCGGGATGCTGGTTGCCGTCGCCGGCGTTTATCTGGTGGCCAGCCGCAAATGAGCGCGCCGCGCATCCTCGGCATCGACCCCGGCCTGCGCATCACCGGGTTTGGAGTGATTGAAAAACACGGCAACCAGCTGGTCTATGTGGCCAGCGGCTGCATCAAATCGAACGACCAGCACTCGCTGCCGGAACGGATCAAGACCCTGTTCGCCGGCATCGGCGAGGTGATCGCCACCTACGCGCCAAACCAGGCGGCGGTCGAAAAGGTGTTCGTCAATGTCAATCCGCAATCGACGCTGCTGCTCGGCCAGGCGCGCGGCGCGGCCTTGAGTGCTCTAGTCCATGGCGGGCTGCCGGTGGCCGAATACACCGCCTTGCAGGTCAAGCAGGCGGTGGTCGGTCACGGCAAGGCGGCCAAGGAACAGGTGCAGGCGATGGTCGTCCGCCTGCTATCGCTGCCCGCTTCACCCAGCGCCGACGCCGCCGACGCCTTGGCCTGCGCCATCTGCCACGCCCATGGCGGACAAGGATTGGGTGCGCTGGCCACCGCCGGCTATCGCGTGCGCGGTGGTCGCTTGATCGGATAAATAACTGTGTTAAATTACAGTAATCTAACCAGAACCGAGCCGACATGATTGGACGACTGACCGGCGTCATCGCCGAAAAAAACCCGCCGCAGATCGTGCTCGACGTCAATGGCGTCGGCTACGAACTGGATGTGCCGATGAGCACCTTCTACAACCTGCCGGCCGGCGGCGAGCGGGCGATGCTGCTCACCCACTTCGCGGTGCGCGAGGACGGTCACTACCTGTACGGCTTCCTGACCGAGGCCGAGCGCTTTGCCTTCCGCCAGTTGCTGAAGGTCTCCGGCATCGGCGCCCGTACCGCGCTGTCGGTGCTGTCCGGCCTGTCGGTCGGCGACCTGGCCGCCGCTGTGGCGCAGCAGGAACTTGGCCGGCTCATCAAGATTCCCGGCATCGGCAAGAAGACCGCCGAGCGCCTGCTGCTCGAACTGAAGGGCAAACTGGCCGACGCCACCGGCGTTTCGCTGACCGCTGCGGTCGACGACGCCAAACAGGACATTTCCAATGCCCTGCTGGCGCTCGGCTACAACGACAAGGAAGCGGCCACCGCGCTGAAGCAACTGCCGGCCGACATCGGCACCACCGACGGCATCCGCGCCGCCCTCAAGCTGCTGTCCAAGGCCTGATGTTCAGCGAAGAGAACCCCAAACGCCTGGCGCAGGTCGCGCTGGTCGTACTGCTCATCGTCGGCTGCATCGCCGTGCTGACCCCGTTCATCGGCGCCGTGCTGTTCGCCTTCGTCATCTGGATCTGCACCTGGCAGTTCTACGGCGACCGACTGCTGCCCCGCCTGGGCGGCCGCAACACCCTCGGCGCCTCGCTGATGGTGTTGCTGCTGGTGCTCATCCTGCTGTTGCCGACGGTATTCCTGGCCGGCTCGCTGGCCAACGGCGCCGACAAGCTGCTCGATTTCGTCAAACCCTACGTCGATCACGGCCTGCCGGCCGAACCGCCAACCTGGCTGAGCGGCCTGCCTTTCGTCGGCGGCGAGATCGCCGATTCCTGGCATCGCCTGGCCGGCAACCGCGAGGAACTCAACGCCCTGCTCAAGCAATTCCTCGCCCCGGCCCGCCAGTTCCTGCTGGCGGTCGGCGGCATCGTCGCCAACGGCCTGCTGCAACTGGCGCTGACTCTCTTCGTCGTCTTCTTTCTCTATCGCGACGGAACGGCTCTCGGCAAAACCCTCGGCATCGCCGCCCGCAAGCTCGGCGGGGAACTGGGCGAAGGCATGCTGGACAAGGCGCGCGGCACGGTGATGGGGGTCATGCTCGGCATCGTCGGCACCGCCGCTGCGCAGGGTGCGGTGGCCATGCTCGGCTTCCTGATCGCCGGCGTGCCGACTGCCGTATTGCTCGGCTTTGCCACCTTTTTCCTGTCGATGATTCCGGTCGGCCCGCCGCTGATCTGGGGCGGCGCCGCCGTCTGGCTGTACGGCGAAGGACAAACCGGCTGGGCCATTTTCATGGCGCTGTACGGCGTCTTCGTCATCAGCAGCATCGACAACTTCGTCAAGCCCATCCTGATGGCGCGCGGCGCCGGCCTGTCCATCCTGCTCATCGCGCTCGGCGTGCTCGGTGGCGTGCTGGTCTTCGGCTTCATCGGCATCTTCCTCGGGCCGGTGCTGCTCGCCCTCGGCGAGATGCTGTTCGCCCGCTGGACACGAGAGGAAAACCCCGCATGATCGAAACCGACCAACTGGCTGCGGTCGACCGCCTGATCGCGCCGAATTCCAAGTCGGCACAGGAAGAAGCCCTCGAACGGGCGCTGCGCCCCAAGCGGCTGGCCGACTACACCGGCCAGGTAAAAATCCGCGAACAGCTGGAGATCTTCATCCAGGCGGCGAAAAAGCGCGGCGATTCGCTCGACCACGTGTTGCTGTTCGGCCCGCCCGGCCTCGGCAAGACCACGCTGGCCCACATCGTCGCCCACGAGATGGGCGTCAACATGCGCCAGACTTCCGGCCCGGTGCTCGAACGCGCCGGCGACCTGGCCGCCATCCTGACCAATCTCGAACCGCACGACGTGCTGTTCATCGACGAAATCCACCGCCTGTCACCAGTGGTCGAGGAAATCCTCTACCCGGCGCTGGAAGACTTCCAGATCGACATCATGATCGGCGAAGGCCCGGCCGCCCGCTCGGTCAAGCTCGACCTGCCGCCGTTTACGCTGATCGGCGCCACCACCCGCGCCGGTATGCTGACCAATCCGCTACGCGACCGGTTCGGCATCGTTGCCCGCCTGGAGTTCTACAACGCCGAGGAACTGCAACAGATCGTCAGCCGCTCGGCCTCGCTGCTCAATGCACCGACTGACCCGGCCGGCGCGCTGGAAATCGCCAAGCGCTCGCGCGGCACGCCGCGTATCGCCAACCGCCTGCTGCGCCGTGTGCGCGACTACGCCGAAGTCAAAGCCGACGGCAAGATCACCCGGCAAGTCGCCGACGCCGCGCTGTCGATGCTCGACGTCGACCCAGCCGGCCTGGACATCATGGACCGCAAACTGCTGTCGGCGGTCATCGACAAGTTCGGCGGCGGCCCGGTCGGCGTCGACAACCTGGCGGCGGCCATCGGCGAAGCGCGCGACACCATCGAAGATGTGCTCGAACCCTACCTGATCCAGCAGGGCTACCTGCAACGCACCCTGCGCGGTCGCATCGCCACCCCGGCCATCTACCGCCACCTCGGCCTGGCCGAGCCGGCCAGTGCCGTGGTGCGCGACCTGCTGGCCGACGAATAGACCAAAGCCGTCAACGCAAAAAGCCCCGGGCAAAAACCCGGGGCTTGCTTACGTCGGGGAGATTATTTGGCGGCCGGCGCGGCAACCGGTGCAGCGGCTTCCGTCTTGGCAGACTTCTTCGCCTTGTGCGCTTTCTTCACCGGCTTGACATCGGCGGCCGGCGCAGCCTCGGCCTTGACCGGTGCGGCCTTGGCGGCTTCGGCCTTGGCCGGTTCGGCAGCCTTCGGCGCCTCGACCTTCTTTTCGGCGGCAACCGGCGCCGGGGCCGTCACTTTGGCAGCCGGTGCAGCAGCCGGTGCGGCCGGCGCCTGGGCAAAGGAAGCGGAAGCAAAACCGGCGGCAACAGCGAGAGCGATAACAGTCTTGAACATTTTGAATCTCCTTGAACATTGTTGGTTGTGTCATCCGGCACCGCACAATTGCAGCGCCTTGTGCCGAATAACGCGACCACCGGTCGCCCGGATGTCAATTCAAATGTGAGACGGTGTATCGCTATGTAACCGAAGGATTACCAGTTGTTGCCCTACACCCTGAAGCCGGCCACCGACTGCTCCAAATCCTGCGCCAGGGTGCGCAAAGCCACGCTGGCCTGACTAATGGAGAGGGACGAAACATGGGTTTCCTCCGCCATCTCGGCAAGGCGTTCCATGTTCCGGGCAATCTCGGTCGACGCCTGCCGCTGCTCGGCCACCGATGAGCGGATTTCATCCACCCCCTGACTGGAACTTTCGACCGAGGCCCGCGCCTCGTTGAGCACGGCCTCCACCTCCCCGGCCATCCCGGCGCTCGCCTCGATGGCGCGCAGGCCGTCCTCGATGGCCGACTGCACGGCATCCGACTGGGATGTGATGCTGGCGGTCACCGCATCGATTTCGCTGGCCGACCTGGCCGACTTTTCCGCCAGCTTGCGCACCTCGTCGGCGACTACGGCGAAGCCACGCCCGGCTTCGCCGGCCCGCGCCGCCTCGATGGCGGCATTGAGCGCCAGCAGGTTGGTCTGATCGGCAATGTCGCGCACCTCCCGGGTCATCCCTGTAATGCTGCGGGTGCTTTCGACAAACTGGGCAACCTTGTGCTCGATTTCGGCCACGCTGAACTGAATCTGGCGGATTTCCCCGACCAGGGCGCTGAGCTGGCGATTGCCCTCCACCGTCCGGCTGACACTTGCGCTGGCCGTTCCGTAGACGTCGGCTGCCGTCTCGGCCACCGAACCGATCGCCACCGTCAATTCCTCGACCGCAGCCGCACTGCCCGTTACGGCACCCGCCTGCCGCTCGGCCACTGTAGTCAAGGACACCGCCGAGCGCGCCAGATCCTCGGAAGAAACCGAAACCCGCCCGCTCGACGCATGCACATCCCCAATAACCTTCTGGAAGTGGCTCAACATGCTGTTGAAGGACTTGCCCATCTCGGCGATTTCGTCATTACCAAGCACCACGGCTCGCTGCGTCAGGTCGCCGGACCCTTCTATCTTCTGCATCGTGACTTCCAGCCCGGCAATCGGCCCGACAATGGAGCGGATGATCGCCACCGACAGAACGACCAGCAAAAGGATGGCGCCAACGACAAAAACAGCCATCCAGCGCATGATCGAGGCGTTCAACTCGGCCGTTTGCGCCTTTTCGTCGGCCGTCATTTCGGCCGCAAACGCCTGAATATCCACCACGAGCCGATCGATGGCCTGAGTCGGCACCCGGTCCAGCCCCTTGACCGCCTTGTCCACTACTGCTGCCGGATCGGCAAGATTGCGGTCGTATTTATTCAAGGCTTCCCGATAAGCAGGTTCGAGCTTGTCCAGCACCGCCTGCACGTCGGCGATTTTCAAGCGCTCGGCCACCCCCAGCCTGACTGCCGCAGCCTGCGTCTCGCTCAGGTATTCCTTGACCTTGCGAGCCTCGTCGGAAAAACCCTTGAGGTACTTCTCATAGGCCTCGACATCCTTGCCACGCAGCAGGATGTTTTTCCATTCCTGAACCTGGGTCTTGAAATGCACCTGCGCGCCGCGCGCCCGATCAACCGCCATCAGAGCGTCGCCTTGGCGCCCGAGGGCTTCATCCAGGGAAGCCGACAAGGTGCGCAATTTGTAGATGGAAAATCCGCTGACCACCAGCAAGGTCAGCAGCACCACTCCGAGCAGCAGCATCAGTTTTTGCCGTATCGTCATTTCCCCACTCCCCGTTAAGGGCGTTGCGCACGCGCAATGCATGAACCATTCAAACAAAGCAGCTACCACCCGTCAATCGGAAAATAACGATATTCCCCCTGCACTCGCCATAGCCTCCGACTCTATCGAAAAGCTCATAACGGTCATGGAAACAGATCGTTACAAACGAATGCTGCGATGCAATGTAAAATCGCCCGGATGAAATTCGCCCCCAAAGCCAACGCCTTCACCATTCCCGTCCGTGTCTATTACGAAGACACCGATGCCGGTGGCGTTGTCTATTACGCCAATTACCTCAAATTCTTCGAACGCTGCCGCACCGAGTGGGTGCGCCTGGCCGGCCACGATCAGTCGCAACTGGCCGCCGACGGCGGCTTCGGTTTCGTCGCCCGCAAGGCCAGTTGCGAATACCTGAAACCGGCCCGCCTCGACGACGAATTGACCGTCGGCCTCGAAGTCGAAAAATTGACCCGCGTGCGCGTCGTCTTTCGCCAGCATGTCCGGCGCGGTGACGAAGAACTGGTCACCGGCACCGTCGAAATCGCCTGCGTCGACCTGGCCACGATGAAACCCACCCCGATTCCCGAATTCCTGCACCGCCAACTGGAAGCCCTTAAATGAACGTCACCCAGGACCTGTCGATCCTCCACCTCATCCTCCAGGCCAGCGCCGTCGTGCAGGCCGTCATGGCCTTGCTGGCCGGCGTCTCCTTCATGTCCTGGTACTACATCTTCATGAAATGGTTCTCGGTGCGCCAGTCGCGCGAGAAGACCGAGATTTTCGAACGCGACTTCTGGTCCGGCGGCGACCTGAACAATCTGTACAACAGCGCGGTCAACGACCGCCACCACGCCGGTTCCATGGAGCGCATCTTCGAAGCCGGCTTCCGCGAATTCACCAAACTCAAAGGCCAGAAGAATCTCGACTCGAAGGACATCGTCGACGGCTCGCGCCGCGCCATGCGCGCCACCTACCAGCGCGAGATGGACGCCCTCGAATCGCACCTCGCCTTCCTCGCCTCGGTCGGCTCGGTCAGCCCGTACATCGGCCTGTTCGGCACCGTCTGGGGCATCATGCACGCCTTCCGCGCCCTGTCCAACGTCGGCTCGGCAACGCTCGCCTCGGTCGCCCCGGGCATTGCCGAAGCGCTGGTCGCCACCGCCATCGGCCTGTTCGCCGCCATTCCCGCCGTCCTCGCCTACAACCGCTTCTCGCACGACATCGACCGCCTGGCCGTGCGTTACGAGTCGTTCATGGAAGAGTTCTCCAATATTCTTCAGCGCCAGATGCGTTAAGCCATGCGCCAGCGCAAACTCAAAAACGAAATAAACGTCGTTCCCTACATCGACGTCATGCTGGTGCTGCTGGTCATCTTCATGGTGGCGACGCCGATGATGACGACCGGTTCGGTCGACCTGCCAACTTCCGGCACCGCACCGCAGAAGCCGGACAAGTACATCAAAGTACAAATCGAGGATGATGGTGCCCTGTCCATTTTCGACGCCAACGGAAAACCGAAAAAAATTGGCGGCATAAAGGCACTGAAGGGCGAACTGGCCACGCTGAAAGCCGCCGACGAGAAGATGGCCGTGCTGATCGCCGGCGACCGGGAAACCCAATACAAGAACATCATCGAGGTACTCGATGAAGTCAAGCGCGCCGGCTTCCAGAAAGTCGGTCTGGAAACGGGCAGCAAATAGCCTCGATGATTCTCGACCGCCCCGAAGAACCCGGCAAGAAATACGCGCTGACCTTCACCATTCTGGTGCACGTC